>WBZP01000288.1_pt1 | contig 69403 bp, 65 predicted proteins | sample 5204301 | NCBI WGS metagenome assembly WBZP01 (sample SAMN12412401, study PRJNA552823) | activated sludge metagenome | isolation source: activated sludge from nitrification reactor of wastewater treatment plant... | place: USA: Pennsylvania | collected 2017 | reverse complement strand
GCGTGACGATGGTGTCGCCTGTGCCGAGGCCACGGCATACTGCGCGGCATGAGACATATCGAGATCCAGGGGCTGCGCCTCGAATACCGCGACATTCCTGCCACTACCGACGGCCATCCGACGCTGCTCCTCCTCCACGAGGGGCTCGGCTGCGTGGCGATGTGGCGCCACTTCCCCGAGAGGCTCGCCGCCGCGAGCGGCTGCCGGGTGCTCGTCTGGTCGCGCGCCGGCTACGGCGGCTCGGCGCCGCGGCCTGAACCGCGCGGCACCGACTACATGCACCGCGAGGCGCTCGAATCGCTGCCGGCCTTCATCGCCGCGCTCGGCATCGAACGGCCGGTGCTCGTCGGCCACAGCGACGGCGGCAGCATCGCGCTGATCTTCGCCGGCGCCTTCCCGGACGTGCCGCGCGCCGTCGCGGTGATGGCGCCGCACGAGTTCGTCGAGGAGGAGACGCTCGCCGGCATCCGCGTCGCGCGCGAGGCGTGGGCAACGAGCGACCTGCCGGCGAAGCTGGGGCGCTACCACCCGGATGTGCAGCGCGTCTTCTTCGACTGGAACGACACCTGGCTGTCGCCGGCCTTCCGCGACTGGAACATCGAGGAATACCTGCCGCGCATCCACTGCCCGGTGCTCGCGCTGCAGGGCGAGGACGATGAGTACGCAACGATGCGGCAGATCGAGGTGATTGCCGAGCAGGTGCCGGGGACGCAGCTCCTGAAGCTGGCCGACTGCGGCCACTCGCCGCATCGCGACCAGGAGGCGGCGGTGCTCTCGGCGCTCGCCGCCTTCGTGGCCGGCCTGGACTGAAGCCGCCGCGTCAGCGGCGGCGCTTCCGCTTCGCGGGCGCCGGCTTCGGTGCCAGCCCGAGCGCCGCGCGGGCGAGGCGGTCAGCTTCGGCATTGCGGTGACGGGGCAGCCAGACGAGCCTCACCTGGTCGAAGCGATCCATGGCTGCGCGCACGGTAGCCAGCAAGTCGACGAGGCGCGGCACGTCGGTGCTGTCGAGGCCATTGAGGCAGTCGACGGCAAAGCGGCTGTCGCTGTGGAGGGTGAGCGTTCGTGCGCCTGCCGCGGCGGCGGCAGCGAGCGCGCCAAGGATCGCACATACCTCCGCTTCGTTGTTGCAGCCGCTGCGGCCGTCGGTGTCGGAATGTTCGGCACGCAGGCCCGAGGGCGAAACGAGCACGTGCCCGATGCCGATCCGGCCGGGATTCGGCCGCGCCGTACCATCGACCCAGGCCAGCCATTGCGTCGATTCCGCGCTCATCGATATGGGCATCGGTGGCCGTGGGGGCGCCTAGCTGCTAGAATCGAGCCCACTTTTCGGGCAATCGCTGCAGCCTTCGGCTGCGCGCTTGCAGAACCGGCCAGAGGCCGGTTTTTTGCATCTTCACTCCGGATTTTCATGCGCATCCTTCTTTCCAACGACGACGGCTATTTTGCTCCCGGTATCGACTATCTGGCGCGGGCACTGGCCGACCTCGGCGAGATCACCGTGGTTGCGCCCGAGCGTGACCGCAGTGGCGCCTCCAACTCGCTGACCCTCGATCGGCCGCTTTCCCTGCGGCGTACCGCTAACGGCTTCTACCATGTGAACGGGACGCCGACCGACTGCGTGCACCTTGCCGTGACCGGCATGCTCGATACGCTGCCGGACATGGTCGTCTCGGGCATCAACCACGGTGCCAACATGGGCGACGACACCATCTACTCGGGAACGGTAGCCGCTGCCACCGAAGGCTACCTGCTCGGCGTGCCGGCAATTGCAGTGTCGCTGGTCGGAAAGTCGGGTACGCATTTCGCCACGGCGGCGCATGTCGCGCACCAACTCGTGCAGCGCTACCTCGCTAACCCGGTGAAGGAGCCGATGCTGCTGAACGTGAACGTCCCCGACATCCCGCTCGCCGAACTGAAGGGCATCAAGGTGACCCGCCTCGGTCGCCGGCACAAGGCGGAGCCTGTCGTGAAGGCGACGACGCCGCGCGGCGAGACCGTGTATTGGGTCGGCGCTGCCGGCGAGGCGGCCGACGCCGGCGAAGGGACCGACTTCCACGCCGTGGCGAACAACTACGCTTCGGTGACGCCGCTACAGATCGACCTGACACATTCCGCGCAGCTCGCGATGATCCAGGACTGGATGAAGTAGTCACATGGCTTCCGCACACGTCGGCATCGGCATGACTTCGCAGCGTACGCGCCAGCGGATGATCGACCGCCTGCGCGAAAAGGGCATCAAGGACGATGCCGTGCTCGCGGCGATGGCCGCCGTTCCGCGCCATGTCTTCGTCGAGGAGGCGCTTTCGTACCGCGCCTACGAGGACACTGCATTGCCGCTCGGGCTTGGCCAGACGATCTCGCAGCCTTATATCGTGGCGCGCATGATCGAGGTGCTGAAGGCTGGCCGCGCCGGGCTCGGCAAGACACTGGAAGTCGGCGCCGGCTGCGGCTACCAGGCCGCCGTGCTGGCGCAGCTGACGGATGAGGTCTATGCGATCGAGCGTCTGGAACCCCTGATTGCGAAGGCGAAACTCAATCTGCGCCAAGTGCAGGAATTCCGCGTGCGCCTGAAACATGGCGATGGTCAGCTCGGACTGCCGGAAGCGGCGCCGTTCGACACGATCATCCTCGCAGCAGCGGCGCAGCGCGTGCCGCCTGCGCTTTTGCAGCAGTTGTCCCTTGGTGGCAGAATGATGTTGCCATTAGGCACAGGTGGAACCGGTGACCAGACGCTGTGTCTGATCGAGCGTCGCCCGGAAGGATTCGTTGAATCGCGGCTTGATGCCGTGCGTTTTGTACCGCTGCTCTCGGGGATCGAATGAAGCTTTCTCGTTGTCTTGCACCCTTGTCCCTGGTCGTCGTTCTGGCGGCCTGCGAAAGCCTTGCGCCGGCCCCGGTGGTCGAGCGTGGCAAGGGGGCGTCGTCGTCCGCGCAGGCCGTCCCCGCCAAGGATCTCTATACCGTCAAGCGTGGTGACACGCTCTACAGCATCGCGCAGGCGAACGGTGTCGATCACCGCGAGCTCGCTGCGTTGAACAACATCGACAATCCGAGCCGCATTTTCGTCGGCCAGCAGTTGCGTCTGCGTGCTGCCGCCGCGCCGGCAGCGAGCGGCGTGGTGACGCAGCCTGTCGGGGCAGGTGCGCCGGTGGTTGAACAGCGTTCGCTCGACAGTGCTCCTGCGCCCGCCGCTGCCGCCTCCCCGAATACGCCGCAGATGAAGGTGGAGCCGAAAGCCGGCAAGGAACCGTACTCGGAAGAAGCGTTGGCGCGTGCGCAGCACGACCAGGCCGCTACGCCGGTTGTTGCGAAGGCTGAACCCAGGGCGGAAGCCAAGCCGGAACCGAAACCGGAAGCGAAGCCCGAAACCAAACCGGCCGCCGATCCGTCGGCTGGTGGTGACGACGTGGCCTGGATCTGGCCGGCAAACGGTTCGGTGATCGGCCAGTTCAGCGAGTCGGGCGCCAAGGGGATCGCGATCGGTGGCAAGGCCGGCGATGCCGTTGTTGCGGCGGGAGACGGCAAGGTGGTCTACGCCGGTACCGGCCTGCGCGGCTATGGGCAGCTGATCATCGTCAAGCACAATGCGACCTTCCTCTCGGCCTATGCGCACAACCAGAAGCTCCTGGTGAAGGAGGGACAGACCGTGAGCAAGGGGCAGAAGATTGCGGAGATGGGCAACACCGATGCCGATCAGGTGAAACTGCATTTCGAGATCCGCCGGCAGGGCAAGCCGGTCGACCCGATGAAGTATCTGCCGCAGAGGTGACCGATGTCCGGGCAGCCGCTTTCTGAAGACCGCGAGTTCGAGGAAGACGAGGGGCTGCTGGAGCCGGAACAGCCGGACGAAGCCGAACTCGTGGCGGCCGAGCGCGAAGCGGTTGCGACCGAGGCGGTCACTGCTGAAACCGAGATCCTCAACGACGTTACCCAGCTTTACCTCAACGAGATCGGCGCCAAGCCCCTGCTGACGCCAGCCGAGGAAGCGGCCACCGCCCGCGCCATGCGCGCCGGCGATTTCAATGCGCGGCAGAAGATGATCGAGCACAACCTGCGGCTCGTCGTGAACATCGCCAAGCACTATCTCAATCGCGGCATCCCGCTGCTCGACCTGGTCGAGGAGGGCAACCTCGGCCTCATCCATGCGCTGGAAAAGTTCGATCCCGAGCGCGGCTTCCGCTTCTCGACCTATGCTACCTGGTGGATCCGGCAAAGCATCGAGCGCGCGATCATGAACCAGTCGCGCACGATCCGGCTGCCGGTGCATGTGGTGAAGGAACTCAACATCGTGCTGCGCGCGGTCCGTCACCTGGAGAAGGAAAACGGCCGCGAGATCAGCCACGAGCAGATCGCGCACCTGATCGACAAGCCAGTCGCGGAAGTGCAGCGCATCCTGGCGCTGAACGAGCACATCGCGTCACTTGATGCTCCCCTTGAGATCGATCCCAACCACACCATCGGCGATGCAATTGCCGACGAGAATGGCATCGATCCTGAGGCTCGTCTCGAATCCAACGAGCTGGGCGACCTGCTCGTCGCCTGGGTGGCGCAGTTGCCGGAAAAGCAGCGTGCAGTGATCGAGCGCCGCTACGGCCTCAACGGCGCCGACACCTGCACGCTGGAGGTGATTGCCGCCGACCTGCAACTGACCCGCGAGCGGGTCCGCCAGATCCAGATCGAAGCACTCAACCACCTGCGCCGCATCATCAAGCGCGGCGGCGTGACGCGCGACAGCCTGCTATAGGCTGGCTCGCCGCTCGCGGATGGCCTCCGCGAGCTGGAACACCGACATCGCGTAGAAGCTCGAGCGGTTGTAGCGAGTGATCACGTAGAAGTTCTGGAACCCCACCCAGTATTCCGTTTCCTGGTCCGGGCTGACGAGGTCGATCACCGCTGCGGGCTTCGTGGCATCTCCCTCGCTGCGGATACCCGCCGCAAGCAGTTCGGACAGCGGCCTGTCCGGCTTGATGCCGAGCGCGACGAGCGGCGTCGGGTCGCCTTCGACGGTGGCCGGCAGTGCAACCGTGCCGCCGGCTTCCCAGCCGTGCTGCGCGAGGAAGCTGGCAACGCTGCCGATCGCATCGTCGGCACTGCGCGTGAGATCGACCTTGCCGTCGCCGTCGAAATCGACGGCATAGCGGCGCTGGCTGCTCGGCATAAACTGCGGGATGCCCAGTGCACCGGCGTAGGACCCTTTCAGCACGAGCGGGTCGAAGTCGTTCTCGCGTGCCAGCAGCAGGTAGTTTTCCAGCTCGCTGCGGAAGAAGGGGGCACGCGGCGGATAGCGGAAGGCCAGCGTGGAGAGTGCCTGCATGATGCCGAACTTGCCGGTATTGCGGCCGTACTCGGTTTCGACACCGATGATGGCGACGATCACTTCTTCCGGCACGCCGAAATTGTCGCTGGCACGCTTCAGCGTTGCCTGGTGCTGTTCCCAGAAGCGGGCGCCAGCAGCGATGCGGCGCTCGTTCAGGAAGCGTGCGCGGTAGCGTTCCCACGAACGCTGCAGTTCGGGGACTGCCGGCGGACGGATGGCCTTCAGCACCGTCTCATTGGGATGCAGGCGCGCGAAGCGGCGCTGGAGGAAGTCGGTTTCGAAGCCGTGCTTTTCGTGCATTTCCGCAATGAATGCAGTGACCTCGGGGTCATGCGCAAAGGACGCCTCCTTGCCGCCTGCCGCGCAGGTGGGCGAGAGCAGGGTGGTGCCAAGAAAGGCGAAGAATGTGGCGACAGCGGGTTTGATCAAGAAACGCTCTCCAGGTAGTCAGTGGGCACACCTGCGCGTGGCGACTGCCAGCGCGGCGAGGGCCTGCGGGTCGTCGCGCCCGTAGCGGGCAAGTGCGTAGGCATCGGCCGCAGCGCGCACGGCAGCGGCATGTTCCGGGCGCTCGCGGGCAACGCGGGCTGCGTAATCCTGCGGGCCTTCCCAGGGTTCCCGCGGGATGCCTGCCTTGGCCAGCCGCTTGCAATAGTTCAGCCACAGGCGCTGGGCCGCATCATGCCGCGGGCGCTGCCACAGCGCCCAACCTGTGATCGCCAGCAGGATCAGGCCGGAGAAGGCCGCGAGCAGGGCGGTCATGCCGCGCCAGTCGATGTCGCCGAGGCCGAGGTCCTGCAGCAACTCGCGCTGGCGGTCCGGATTGTAACCGAGCACCCACTGGTTCCAGCGATTGTTGACGGCCTCCCAGCGAAAGCGCAGCTGGCGCAGCCAGTCGAGGTCGAGTCGCGCCATGACGGGCAGTGGCTCGCCGGCCGGCAGGGCCGTGGCAATCCCTTCCTCGACGCGGGAGGGGGCGATCGCGGCGGTCGGGTCGACCCGCTGCCAGCCGCGCTCCGCCGTCCATATCTCGGCCCAGGCGTGGGCATCGGACTGCCGGACGACGACGTAGCCATCGACCGGATTCGTCTCTCCGCCCTGATAACCCGCGACGATGCGCGCCGGGACGCCTGCGGCCCGCATCAGGAAAACGAAGGCGGACGCGTAGTGTTCGCAGAAGCCGCGCCGCGTCTCGAAGAGGAACTGGTCGATCGAATCGTCGCCGAGCAACGGCGGCTGCAGGGTGTAGATGAAGGCTTCACGGCGGAAGAGTTGCAGCGCTTCCGCTGCGATGGCATCCGGCGTTGCGTGCTTGCGTCGCCAGCCGTCGGCGAGGGCGCGCGCCTGCTCGTTGCCTTGGCGCGGCAGGCGCAGGGCGGCGTTGAGCATCTGTTTTGATTCATCGAGGCCGAAGCGGAAGTCGGGAGCGGAACTGAAGCGGAAGCGGGCGCGCTGCCGTACTGGTTCTCGTGAAAATGCCTGCAGGCGCGCCGTCAGCGATGCCCCATCGGGCAGGGCGACGGGGGCGTCGAGCGCAAGCAGCCAGCGCTGCTGGTGGGCTTCGAGGGTGATTTCGTAATCGACGGGTGGGCCGCGTACCTCGACCTGGGGAGGCGATGGATTCGCCAGGCGGAGCGGGCGCCAGGCGCGGCCGTCGAAATCGTCCATGACCGGGCCGCGCCAGTAGAGGCTGGCGTTCGGTGGCGGCGTGCCGTCGAACCGGGCGCGGAACGCGATGTTGCCGTTCAGCACGAGGTCCGATATCGAGCCCGGGGTGATCGTGTCGGGGAGCCCGGAACGGCTGCTGTGGGCATCCTGCGGCAGCCCCCAGAGAGGGCCGTTCACCCGCGGAAAAAGCAGGAAGAGAACCAGCATGAACGGTACGGCCTGCAACAGCATCATGCCGGCGCGGCGGACAATCAGCGCCGGTGGCTGCGCACCGCCGAAGAGGCGGATCATGGTGGCGGTTTCGAGCATTGTGGCGGCCATCAGCCATAGGCCGGTGGGAATGCTCTGCGAGTAGAAGTAATGCGTCAGCAGCAGGAAGAGGCCGAGCATGATGAGTACCATTGCGTCGCGGCGCGTTGCCATCTCGAGTGGCTTCAGGGCCATGAACAGCACGAGCAGCGCAACCCCCGCATCGCGGCCGAAGATGGTGCGGTATTCGAACCATATGGCGACGGTGCCGGCGACGACGAGCAGGCTCAGCAGCCAGCGCGAGGGCAGCCGGCGCCGTGTGATCCAGAGTCCGGTGCGCAGCGCCAGTGCGAGGCCGGCGACGGCCATCAGCCAGTGCGGCTGGTATTCGACATGCGGCGCCGTCGTGGCAACGGCACAGGCGAGCAGCCACGGGACGGTGGCCTGCTCGAGCGGTTCAGCGGGGTGCCTGCGGAACATGCTCATGGACACTGCCTGAATCGTGGAGCGCCAGCGCTTCGAGGCAGCGCTCCTGATGGGCCGGGCCGTTCGCCGGAGGGAATGCGACGCCGGGAAGGGCGAGTCCGTAAGCGATGCCGGCCTGCTCGGCGGCGAGTACCCAGCCGGTCAGCACCGACAGGCGCGTTTCGTCATCCGGTTCATCGGCCAACAGCTCCCAGGCCAGCCACAGCTCTTCGCCGGCCCCGCCCGCAAAGTGCTTGACCAGCAGCGGCCAGGCCGCCGGGTTGCGCGCGACGGCCTTCCAGGCGACGTGGCGCGGCGGGTCGCTCGGGGTATGCGGGCGCAGCCCTGCAAAGTCCTCATGGCCCGCATCGCCACGCGCCAGGCCGGGGTCGTCGACCGCCACCGGCGGCGGCAGCGGGCGGCTGATCGGCGCCGGATAGACGAGGCAGGCGAGCAGCGGGTAAGGGTAGCTCCAGGCGCGGAAGAGGCCCAGCGGGTAGCGTGTGGCGAGCGTCAGCCGGCCCGGATCGAGGCGCCCGCGCCGCGGCGCCGGGCAGGGTACGTCGACGCGTGCGCTGCCATTGGCCGGCAGGTCGACGAAGCATTCTTCACTACCCGCGAAGCTGAAGCCGAGCGCACGCCGTGCGTCCTCGCGCGCATTGCGCAGGTGCATCGGGAAGCGCGCCGCTTCGCCGGCATGAACCGGTACGGCACGCCCTGGCGTGATCGCGATCCCGAGCAGGTTGCGGAAGGTGTGCACCATGGCCGCAAGTCCGAGTCCGGCGAGCAGGAAGACCAGCGCGTGACCGAGGCTCAGCGTGTAGTTGATCGCGCCGAGCAGCATCACGGCGAGTACGACGGCGAACAGGTAGCCAGCACCTGTCGGCAGGATGAATATGCGCCGCTGGCCTAGAACGATGGGCAGCGTTTTGTCGCGGCCGAGCCGGAAGATCCATTGCTGCAGTCGTGACGTCAGTCGACTTGCTTGCATCAGGGCAGCGGAATCCGTCTTACGAGTGCGATGAGTTCGTCTCCGGACGCATGGCCGCTGCCTTGCGCACGGCGCAGGCGATGCGCGGCAACACTGCCGAAGACGGCCTGCACGTCTTCGGGGAGGACGGCATCACGGCCATCAATGAACGCCCAGGCGCGCGCGGCCGCGAGCAGTGCCAGCGCGGCGCGTGGCGACAGTCCGTGCACGTAGGCGGCATCCTGCCGCGTTGCCTCAACGAGCGCCTGCACGTAGTCGATCAGCGGTGCGGCGGCATGGACCTCGGCCACGGCGGCCTGCAGCGGGGCCAGGTCGCTGGGGGCCAGCGGGGCGGTCAGCCGGGCCAGCCGGTCGCGCGGGTTGCCGCCGGCGAGCAGTGCCCGTTCGGCGTCACGGTCCGGGTAGCCCAGTTCCAGGCGCATCAGGAAGCGGTCGAGCTGCGATTCCGGCAGGGCGAAGGTGCCGATCTGGTGGGACGGGTTCTGCGTGGCAACGACGAAGAAGGGATCGGGCAGTGGCCGCGTTTCACCGTCCGCCGTCACCTGCCGCTCCTCCATTGCCTCGAGCAGGGCGCTTTGCGTCTTGGGCGTGGCGCGGTTGATCTCGTCGGCCAGCACTAGTTGTGCGAAGACCGGTCCCGGGATGAAGCGGAAATTGCTGCGTTCCCGGTCGTAGATCGAGGTGCCGACAATGTCGGCGGGCAGCAGGTCGCTGGTGAACTGGATGCGGGAAAACTGGAGCCCCATAAGTTGCGCCAGCGCATGGGCCAGCGTCGTCTTGCCGACACCGGGTAGGTCCTCGATCAGGAGGTGGCCGCGGGCGAGCAGGCAGGCCAGCGCGAGGCGGATCTGGCGGTTCTTGCCGAGGATGATGCCGTCAGCGGCGTCGATGGCAGACTGCAGGCGGGATCGGGCATCGTTCTGGGCATCGCTCATGGCTTGTGGTGGCGCGGGAGTTGGGTTGATAATGGGGCTGAAAGAGCAGTAAATTCTGGATTAGAAGCAAGCGTTGATATTCCGCGTCGATTATATCGGGCGGGGTGTTGGCGTATAACCATAATCGCAGGGATAAGCATAAGTGACCGCCACCGCCTTCATTTCGCATCGAGACTGCCAGCTGCATGACATGGGCTCCTACCATCCGGAGTCCCCCACCCGACTCACCGCGATCAACGATCACCTGATCGCGCAGGGGATCGACGCCTACTTTTCCTATTTCGATGCACCGCTTGCGACTTTCGAACAGCTGCTGCGCGTGCATCCGGCCTCGCATCTGGAGCGCGTCAAGCGGACCTCTCCGGAACACGGCATCGCCCACCTCGACCCGGATACGGCAATGTGCCCGCATACCTGGTCGGCGGCGCTGCGTTCGGCGGGCGCCGGCTGCCTCGCGGTCGACCTCGTGATGGGGCATGAAGTTCAGAATGCCTTCTGCGCCGTGCGGCCGCCGGGGCACCATGCCGAGCGTACGAACGCAATGGGATTCTGCTTCTTCAACAACATCGCGGTCGCTGCAGCGCATGCGATGGCCGTGCACGGCATGGAGCGGGTGGCCATCATCGACTTCGATGTGCACCACGGCAACGGTACCGAGGACATCTTCAAGGGTAACGACAAGGTGCTGATGTGCAGCATCTTCCAGCATCCGTTCTATCCGTACAGCGGCGCTGACAATCCGGCCCCGAACATGTGCAACGTGCCTCTCCCGGCTGGTTCGGGCGGTGAGGAGTTCCGCGACGCGGTGACAGGTGTCTGGCTGCCGCGCCTGGAAGAATTCAAGCCGCAGATGATCTTCATTTCGGCCGGCTTCGATGCCCACTACGAGGATGACATGGGCAGCATGAAGCTGTTCGAGAAAGACTATGCGTGGGCGACCGAGCAGTTGAAAGTGGTGGCTGCCAAGCACGCCGAGAAACGCATCGTCTCCATGCTCGAAGGCGGTTATGTTCTGTCGGCCCTGGCGCGCAGTGTGGGGGCCCATCTCCGGTCCCTGGCCGATCTCTGAACGGTCAACCTGCAACGCCCTAGTGCGTTGATTCTCATACCCATCAACCCGGCCTTCGGTTAGAATCCGAAGGTTATTTCCATTTGATTTTCACCATGACCATGATTACCGGATCGCTCCCCGCCATTGTCACCCCGATGTTTGATGACGGCAGCCTCGACTACGACAGTTTCCGCAAGCTGATCGAGCATCACGTCAAGGAAGGCTCCGACGGCATCGTGGTCGTCGGGACGACGGGCGAGTCGCCCACCGTTGACGTCGAAGAGCATTCGGAACTGATCCGTTTCACGGTCGAGGTGTCGGCTGGTCGCGTGCCGGTGATCGCCGGTACCGGCGCAAATTCGACCGCCGAGGCGATCGAGCTTACCCGTTTCGCGAAGAAGGTCGGCGCCACCGCCTGCCTGTCGGTCGTGCCGTACTACAACAAGCCGACGCAGGAAGGCTTGTACCAGCACTTCCGCGCTATCGCGGAGGCCGACGATCTGCCGGTGATCCTCTACAACGTGCCCGGCCGTACGGTTGCCGACATGAGCAACGATACCGCCCTGCGTCTGGCGCAGATCCCGAACGTGATCGGCATCAAGGATGCGACCGGCAACATCGAGCGCGGGACCGACCTGATCCTGCGTGCGCCGAAGGATTTCGCGATCTACAGCGGTGACGATGCGTCGGCCTGCGCGCTGATCCTGCTCGGTGCCCACGGTACGATTTCGGTCACTGCCAACGTGGCACCGCGCCTGATGCACGAGATGTGTGCGGCAGCGCTTGCCGGTGACGTGAAGACCGCCCGCGAGATCAACGGCCGCCTGCTCGGCCTGCACCGCCACCTGTTCTGCGAAGCGAACCCGATCCCCGTGAAGTGGGCGGTCCAGCAGCAGGGTCTGATGCGTGGCGGACTCCGCCTGCCGCTGACGCCGCTGTCGGCGGATTGCCATGACCGCGTGCGTAACGCGATGCGCCAGGCCGGCGTGCTTGCCTGATCCAGAATTCGAGGTCTTTGCTCCATGAAGTTTGCCGCACCGCGCATCGCCGCGTCTTTGGTCCTGGTTTTCCTTGCCGCCTGCAGCACGATCGGCGTCGAGGGAAAGAAGGTCGAGTACAAATCAGCCGGCAAGGCGCCGACGCTGGAGACGCCTCCGGATCTGGTCGCGCCCGCACGGGATGACCGCTTTGCCGTGCCGGATGGCGGCGGCAAGGGCCGGGCGACCTTCTCGGCCTATGCCAATGAACGGACGCCGGAAGCCCGTGCTGCGAAGGGTAGCGACGTGCTGCCCAATGTCGAGAAGGCTCGCATCGAGCGCTCCGGCAGCCAACGCTGGCTGGTCGTTGCCGGCACGCCTGACAAGGCCTGGGATACGGTTAAGGAGTTCTGGCTTGAGAATGGCCTGCTGATCAAGATCGAGCAGCCTGAAGCCGGCGTCATCGAGACCGATTGGGCCGAGAACCGCGCCAAGATCCCGCAGGACGCACTGCGCAACCTTCTCGGCAAGGTGATCGATTCCGTCTATTCGACCGCTGAGCGCGACAAGTTCCGTACGCGCCTTGAGCCGGGCAGCGACCCGGGTACGACCGAGATCTACATCAGCCACCGCGGCATGTACGAGGTGTTCGTTTCCGAGGGCAAGGACCAGACGAAGTGGCAGCCGCGTCCGCCGGATCCCGAACTGGAAGCCGAGATGCTGCGCCGCCTGATGGTCCGCTTTGGCGTCGAGGACAAGCGCGCGACGGCGAATCTTGCTGCGACGAATCAGGAGCGTCCGGTCGAACGGGCGAAGATCGTCAAGGCACCGGATGGCAGCGGCAAGCTCGAGGTCCAGGAGCGGTTTGATCGCGCCTGGCGCCGTGTCGGACTGGCGCTCGATCGCGTCGGCTTTACCGTCGAAGATCGGGATCGCACGAAGGGTCTCTACTTCGTACGCTATGTCGATCCGGAAGCCGACATGGAATCCAAGAAGGACAAGGACGGCTGGCTGTCGAAGCTGAACCCGTTCAAGGGTAGCGATGCCGCGGCCATCTCGAAGATCCAGTACCGCATCTATGTTGCCGGTGAAGGCGATATCGCCAACGTCCAGGTTTTGACGCGTGAAGGCGGTGTCGACAATTCTGAAACCGCCCGCCGCATCCTGGCCCTGCTGCACGAGCAGATGAAGTAATGCGCTTTGCCTCGCTCGGCAGTGGTAGCCGAGGCAATGCGCTGGTGGTGGAATCGGGCGGCACTCGGGTGCTGCTCGATTGTGGTTTCGGCATCCGGGAAACCGTCCGTCGCCTGGAGCGCCTCGGAATCGAGGCTGAATCGCTCTCGGCGATCCTTGTAACGCACGAGCACAGCGACCATATCGGCGGCGTCTTCAAGTTCGCCCGCCGCCATTCGATCCCGGTCTGGCTGACCCATGGCACCCTGGTGGCTGCACCGCAGCGTGATACCGAGTTGCCCGAGGTGACGCTGATCGATGGCCATGTGGCCCATGCCCTGGGCGATCTGGAGATTCAGCCGTACCCGGTGCCCCACGATGCGCGGGAGCCTGTCCAGTATGTGTTTTCAGATGGCGCGCGCAAGCTTGGCGTGCTCACTGACTGCGGCAGTCTGACCGCGCACGTGCTGGCCATGCTGGACGGCTGCGACGCGCTCGTCCTTGAATGCAACCATGATGAGTCGATGCTGGCGGCGTCCGATTACCCACCAGCACTGAAGCGCAGGATTTCAGGGCGGCTGGGCCATTTGTCGAACGAAGCGGCGGCCGCGCTGTTGGCTCAGGTCAATGTTTCGCGGCTGCAGCATCTCGTCGCCGCCCACCTCTCGGAGCAGAACAATCAGCCGGCGCTGGCGGTGACTGCATTGGCCACCGTGCTGGGGTGTGCTGAGGAATGGATCGGAGTGGCGACGCAGGATTCCGGTTTCGACTGGCGCCAGATTTCCTGAGCTTCTGGTTTCACAAAATACCGACAAAGAATAGGGTTCTTCGACGAGTAGTGTGTTTGCATTCTGTGGTTAGCTAGACTAGACTAATTCAACTTATCTGGAGGATCAATCTTATGCAGCCCGTCAACATGTTGCAAGCCAAGTCCTCATTGTCCCGTTTAGTGGAAGCCATCGAGCAAGGGCAAGAACGTGAGATCGTCATCGCCCGTAATGGTCGCCCCGCCGCCAAACTGGTTCCGATGGATTCGGTGCCGGCGGGACAGCGTATCGGGGTCGCCAAGGGTCAGTTTGAGGTGCCGGATACGATCGACGCTCATAATGAGGAAGTGGCCCGGATGTTCATGGGTGGGGAGCAATCTTGAACCTACTGCTGGACACCCATGTAGCCCTGTGGGCCATTACGGATAGCCCGAAGTTGTCGCAGAAAGCACGGGAACTGATCCAGTCCCAGAGGACGACTGTCTGGATCAGCGCCGCAAGCGTGTGGGAGATCGCCATCAAGCACGCCCTTGGCAGGGGCGACATGCCTGTGTCCAGTCAGGATGCCGTGCGTTACTTCCGCGAGTCCGGCTATCGCTTCCTGGCGGTAGAAGCCGAACATGCGGTGGCGGTTGGAGACTTGGCGGCACATCACCATGATCCGTTTGACCGTATCCTGGTGGCCCAGGCGCTTGTCGAGCCGATGCGGTTGATGACCCACGATCCCATGGTGGCGCTCTACAGCGATAGCATCATCAAGATTTGACTGACGACAGATGCGTAGCAAACACACTATTGGTCGAGGCTAACCACACAGTCTTCAGTCAGCCGGCGATCTCACCGCAGCGCGCTAAACACACTGTTTGTCGAAGAGGCAATAAAAAGGGTATCCGGAATCTGCTGTTGAAATTCAACTGAACGGATTCAGCAGGCGAATTCCAGTAAGTTCGAAATCGGCTGTGTTCCGCGTAACTACCGTCAGGTCATAAATCAGACCGACAGCTGCAATTTGCTTGTCGATAGGATGGTGCGGGTTAGGTGACATGAGCCTGCCCCACACTTGGGCGCACTCAGCATCAAACGCCAGAATTCGCGGCCCATGGTAAGACAGCACATCATCCAACCAGCCCTCAAGGAGCTCGGCCTGTTGCAGGTCTCCTCGCCCACGGATATTTTCCACGCCACGACGAAGCTCGCCAATGGTCTGCGCTGCCAAGTAGATGTCTTCGGCACGCAAGCTGGCAAAGAAGGCCATCACGCCAGAATTGGCGCGAGCACCTTTTCTTAGTTCGCTGACGACGTTGGTGTCGAGCAGATACATCAGCGCTGCCGAAAGTTGAAGTCTTCGTCCTCGCCAACATCAGGCATGCTGGCCAGCACTTCCTTGAAGGTACGGCGAACCGGTCGGAAGAGTGCGTTCCGTAGAATCTCCCTGTGTTCTGCTTCCGCACTATGGCCATGGGCTGCGGCAGCCTGTTTTAGTGCTTGGGCGACGGCCGGTTCAATGTTACGAACAACCAAGTTGGTGGCCACGGCTAACTCCTTGCAATGATTGCGTTGATTGCATTTTAGCAAAAGGCGATAGCATTGCAATCAATTCAACAGCAGATTCCGGATACCCAATAAAAAAGCCGACCCGAGGGTCGGCTTTTTTCTGCGCTGGCCGAATTACTTGGCCGGGGCGGCAGGAGCGGCCGGAGCGGCGGGGGCAGCAGCCGGAGCAGCGGCTTCAGCCGGCTTGGCAGCTTCGGCCGGGGCAGCAGCGGTGCCGGAGGCAGCAGCCGGGGCAGCAGCTTCAGCCGGCTTGGCTTCAGCGGCCGGGGCCGGAGCAGCGGCAGGAGCCGGGGCCGGAGCAGCAGCGGGGGCCGGGGCCGGAGCAGCGGCTTCTTCTTTTTTGCCGCAGGCGGAAACGGCGACGGCGAGCAGGGCAGCAACGAGGAGAGAGTGCTTCATTGTGAATTCCTTATCGATTTTGGAAAAAACGCACCGCAGCAATCTGCGATGCCGCCCGGTTGCGCAACCGGACTGAAAGAAATTCTAGCATGGATCAAGGCGCGAATGCTGCATTGCGGCATGCAAATCGAGTGTGATGTCGTCAGAGCCCGGCCACCGTCGCACTGACCGGTGAGCCACCTTCGTTCCAGATGTCTTCAAAACGCTTCACGTAGGGCTTGCATGCTTCCGCGTCCGACACGATCTCCTTGCTGCGTGCATGATCGTAATGAAATCGGATAAGCGCCGACTCCCCGTCTGCGATCAGCATCGAGTCGCTCAGGTTCGAAAGATGGGGAGGAATTTCCAGGACCTGGAACTTGTGCGCGTAGCTGCGGAGCAGGTCGAGAAGCCTTGGGTGCTGGTTGCGAAGCGGCTCGGCACTGTGCACTGCAATGCGCAGCTGGCTCATTGGCGAGGCGTGTAGAAATCGGGTCAGCGATGCGATCTGGGCGGAGCGCTCAAGATGCAGCGCAAGCAGGTCGCGGTCGAATATGACCAGCGAGCGCTGTGCAAGGCCGAGCACGCGTTCAGCAACAGCTGCGTACTCGGTCCAGCTCGTGATAAGTGGCGTCGTCGTCGGGCTCATGATGCAAACCTAGCAGCCCTGACCGGGATCGGCAAGTCGATCTCAATCTTTATCGAACAGCGCGATCGATTCGACGTGGGATGTGTTCGGGAACATGTTGACCACGCCGGCGCCCCGGAAACGATAGCCCTGCTGGCTGGTCAGGATGGCCGTATCGCGGGCGAGGGTCGCCGGGCTGCAGGAAACGTAGACGATCCGGCGCGGTCCGTTTGCACCGAGCGACTTGACCAGTTCGAGCGCGCCTTCGCGAGGCGGGTCGATCAGCATCTTGTCGAAGTGGCCGAGGGCGGCAATGCTCTCTTCGGTGGCTTCGAACAGGTTGGCGACGCCGAAGGAGGTGCGTTCAGAGAGGCCGTTGGCGGCTGCGTTCTGCGCAGCCCGTTCGACGAGTGCCTGGCTGCCTTCGATTCCGACGACATCAGCGCCGAGGCGGGCGATAGGGAGCGTGAAATTGCCGAGTCCGCAGAACATGTCGGCAATGCGCTCTCCCGGCTGCGGGTCGAGCAGGCCCATCGCACGACGGATCAAAACCTGATTGATCCCGGGATTGACCTGGGTGAATTCTGTCGGTGAGAAAAACAGTTCAAGCCCGAACTCCGGAAGCTTGTAGCTGAGGGGCCGGCCGTCGACGGGGTGGAAACGGAATACCGTGTCGGGTCCCTTGGGCTGCAGCCAGATCTGTACGTTGTGCCTGTCGCCAAATGCACGCAACAGTGTCTCGTCGTTTGCGCTGAGCGTTTCAAGGATGCGGAAGACGAGGACGGTGACGTCCGTACCGACAGCGACTTCAACCTGCGGCATGCGGTCCGGTGCCGAGAAGGCGCCAATCAATTCGCGCAATGGCAGGAGCAGGTCGGAGATGTGCTTAGGCAGGTTGCGGCATTCGCGCATGTCCGCGACGTAGCTGCTGCGGCGTTCGTGGAAGCCGACGAGCATGCCGCCCTTTTTGGGGACGAGGCGTGCGCTGAGGCGCGCGCGGTGGCGGTAGCCCCAGGGTTGTCCGTAAATCGGCGGATACAACTGCTCAGGGTGGATGCGGCCGATGTGCCACAGGTTGTCCTCCAGGACGCGCTGCTTGGCAGCGACCTGAGCCGGATGGTCTGCATGCTGCATGCTGCAGCCGCCGCAGACACCGAAGTGGGGGCAGGCTGGCGTGACGCGGTCGCCGGAAGCCTTCAGGATGCGCGTCGTCTGCGCTTGCTCGTAGCTCGGCTTCTTGCGGTAGCTGGAATATTCGACTTCCTCGAGCGGCAACGCGCCTTCGACGAAGATGGTCTTGCCTTCCAGACGGGTAATTCCACGTCCTTCATGGTCGAGCGATTCAATGATTCCGACGGGCATCTGTGCCATCCCTGAAAAGCAAAAAGCCGATTTCGCGAGAAATCGGCTTTTTGGTGAAACTGGCGCGCCCGGAGAGATTCGAACTCCCTACCCCTTGGTTCGTAGCCAAGTACTCTATCCAGATGAGCTACGGGCGCGTTGAAGAAGCGGCATTATACGGATCGCTTCCTTTTTTGCCAAGTTAATTGCAGCAAAAACTTGGCGGAGACGGAGGGATTCCATCCCGTCTCCGCCATCGTCGCATAAAGCCCTTGTGCTACAAGGTGCCCAGCCGTTCGACGATGGGATCTATCCCAAAAAATGGATCACCTGTTTGGATCACCAAATGGATGCCCACCTTTCGGAAAGGGGTAATTCTACCGTAACTCCTACGCCCCTCAAAGAGCGCCTAATGGCGAAGAAGCATGTGCTGTGCGGCTGGCTAGGCCGTAGAGGTTCAGTGAATTGATGAAAATTTGATGATATTCAATAGGATACTATTGACAATATTTGAACCATTATGCTATATTGATAACGTCAACGCGAAGAAATAGGTTTTGATCTGGTTTGACGTAGTGGGCAATCGAATCCCACTCGTGTTCGTAGTGTGTCTTGGCGCCATCGTGGTTGCAGTGCGATGAGAGGCATCTACCTACCAGACGGTTCACCACGGAAAACCCGCGTATGGCCTTTGGTTGCCACCAATTTATTTTCTTGTTTCGGATAAATCGGTGATCAACTATTCAAAGGGCCATATATGACAAAGAAATTTCTCACTACTGCCGAGCTGGCAACAGTACTCGGTGTTACGCCGCAGACCATTCGGAACTTGCGGTCATCCAAGCCTGATTCACTCCCTTGCGCGTATCGCTTCGGCAATATGCGGCGTGTGCTTTTCCGAGAGTCGGAAGTCGCGCAATTCATCAAGGCTCGGCCAGCAGGCAGCAGTCGGACACGTAGCAGCAAAAAATAACCCGACCCCACAGGCATGATGGGTCGGGCGGAGCTAACTACAAGTTCAGACTATCGGACGCATGTCCGGTTCGTCAAACATTCCGGCTGATCGTGCCAGTGAGGTCCTTTCATGAGGACTTAACTATGTTGAAAACAACAAATCAGGCATCCAGTTGCATTTCCGCAGCGAAAATCGACGCGGCGCAGCGCCGCTACGGCGAGTTGAAACGTGACCTACACATTCTTCTGGTTGAAGAGAGCGAGGCCCGGAACGGAGGCGGTTTCAAGGAGCTTAGTAGGATCGCGGGTGAGTGTGAAGAAATTGAAGGAGGGCTAGAGGCCGTCGAATGGGAGTTAGAGCAGGCCGGTGCCAAGCCATCCGACCTGTATTACCTACAGGATGCCAATGAATCTCAGTACCAGAGGCTCAAGGCATTCTATGACGAGTACTGTCAGTGCGACGATGTGCCGCTCCCTACAGACATCGGGGGAGACTTCTGATGGCTTTGACAAAGACACACGACGGCGCAGAAGACGCATATCTTGATGAGCCGGCACTATGCGCATTCGATCCTTTAATGACTGAAATCGAGGCTCTCAACAAGCGCCATGCGTTCGTAATGAATGGGGGCTCGGCGAAGGTTATGAACTTCTGTCATGACCCCGCAGTAGGGGAAATTCTGACCTTTAGCTGTCAGAGCGATTTCAAGGCTTGCTACGCGAATCGCTCGACACTCGTCTATGGCGACGACGAGCAGAGTTCGCGATTCGTGCCGCTGGCTGACCAATGGTGGAGCCATCCTAAGCGACGAGAGTATGCCGGCCTCACGTTCATGCCGGGAAAACCGCCAGAGATTCATTCTCCCAATGGTAGCGAGCGTCCCTATTACAACCTGTTTCGCGGCTGGCCGATTGCGCCAAAGGCCGGTGACTGCAGTTTGTTCTGGGAGCACGTTCGGAAAGTCATCTGTGCCGGCAATGCCGAGCGCTATACCTATGTTCGACGCTGGCTAGCGCATGCTATCCAGAAGCCAGACCAGATGCCAGAAACTGCATTAGTGCTGCGCGGTGGGCAAGGTACTGGCAAAGGTACGCTGGTCAACATTTACGGGCAGTTGTTTGGTGCACATTTTCAGACTATCAGCCAAATGGAGCAGCTGTTGGGTAAGTTCAACGCCCATATGCAGGAGGCCATTCTGGTCTTTGGCGACGAAGTTACCTGGGGCGGCAACAAACAATCAGAAGGCGCGCTGAAAGCCATGATTACTGAACCGCACATGATGATTGAGCGGAAGGGCATGGATACCATCCGCTGCGCGAACTATCGACGCTTCATCTTTGCTAGTAACGAAGGATGGCCGGTTGCGCTCGGAAACGGGGACCGGCGTTTTGTCGTGCTGGATGTTGATGACAGCTATCAGGCTGATACTCGCTACTTTGCTGCACTTCGGAATCAGATGAACTCGGGTGGCTTGCAGGCGCTCATGCACGACTTGCTAGCAGAGGACTTGAGTGCCTTTGATGTACGAACAAAACCAGAAAATGGTGCGGGAGAGGCGGAGCTGTTTATTCGTACGCAGCGCGGCATTGTTCGCTTTTGGTATGAGCAGCTATATGAGGCAGATGAGAGTAGCTGGCCTTCGAGCGTGAATCGGAAAGCATTCTATGATGCATATGTGGCGAAGCAGCCAAAAGGTTCTGAGCCTGATCAGATGGCGATTGTTGGCAAGGTGCTTCGTCAAATGTGTCCCAAGCTGGCTAATAGTGCACCAAGAAAATCCGGTGTTCAGTTTTCAATGGGAGTTGGCACGTCACCAATCAGCTGTGGTGAAAGAGACCAGCGTTGGGTCTTTCCTCCCTTGGCAGAGGCACGGAAGGCATTTGAGCGCTATTCGAAAATGGGATCGCACCTGTGGTCTGTGTAGTGTTGAAGCGGGTTGGAATGAGGAGAGATGGCGGAAGAGGTTACTTCCGCCATTTTCATTTGAATGCAGTGTAAGGGCGCGCTTATACGTGCTGTCGAAATTGCCAACTCCTTCGTTACCACTCCTTCCGGCCCAGTATTGATGCGGGAGAATGCCGGGTCTATCCCTTTCCAAGGAGTCTGGTTCCCCTTCCTACTCTTACCAAGAGATAGTTGAAGTAGAAGGGGGTAGCAAGGCCGGCGCTACAGCGCCGGGGCCAAGCAGCAAAGCTGCTGATGGTGGCGGCGGAATCCGCCGCTTCTGGCTTGTGATTTGGCATAGCGGCGTTGGCGGGAAATGCCCGCTGTTCTAGGCTGGGGCAAGAAGTGCCCCAGAAATGCTTGTGCACTTACGGCTTGATGTGCTGTAGTAAAAGCATGTCCGACACTTCACAGATTCTCGCTATTTCTGATTTGACGAGCGATGCTAGCGCTCAATACATCAGCATGCCAGATGAAGCGACAGTGAATCTTGTGGCCGACCTGTATGAGCGTGCTCGTGTTTGTGGCCAACCATTCAAAATCGAACAGCTAGATCGCTACAGGCATCCGCGAGGGCTATGTGTCGGAATCAGCACGGGCGAGAACGCCATTGCGATTTTCTACGCATCAGAACTCGGCCAATATGCTTGGGAATACATCTCTCGCATTCATGTGGCACAGCCGGCAAATGCCAAGCTTTGGGTTGCTCTGCCACTGGAACTCGGAATGCTGTATTGGTTCCGTGCATCGAATGCTTCTCCAAATGCCCTTCGTGCTGAGGCAGTTGGGACCGTGGGGCCGCTAAAGGAGCGCTATCTAGCGCTTCATAGGCCGTTGCCTAAGAAGCCTTCAAAGAAGAGTACGGCCGACGATGATTCAGGAGATTTGCTGCCTACGCTGCGCCCACATTTGGACGAGTCAGAGTTTCAAGCGCTCAAGTCGCTAGAGGATTTGGGGTTATGAGCGATGCCGCGAAACCGGACAGAAGTGCCGAATACCTACTGGTTCGTGAGCTACGTGAGCAGGCTGGCCGTATCAGTCAAAATATCGGCGAATCAACACAGCGTGACTACGCCAAGAAATATGAGCGGATGATGCGCACTGGAATGCTTCCGGAAAATGCAGGCACCAAGAAAGCCTATTACGCGTACCGTGCAGCGCTGTTGCATGGTTCGGCAGCGGAAGTGCGGCAGGCATTGAGGAAACGCGACCAAGTCCCCTACGGTAGTGATGCCTGGCGGTCTGCAATGGAGGTTCTGGAGCGATGCAGAAACATTTTTGCCCGCTATCCACCTGACCCGGAAAGATGCCATTTCGAAAGAGGGTCGGCATCATTTACGTGGGAACAGATACGGTCTTACAAGGTCAGAACGATGACAGGCTGGTCATCAACAATTGCCAGCAAAAAGCGCCTGTTGTCCAAGCTTCGGAAAATGCATGGGTGGCGGGAAACCCTCTTTTTGAATGTCACGGAAAAACACAAGGCTGCAGCTGCCGTGTGCGCACTGACAGGTGCGCGTCCAAGCGAGATTGCGCGTGGTGTACGCGTCGAATTGAAATCCGATGGCACAACCCCGTTTCTGTTGATTGCAATTAATGGAAGTAAGCTCACTGCGACGACCGGTCAACCTGAGCGGATGTTGCGCATTAGGATCGACAGTGTCGAAGCTCGGCACCTTGCGGCGATTGCAGCGACGGCGGCAGTTGTTTTCGACACACATCCGGCCAACTTCTGTGCTGCCATCATCAAGGCCGGACGGAAGGCTTTCCCAAGCCTGCGTGAGACTGTGTCGCCATATGTGTTTCGCCACAGCCTTGCCAGCGATATGAAGGCCGCAGGCATAGCACCGAAATCTATCGCACAGGTCTTGGGGCATCAAGCCAGTGAGAGTCAGCAGGCTTATGGCTTCGCCGCATCTTCGTGTGGCGTCGTCAGCATTGAAGCTGTACGTGCGTCCATCCCAATTCGCATGACGCATCGCAACCCGAGATACCGGTTTCGGCCTGCTGAATCTGCACCCACACTTGGCTAGTCTTGGCGGCGAAGGACGAACGCAGAGCGTTCCACCTTCGCTGAGCATGGGCACTAACGTGCCCATGCAGTAGTGGCACGCATTCGCGTGCCGTGCTTTGCCCTGACGGGCACCAGAGTGCTTCGCACCCTGGACAGCACCATCTTATTTAAGCAACGCACATCTGTGCTTCCCTGCTGTAAATAAGATGGAAAGCATGGCAAGAGGCGGAGATGCAATATGCGATTCATGCTGTGCGTAGAGTCATTTCGCATAAGAATTTTCTTATATGCACGGATGTGTCAACTTTGCCGATGACTGTCGCGTTACGCATTCAGAGATTTATTTCGCATGGCATCCAATATTTAATCTGGATCAAAAATTGATGCCGAATGTTTTGTAAAATCCGAAAACTTTCAGCCAGATAACGCTATGACACAAACGCCGGGGCCAGCCAAGAACATTTCCGTAACCCCGGTGCCTGCACTCGAATATGTTCGAGCGTGGGGCGTTCCCATTACTGTGATCTGCTCCCTGAGCACAACGGTTGTTGGCATCGCTGATTTCCTGTCTCCCAAACTAAAGCTTCTTCCGCCGCTCACATTCCTGGGGATGGCAGCGATTGTTGCCGTATTGCTGGCGCGTCTATGGCTATCGGAAAGCCGAGGCGGCGGCGCATTGGCACGGTGGCTCAACTTGGGTGAGCCCTTCTTCAAGGCACCCGCGTTCAATGCTTCTGTTGTTGCGACGCTGATATTCCTCGTTGGCACACAGGTGTCGTCTGCCAACGCCGCCAAGCATGGCTATCTCGCAGCGAACTCGCCAAAGATTGCATCACTGCAGCAAGACCTGGGCTTGTTGGCCAGCATCGACCAAACGACAAAGCGCGTCGAGACAAAGATTGATGCCGCAAACACCAAGCTCGACGAAATTAAGGGTGTGGTTTCTGGAAGTACGCCCATGAGCGACCCGAAGATGGAACTGGCTCGGTCTGGCATGCCTTGGTCTTCGGCCTCGTTTGGCGATGCCATCAAGCGAAACGATACCAAGTCGGTCAAGCTGTTCCTCGAAGGCGGTATGCCGGCACATCAATCCGACGGTTCGTCACCTGTGCCGCCAATGGCAAACGTGATGCTGCTCTCCGAGCAAGACAGGTCTGCCATGCTGCGCCTGCTTGCGCAGTCTTCTGTTCCGTTGGGAGCCAGTTGGCGCATGAGAATCGCTGGGTATCCCGAGGACATGTGTCTCGCGACAACATGCTTTGGCATGGACATGCGCACGTGCGTGGCATTCCCACGTGTGGCTATGTGGCGCCAGCTCGTGGAACTCGATGTAAAGCTGGATGCGACTTGCGCGGAAGCACTCGGCGGCAGTCTGGCTGAAATGGAGACGGCGAAATCCGGTGACGATTCCGAGCGCATTCAAATCATGCGGCGCTGGGGTGTTCAGAATACGCAGCACTACAAGCAAGTGGCGGCCTTCCAGAAACAGGCGTCGGCATCAAATACCGCAGCACCCACGGCACAGGGTGTGCCCATGAAATCTATCGACCTTGATAGCCCCAGAAATTTTAAATAACCAAAAACGGAACAATCTCATGACTGAAAAGATGGTGCCTCCGCCCTTGCCGAACACAGGATCTGCGACACCTCCGCCGCTACCGAAAGCAGGCGCGACACCGCCGCCGTTACCGGTCGGAAAGGCATCTCCGCCGCCATTACCAACCACGAACGTTGCGCCTCCGCCTCTTCCCAAAGCGGAATCGGCGCCGCCGCCAATTCCTTCGGTGGCCGTAGCATCGCCTCCGCCTGTACCGGCGCAAAAATCCGAGCCGCCGCCCGTCCCCGTTGCAGCAGTAGTGCCGGAGGCGCTCAAGGTTTCCGCGCCGCCTGTTCAAATCGAGGCAAACAGTTCTGCAAATACTTCGGAGACGGCCACAGTTCCGCCAACCGCTTCCGGTACAACACAGCAACCGGCCAGTGCTGCCGCATCAGGCAAGTCGATTTCGACCGGTGCGAAACTTGGCATTTCATTTGCGGCCATGGCGGTTCTGGCAGGTGTCGGCTATGGGATGTTTGGTGGAAAAGAAGCAGGTGCTCCTCACCCCGAAAAGCAGGCGGCAGCACCTGTTCCTACACCGGTGCCCGCAGTAGCCCCGGCGCCAGTGGCTCCCGCACCAAATCCCAATGCGGTGGATGAGAAAGACGACAAGATTAGGCAGCTTGAATCGCAGCTGGCTGCCGCAGAAGCCGAAAAACAGCGAGCATTACAAGCCGCAGAACAGCGCAAGTCTTCGGAGCGTTCTGCGGCTTCTGCTCCAGCGACTGCACCATCCGTGCGGCATCAACCTTCCGGCGGTACCTATTCGGCCAACTCGCGCGCTCAGGGACAGTCGTGTAATTCCCATGCCGATTGCCAAAGCGAATTTATGTGCAATTCGGGGCAGTGTGTTCCGAGCGCTAGAGCAGTGGCGCGAGCGCCTGTTACGACCGTACCGAATAGCGCCAAGCATCTGTTTGGCGCGTATTACCTTGTGAAGGACACCGTGAAAGATATGGGCAATGGCTTTCGAACCATTTACTCGTATTTAAATGCTGATGTGCCGATTGGTCAGCAATATCACGGTCAGGTCGGTTCACAGGTGGCAAGGTACGTCATGAATTGCCAGCAAGGACTGTTTGGCTACGATCAACTGTATTACTTCAGCCAACCGCATGCGCGAGGGGAGCGGGTTGCTGCGCAGGAGTGGCAGCCGAATCAGGTGGCGTTCAACCCGATTCAGAATGCTGAGGAGCACATCAGGAAGTCGTATGACTTTGCGTGCAAGAGATGAGCTAAGTAGCCAAACCGGAAACTTGTTGGTCAATGACGAAAACATTTTTTCTGCTGTCGTGAATTTTCAAGAGGGAGAGTCTAGATGAGCATTTTTATCGCCAGGAACGGCGCGCAGTTGGGGCCTTTCGAGAAGGATGGCCTTGCGGCCGCAGTTGGTAATGGCAGCGTATCGCTTTCAGATCTTGCCTGGTCTGAAGGCGAAGCCGGATGGGTTGCTTTGACCGAGTATGCAGCCAAGCACGGTCTGTCTCTTGGAGCGAGTGGCAACACCGCCGCCACGCCGCCGCCCCCTCCGCCGATCACCCATGCCTCGCCTGTCACCACTAGGACGGCAATGGATACGGTCAAGCTGGTCTATTACCTTTTCCTTGGCGGAATTCTCACTGCAGGCATCTCGACTGTTGTCGGTGTCGTGTTTGCCTACGTCAATCGCCGTGAAGCCGATGGTAAAGCGCGTTCGCACTTCGATTTCCAGATTGGCACTTTCTGGAAAAGCGCAATTGCCAGCTTCGGCTTGACCATTCTGGCGTTTATCGTGAGCGGCATCGCCGTTGCGTCCGCCATGATGGGCGGCTTTATCTCTGGTCTCTTGGGCATATTGGCCTTCTTGGTTTATGTCGCGCTTTTTGTTTTCGGGATAGCCGTGCTCGTCCGCGTCGTCAAGGGGCTCATGATTGCCCAGGGCGACAGAGCCATCGCCAACCCCTCCTGCTGGGTGTTCCCAAAAGGGTGAGTGTCTCCGTAGTGTCTCCTGACGAATCGAATATTTTCGGCTAGTCGGCGCGATGTTTAGCGTCGCGTGCGCGGCCGCCATGACTTTGATTCGTCGGAGACCGCGCGGTATATAAAGTGTTGCCGGTAAACAATCCAACCTTTCTGGAGTCTCCATGCTGATTCACATTGCGAGAGGGCAGCAGACGCTGGGCGCCTTCGATGTTGCGGAGTTGAAGCGAAAAATCGACGCGGGCGACATTTCGCTGGACGATTTGGCGTGGACGGAAGGCGATGCTGAATGGAGCACGCTGTCTTCCCTTGCCGCATTGAAATCTATCTCACTTGATACGCCAAAGTCGCAGGCGCTTACGACTCAGATCGGCAGTGCCATTCTGAGTGTTGGCGGCGTTATTGCCGGAACGGTTGCTCACTCAAAGCACGACCGGGTTGGGATAGTCCAGGGTGGAGGTAGCGGAAGTTACGGCTGCTCGATGTACAAAGGTACTGGAAGCGCGAATGCCAGTTTTTCGTTCGAGATTTCTACCGAGATTGATGTCCGGCACGAGTTCTGGTTGCGTCAAGAGGACGGCCTGGAAACGCAGTTCGTATTTCCGACACACATGCCGTTAGCGGACAACCAGGTGGTTCGTATGTCGTCTCTATGTTTGTCCGGCAGTGTTGTCGGGATCTACTTGCAGAATCTGACGTCCAATAAATCTTACGTATTCGTGATTGCGGGCGAGCGTAGCGGAACTGTGATTGAGGACGATGGAACGCCGACAGCCTTTGCAAGCTTGACGAGTGGGGTTTTCCAATCGGCCTTTGCAACTGAAGGCGGACTCTATGCAGCGTATCCGGAGATGATTCTAGGCGTCAAGCGACCTCCAGATTGGCTGTTCAACCTAACCATGGCGATTCTGGCCGTGCTGGCTCTCGTTTTCCTGTATGGCGGATACAGATTGTGGACGTCGAACCCAAATGGCGGATGGGGGCGGCTCATTACTGTGCCTATTGGCCCTATTATTGGGTTTGCAGTGTCTGCATTAATCGTTACGAAGATTACTGGTTTCGTGCGTTACGGTGAGAAACTGGAAGCACACGAGTTCACAGAAAAAAGCAAAATTGTGGCGACAGGTTATCGAGAACTGGTGAAAATTCGGTAGCGCAGTTTTAGGGAAAAATATGGATATTCATATTGAAAGGGATGGCCAGTTGATTGGGGCGTGAACCCTCACGGCCCCATCGCATCTCAATATGTGTTTATCATTTCCCCCCCCCAATTTTCTACAGTCTCGGCAACTCCATTTTTTCCTCCCACTGTCGGAGCTGCAGTCCAAAATCAATTTTGGACAACCAGCCAAGCATCTCCTTAAAAGGGCGATCCTCAATCCGTTTCGCGTAGTGCTTGATGTTCATCGAGCTGATGGTGTGCCCGAGAATGAAGTCTCTTTGTTCTGGAGGTGTCCCAAGTTTGATTAGTCGGCCATTGATCGTCGCTCGAAAGCTGTGAAATACCTTCTTGTGTCTGACCCAGATTCCTAATGATTTCGTCACCTGGGCAAAATCTCTCGACACATTTCGTGCGTAGCCGTTTATTTCGTCATAGGTCAATTCCGGAAACAGGCGGCGGTTCCCCTGCCGCTTCTGATAATCGCGATATCGAAGAATGCCGAGCTCGACCAACTTGGGATGGATAGGAACCCACCGACGGCTAGCGGCAGTCTTGACAGATTTTTTCCCTTTTCTTGTCGCTACCTCTTCTGGGGTTGGGAATGGGGCGCTGTCATCGACATCAGGTTCAAGGTCGAGGATGATGAAGCAATCGACATTGTCGATGGTTCCGAAATCTGTAACGAGTAGCTGGGCAATTTCGTTTGACCGAGCCCCTGTGTACAACGCGATTAATGGAATCCAGAACTTCCATCCGATTTCTCCGCTTGGATAATTTGGGCGCTCGAATATGCGCTTCAGTTCTGACTCTGAAAACGGCTGATAACCATCGTCATCGGTGTTTCGCTTCTTATCGACTTGTTCTACAGGCAGAAGCTCATCAAGCTCTTGAGAAAGCTTCCGCTTCTGGTACGCCCACTTCAAAAATGTCTTTGTCATTCTTATTCTTTTGAAGGCATTTTCTCTGCTTTGAGGCTCTAGCCCGGTATTGAGTGCTTGCTTGGCATCTGCGATTCCCTTCATAGAGCCGAAGTTCTTTGGCAGCTTCCACATGGCATCGCAGTACGCCTCTATGTGGTCTTCGTTCAATTCGTTGGCGCGAATGTCCCAGATGCTTTCTTCCGTGCCCTCCTCATTGACTGCGGTGCGCTTTGAGCGCGAGACGATATTACGGAAATCTCGAAGAATCGGTCGGTAGGTTTGTGTCCAAGTATTCTTTGTTCCCCAAAATTTCGTCTGCAGCATTTCCTCGGCGTATGCCAATATCAAGTCAGACAGCCAGACTCCGCCATGTTTGATTTCTTGCGCATCTATCAACGCTTCTCGAATCTCGGTTTTCGTCGGGTGTTCGTAGCCCATCAAATCCATCGGAGACGGATTCATGGGAATAACTCCCTTTGCAATGAGCGCGGCGATGTAGCGCTCAATCTCTTCCGGCGTATCGGATTTCTCGAAGTGGTAGCGGACCGTCCCATCAGCCTGGGGCTGTATGTAGAACTGTCCCTTATAGTCGTCCTTGGAAGTCATGGTCTGCTGGAGTCGCGTCGTGAGAAGTTTGAAGTCTAAAGCGAGCTTCCTTGCTCGTACAGCGGCTTCTCGGATGCAGCGTGTGTTGAGACTTTTGCGGATTTCGCATGGGAGGGTTGGGTACGCCTGCTTTAGCAGTTTGGGGGTCGCAAGGCGCAAGTAATAGACGCCATGGCGGCTTCTGGACAAGTAGCTGGGGATTCGGATGTTCTGCATGTTTGGCTCACCATTTGGATCACTTCAATGGATCACCGTCGAACACATGCTTTTGAATGCAAAAAAGCCCTTGATTTACAAGGGCTTTTTCACGTTATGGCGGAGACGGAGGGATTCGAACCCTCGATACGAGTTTTAGCCCGTATGCTCCCTTAGCAGGGGAGTGCCTTCGACCTCTCGGCCACGTCTCCGGAAGGGCGCGATGATAGCCGTTTCACCGCACCCGGTCAAACAAGGAACCGCCTGATTACGCGTCCAGACCGAAGGTCTTGTGCAGCACGCGCACGGCGAGGTCAAGATACTTCTCGTCGATGACGACCGAGATCTTGATTTCGGAAGTCGAGATCATCTGCAGGTTGATGCCTTCTTCGGCGAGGCAGCGGAACATCTGGCTGGCGACGCCCGGGTGCGAGCGCATGCCGACGCCGACGGCGGAGACCTTGCAGATCTTGTTGTCGCCGACGATCTCGCGCGCGCCGATGTGGCTCTTGACGCTCTCAAGTACGCCCAGGGCCTTGTTGAACTCGCTGCGGTTCACCGTGAACGAGAAATCGGTGGTGCCGTCATGGCCGACGTTCTGGATGATCATGTCGACGTCGATGTTGGCGTCGGCGATCGGGCCGAGGATCTGGTAGGCGATGCCCGGGCGATCAGGGACGCCGAGGACGGTGAGCTTGGCTTCGTCGCGGTTGAAGGCGATGCCGGAGATGATCGGTTGTTCCATGGATTTATCTTCCTCAACAGTGATCAGCGTGCCTTCGCCTTCGTCGGTGAAGCTGGAGAGCACGCGCAGTTTGACCTTGTACTTGCCGGCGAATTCGACCGAGCGGATCTGCAGCACCTTAGAGCCGAGGCTGGCCATTTCCAGCATCTCCTCGAAGGTAACGGTGTCGAGCTTCTTCGCTTCCGGCACGACGCGCGGGTCGGTGGTGTACACACCATCGACGTCGGTGTAGATCTGGCACTCGTCGGCCTTCAGCGCCGCAGCGAGCGCGACGGCGGAGGTGTCCGAGCCGCCACGGCCGAGTGTCGTGATGTTGCCGTTCTCATCGGCGCCCTGGAAGCCCGCAACGACAACGACATTGCCGTCCGCGAGGTCCTTCCGGATCTTCTGGTCGTCGATGTCGAGGATGCGTGCCTTGGTGAAGGTGCTGTCGGTCAGCACGCGCACCTGCGGGCCGGTGTAGCTCTTCGCCTTGCAGCCTTCCTGCATGATCGCCATGGCCAGCAGGCCGATGGTGACCTGTTCGCCGGTGGCGGCGATGACATCCAGCTCGCGCGCATCCGGGGAGGGCATGATTTCCTTGGCCAGGGCGATGAGACGGTTGGTCTCGCCTGACATGGCCGACGGCACGACCACGACGTCGTGCCCCATGGCTTTCCAGCGCGCCACGCGCTTCGCGACATTCTTGATACGGTCGGGGGAGCCGACCGAAGTGCCGCCGTATTTCTGAACTATCAGCGCCATTGATGTTCCAAGAGGTGGTTTGGGTGAAAGGCCGCAATTCTAGCGTATTGGGGCTTGATAAGTAAGGGGAATCGGGACTTCGCCGGGAATTCCCCGCTCGCCGGATATACCGTTTGCAAATGCCGCTTGCAAATTTATCCAGATTGACTATACTGCGCTTGTATTACTAAGGTCATAGCCTTAAGGTGATATGGCCGGAGCCGTAACCAGTGGGGAATCTCCCGTCGGAAACCCAACCCGTAATTGATGAGAGGACAGCCATGAGCAATGTCAAAGCGATCGAGAAGGTCGAACCCCGTGAAATCCGCCGCAAGCTTGGTCTGAACCAGCAGCAGTTCTGGTCGAAGATCGGCGTTACCCAGAGTGGTGGCTCGCGTTATGAAAGCGGCCGCAACATGCCGAAGCCCGTCCGCGAACTGCTGCGCCTGGTGCATGTCGAGCAGGTAGACATTCAGCGTGTGAAGCGCGAAGACCTCGATGTGATCGAGTACCTGAAGGCCAACGATCCGGAACTCTTCAAGAACCTGAAGAAGGCCGCCAAGGCCAAGGTGAAGAAGGTCGCGTAAGTGGCAATGCTCAGGGGTTGAGGTTGACCTCGACCCCGAGCGCAGAAATGCGGGCAGCGAAGGCTGCCATCTCCTGCTCCGGAAGCCTGCCAAGGCGCGATGCATCCGGTTGGAGCGAAGGGCGTGCAAGACCGTAGAGGTGCACGCCCTTTATCTTTTGGGCGACGGGTCGCAATAGTTCGACATAGGCGTTTTCCTCCGCATCACCTGGCGGCAGGCCATCCAGCGCGAACCAACAGGTCTGCACCCAGGTTGGTGCCAGGGTCGAACAGACGTCGAGTGCGGTGAGTGCCCGCGCCGGATCGACGCCGATACGATTGACGGTCTCAAAGCCAGCAGCCGTGCCGCGGTCGATCTTGAACCAGACTTCGCCGTCCTCCGCGCCAATGCTGCGGATGCCGTCCTGGACCGCCGGGCGGTGGAGCAGGCTGCCGTTGGTGATGAGGCGCAATTTCACATCCGGCAGCAGGCGGAATCGGTGCATGGCCGCAACGACGATGTCGACTGCCGCCGGAAACTCTGCAGCGCTCGTCGGTTCCCCATTGCCGGAAAACGCGACATCCATCAGCTGCCGAGCTGCTTCCGGGACTTCGCGTTGCATGAAATTGCCGTGCACGATGTCGTCAAGCAGGGCCTCCAGCTCGGCCTGCATCTGCCCGAGGTCGATCGGTGGCGGCCCGCCGCGCTTCAGGTCGGGTACCTGGCAGTAGATGCATGCCCAGTTGCAGGCATTGTTCGGATTGAGGTTGATGCCGACCGACACGCCCCCCGCGCGGCGCGACACGACGGGATAGACATAGCGGAAGCCGCTGTAGTCGCGGCGGTGGTCGGTGATGGTCAGCATGGCGGCTCGAAAGGGGATCGCAGCCCCGATGATATAATCCTTCCCCGTTCTCCACACGGCATTTGCCCATGCAGATCACCCGCCGCCTCGAATTCGATGCCGGTCACCGAATTCCCGACCACAAGAGCCAGTGCCGGCACCTGCACGGCCATCGTTATGCGCTCGAAATTACGTTGTCGGGCGACATCATCGGCAAGGAAGGTGACGCGGCGAACGGCATGGTGATGGACTTTTCCGAGGTCAAGTCGATTGCCAAGCAGCATGTGGTGGACGTCTGGGATCACGCCTTCCTGGTGTACAAGGGAGATGTCGCGGTACTCGATTTCCTGCGCAGCCTGCCCGACCATAGAACCGTCGTCCTCGACTGCATTCCGACGGCTGAAAATCTCGCAGAAACGGCCTTTGCCATTCTTGAGCCGATGTACCGAGATACCTATGGCAACCATCTGCGCCTCGAGCGGATTCGTCTCTACGAAACGCCCAACTGCTGGGCCGATGCCATCCGCCCGCAGCCCTGAGGCCTGACCTCGCGCGGGCCATCCGCGCGAAGCACTTTCACCGGAATCCCTGCTAGCTGTCGCGGTGGCGCTCGCTCGTCAGTTCCTGCACGATCAGGCTGCCGACCATGTCGCCTTCGACATTGACCGCCGTACGGACGGTATCGAGTATCCGGTCGATGGGCAGCAGGATCGCGATGGCTGCGGTTGGCAAGCCCACCGATTCAAGCACGAGCACCATGCTCAGCATGCCGACGGACGGGATGCCAGGCGCACCAATGGCCCCGAGCATCGCCACGAAGAAGATCACGATCTGATGGACGAGGTCGAGCTCGATGCCGGCCAGCCGAGCGACGAACAGGGCTGCGGCTGCCTCGTAGAGCGCGGTGCCGTCCATATTGACGGTTGCGCCGAGTGGCACGACGAAGTTGGCGATGTCCTTCTTCACGTGCAGATGCTGCTCCGTGCAGCGCAGCGTGACCGGCAGCGTGGCAGCGCTGGAACTGGTCGCAAAAGCCGTGATCAGTGCGTCGCGGGCACCCCGCCAGAAGCGCAGCGGCGACATCCGCGTCACCAGCCACAGTATCAGCGGCAGCACGACGATGCCGTGGAACAGCGTCGAGCCGATGACGACCGCAATGAACTGGGCCAGGCTCTCCAGCAGCCGGCCGTCCTGTGTGGCTACCAGTTGCAGGAGCAGGGCGCCGATGCCGAAGGGCGAGAGGTGCATGATCCAGCCGACGACCATCAGGCAGAGTTCCTGAAGCTCCTGCATGACGGCACGGATGTTCCGGTAGCGCTCGCCGCCGACGACCAGTGCGACGCCGAGGAACAGCGCCACGATTACCACGGCCAGGATGTCGCCCTGTGCCAGTGCCTTGAACGGATTCTGGAAAAGCCCGTGCGCGAACTGTGCGAGATAGTCAGGGAGCGGCATCTGCCGGGCCTGGAAACTGGCGGTCGCCTCGGCAAACATGGAAAGCTGCATGCCATCGCCGGGACGGAAGAGGTGGGCGGCACCAAAACCGATGATGATGGCAATGGCCATCGAGAGGACGAAGAAGCCCAGGGTCAGCTTCCAGACCCGATGCATCTGGTGGTGCGCCTGCAGGTTCGCGACGCCGACGACGATCGACGAAAAGACGAGCGGCAGCAGGACCATGCGCAGCAGGTCGAGGAAGACCGTGCCAACGATCTTCGCGCCATATAGTACCGGTGCCGAGAACGACGCGGCCGGGCCGCCATAGAGAACGACCAGGCCGATGGCGATGCCGACGGCGGCACCGATCAGGATTCTGGCGTTGAGTGAACGGGGAAAGATCATGCGCAGCGGCTCCACGGCGCGGCGATGGGGTGGCGGAAGCGGTGAGATTCGAACTCACGAAGGGTTGCCCCTTGCCGGTTTTCAAGACCGGTGCAATCGACCACTCTGCCACGCTTCCGAAGGGCGCCGATGATAACACGTCACAAATGGTTACTCGATTGCACGTAATCGCGTTGCAACTTTCATCGCCTTTCAGTAGTCTCACGGCCGTATCAACTTGAATCCTCTGGAGGATGACGCATATGCAAGAACAGTATCAATGGGGTTCCGCCCCGGTTGCCCAGCAGTCGGCCGAACAGGTCGCCCTGCAGCAGAACCGTGTCCTGCGCAACACCTACCTGATGCTTGCGCTGACGATGGTGCCGACCGTGATCGGCGCGCTGATCGGCGTGCAACTGAACTTCTCGTTCCTTGCCGGCAGCCCGCTGATTTCCTTCCTGCTCTTCCTCGGCATTGCCTTCGGCTTCTTCTGGGGCATCGAGAAGACCAAGAACAGCCCGATGGGCGTTGCCCTGCTGCTCGGCTTCACCTTCTTCATGGGGCTGATGCTCTCGCGCATCCTGCAGGTGGCGCTCGGCTTCTCGAACGGCGGCACGATGATCGCCATGGCCGCAGGCGGCACCGGCGCGATCTTCTTCACGCTCGCCGGCATCGCCTCGACGACCAAGCGCAACTTCACCGGCATCGGCAAGTTCCTGTTTGTCGGCGTGGTCGTGCTGCTGCTGGCGGCGCTGGCCAACGTGTTCTTCCAGATCCCGGCGCTGGCGCTGACGATCTCGGCGGCCGCGGTGATGATCTTCTCGGCCTACATCCTGTACGACATCAGCAACATCGTGCATGGCGGCGAGACGAACTACATCACGGCGACGCTGGCGGTCTACCTCGACATCTACAACATCTTCGTCAGCCTGCTGAACCTGATCATGGCCTTCACGGGCGAGCGCGACTGATCGAGCGCTTCACCAATGAAAAAGGCGGCCTCGGCCGCCTTTTTCGTTTCTTGCTGCGAAGTCAGACCAGGATCGCTGCGGCGACCTTGCGCCCTTCGGCGGCCAGAATGTTGTAAGTGCGGCAGGCGGCCTGAGTGTCCATGACCTCGAGCCCGATGCGGGCCGCCATCAGCGGCTGCAGCAGTGCCGGAGAGGGCCAGCGCAGCGTCGGGCCGGTGCCCAGCAGCAGGATTTCCGGTTGCAGGTCGGCGAGCTTCCGGAAGTCGTCCTCGGTCAGCGTCTCGAAGGTGGAATCCGTCCAGCCCGGAAGGAGCTGCCCCGGCAGCACCACGATGTTCTGCCGGTACGGATTGCCGTTGACCGCGACATGGTCGCCGCCGTAGCCGGAGAAGGTATTGATGCCGTCGGTTCTGGCGAGGTGGAGTTTCACGGTAAATTGCGGTGCACAATACGATAAAGTAGGATTATACCTTTTCGCCTCCTGCGTTCCCCTGCGCCTGTTGGCGCCATTTTCGAGCCGACCGATCCATGAAGGACTTTCCCCGCATCAAGCGCCTGCCGCCCTACGTGTTCAACATCACGGGCGAGCTGAAGATGGCCGCCCGCCGCCGGGGCGAGGACATCATCGACATGAGCATGGGCAATCCGGACCAGCCCACGCCACAGCACATCACGGACAAGCTGGTCGAGGCCGCTCAGCGCGAGAATACCCACGGCTATTCGATCTCGAAGGGCATCCCGCGCCTCAGGAAGGCAATCTGCGACTGGTATGACCGGCGCTACGGCGTGCAGTTCGACCCGGAATCCGAGGCGATCGTCACCATCGGCTCGAAGGAAGGCCTCGCCCACCTGATGCTGGCGACGCTGGATCGTGGTGACACGGTGCTGGTACCGAACCCGAGCTACCCGATCCATATCTATGGCGCGATCATCGCCGGGGCGGACATCCGCTCGGTACGCATGACGCCCGATGTCGATTTCTTCGAGGAACTGCAGCGGGCGATCAAGGAATGCACGCCGAAGCCGAAGATGATGATCCTCGGCTTCCCGTCGAACCCGACGGCGCGCTGTGTCGAACTCGAGTTCTTCGAGCGCGTCGTCGCGCTGGCGAAGCAGCACGACATCCTGGTCGTGCATGACCTGGCCTATGCCGACATCGTCTTCGATGGCTGGCAGGCCCCGTCGATCATGCAGGTACCCGGCGCGCGCGACGTTGCCGTCGAGTTCTTCACCATGTCGAAGAGCTACAACATGGCCGGCTGGCGTGTGGGCTACATGGTGGGCAACAAGGAACTCGTGTCGGCGCTGGCGCGCATCAAGAGCTACCACGACTACGGCACCTTCACGCCGATCCAGGTGGCGTCGATCATTGCGCTCGACGGCGACCAGGCCTGTGTCGAGGAAGTCCGTGCGATGTACCAGACGCGCCGCGATGTGCTCGCCAAGGGGCTGCATGAAGCGGGCTGGATGGTCGAGGTGCCGAAGGCCTCGATGTACATCTGGGCGAAGATCCCGGAAGCCTATGCGTCCATGGGCTCGCTGGAGTTCGCCAAGAAGCTGCTGGCCGAAGCCCGCGTTGCGGTCTCGCCGGGCGTCGGCTTTGGCGAGTACGGGGATGACCACGTACGCTTCGCGCTGATCGAAAACGAAGAACGGATCCGCCAGGCGGTCCGCGGCATCAAGGACATGTTCCGCAAGGACGGACTCCTCTAACAACTACAGAGAACAGAACAGCAATGCGCCCCATCAAGAAGTCCGCCAAGCTCGCCAACGTCTGCTACGACATCCGCGGCCCCGTGCTGCAGAAGGCCAAGCAGATGGAGGAGGAAGGCCACAAGATCGTCAAGCTGAACATCGGCAACCTTGCCGCGTTCGGCTTCGACTCGCCGGAAGAGATCCAGCAGGACATCATCCGCAACCTGCCCAACGCGGCCGGTTACACCGATTCGAAGGGCATCTTCGCCGCGCGCAAGGCGATCATGCACTACTGCCAGCAGAAGCACATCAAGGGCGTCACGCTGGAAGACATCTATGTCGGCAACGGCGTCTCCGAGCTGATCGTGATGGCGATGAATGCGCTGCTCGACGCCGGCGACGAAGTACTGGTTCCGGCGCCGGATTATCCGTTGTGGACTGCCGCAATCAGCCTCTCGGGCGGCACGCCGAAGCACTACCTGTGTGACGAGAACAATGGCTGGCTGCCTGATCTGGCAGACATCCGCGCCAAGATCTCGCCGAAGACCAAGGCGATCGTCGTCATCAACCCGAACAACCCGACCGGTGCGCTTTATCCGGACGAGCTGCTCAAGGAACTCATCGCGATCGCCCGCGAGCACCACCTCATCATCTATTCCGACGAGGTGTACGACAAGGTGCTCTATGACGGCAACACGCACACGGCCATCGCCTCGCTCTCCGAGGACGTGCTGACCATCACCTTCAACGGCCTTTCCAAGAACTACCGCTCCTGCGGCTATCGCGCCGGCTGGATGGTGGTGTCGGGCGACAAGCGCCGCGCCAAGGACTACATCGAAGGCCTCGACATGCTCGCCTCGATGCGCCTGTGCGCCAACGCGCCGGGCCAGCACGGAATCCAGACCGCACTCGGCGGCTACCAGAGCATCGACGACCTCGTGGCGCCGAACGGGCGCATGTGCCGCCAGCGTGATGTCGCACATGAACTGATCACGGCGATTCCGGGCGTCACCTGCGTCAAGCCGAAGGCGACGCTGTACATGTTCCCGCGCCTCGATCCGAAGGTGTACCCGATCGAGAACGACCAGGATTTCATTGCCGAGCTGCTGCAGGAAGAAAAGGTGCTGCTGGTCCAGGGGACCGGCTTCAACTGGCCGAACCCGGACCATTTCCGGCTCGTGTTCCTGCCGCACGAGGATGACCTGCGCGAGGCCATCGGCCGCATTGCACGATTCCTCGAGGGCTACCGCAAGCGGCATGGCACTGCCTGAGGTCGTCGAAGTCACGGGGCCGGGTGGTGAGGTCGCCGCGCCCGAATGGCTGGCGCGCGCCGAAGGCGTGCATCGGCAGTTGCGTCCGGATCTGCCGGCAGACTACGCCGCGCGGCTGCGTGCGGTCTTTGCCAACGGCGGCCGCATGGCCGCAGTGACGGAAGGTGAGGATGTCAGGGCGGTGGCGCTGTGGCGGCTGATCGAGAACACCTATGAGGGGCGCCGCCTCTACGTCGATGATCTCGTGACCGATGCGGCGCAGCGCTCACAGGGTTTCGGCAAGATGCTGTTTGACTGGCTGCAGGCGAAGGCGCTGCAGCTCGGTTGCGATGTGATCGCGCTTGATTCCGGCGTACAGCGGGCCGGGGCGCACAAGTTCTATTTTCGTGAGGGGATGCATGTTCCCTCGTTTTGCTTCAGGAAGGTAATCGACAAATGAAACCCATCAATGTAGGCCTCATCGGCATCGGCACCGTCGGCGGCGGCACTTGGACCGTCCTCAAACGCAACGCGGAGGAAATTACCCGCCGCGCCGGGCGTCCGATCCAGATCTCCGTGGTCGCTGACAAGAACGTCGAACTGGCGAAGCAGGTCACCGGCGGCGCCTGCAAGGTGACCGATGATGCCTTCGCGGTCGTCAACGATCCCGATGTCGAAATCGTCGTCGAGCTGATTGGCGGCTATGGCATCGCCAAGGAAGTGGTGATGCAGTCGATCGCCAATGGCAAGCATGTCGTCACCGCCAACAAGGCGCTGCTCGCCGTGCATGGCACGGAGATCTTCACCGCCGCGCAGCAGAAGGGCGTCATGGTCGCCTTCGAGGCCGCCGTCGCCGGTGGCATCCCGATCATCAAGGCGCTGCGTGAAGGCCTCACTGCCAACCGCATCGAATGGGCCGCCGGCATCATCAACGGCACGACCAACTTCATCCTCTCCGAGATGCGCGACAAGGGCCTCTCCTTCGATACCGTGCTGAAGGAAGCGCAGCGCCTCGGCTATGCCGAAGCCGACCCGACCTTCGACATCGAAGGTGTCGACGCCGCGCACAAGGCAACGCTGATCTCGGCGATCGCCTTCGGCATCCCGGTGCAGTTCGACAAGGCCTACGTCGAGGGCATCACCAAGCTGGAAGCCTCCGACATCAAGTACGCCGAACAGCTCGGCTACCGCATCAAGCTCCTGGGCATCGCCAAGCGCCGCAGCAAGGGCGTTGAACTGCGCGTGCATCCGACGCTGATCCCAGCCAAGCGCCTGCTCGCGAACGTCGAGGGTGCGATGAACGCCGTGCTGGTGAAGGGTGATGCCGTCGGTGCGACCCTCTACTACGGCAAGGGCGCCGGCGCCGAGCCGACCGCCTCGTCCGTGATTGCCGACCTCGTCGACGTCACTCGCCTGGCCACGGCTGATGCCGCGCACCGCGTGCCGCACCTGGCCTTCCAGCCGGATGCGATGTCGAACCTGCCGATCCTGCCGATGAGCGAGATCGAGACCGGCTACTACCTGCGCCTGCGCGTGGAAGACAAGCCGGGCGTGCTCGCCGACATCACCCGCATCCTTGCCGACCAGCAAATCTCGATCGATGCCCTGCTGCAGCGCGAACCGGAAGAGGGCGAGGGCGAGACCGACATCATCGTGCTGACCCATGTCTGCAAGGAAAGCGCTGCCGATGCCGCGATCGCGAAGATCGAGGCACTCCCGGCCCAGAAGGGGAAGGTCAAGCGCATTCGCCTGGAAGAGCTGCAGTAATGCAGCGCCCGATTCGCTGCCGCGGTTTCCTGCTGGCGCTGGCCGTCTGCTGGGGGTTGGCGGCTTGCGAATCGATGCCCGAGGTGCTGATTACGACCGGCACTGACGGCATCAGGATCCAGGCCGAACGCCTCGTCACGCAGGTCTACGCGGAGACGGATGCGCCACTGCCCTATGGTGGCCCCGATATCGACAATCCGCTGGCTGCGATGAAAGAGCGCTGGCCGCGCCTCAAGCCGCTGTTTGAAGACGGCACGCTCGGCTTCACGGACGACGGCGAAGTCGCCATCCGAGATGTCGGCGGGCGCGACAAGGAGGGCGCGAAAGCGCTGCGTCGGCTGGTGCGTGCCGAGAACAACGACCGGCATGTCCTGTATCGGGCGATGACGGCCGCTGGCGGCTATTCGATGGTGCAGGGCACCGGCATGCTCGACTACACGGAGGATGTCTTTGCCAAGCAGTGGGCAACGCTCGCGCCAGCGGGGTGGTGGATTCAGGACCATCGGGGCGGCTGGTCCCGCAAGTAGTGGCAGCACACTTCTGCAATTCCCGACAAAAACGATCGGAATTGATGGAAATTCCGATTTGCATCAAGGAATGATGGGTGCAGTGGCGGCAGAATCGCAGCGTTTCGATCAATAAACCACTGCGCTATCAAGGAGTTCCCCATGCAGCCGATCCACGTTTGCAACCACACCACGCCGGAAGCCATCTACCCGTTCGACGCCCGCGGCGTCGCCAAGCGCTTCCGCCATGCGGCCATCTTCGGTGCTCTCGACTCGCTGCACCCGGGTGAGACGATGCGCTTCTGCAATGACCACGATCCGCTGCCGCTGCTGGCGCAGCTGCAGGCTCGCTACGGTGAGGGCATCACCATCGAGTACCTGCAGCGCGAGCCGGGCGCGATCGTCATCGACTTCACGCGAGTCGGTTGAAACAGCTCGGCCTCTCTGCCGTCCTTTGTTTCCTGCTGGCGCTCGTTCTGGGCGCCAGCGCCCTCCTGATTCCCGTCGCCGCGCTGCACCTCGTCTTCGCAGTCGGCATCCTGCCCCTGATCTTCGGGGCCATGCTCCATTTCGTTCCGGTACTCACGCGCAGCACGGCACCGCATCCCGGTATTGCCGCCTTGCCCTTCATCGCCCTGCTGGTAGGGATCCCGGTTGTACTTGCGATCCAGGGCATCCTGCCGCGTAGCGCGCTGCATGCGGCTGCAACGGTCGACCTGGCCATCGCCGCCATCCTGATCGCGTGGATGGTGCGCCGGGCACGGCGTACGCTGGGCGCGCCGCATCCCGGCTGGCGCTGGTACGCGGCGTCGCTCTCCCTGCTCGTGCTGGCCCTGCTTGCCGTACCGCCTCTGGCTGCCGGCGTTTCTCCGCTCGCTTTCCGACTCTTCCATCTGCACGCGAATACGCTGGGCTTCGTCGGCCTCGCTGCCCTCGGTACGCTACCCGTGCTGCTGCCCACGGCACTGGGCAAGCCGGATCCGCAGGCGGCCCCCTGGTTGCGCCGCCGCCTTTTCGTCGCGGTTGCGGGCGTGCTTTTCGTATCGCTCGGTGCGGCCCTCTGGTGGCCACTGACGCTGGTCGGCGGCAGCTTCCTCGCCGTCCTTTCCCTCGGCCTGCTGGCGCACTGGTGGCGTGCCTTCACGCCTGGCGTCCTGTTCGCCGACGGTGCCAGCACATCGCTCGCTGCCGCGCTCGCCGCCTACGGTGCGCTCCTTCTTGCAGGCGCCTTGCACGGCGCGCGGCTGGTGGAGGCGGACGGCATGGTGCTTGGCTTTGGTGCGGCCTTCCTGCTGCCACTGGTCAGCGGTGCCCTCTCGCAACTGTTGCCGGTATGGCGTTTCCCTGGCCCCAATTCGCCGGCGCGTCAGGAAATGCGCCGCTGCCTGGTGCGCTTCGGTCGTCTTCGGGCGTTTCTTTTCCCGCTTGCCGGGGCCGCCTGCATTGTCGATTACATTCCCGTTGGCGTGCTGCTGGCTGCCGCCGGTCTGCTCCTCTTTGCCGTCGATCTCGTTTCGGCGCTCGCAATTGCCCTGCGCGTCCCGCCGCCGGCGCGGTAAAATCGCGCCTTTCCTGCTTACCCGGAACCGTCGTTCCCGTTACCGCCATGCGCTATCTCTCGACCCGCGGCAATTCGCCGACCCAATCCTTCTGCGACATCCTGCTTGGTGGCCTCGCGCCGGATGGCGGCCTTTACCTGCCGGAGTCGTATCCGCTGGTGACGCGTACCGAGCTCGACGCCTGGCGCCAGCTCTCGTATGCCGAACTCGCCTTCGCGATCCTCTCGAAATTCGTCGATGACATTCCGCCGGCGGACCTCAAGGCGATCTGTGACAAGACCTACACCGCCGAGGTGTATTGCAACGCCCGTCCCGGCGACAACGCCGCCGAGATCACGCCGGTGCATTGGCTTGAAAAGGAAAATGGCAAGGGCAAGCTTGGCCTGCTTGAACTTTCGAATGGCCCGACGCTGGCCTTCAAGGACATGGCCATGCAGCTGCTCGGCAACCTGTTCGAGTATGTGCTGGCCAAGCGCGGCGAGGAGATCAACATCCTCGGCGCCACTTCCGGTGATACCGGTTCGGCAGCCGAATACGCGATGCGCGGCAAGCAGGGCGTGCGCGTCTTCATGCTCTCGCCGCACGGGCGCATGTCTGCGTTCCAGCGTGCGCAGATGTACTCGCTGCAGGATCCGAACATCTTCAACATCGCCGTCACCGGCATGTTCGATGATGCGCAGGACATCGTGAAGGCGGTCTCCAATGACCACGCCTTCAAGGCAAAGTACAAGATCGGCGCCGTCAATTCGATCAACTGGGGCCGTGTCGCCGCGCAGATCGTCTATTACTTCAAGGGCTACTTTGCCGCCACGCAGTCGAACGACGAGCAGGTCGCCTTCTGCGTCCCGTCTGGCAACTTCGGCAACATCTGCGCCGGCCACATTGCGCGCATGATGGGCCTGCCGGTGGCCAAGCTGATCCTCGCCACCAACGAAAACGACGTGCTCGACGAATTCTTCCGCACCGGCGTCTATCGCCCGCGCGGCACCGCCGAAACGCACACCACGTCTTCCCCGTCGATGGACATATCGAAGGCTTCGAACTTCGAGCGCTTCGTCTTCGACCTGGTCGGCCGCGATGGTGCCAAGGTGCGTGAGCTGTGGGCGAAGGTCGACGCCGGTTCGAGCTTCGACATTTCGAACACGCCGGTCTTCGCCAAACTGCCGGAATTCGGTTTCGTCTCCGGCAGCAACAACCACGCCGGCCGCCTCGCGACGATCCGACTCGCCTTCGAGAAATACGGCACGATGATCGACACGCATACCGCCGATGGCCTCAAGGTGGCGCTCGAGCAGCGTCCGGCAGGCGTGCCGACGCTGGTGCTGGAAACGGCGCTGCCGGCGAAGTTCGAAGAAACGATCCGCGAGGCGCTTGACCGTGCGCCGGAGCGCCCGGCCAAGCTCGAAGGGATCGAGAACCTGCCGCAGCGTGTCGACGTGATGGCGCCGGATGTTGCGGCGGTGAAACAGTATCTGGTGGAACGCATCCCGGGCTGAACGCCGGGAGGCCAAAAAACAGAAGGGGCGCCATGGCGCCCCTTTTTGTTTGGCTGGTGACCAGTGTCGCTAGAGGTAGATGACGGCCGGAAAGACGGCAACGGCAAGCGCGAGGACGAGCCATTCCAGATTGTGTCGGGCGAGGAAGCCGGTGAAATGCAGCACCAGGATGGCGATTGCAACCACGTAGAAAAGTGCGAACAGCATCGTTGTCTCTCTCTGGGCGGGTTATGACTTTTGGTCAATTATAGCGGCAAGCGCCCGCCGTGGATCGGCTTTTTGTCTAGGTTCAAACGGCAAAACGCATCGACAGATCGAGCGCCCGCACATCCTTCGTCAGGCCGCCAATCGAAATGCGGTCTACACCGGTCTCGGCAATCGCGCGCAGCGTCTCCAGGCTGATGCCGCCGGAGGCCTCGGTGATCGCCCGCCCGGCGGCAATGCGGCAGGCTTCGCGCATGTCGTCCAGGCTCATGTTGTCGAGCAGTACCATCTTCGCGCCGGCAGAAAGCGCGTCCCGCAACTCGGCGAGCGACTCCACCTCGATCTGGATGAACTTGCAGTCCGGGCCTGCAGCGGCCTGGGCGGCCGCCATCGCTTGCGCGATGCCGCCGGCCGCCATGATGTGGTTCTCCTTGATCAGGATCGCGTCGTAGAGGCCGATGCGGTGGTTGTCGCCGCCGCCGCACTTCACTGCGTATTTCTGCGCGAGCCGCAGGCCGGGAATCGTCTTGCGCGTATCGACGACGACGGCCTTCGTGCCCGCGACCACGTCGGCGTACTGGCGCGCCTTGGTCGCGACCCCCGAGAGCAGCTGGAGGAAGTTGAGGCCACTGCGCTCGGCAGAGAGCAGGGCGCGCGCGCTGCCCTCGATTTCGCAGAGCAGCTGGTCCTTGGTGACGCGGTCGCCATCGGCCGCCTGCCAGGAAAGCTTGACCTGCGGATCGATGCGGCGGAACACCGTGTCGAACCAGGCCGTGCCGCAAAGTACGGCATCCTCGCGCGAGATCACCGTGGCGCGGCCGGTCCGGTCTTCCGGGATGAGGCCGGCGGTCAAATCGCCGGGACCGATATCCTCGGCCAGTGCGGCGCTCACGTTGCGTTCGATTTCTTCGGCCGGGGGCAGGGATGCTGCAAAAACCATCGCGTTTCTCCTATGATGGTCGAAATTCTAGCATCGAGGGGGATGCGGCCATGCTCAACGTCCTGTACGTCAGCCTCGGCGTTCTCATCGCGCTGGCGATCGCCGGCACGCTCGTCTACTGGTACATCCAGGACATCACGCAGAAGAAGCACGCGGTGCTCAGGAATTTTCCGATCATCGGGCACCTGCGCTATTTCTTCGAAAACCTCGGCGAATATTTCCGGCAGTACTTCTTCCTCGGCGACCGCGAGGAGATGCCCTTCAATCGCGCCACGCGCGGCTGGGTCTATCGGCTGGCCAAAAACGAGGGGGGCATCCTCGGCTTTGGCTCGACCTACAACATCCACGAGGCCGGTGCGCTGATCTTCGTGAACGCGCCCTTCCCGGTACTCGAAGAGGAGCGCGAGCCGACGCCGCCGCTCATCATCGGCGACGGCCACTGCGAGAAGCCCTTTGCCGGCCGCTCGCTGATCAACGTTTCCGGCATGAGCTACGGCGCCATCTCGAAGCCTGCCGTGCAATCGCTCTCGCGCGGTGCGGCCAAGGCCGGCTGCTGGATGGATACCGGCGAGGGCGGCCTCTCGCCCTACCACCTTGAAGGTGGCTGCGACCTGATCTTCCAGATTGGTACTGCCAAGTACGGCGTGCGTGACGACCAGGGCCGCCTGTCGCCCGAGAAGCTGCGGGAGGTCGCGGCGCACGAGACGGTGCGCGCCTTCGAGATCAAGCTCTCGCAGGGGGCCAAGCCGGGGAAGGGCGGCGTTCTGCCGGCGGGCAAGGTCACCGAGGAAATCGCGCGCATCCGCGGCATTCCGCTAGGGGAAGATTCCCTGTCGCCAAACCGCCACCGCGACATATCGAACATGATCGAACTGCTCGACATGGTCGAGCGCGTGCGTGACATCACCGGCAAGCCGGTCGGCATCAAGACCGCGATCGGTGGCTGGCAGTTCATGAACGAACTGGCCGAGGAGGTAAATCGCCGCGGCCTGCACGTCGCACCGGATTTCCTCGCTATCGACGGCGGCGAGGGCGGCAGTGGCGCCGCGCCCCAGGCGCTGGCCGACCACATGGCGCTCTCCATCGATGAGGCGCTGCCGCGCGTCGTCGATTCGCTGATCGAATCCGGGCTGCGCCAGCGTATCCGCCTGATCGCCGCCGGCAAGTTGCTGACGCCGGCCCGCGTCGCCTGGGCGCTGGCGACCGGCGCCGACTTCGTGAACACCGCCCGCGGGTTCATGTTCTCGCTCGGCTGCATCCAGGCGCTGCGCTGCCACAGCAACACCTGCCCGACCGGCATCACGACGCACAACCCGCGCCTGCAGCGCGGCCTCGACGTTGCCGACAAGGCCGAACGCGTTGCCCACTACTGCGCCAACATGAACAAGGAAATCGACATGATCGCCCACTCCTGCGGGCTCAAGAATGCCCGCGAGTTCCGCCGCGAGCACGTACGCATCGTGCAGGCTTCCGGGCAGAGCGTGGCGCTGAACGTGCTCTACCCATACCCGTCGGTGCCGCCGGGCGAGGGGCTGATTTCGGTTTAGACGGCACTACTTGGGCGACGTGTTCAGCACGTAGCCAGTGCTACGTCCTCCACCTTCCGTCTTGCGCAGCACGCCGTGCGCCATTAGATCGTTGATGTCCCGCAACGCCGTATCCGGCGAACACTTTGCAATGGCTGCCCATTTGCTGCTGGTGAGCTTGCCGTCGAAACCGTCGAGCAGCCGGTTCAGCAGTTTCACCTGCCGCTCGTTCAGTGGCAGTGACGCCCAACTGTGCCAGAAACGCGCCTTGGTCAGCACTGCGTCAAGTGTGTGTTGCGCCTGACCAACTGCGCGGTGCAGCGATTCCAGAAACCATGCGAGCCAGTCCGTCACATCCATGCCGCCCTTCTGGGTCGTTTCCAGGATGTCGTAGTACGCCTTGCGTTCGCGCTGTATCTGGGCCGAAAGGCTGTAGAACCGTTGCGGGCTACCGTCCGCGCGTGCCAGCAACAGATCGCCGATGGCGCGGGCGATGCGGCCGTTACCATCATCAAACGGATGCAGCGTGACGAACCACAGGTGCCCCAATCCGGCCTTGATCAACGGTGGGATAGCGCCGGGTGTATTGATCCATTCAAAAAAATGCGACATCTCAGCCGCCAGTCGCTCTGCCGGTGGCGCTTCGAAATGCACACGTCGACGCTCGATCGACCCGGAAACTACCTGCATCGGGCCGCCGGCATCGTCGCGCCAGGTGCCGACCCGGATTCTGGATAGGCCGGCATACCCGGTCGGAAACAAAGCGCCATGCCAGCTGAACAAGCGCTCCCGTGTCAGCGGTCGCTCGCAGTTCTGCGTGGCGTCGAGCACCATCTCGACGATACCTTCCGCATGGCGATCGATGGGAGCCAGCGCGCCGATATCGACGCCGAGGCGTCGGGCAATTGACGAACGAACGGATTCGGCGCTGAGCCGCTCTCCCTCAATCTCGCTGGTGTTTAGTACTTCCTCCGTCAATGTCGTGAGACTGGCTTGGTCGCGGAGGGGCATGCCGACATCGGCCAGTCGCCCGATCAGCAAACCCTGCGCACGGCTGACGTCAGCCATCGGGCCCGCTAGCGCGGCCAGATCGAAACGCCAGCGTGGCCAGTCGCTCGTTTGCCAGACATAGGTGTAATCACCGCTTATCATGCGGGGATTATGGGTGCCATTCTCCGCGCATGCAAGCCATTAACCGCAATTTGTGCGGAACTTGTGAAGACCAGCGCCGAGATCATGTTGGGGACGCGTACCGTGGTGGAATATCTGCTGTCGCCGGTTCAGAAGGCTTGGCATGTGGTGGGGCGAGAGCGGTAGGGGTTGGTTGGGTCAGATTTTGTATTGACAATGGATATACGCGTAACTAGGATGTGTATCTATTGTATCTACACGAGAGACTTGCCATGCGTGCTGCTGCCATTAATTTACGTGCCTTGCCGGAACAGCGTGATCTCATTGATCACGCCGCCAGTCTGCTGGGCAAGAACCGCTCTGACTTTATGCTGGAGGCCGCGTGCGAGCGCGCTCAGTCGGTGCTGCTCGATCAGGTGTTCTTCGGTCTGGATGCGGAAAAATTCCAGCAGTTCACCGCCATGCTCGACGCGCCACCCGGTGCCAATGCGGGCCTTGATCGACTGATGACGGTCATCGCGCCGTGGGAAAACAGCAAGGCATGAGCTTGAAGCTCTTCGCGCCACAGCCGCTTGCGGCGATGCATCAGCTCGACGACTTCGCGTGCGGTGAGTCGGCGTTGGACGAATGGCTCAAACGCCGGGCAATGAACAACCAGCTCACGGGCGCCAGCAGAACATTCGTGGTCGTTGATGCAGAAGACCGGGTGCGCGGCTTCTACGCCATGGCCGCCGGCGCGGTTTCGCATCAATTGGCGACCAGCTCGGTTCGCCGCAACATGCCCGACCCGATTCCCGTCATGGTGCTTGGAAGGTTGGCAGTAGATCGCCGCGCACAAGGCATCAGGCTCGGTGCGGCCATGCTGCAGGATGCCGTGAAACGTGCCATTACGGTATCTCAGAACACCGGGGTTCGCGCCTTGCTGGTGCACGCGCTTCACGACCGCGCGAAGCAGTTCTATGAGCACTACGGCTTTCAGGAATCCCCTCAGCACCCGATGACGCTGATGCTGCGTCTGAATGTACGGGTTACGAATCGCTGATCACGTTCTGGCTGCGAAGCTGCACAGTCGTCGACAACTGTCTCGTATCGCTGAACGATACCCCCCGGTCGGCGTCTCACGACTTCAGGCGATTCGCTTTTTCTCTGTGTGATGCCTTGTCATCCTTGGTCCGTCATCTTTCCTGAGGGGCCTGAAATGTCATCGATCGCGAACAATTTTCCGGTAGCGACCGTCCGCTGCCGTCTTCGTCGCTGTATGCGGCATCTTCCTGTCGCAATCACGGTACTGGTTATTGCCGCAATGCTGGCCCACGGCACCATCGTGCAGCCGGCCGGCTATCACGATTTTGCCGACCATTCGGCGCTGGCCGGATTGCCGCATGCGGCGGACGTGCTTTCCAACCTGGGCTTTGCGCTGGTCGGCCTGTGGGGGTGGGGGCGCCTGTCATCGCAATGGAATCATCCGCAGTTGCAGGCGGGTGCGGCCGGCTACCGGCTCTTCCTGATTGGCCTGACGCTGACGGCTGCGGGCTCTGCGTATTACCACCTCGCGCCGGATGATCTGCGGCTGCTCTGGGACCGCCTGCCGATCGCCCTGGCCTGTGCGGGGCTTCTCGCGGCCGTGCGCGCCGAGACGGTGGGGCGTTCCTTGTTTTGTGCCACGGCCCGCGACGAGGCGGCCGTGTTGGCATTGGGTGCGGTGCTCAGTGTCGCCTGGTGGCATTTCACGAACGGTGAAGGTGCCGGTGACCTGCGCCCCTACCTGCTGCTGCAGCTGCTGCCGATCGTGCTGATCCCGCTCTGGCAGTGGCTCTACGGCAGTGACCGGCGCGACCGCCTCTATTTCGGCGCTGCGCTGGCTGTCTATGTGCTGGCCAAGGTGGCCGAGCTGAACGACCACGCCTTCCTGGCTGCCAATGGACTGCTGACCGGCCACACCCTGAAGCACCTACTCGCCACGCTGGCGGCCTGGCTGATCGTGGCGCGCCTGGTGCAGCGCCGGCGTAGCGGCGCGGGAGATTCACCGTCCGGCGGTATCTCGTCTTAGAATGCCGGCATCGTGAATCCTCCGGAAAGCCAGCGATGAAACCGAGCGAAATCGTCCGTTACCTCAACCAGCACGTGATCGGGCAGGAGGAGGCGAAGCGGATCCTCGCGGTGGCGGTCTACACGCACTTCAAGCGCACGGCGCAGACGAAGTCGGATGCCGTCGAGCTGGTGAAGAGCAACATCCTGCTGATCGGCCCGACCGGCACCGGCAAGACGCTGCTCTGCGAGACGCTGGCGCGCACACTGGACGTGCCCTTCGTGACCGCCGATGCGACGACGCTGGCCCAGAGCGAGTACGTCGGTGAGGAGATCGAGGCCATCCTGCAGCGCCTGATCGAGCGCGCCAATGGCGACCTCGACAAGGCCCAGCGCGGCATCGTCTTCATCGACGAGGTCGACAAGCTGAAGGCGACCAACGCCCAGATGCGCGGCCCCTCCGGCGAGCGCGTGCAGCATGCCCTGCTGAAGATCATGGAGGGCTCGACGGTGAAGCTCTCTAGCGGCGAGTACCTCGACACGACGCAGGTGCTCTTCATCTGCGGTGGGGCCTTCGTTGGGCTCGACGAGATCATGGGGCGCAACCACAGCTTCGGCTTCATCTCCACCTCGGAGGCCGACAGCCAGAAGATCCTCGACCGCCTGAACGCACGCGTGAAACCGACCGACCTCAACGAATTCGGCCTCATCCCGGAATTCGCCGGCCGCCTGCCGGTCGTCGCGCGGCTGAATGCGCTGACCCGCGACATGCTGGTCCGCATCATGGTCGAGCCGCAGAACTCGATCTACCGACAGTTCCGCGAGGTGCTCAAGGGCGAGGGCGTCGATCTGCACATCGAGCCGGTGGTGTTCGAACAGATCGCCGACCTCGCCATCGAGTACAAGGCCGGCGCACGCAGCCTGCGCGGCATCTTCGAGGAAATGGTGACGCCGGTGCTCTACCTGGTGCCGGACAACCCGGCGGTGAAAAAGGTCGTGATCCCGTCGCTGTTCGAGGACGCAAAGTTCTTCGGCGCGCCGGCAGCCGCTGCCGCCAGCGAGTAGCCGCGGATGCCGGCAATTATTGCCGGTCCGGGCGCCCGGAAGCGGAATTCACGGGTAAGTCGCTGATTCTATTGTGATGACGGTTGTGGACTGAAACTTGCTGAAGTAGTGGCAACAGGGTGCCATTGTTGGCGCCAATGCCGCATCAGGATCGTTTCGGAGCCATTCGCCATGTCGCCAATCGGAATTGCCAGCACTGTCTTCAAGCTCATCTCCTCGGTGGGCGGCGGCTCGTCCGATACATCGTCGAGCGCCGGCAGTGCATCCAGCCAGTCGGTACAGGGCGATTTCTCGTCGTCGCTGGCCCTGCGCCTGGCGTCGATGAAGGCGGGCTCCGGCAACGCCGTCGATGTGCTGGGCAACCTTGCTTCCGGCAAGGGTTCATCGAGCGCCCTCGATTCCTTCTCGAACAACGGTCTTTCCGATCCGATTTCGCTGATCAGCCTCAATGGCAAGCGGCCGGGCCTCTCGGGCCTTTCCGAATTCGGCCGCAACCTGTCGCTCTTCGACCCCGAGTCGGCCTACCGGATGATGACCGGCATCAACAACCGGGATGTCAATTACAAGGCGCAGTTCTCGGAACTCACCGGCATGGGCGGTGCCGTCTCCGAGATGCAGAAGGCGGGGCAGGACCTGGTGGCCGCGACCAGCGGTGCTGACAATGCGTCGATCACCTCGGCATTGCAGGCCTTCGCCACGAAATACAACGAGTGGGTGGCCCGTTACGACGGCACGGTCGAATCCGGCGGGCTGCTTGCCGGAACGCAGGCCGCCGAAGTTGCCCTCTACGAACTGCGCCAGAGCATCGACAACGGCTTCAACGGGGCGATGCAAGGGGTGCATGGCCTGCGCGACCTCGGTTTCACGGTGGACCCAACGACGCACGTTGCTTCCGTCGATACCGCGAAGCTTGATGCGATCCTCGCGCATAACCGCGAAGGCGCCCTCGCGGCGATCAACGAATTTGGTCAGAATTTCTCGAAGTCGGCCGAGTTGCTCGTCTCGGCGAATAACTTCATTCCCAATCGCCTTGCTAATCTTGACCGCGTGATCGACTACATCAGCGACAACAAGGCGTCGTTGCAGGCCGAGTTTGGCCTTGGCGATGCGCCGCGTCCGTCGGCGATCGTGGCGCGCGCCCTGGCGGCCTACAACCTGATGGCGAAGGCCTGACGATCAGCCGTTGCGCCAGCGCTTGAAGTGCTCCTTGAGTGCTTCCCCGCCGATCTTCGGTAGCAGCAGCGCGAACAGCAGAAGCAGCATTGGCGCCAGCGAGACCAGCAGCAGCCCCTGCGTCCAATTTTTCAGCGGTTCCCTGAGGGGCTCCGGCAGAAACTCCTTGCGCACGACCTCGAGTGCGAATCCTATGAAGAAGGTATCGATCCAGAGCGCCGCCACGGTCGGCCAGACGGCGCATCCCGGATAGGGCGGCACTTCCGCCAGCGCACGCATTGCGCCGATGATCGGGGCGCAGGCCGGCGCATTCAGCCCGAACAGGATTGCGTTGGGTACCGCGGCAAACAGCGGCAGCAGGCCGATGCCGGCGATATTCGCCGCCGTAGGCAAGCCAAGCCCGTGCAGGACCAGCGAGATGCCCGTGAGCACAAACAGGGCAATGCCCGCCCTGGCTGGCCAGCTGAACGCTGACCACGGAGTGACGATGCCGAGGCGGCAGCCGCCGGATTCGCTGCAGGCGAAGGGGAAGGCCATCATGCCGATGAAGAGCAGCCCCATGCAGAGCAGGAATCCGCGGCTAGTGCGTTTTGCCACGACGATCTCGCCTGCAGTGGTGGGCCGTACGGAGCTCGCCTCCCGTGACGGAGGCTCCCCTCAGTGCGTAGTCGCCCGCTGTGCCTGCTGCCATGCGACGACGGCCTGGCCGGCGCCGCCGAGGATGCGTTTGCGGTCATCGGCGGACAGGGCCTGCGAAAGGGCGGCGAACAGTTCCTGCGTCATCTCCTGAGCCAGGCCTTCCTGTGCCAGCTGGTGGGCGAGGCAGCGGATCTGGATGTCTGCCAGTACCGATGCGACGACAATCCAGCCGTTTTCGGGCATGGTCTTCAGCAACCCGAGCAGCATCCCGCCAAGCTGGCTGGCGATGCCGGTGGCGCTCTCGCGGTCCTGATCGGAAATCAGTGCATGCCACAGGGCGACGGCAGTGCTCTTGTTCACCTCCGCCTTGAAGGTGAAGGCGACGGTTTCGTCCTGATCCAGTCTTGCGAACGCCGCCTGCACGGCGGCCTCCGCCGCCGGGTCGAGCGTGTCGCGCAGGCAGCCAAGCAGTTCGGAGAGCCCGGTCATGGCGCCTGCGCCATAGCAGCGGCTCCACGCCTGGCCCCACTGGTCGAGGCCGGAGAAGAGCAGGGCCTGACGCATGGCGCGAGCCTCGTCGCTGCCGGCCATGCGGCACCAGTCGAGCAGCGGCGGTGCGAGCTTCGCGATGCTTTCATGGCGTACATCGCTGCCGGCACCGTCGAGCGTCAGGCGGAAGGCCTGCGAGAATGCGTCCTGAACGGAACGCGCCGCGGTCAGCTGGGCTTCGCGCGGCGCGAGTTCGGCAATCGGGTCTTGCAGTGTTTCGATGGCAGTTCCTTTACAACATGATTTCGGTGAGATGCTCGCGCCGCTGCAGTTCGTTTTCGAACTCGATCAGCTCGGCGCCGAGGGCGTCGCGGGCGGAGACCATGCCAACCGGCTGGCCGTTGTCCATGACCGGGACGTGACGATAGCCGCCTTCGTCCATCATTACCAGCGCATGCGCCAGCGGCTTGTCGGCAGAGATCGTGCGCGGATCGGAGGTCATGACCTGCGACAGCGGTGTCGCATCCGGATCCAGTCGTTTGGCGACGACGCGGTTGAGCATGTCGCGCTCGGTGAAGATGCCGGTCAGCTTGCCGTGATCGAGGATCAGCATGGCGCCAACCTTCGCTTCGGCCATCCGGATGGCGGCTTCACGTACGGTCATGGTCTCCGGTGCGCTGAGGATTTTCTGGTGGGCGATGATTTCGCGAATGCTGCGGTTCGGCATGATGTCTCCTTCACTGTGGTCTCTTTGTGAATCCATTCTGGGTGAAAGTGGGATCCGTGCGCAAGGGTTTGGTAGACCTATTTCGGGCGCCTGTCGCCCACCGCTAGCGAGAGCCCGGAAGCACCAATGATGACCATGCCGGCGAGCGCCAGCGTATCCGGCAGGTGGCTGAACACCAGGACGCCAAGAAGGGTGGCCCAGATCAGCTGCACGTAGAGAAGCGGTGACAGGGTCGATACCGGTGCCTCCCGGAAAGCGCGGATGAGCAGGAAATGGCCGACGCCGCCATAGAGGCCGAGCGAGGCGATCAGCACTGCCTGAGAAGCCGTTGGCAGGGTGCCGTCCCAGTGCGTGAACAGCGCGAAGCTCATGGCGACGGTGCCGCCGAGGGCTGTGGTGAACAGCAGGCGGAGGGGATGTTCGCTTGCGGCCAGCTGGCGCGTCATTATCTGGTAGAGGGCGTAGCAAAGAGCGGCGCCGAGGGCGTAAATGACGCCGCTACCGGACATCGCACCACCGGGGCGTGCGATCAGCAGGACGCCGGCGAAACCCGCCAGCGTCGCGAGCCAGGCGCGCCTCGATACGCGCTCGCCAAGCATCGGGCTGGCGAGCAGCGCAACGAGCAGCGGCGTCACGAACACCAGTGCCGTCGTCTCGGCGAGCGGCATCGTCTTCAGCGCCAGTTGGCCGAAGAGTGTCACGCCAACCAGCAGCAGTGCACGGACAGTCAGTTGCCAGGGGTGGCGCGTGACGACCAGTTCGCGCCCGAGCGAGGGGGCGACCGTGGCGAGCATGAAGACGCAATGGACCATGTAGCGTGCCCAGACGAGGAGCGGCACGGCGAACACGGCCGACAGGTATTTCGCGGTGGCGTCGAGTGCCGCGAAGAGCAGCAGCGCGATCAGGAAAAGGACGATGCCGCGCAAGCGATGCGCGGCGTCAGTCATCGGCAGCGATCCAGCAGTTGAGCAGACGGCGGGCTTCGATGATCGTTTCGCCGGCGGTGAGGCCGATTTCGCCGCCAAGGTGCGCGCTGGTTGTGAGGGCGTCGGCAGCGGCGCCGTGGAGATGCACGCCGGCCGTAAGTGCCTCCGCCGCAGGCCAGCCCTGGGCGAGCAGCGCGACGACGATGCCACAGAGGACGTCACCCATGCCGGCGCTACCCATCCCCGGATTGCCGGTGGTATTGACCGACCAGTTACCGTCAGGGGTCATGATGACGGTGCCGCAGCCCTTGAGGGCGACATGGGCATTGAAGCGGTCGGCGAGTTCGCTGGCAGCAGCGATGCGATCTGCCTGCACATCGGCAACGCTGGCATCGAGCAGGCGCGCCGCTTCTGCCGGATGAGGCGTGAGCAGCGTCGGTGCGCGGCGCGTGGCGACCGCAGTATCAAGGTCGCCTTCCATGGCGAGGAGGTTGAGTGCGTCGGCATCGAGCAGCAGCGGAAGATTCAGCGTGCAGGCGTGTTCAAGCAGCCGTTTCGCCTCCGGCGAGGTGCCGAGCCCGGGACCGCAGGCCAGCGCATCGATCGGGGTGGTGAGCAGCGCTTCAGCGCCGCGCATCATCAGCTCGGGTTGCAGCGGGTCACACGGGGGCGTCTGCGTGTCGAGGGTACCGACATAGGTGCGACCGGCGCCGAGATGCAGTGCGGCACGACCGGCGAGGAACGCCGCTCCCAGCATGCCGCGGGCGCCGCCAAGAACGCCGGCGCTGCCGTTGCTGCCCTTGTGGCTGTTGCGGCGCCGCCGTTGCAGACAGGCGGCAAAGTCGGCACGGCCAACGACATGGCCGTCCGCCGGAACCAGCGCCTCGGCGTCGAGGTCGAGCGGGGCCAGAATGACCTGTCCCGCGTGATCCGGGCCATCCGCCATCAGCAGGCCGGGCTTGCCGGCAATGAAGGTCAGCGTATGGGTGGCGTGGATGATCGCGTCGCCGAGCGCACGGCCGGTGTCGGCATCGAGTCCGCTCGGGCAATCGAGTGCCAGCAGCACGCAGCCGTCGCGACGGGCGAGCCGATTCGCATTGCCCACCAGTTCGGCGAAGACGCCTGTCAGGGGGCGCTGCAGGCCGATGCCGAAAAGGGCGTCGATGATCAGTGCCCAGCGTGCCACCGCTGGAATGTCGTTCAGCTCAAGGCCGCCGGCCGCCAGGAAGCGGTCGCGGGCGGCGATGGCGTCCGGCGGCTGCCGGACGTCGCCGGTGACGACGAGGCGTACATCGTGGCCACGTTGCCGCAGGTGCATGGCAGCTTCGTAGCCGTCGCCGCCGTTATTGCCCGGCCCCACCAGAATCAGCACCGGCTGCTGTGCGTCACGCACCAGCTCGCCGGCGAGCAGGGCAGCGGCAAGGCCGGCGCGTTGCATCAGCGGCTGGTCGGCAGCTGCGGCCTCGAGGGCGCGCAGGCCGTTACTCCGGTAAAGCGGCAGGGCGGCAGTGTCAATCATGTCGGGCTCGCACGGAAGGCGTCAGTCGGGTGACCGGGCTGGCGCACCGGGCGTGTCGCCCGGTCGCAATGCCGGCTCCGGTCGAACGGCATCCGGGGAAAGCACCGGTGCCGACGGCTGGGCATCCGGTGCGAGTACCGGGGCTGCCCGGATGCTGTCCGGGGAGAGTACCCGCGGCGCCGGCAAGTCGGATGGCGCAAGGGCCGGCTGGGGGGGAACCGCATCCGGGGAGAGCACCGGATCTGCCGGCACCTGCGCCAGTGCGGTGGCGGGGAGGACGTTCAACAGGGCGACGAAGGCGACAAGGGCGCCGTGTCGCGTCGCAATGAGCCGATTTTCGCCGGTGCGCATATTCCCCTCTTTCGGTCAGACAGTGGTGGCGAGATCAATGATACATGGAGCGCAGTGCGTCGCCGCGAGCACGTTCAAATGCACGCTTGCGCGGCCAGGATCGTCGCAGCATGGATGGCGACGGTATCCTCGATCGGCTCGGCGTAACCGCCGGCCATCGCGATGGCGACCGGGATGCCGCGCACCCGGCAGGCGTCGAGCACCATCGTATCGCGGGCGGCCAGCCCAGGCATTGAAAGGGACAGGCGCCCGAGCCGGTCGCCGGCGTAGGGGTCTGCACCGGCAAGATAAATGACGAGCTGCGGCCTGCTGTGATGGAGGCTCTGCTCGAGTCCTGCTGCCAGAGCCGACAGATAGTCCTCGTCGCCGGTTCCGTCAGGCAGTTCGATATCGAGATCGCTTTTCGCCTTGTCGAAGGGGAAATTGCGGGCGCCGTGGATCGAGAAAGTGAAGATGCTGTCGTCGCCTTGCAGGATGGACGCCGTACCGTTGCCCTGATGAACGTCGCAGTCGATCACGGCGACCCGCTCGACCCGGCCCTCGGCCTGCATCGCCCGCGCTGCCACTGCAGCATCGTTGAAGACGCAGAATCCCTCGCCGCGATCGGCATGGGCGTGGTGGGTGCCGCCGGCAAGGTTGGCCGCACAGCCATCCTCCAGTGCCGCCCGGCAGGCGGCGAGCGTGGCGCCCGCCGAGCGGCGCGAGCGCTCTACCATTTCGTGGCTCCACGGAAAACCGATCCGCTTCATTTCTGCCTGGCCGATTTCACCGCTGGCGACACGCTGCACATAGTCGGCCGTGTGCGCCCGCCGGAGTTCCGTGTCGGTTGCGGCTGGCGGGGTCAGGAAATCGCCTTCACCGAATTCGCCGCTGGCGAGCAGGCGCTCGCGCAGCAGCGCATACTTGCACATCGGGAAACGGTGTCCTGCGGGCAGCGGCAGGACGAAGGCGCCGGTGTAGAACAGGCGCATCGGCACCCGTGCCTAGTTCAGTGCGGCTGACAGCGCCCGGCGATACTCGCGCACGAGGTCGTCGTTGGCGTCGCTGCCGGCAAGCAGGGCGAACAGTTCGAGCATGGCCTTGCGGCCGGCACCTTCGCCGTGGAACCGGTCGCGGCGCACCACTTCCATCGCATCCTCCAGCGCTTCACGGTACTTTCCGGCACCGGCAAAGGCGCGTGAACGTTCGAGGCGGGCGGCATGGTCGTCGGGATTCGCGGCGAGTGCAGCGTCTAGGGCGCTGGTGTCGATCTTGACGTCGGCGAGTTCAAGGCGCTTCCTGAGTGCTTCGGCACGTTCGACTTCCTTCGGGAAATCGGTGGCGAGCAGCGCTTTCGCTTCGTCGTGGCGGCCAAGCGTCAGCAGCAATTCGACGCCATCGAGGCGGACGGCCTCGTTGCGAGGATCGAGCTGGCTGGCCTGGACCAGACAGGCCAGCGCCTCCTCGGTCTTGCCTTCCGCCGCAAGCCGCGTGGCCTCTTCGCGCAAGGGGCCTGCCGGCGACGGCGTCAGTCGCTCGATGAAGGCGCGTAGTTCAGCTTCGGGGATGGCCCCGGTGAACTCATCCACGATCCGGCCCTGATGCACGACCTTGACCGTGGGAATGCTGCGCACGCCGAACTGCTGGGTGATTTCCGGGTTTTCATCGGCGTCCACCTTGGCCAGCAGAAAGCGCCCGCCGAATTCCTCGGCGAGTTTCTCGAGCATCGGCTTCAGTGCCTGGCAGGGCTGGCACCACGGGGCCCAGAAGTCTACGACGACGGGAACTTCGTGGGAGGGCTGCAGGATCGCGGCTTCGAAATTTTCGAGGCCCACATCGTAGGAAAAATCACTCATGGCGTGCGGCATAAGAGGGTGTTAAAACGAGCATTATCGCCTGAACGACAAATGCCGACGCCATGATTTCGGCTAGAATGAAAAGATGCGCGAAACCTCCCCATCGAACGCGCCGAACGCATCGAACGTACAGAACGCGTTCGACGGCGCTGCCGCTCACGACGAAGCGAAGGCCCCCGGTCATCCGGTGACGGCCGAAGATCGGCACGCGAAGCGTTTCGTGGTTGTGGTGACGGTGCTGTTTCTGAGCGTGCTGTGGACCTTCGTGGCCTATTGGGCAACCAGTTCGCGCGCCGACACCGTTGAATCCACGGCGCAGGTCCTGCGGCGGATCGACCATGCCGTCGACGAACAGACCCGGCGTCTGTTCAAGATGGTGGAACTGATGTTCGGCATCGCCGACCAGTGGGTGCTTGATCATCCCGCCTCCGATCCTCAGACTGACAAGCGCTTCGTTCACATGGCCGATCGCTTCAGCACACGCCTGACAGGGTCCGTAGTGCTTTACCTGGCGGATGATCGCGGCAATCTGACGTCTCCCGGGTCTGACCTCCCACCGCGTGCTTCCTTGGGTGATGCCGATTTCTTCCGTGAAGCTCTGACCGGCGATCCGAGCCGCTTCCATGTCGGTGCCCCCTTTGCGGTCGGTTCTCCCGCTGTCTGGAAAGTTCCTGTCGCGCAGCGCCTCACTGCACCGACTCCCCAGGTGACGGTATTGGTGGCGCTGATCGACCTGACCACCCTGATCGGCCTCTACGAGGAGGAGCGGATGCGGCCGAATGGCGCCATCGTGCTGTTGCGGCGCGACGGCGTGGTGGTCGCCCGTGCGCCGCATGACGAGCGGCTGTTGGGCAAATCACTGGTCGGTGGGCAGCTTTTCAGGGAGTACCTGCCGCGCCGCGAAAGCGGTTTCGCCCAGCTCGACCGGACCGCGACCGATGCCATGGAGAAATACGTCAGCTATTCGGTGATGAACGATTTCCCGCTGCTGACCGTTGTTTCTGCCGCCAGTGACGATGTGCTTGAAGCTTGGCGCCGCGAACTGCTGATCATTCTGGTGCTGGCGTCCGGCGTGACGGCGATGGCCCTGGCCGTTGCTGCCCGACTTTCGCGGATGTTGGCCGAACTTTCGGCCAGGACGGCTGAACTGCACCACCTGGCGACCACCGACCTGATGACCGGGGTCCATAACCGGCACAGTTTCATGCAGGATCTCTATCGCGAATTCGCGCGTGGGCGCCGTTATCGCACGCCGCTTTCGCTGCTCGTCTTCGATCTCGATTTCTTCAAGCAGATCAACGACGGCTACGGCCATGCCGCGGGCGATGAGGCGCTGAGGGCCTTTGCCAAAGCGGCAGGGGAATGCCTGCGCGGGATGGATGTGCTGGGACGCCTTGGTGGCGAGGAATTCGGCATCCTGTTGCCGAATACGGTGCTCGATCAGGCCGAAATCGTTGCCGAGCGCATTCGCGCCGCCGTTACGGAAATTGCCATCGAGACCGAATACGGCACGGTCCGTTTCACGACCAGTGTCGGTGTGGCGCAGAGCGTTGAAGGCGACGATTCGATCGATACGCTGTTGGCGCGGGCCGACGCGGCCCTCTATGCAGCGAAGGCTGCCGGGCGCAACCGCGTCGTGGCGCGCAGCGCTTAGTCCAAGATTTGCCAACGTCGGGTTGTTGATTTTTCAACCGGAATCCCGTCTTCGTGTATGGATAAAGTGATGGTCAACTGAATGAGGCCTGTAGTCCATCGATCAGGCGGTGCATTTCTTCTCGTAGCCATACTTCATCGCAGCCGACCAGCAACGCGTCGTCAAACGCATCCTGGGCAAGTCTGTCCAGTTCGTCGTAATTTTCGTTCAGCACCTTAATTTTTTCGACACAGGCAATCGGCCGTCCGTCGATGCCGATCCATCTTGGCACTGTGCTCATCGTGGCAGGGCAAAGCTGCTAGGTTCGATGTGTCGGACCCGTGAGTCGCGTTTCGAGCGCACGACGAACCGGATTGGTTGCAGACCCTCGCTAGTGGACGCGTCTGCTACGACAAGCGTTACTGCCAGCGATGTAACACTGTCCGGCGGCAAGGTGTGTGTTGCTTTGCTGAGTATGCGCAGTCCGGGCAGGCCATCAGCCGATATTTCAACTAACTCTTCGGTTAAAGAACGGTTCATCAAGCGTACCGTGTAGGAATTTTCGATGCCGTGCTCGCTTTCGCGCAGCAAGGTGCCTCGGTCGCGCAGGATGTCGACCAGTAGCGGGCTGCGTTGCGTGGCAAACCACCCGGTGCAGGCCACTATCAGCAGTAGCGTCACAGCATATACAACGACGCGAGGTCGTCTTAGCGGCGATTGTAGTTGTTTGCCCGCCAGCTCCTGCTCTGCGGCGAAGCGGATCAGCCCTGTCGGCGCACCGACGCGTGTCATTACCTCGTCGCATGCATCTGCGCAGAGGCCGCAGTTGATGCACTGATACTGCAGGCCGTCGCGGATATCAATGCCGGTCGGGCAAACCTCGACGCATAGACCGCAATCGACGCAATCACCAATATCGCTACTGCCGGCGGTACTGCCGCGGCGAGGTGCTCGCGGCTCACCGCGACCATCATCGTAGGTGACACTACGCGTTGCTGCGTCGAACATAACTCCCTGGAAGCGTGAATATGGGCACATGTGCTGGCACATCGCCTCGCGCGCGAGGCCGGCCTGAACGTAGGTGAATAGCGAGTAGAACAAGACCCAGAAGCCTTCCCACGGCCCTAGGTCAGCGGCGGCGAGGCGAGGCACCAGTTCGTCGATTGGTGAGAAATAGCCGACGAAGGTTATGCCTGTCCAAAGCGCGACGAGTGTCCATAGAGCGTGCTTCGTGACACGCAGCGCTAGCTTGTGTGGTCCGAACGGTAGCGCGTCGAGGCGTAGGCGGGCGACGTGGTCGCCCTCTATCCAGGCCTCGATCCGCGTAAAAATCATCGTATAGACCGTCTGCGGGCAGGCGAAACCGCAGAACAACCGACCGGCGAGCGCCGTTACTAGGAAAAGCGCAGTGGCAGAGGCGATCAGTACTAGCGCCAGCAGCAGCGCGTCTTGTGGCCACAGAACCCAGCCGAAAACATAGAAACGCTCGTGCGCGATGTCGAACAGCACTGCCTGGCGGTTGTCCCATTCCAGCCAACAAACACCATAAAAGACGATCTGGGTAACCCAGACCATGCCCCAGCGCAAGGCATTAAAGCGCCCGGCGACGGCGCGTGAATGGATCTTTCCTTTGCGGTGGTACAACTCAATCTTGGCTGCACGGATTTTGCTCATGTTCGGCTCCTCACTGTCGGCAGCTATTGCTGGCAACGAGGCGTCAGTAGAGCACCCGATTCATGATAGACACAGTTTCAGAAAACGTAATTTAATATAGGCACAGTTTGTGGAAGAGACTGTGAAAACGTGACGGTTTTCAGGCATAGCCTCTATCAGAGGGCTACAACTGGTGACGAGAACAGTTGGTCTGAAAATTCTGTTCCTGTCGTACAAAACGTATTCTGTATCTATCGCCGATAGGCTTCGGAGAGAGAATTCAACAGTCGCGCCCTGCATGTCTTCAGGAAGGAACAGTCGAGATGAGTGCCGCCACCATTGCGACAGTCAGCACGCCTTCGTCATTACGTTATCAGCGGCTGGCTGATCGTGTCGCCGACAACATCACGCAAGGCTTGTTGCGCCCCGGTGAACGGTTGCTGTCGGTGCGGCAGGCTTGCGATGCCTATCAGCTGAGCCCGGTTACCGTGCTACAGGCATACTATCTGCTCGAAGCGCGCGGCCTAATTGAAGCGCGCCCGCGCTCCGGCTATTACGTACGTGCGCGTATCGGTAGTCGCCTGCTGGAGCCGGAGATGAGCCGTCCGGCCGCGATCTCGAAGCAACTCGATGTCAGCGATTTCATTTTCGAGATCCTCGAATCGGTGCGAGATCCCGATGTGGCGCCGCTAGGTTCCAGCTTCCCCAGTCCCTACCTGTTCCCGCTCGATCGGCTGGCGAGAACCCTTGCCACTAGCGCCCGGCGGATGGACCCGCGCAGCACCGTCACCGACCTGCCACCAGGCAACGAGGAACTGCGCCGGCAGATCGCACTACGCTACCTGGCCGAGGGCGCCGACGTGTCGCCGACCGAGATCGTCATCACCTCGGGCGCGATGGAAGGGCTCAACCTATGTCTGCAGGCAGTGTGCCGTCCGGGTGACCTGGTCGCCATCGAATCGCCATGCTTCTACGGTGGCCTGCAGGCGATCGAGCGCCTCGGCCTGAAGTGCGTTGAGATTCCAACCCACCCGCGCGACGGCATCAACCTGCAGGCGCTGGAAGAGGCGCTGCAGCATCACCCGATCAAGGCTTGCCTGTGCATGCTCAACTTCCAGAACCCACTCGGCAGCACGGTGCCTGAAGCAGCGCGGCGCCAGTTGATCGAACTGCTGACAAAACACGAGGTGCCGCTGATCGAGGATGACGTCTATGCCGAGCTCTACTTCGATACCAAGCGGCCGCTGCCGAGCAAGGCGCTCGACGAAAAGGGTCTGAACATGCACGTTTCATCGTTCGCCAAGTGCCTAGCCCCTGGTTACCGCGTCGGCTGGGTTGCGGCAGGCCGCCACGCTGAGAAGATCCGGCGGCTGAAGCTGTCGTCGAGCATCGCCACAAACATCCCGGCGCAGATGGCGCTGGCCGACTACCTGAAGCACGGGGGCTACGAGAACCACTTGCGCCACCTGCGAGTGACGCTGGCGGCTCAGGAGGCGGCGATGGTCGCCGAGATCGAGCGCAGCTTCCCCACCGGGACGCGGCTGGCGCGCCCCCGCGGAGGCTATTTCCTGTGGCTCGAACTGCCATCCAGTGCCGACGCGCTAGCCATTCATCGGCAGGCGCTGGCACAGGGCATTAGCATCGCGCCGGGACCGATTTTCTCGGCCCAGCGCGAATTCAGGAACTGCATTCGTGTAAATACTGGCCACCCAATGTCGCCCCAGATCGCTAGAGCAGTAGAAACGCTGGCCTGGTTGGCGGCGCGTTGAGGATCGCGTGATGTCTGCCCTCCGAAAGCGCTTAGCCGCTGATCTCTCGATCATCGATCTACGCAGGCCCGATTGTGTACCGCTGGTGCTTATCGAGAAGCTGCAATTGATCGAACGTCTGATTGACGCTGACCCAGAAGCTCGTCTTGTTGTACTGACGACAAGGGAAGAGGTGGCGGCTGCAATCGAGCAGGGTGGGGCGCGACTTCAGCGTTATCTCGCCGCTCCCGGTTACGCCGAGCAACTCGGGCTTGGTGTTTCTCCCAGAGATCGTTGCCATGGCGTCGGAGCGACGCTGCGTGAAATCGAATGGCGCCACATACAGCGAGTTCTTGCTCTTAACAAGGGTAACAAGGCTGCAACTGCCAGAGCCTTGCAGATTCACCTCGCCACGTTGAACCGAAAGCTCGCGCGTCCGCCGCGTGTCACTTGAGGGCAGGGGAGGTGCGATTAGGCTGCCGGCGGGTGCTCAAGGCGGCGGCGCAGCGTTTTGTCTGAGATGTGCAGTGTTTTTGCCGCTGCCTTGCAGTTCCCCCGGTGGGAATCTACGGTTTGTCGTGCGTGCTCCCACAGTACTCGCTCCAGCGATGGTTGGGGACAGTGGCCTGCGGCTGCCAGTTCGGTGAGTGCCGGGTTCTCCTCAGAAGGGCAAGTCGGCTGAGCCATCGCTGGCAGAGCTTTGCTGCACACGAGCAGCAAAACCCGCGCGCTCGGATCGTCAGTGAGCAATTTATCGACCTGAGCCAGTTTGTGCAGCAGGACGAGTCCGGATTCGCCGCCGCGGCGGATGTCGGCAAGGGCTATTTCGACCATTGCTGACGGCGGCATCACGTATTTGTTTTCATCCATGCGCAGGCCCCGGGAACGATGTGCGTTCGATGCACGATGATGGGTTACCGGCAGTGAAAAACGAAGATACAGAACTAGCGGTTTCCGACCTTAACAACTGCCTCGATGCATCGCTGCTGCGCATCCCGGAATGGCGTATTCAGAGACAGTTTGCACTGCTGGAATAATGGCGAAAGCGGTCTTGTGGAGCTGTTACTAGCACAAATGAAATCATCTGTTCCTGTCGAAACGAAGGTGCCGTTTTTTTGCTTGATGTCCATCAAAAAAATGGCCATTCCCCACGAATAAAGTTAGCCGCAGACAAAGCCGGGAGCCCGGATCAATTGTCGTGGAACGCATGCGCCGCCTGCGTCCATCGTTGCGCAAACCATCAATACTGGAGAGGAAACATGAAGAATCGGATAGCCAACCTGTTCGCACTGGCGACGCTGCCCCTGGCGATGGGAAGCGCCTTCGCCGCCGATGCGCCGTCGCTCTCGGCCGATGCCAAGGCGGCCAGCGGCAAGATCTACTTCGAGCGCTGCGCCGGCTGCCACGGCATGCTGCGCAAAGGGGCTACTGGCAAGAATCTGGAGCCGGCAAATACCTCCAAGCTCGGCCAGTCGCGGCTGGAGAAAGTGATCGGCTACGGCACCGAGGGCGGCATGCCCAATTTCGACGACATCCTGACCAAGGACGAGCTGAAGAATGTCGCCACCTACATCCAGATGCCACCGGAGGCGCCGCCCGAGTGGAGCCTGGATGACATGAAGAAAACGTGGAAACTGCACGTCCCGGTCGACCAGCGGCCGACCAAGAAGATGAACAACATCAACATCAATAACGTGTTCTCGGTGACGCTGCGCGACGCCGGCGAGGTGGCGCTGATCGACGGCGATACCAAGCAGATCTGGGGCATCGTCAAGACCGGCTACGCCGTGCACATCTCGCGCATCTCGCTCTCCGGTCGCTATATCCATGTCGTCGGCCGCGATGGCCGCCTCGACATGATTGACACCTGGTACGAGAAGCCCACCGTCGTCGCCACCATCAAGGCCGGCTTCGAGACGCGCTCGGTCGACACCTCGAAGGCCAAGGGCTACGAGGACAAGTACGCGGTAGTCGGCTCCTACTGGCCGCCGCAATACACCATCCTCGACGGCCTGACGCTGGAGCCGCTGAAGAACGTGTCGACGCGCGGCACCACCGTCGACGGCGCCTACCACCCAGAACCGCGTGTCGCCTCCATCGTCTCGTCGACGACGAAGCCGGAGTTCCTCATCAGCGTCAAGGAAACCGGGATGGTCAAGATGGTCGACTACTCCGACCTGACCAACCTGCGCGAGACGACGATCAACACCGCCAAGTTCCTGCATGACGGCGGCTACGATTCCTCGAAGCGCTACTTCCTCGTCGCTGCCAACGCATCGAACAAGATCGCCGTCGTCGACATCAAGGAAGGCAAGTTCGAGGCGCTAGTCGATACCGCCAAGATCCCGCACCCGGGCCGCGGCGCCAACATCAACCATCCGAAGTACGGCCCGGTGTGGGCGACCTCGCACCTCGGCGCCGACGTCATCACGCTGATCGGCACCGACCCAAAGAACCGTCCGGAACACGCATGGAAGGTCGTGCAGGAGCTGAAGAACCACGGTGCCAACTCGCTGTTCGTAAAGACGCATCCGAAGTCCGACAACCTGTGGGCCGACTCGCCGCTGAACCCCGATCCGAAGCTGGCCGGTTCAGTGACGGTGTACAAGGTGTCCGAACTCGGCAACACCGACGCCAAGCCGGAAGTGATCGACGTCGCCGGTGCCGCAAACCTCGGCAAAACCAAGGGCCTGCAGCGCGTCGTGCATGGCGAGTACAACGAGAAGGGCGACGAGATTTGGTTCTCCGTCTGGACCGGCAACAAGACCGAACCGTCGGCGATCGTCGTCATCGACGACAAGACGCGCAAGGTCAAGCACGTGATCAAGGACAAGCGCCTGGTGACGCCGACCGGCAAGTTCAACGTGCACAACACGCAGCACGACGTTTACTAAGCAGCAAACTCCTCCCCTCTATTAGCGCCGTCACGGGGTTCCGTGGCGGCGTTTTTTTCTTTAGCGACAGGGATGACCGGCTGAGTAGGGTGCTTTCCGCGGACTCGCCTTGACCGCTCTCGGCTATAATGGCCATCTTTCCGGAACCCCCGGTTTTTCCGCGTTTTTTCGTTCCCGCCATGGCCCAGATCCTCTTCCTTCGCGGTGCCCCCGCTTTTTCCGCTTTCCGCCTGCAGCGCCTGAAAGCCTCGTTGCTCGCTGCTGTTCCCGGCGTGTCGGGGGTCGAGGCCGATTACTGGCATTTCGTCGCTGTCCGCACGGCGCTATCCGGCCCGGCGCAGGAGTCGCTTTCAGCTCTGCTCGAAGCGCGTGCCCCGGAGTCTGCGCCGGCCGGAGAACTGTTTCTCGTCGTTCCGCGCGTCGGCACGATCTCGCCGTGGTCCTCGAAGGCTACCGACATCGCCTGGAACTGCGGGCTGGATGCCATCGAACGCATCGAGCGCGGCATTGCCTTCCGCGTGCAGGGCAAGGTGAGTGCGGCCGACAGGGCGAAGATCGCCGCGCTGCTGCATGACCGCATGACCGAGTCGGTGATGGCCGATTTCGACGAGACAGCGCAGCTGTTCCAGCATTTTTCGCCGAAGCCGCTGGCGAGTGTCGATCTGCTCTCCGGTGGCCGTGCCGCGCTGGTCGAGGCCAACGGCCGCCTCGGGCTGGCGCTTTCCGAGGACGAGATCGATTACCTCGTCGACATCTTCGGTAAGGTGCAGCGCAATCCGTCCGACGTCGAGCTGATGATGTTCGCGCAGGCCAATTCCGAGCACTGCCGCCACAAGATCTTCAATGCCTCGTGGGTGATCGACGGCAACGAGAAGAGCGAGACGCTGTTCGGCATGATCCGCGAGACGCACAAGGCGCATCCGGAAGGCACCGTCGTTGCCTATTCGGATAACGCGTCGATCATCGAGGGGGCGACCATCCCGCGCTTCTACCCGGATGCCCGGGGCCGCTACGGCTACCATCAGGAAACGACGCACATCCTGATGAAGGTCGAGACGCACAACCACCCGACGGCAATTTCCCCGTTCCCCGGCGCTTCGACCGGCTCCGGCGGCGAGATCCGCGACGAGGGCGCCACCGGCCGCGGTTCCAAGCCGAAGGCCGGCCTGTGCGGCTTCACCGTCTCCAACCTGAATATCCCCGAGGCCGTACAGCCCTGGGAAAAGGGCATCGGCAAGCCGAGCCGCATCGCCTCGGCACTCGATATCATGATCGAGGGCCCGATCGGCGCCGCCGCCTTCAACAACGAATTCGGCCGCCCGAACCTGACCGGCTACTTCCGCACCTATGAGCAGCAGGTCGGCGATGTGGTGAAGGGCTACCACAAGCCGATCATGATCGCCGGTGGCCTCGGTGCCATCCAGGCCGAGCAGTCGTTCAAGGCGCCGGAATTCCCTGCCGGAACGCTGCTCATCCAGCTCGGCGGCCCGGGCATGCTGATCGGCCTCGGCGGCGGTGCTGCCTCGTCGATGACCACCGGCACCAATACCGAAGACCTCGATTTCGCTTCCGTGCAGCGCGGCAATCCGGAAATCCAGCGCCGTGCACAGGAAGTCATCGACCGCTGCTGGCAGATGGGCGCCCCCAAGGGTGACGCTTCCCAGCCGCACGACGGCAACCCGATCCTGTCGATCCACGACGTCGGCGCCGGCGGCATCTCCAACGCGCTGCCGGAACTGGCCCACGGTGCCGGCTGCGGCGCGCATTTCGAACTGCGCGAAGTGAAGATCGAAGAGCCGGGCATGTCGCCGGCCGAGATTTGGTGCAACGAGGCACAGGAACGCTACGTGCTGGCGCTGCCGCCGTCGCGCCTCGAGGAATTCGCGCTGATGTGCGAACGCGAGCGCTGCCCTTTCGCCGTCGTTGGCCAGACCACCGCCGAGAAGCAGCTGATCGTCGCCGACCGCCACTTCGGCAACAAGCCGGTCGACATGGACATGGACGCGCTGCTCGGCAAGCCGCCGCGCATGACCCGCGACGTGGTCCATCTGCCGCCAGTGACCGTTTCCTTCGACCCGACCGCGGTCGAGCTGAAGGATGCCGCCTACCGCGTGCTGCGCCTGCCGACGGTGGCCGATAAGACCTTCCTGATTTCGATCGGTGACCGTTCCGTCGGTGGCCTCACCGCACGCGACCAGATGGTTGGCCCTTGGCAGGTGCCCGTCGCTGACGTTGCCGTCACGCTCATGGGCTATCAGGGGTTTGCCGGTGAAGCCTTTGCGATGGGCGAGCGTACGCCGCTGGCCATCCTCGATGCCCCGGCCTCGGGCCGCATGGCCATCGGCGAATCGCTGACCAACATCGCCGCTGCGGACATCGCCAAGCTTGGCGACGTGAAGCTCTCGGCCAACTGGATGGCTGCTGCCGGCACGCCGGGTGAGGATGCGCGCCTGTTCGACACGGTTCGCGCGGTGTCCGACCTGTGCCAGAAGATCGGCATCTCGATTCCGGTCGGCAAGGATTCGCTGTCGATGCGCACGGCGTGGGAAGACGAAGGACAAAAGAAACAGGTCGTATCCCCACTGTCGCTGATCGTCACGTCGTTTGCCCGCGTGAAGGATGCGCGCCGCACGCTGACGCCACAGCTGGCCCTCGACCAGGGTGAAACCGACCTGCTGCTGATCGACCTCGGCAACGGCCGCAACCGCCTCGGCGGCTCGGCGCTGGCGCAGGTGTTCAACGCCACCGGTGACGACGCTCCCGATGTGAACGAACCGCAGCAGCTCGCTGCCTTCTTTGGCGCCGTGCAGAAGCTCGCCTCCGACAACCTGCTGCTCGCCTACCATGACCGTTCCGACGGTGGCCTCTTTGCCGCCGCCGCCGAAATGGCGTTTGCCTCGCGCTGCGGCGTCTCGCTGGACATGGATGGCCTCTGCTACGACCCGCTGATGGCCGACGTGGACGGCAATGAGAAGAAGCCGGACCAGCTCGGTGGCCGCTCGTTCGAGATCCTGATGCGTGCGCTCTTCAACGAGGAACTCGGTGCGCTGGTGCAGATCCGCCGCGGCGACCGCGACCGCGTGATGGACATCCTGCGTGCCGCCGGCCTCGGCGCCTGCTCGAACTTCGTCGGCTATCCGAACCCGTGGGACGAATTCCGCGTCGTGCGCAATGCCAGGGCCGTGTTGCGCGAGAAGCGCATCGAGCTGCAGCGCGCCTGGTCGGAGACCAGCTTCCGCATGCAGGCGCTGCGCGACAACCCGGAATGCGCGCAGCAGGAATTCGACCGCATCCTCGATGTAAACGACAAGGGCCTCTCGGTCAGCCTGAACTACGATCTGGCCGAAGACGTTGCCGCGCCGTTCATCGCCACCGGGGCCAGGCCGCAGGTCGCGATCCTGCGCGAGCAGGGGGTGAACGGCCACGTCGAGATGGCCGCGGCCTTCGACCGCGCCGGTTTCGCGGCGGTGGATGTGCACATGAGCGATATCCTCGCCGGCCGCGTCTTCCTCAAGGACTTCAAGGGTGCCGTCGCCTGCGGCGGCTTCTCCTACGGCGACGTGCTCGGCGCCGGCCAGGGCTGGGCACGCACCATCCTCTTCAACGGCCGTGCCCGCGACGAGTTTTCGGCCTTCTTCGGCCGCCCGGATACCTTCGCGCTGGGCGTCTGCAATGGCTGCCAGATGATGAGCGCACTCAAGTCGCTGGTGCCCGGCGCAGAACACTGGCCGCGCTTCGTCAGGAACCGCGTCGAGCAGTTCGAGGCGCGCTTCACGATGGTAGAGGTCATCGAGTCGCCGTCCCTTTTCCTTTCCGGCATGGCCGGCAGCCGCATGCCGGTGGTGGTGTCGCACGGGGAGGGCCGCGCCGATTTCTCGGAAACCGGCGACCTCGGCAAGGTTGCGCTGGCAATGCGCTACCTCGACAACGCCGGCAATCCGACGGAGGTCTATCCGTACAACCCGAACGGCTCTCCGCAGGGCCTCACCGGCGTGACCACGGCCGATGGCCGCTTCACGATCATGATGCCGCACCCGGAGCGCGTCTTCCGCACCGTGCAGATGTCCTGGCACCCGGAAAACTGGGGCGAGGATTCGCCGTGGCTGCGCATCTTCCGCAACGCGCGGAAGTGG
>WBZP01000287.1_pt1 | contig 69491 bp, 60 predicted proteins | sample 5204301 | NCBI WGS metagenome assembly WBZP01 (sample SAMN12412401, study PRJNA552823) | activated sludge metagenome | isolation source: activated sludge from nitrification reactor of wastewater treatment plant... | place: USA: Pennsylvania | collected 2017 | reverse complement strand
GTGCGCGACGTCGGTGCGGCCCTGGGGTTCCCGCCTGAGGACATCGACGAGATGGCCAAGGCATTCCCGCACATCCGGGCCAGGGATGCCCGCCATGCCATCGCCGAATTGCCCGAGTTGCGCTCGCGCGGCCTCACCGCGCCGCGGCTTGAGCGCTTCTTTGAGTTGGTCGAGTCCCTGGACGGCTTGCCGCGGCATATCGCCCTGCACCCCTGCGGGGTCGTCCTGTCCAACTCCAGCCTGCTCGATCGCACGCCCGTGGAGTCCAGCGGGCAAGGCTTCCCCATGAGCCAGTTCGACAAGGACGACGTCGAGGTGCTCGGGCTGCTCAAACTCGATGTCCTCGGCATCCGTATGCAGTCGGCCATGGCCCATGCGGTCGCCGAGGTCGAGCGGGTCAGCGGAGTCCACATTGATCTGGATGATGAGACTCAGGTGCCCCATGACGATGAGGACACCTTCGCCCTCATTCGCACGACCCGCACCCTGGGCATGTTCCAGATCGAGAGCCCCGGCCAGCGCGAACTCATCGGCAAACTCGGTCCGACCCGTTTCGATGACCTCATCGTCGACATCTCGCTCTTCCGCCCCGGGCCGGTCAAATCCGACATGATCACCCCGTACCTCGAGTCCCGGCATGGCTGGCGCCGCCGCCGGTTTATCCACCCCAGCCTGGTGCCCGCGCTAGCCGAGACCGAGGGCGTCGTGGTCTTCCACGAGCAGGTGCTGCAGATCGTGGCGGCCACCACCGGGGTCAGTCTGGCGCAGGCCGATGAGGTGCGACGGACGATGGGCACTCCCCAGGGGCAGAGCGACATCGAGGCCTGGTGGCGGCCGGCAGCAGCCGCTCGGGGCTACTCGGCGCAGGAGCGCGACACCATCTGGGAGGTGCTCAAATCCTTCGCCTCCTTCGGTTTCTGCAAGGCGCATGCCGCGGCCTTTGCGCTGCCGACCTACCACTCGGCGTGGCTCAAGACCCATCACACCGCGGCCTTCCTTGCCGGTGTCCTGACGCATGACCCCGGGATGTATCCCAAGCGACTCATCCTCGATGACGCCCGCGGGTTCGGCATCGAGATCCTCGGACTCGACGTCAACGCCAGTGCCGAGAGCTATCGCATCGAGCCGGTCGACGATGAGTTCGGCATTCGCCTCTCGCTAGCCGACGTCAAGGGCATGTCTGAGGCTGAGATCGCCAGAGTCCTTGCGGGACAGCCCTACACCGATATCGGCGACTTCTGGACTCGCGCCCGGGTGAGCCGGCCGGTGGTCGAGCGTCTGGTCCTGGCCGGTGCCTTCGACCGACTCCACGACATCGCCGCTGATGGCTCCGCGCTGGGACGCCGAGGGCGGCTCACTCGTCGCGATCTGCTGCTCCATGTGGCTGAGCTCGATCGCTGGGATCACGGGTCGCCGAGCCAGTTGGCGCTCGATCTGGGGGACCGCCCCCAATTGGTGCCAGGGACCGGGCTGCCGGAGCTCAGCGGGCCGGACCGGGTGCGCGCTGAACTCGACATCCTCGGCTTGGACGCCTCGGCCCATGTCGCGTCCTTCTACGAACCACTGCTGCGCGCCCTTGGAGTGACCCGCGCTCGGGACATCCTCGGCGCCCGCAGCCGCAGCGAAGTGTGGATCGCCGGGGTCAAGGTCGCCACCCAGACCCCGCCGGTGCGCTCGGGTCGGCGGGTGGTCTTCCTCACCCTCGATGATGCGACCGGGCCAGTGGACGCCACCTTCTTTGAGGACGTCCAGGGACCGTATGCCGCCGTGGTCTTTCACTCCTGGCTGCTCCTCGTGCGGGGCGTGCTGCGGCGGACCGGCGAGCGCGGGGTGTCGGTGCGCGCGACCGGCGCCTGGGAGCTCGCCACTCTCTGGGAGGCCTGGCAGACGGGCGGGATCACTGCTGTCCACCGAGCGATTGCCGAGGCCGACGAGATGGCTCGGGTTCGAGCCGAGGCCGATGAGCTTCAGGATCCACGCCAGGGTCGGCGCGTCTTGGTCCACGCCTCCGGATTCCGGCAGTCACCGTATGCCGATACCCGTCCCGCTGGGTTGGATCCGCAGGCGGGCCCGCCACGCAAGCTCTGGCACGCCAGTCCAGGCAGTTCGGGACACTAAAGTGAGGCAGAGCCCCCACATAAAGGAGACGCCGTGGACCCCTCGCGCGCCCGCCGCTCCAGCGCCGCTAGCACCCTGCGCACGGCCGCGGTGTGGTCGACCCTGTCCGAGGCCGCAGCGCAGCAGGCTGCCGCGTTGGGGCGCCCGCTGCGCGTCCTCGACCTCGGTGGCGGAACCGGTGGCTTGGCTGTCCCGCTGGCCGAGGAGGGTCACGACGTCACGGTCGTTGATCCCAGCCCCGATGCGCTGGCGTCCCTGCGTCGGCGGGCCACCGAGACCGGGGTGGCCGATCGGGTGCGGGCTGTTCAGGGCGATACCGACTCAGTTCACGATGTCGTCGGCCCCAACGCCCGGTTCGACCTCATCTGCGTGCACGGAACCCTGGAGGTGGCCGACGACCCGGACGCGGCGATCGCTCACGTCGCTGGCCTGCTCGATGAGGGAGCCGTGCTCTCCATCGTCGTCGCCCAGCGGCTCAGCGCCGCCCTCGCGCGGGCGCTGGCCGGGGAGTTCGAGCGCGCGCAGGCCATCCTTGAGCGCCCGGACGGCCGCTGGGGGGATGGCGATCCCGGTCCGCGGCGCTATGATGAGGCCAGCGTGGTCGACTTGCTCACCCGCCACGGACTGGACGTGCAGACCTCCCATGGCGTGCGGATCTTCAGCGATCACGTTCCGTCCGCGCTGCTGGACACCGAGGCTGACCGGCAACACTTGCTCGCCCTCGAGGCGACCGCCAGCACGCTCTCGCAGGTCTACCCCCTCCTGGGCTCGCTCGGTGCGGCCTTGCATGTGCTCGCACATCGGCATTGAGCCATGAGCCGGCGCCAGTTCGCCGCACCGGTTCGCACCGCGCCCGGGCCGCCGGATGACACCGGCTGCACCATCCTGCACGTGGACATGGATGCCTTCTATGCCTCGGCGACCTTGCTCGCGCATCCTCATCTGGTCGGCACCCCGGTCATCATCGGAGGCTCCGGCAATCGGGGCGTGGTCCTCTCGGCGACCTACGAAGCCCGCCGCTTCGGGGTGACCTCGGCGATGCCGATGGCGCGGGCTCGGCGGCTGTGCCCGTCCGCGACGGTCTTGCCCCCTGAGCACGAGGTGTATGCCGCGATCTCCGCAGCCGTCATGGACACCTTCTGGTCGATCACCCCACTCGTGGAGCCACTCTCGCTCGACGAAGCCTTCCTTGACGTGTCGGGAGCCTTGCGCAGGCTCGGTGGCCCGGCCTCGATTGCCCAACTGATCCGCGACACCATTGCTGATGAGCAGCGAATCACCTGCTCGGTGGGGGTGGCCCCCTCGAAATATCTCGCCAAGATCGCCTCGGGTCTGGCTAAGCCTGACGGCATGGTGGTGGTTCCGGCCGCCGAAGTGGTCGGCTTCGTCCAAGCGCTTCCCGTGGGAGCGCTGTGGGGTGTGGGGGAGCGGACCGAGGAGGCCCTCACCCGCCTTGGGCTGCGCACGGTCGGCGATATCGCGCATACGCCAGTGAGCACCTTGGTGCGCGCGCTCGGTGATGCGGCCGGGCACCATCTGCATGACCTGGCGTGGGGACGCGATACCCGACGTGTCCAGCCCTCGCAGCGCGAGCGCAGCATCGGCTCCAACCAGACCTTTGAGACCGATCTCGATGATGCCGACGAGATCCGGCGACGGATCTTGGCTCAGGCAACCCGGACCTGTTCACGGGCCCGCTCGGCGAGGATGGCCGGACGGACGGTCACCTTGACCGTCCGCTTCTCCGACTTCACCACCATCACGCGGTCTAAGACCCTGCGCGAGCCCACCGACTCCACGAAGGCCGTGTACGAGGCCGCAGTGGCGCTTTTCGACGGACTGGGGCTGCAACGTGCGCGGCTGCGCTTGGTTGGCGTGCGTTTGGAGAAGCTCCTCGACAGCGCCCAGGCGCCGGTGCAGGGACTGCTCGATGAGCCGGAGTACGGCTGGCGGGATGCTGAGCGGGCGGTCGATCGGGCCGCCGCACGCTTCGGGCGCGGCGCCGTTCAACCGGCCAGTCTGCTCAAGACTCGCCAAGGCGCTTCCGATCCGCCACGTCGAGACTTATCCTGATCACTACAGCAATACGAGGTTTGTGGAGGATCGACGTGCCGCTCTCCGAGCACGAGCAGAAGATGCTCGAACAAATGGAGCAGGCGCTCGCCGCCGAGGATCCGAGGTTCGCATCCCAGATGAAGGGATCGGGCTTCACCGGACCTCGCGGGCGCCGGGCGATCCTGGGCGCCCTGGGGGTGCTACTCGGCCTCGGTACGGTCTTGGCTGCGGTCTGGACCACGCAGACCTGGCTCGGCCTGGTTGGTTTCCTGGTGATGGTCGGTGCCGCGGTCTACGCCCTCAGCGCGCCAAAGCGGCCGCAACTAGGCGTGGTCAGCGAGAGCGGTGAAGTCCGGCCCGGCCGCAAGCCGCGGGGACAGAGTTCGTTCATGGACCGCCTCGATGAGCGATGGGACCGCCGCGAGGACGGGAACTGAACGGAAGGTCCGCGCCGGGCTACCGGTGCAGGAAGACCCCCACGGCGTAGGTTGCGGCGATCGCGAAGGCGGCGATGAGTTCGATCCCGATGCTGGTTGCCACCGCGCGCAAGGCAACTTTGGTGCGAGCCCAGGCGTGCGAGCGATCGCGGGTGCGAGCTCCCTCGATCAGGAAGATCGTGCCGACGAAACCGACGAAGGCACCGATCACCGGGAGCACGAAGAAGCCGGCGATTGCCCCAAGCACCGCGAGCAGCAGGGTGGCCGTGCCGATGCCCTCTTGACGTAGCCGTCGACCCGGAATGAGGTATTGCCCGGCGATCCCGGCGGCGAACCAGAGCACGCACACGCCGAAGATCACCCAGCCGGTCGTCGAACTGGTGATCAGCGCCCACACGAAGGCGCCCACCAGGGTGATAAAGAGCCCCGGCAGCACGGGCACCACAATGCCCAGAATGCCGATGATGATGAGCAGCGGCGGCACTAGGCCGCCGAGCCAGTCCTCGGCCATCAGGGGTGTTCTCAGAGCTGGTCGGCGGTGGACTCGACCGGTTCAAGAATCCGATCGGTCTCGTCATGGATCTCAGCGAACTGCTGGAGTGCAGGCACGTGCACGCGGGCGTGGTGCCCACAGAACAAGAGTTGTCCACCGCTGTGTAGCACGGCGCGGACATACGCCTGGGCGCCGCAACGGTCGCAACGATCCGCGGCGGTCAAGGCGGGAGCCAGTGCGGCGTTCATGTCGGCCTCCTCAAGGCGTCTGGGCAGTCGGCCGGCGAACCGGCGCTCGGATGCAACAGTCAAGCACGTCCAATGCTTCCCCGGTGGGATTGGGCCAGCATGTGAAGCGCGTCATGCCCAGATCGTGACCTGACGCCTCGGATCGTGACCTGCGATCCAAGGCCGTGTCGTCGGCTCCGAACGTCGGTGCCACGAACTAGCCTGGCCGCGTGCCCAGTCCAGCAGCGAAGAAGGCGGCGACCAGCAAGTCGGCCAGCGAGTACACCGCGCACCATCTCCAGGTGCTCGAGGGGCTTGAGGCCGTGCGTAAGCGGCCCGGGATGTACATCGGATCCACCGACGGCCGCGGCCTCATGCACTGCCTCTGGGAGATCATCGATAACGCCGTCGACGAGGCTCTCGGTGGGCACTGCGACCGGATCGAGGTGATCCTGCACCGCGATGGCTCGGTGGAGGTGCGCGACAACGGCCGTGGAGTGCCGGTCGACATCGAGCCCAAGACCGGCCTGAGCGGGGTCGAGTTGGTCTACACGCGCCTCCACGCCGGTGGGAAGTTCGGTTCCGGGTCGTATGCCGCATCCGGCGGCTTGCATGGCGTGGGCGCCTCGGTCGTCAACGCGCTCTCGGCACGCTTGGACGTCGAGGTGGATCGCGGCGGTAAGACCTACGCCATGAGTTTCCGTCGGGGTGAGCCGGGGGTCTTCTCGGATGTGGCCGGCGCTAAGGGCACCAAGGACCCCGAACACGCTTTCACGGCATACACCAACAACAGCCAGCTGGAGATCGTGGGATCCGTCCGCCGAGGGGTCACCGGGACCCGGGTGCGGTACTGGGCAGACCGGCAGATTTTCCTCAAAGATGCGGGCTTCGACCTTGAGGGGCTGCGGGCGCGGGCCCGCCAGACGTCCTTCCTCGTGCCCGGCCTCGCCATCGCCATGCGGGACGAGCGCGGCGAGCGGCCCACCGAGGAGACCTTTGTCCATGACGGCGGGATCACCGAGTTCTGTGAGTTCTTGGCGCCCGATCCGCCGGTGACCGATGTCTGGCGGTTGACCGGCACCGGCATGTTCACCGAGACCGTGCCCGTGCTTGACGCGCAGGGCCACATGACGCCGACCGACGTCGAGCGCGAATGTGGTGTCGACATTGCCGTGCGCTGGGGGACCGGCTATGACGCTAAGGTCAGCTCCTTCGTCAACATCATTGCCACCCCGAAGGGCGGCACGCACATCGCTGGCTTCGACCAGGCCTTGCTCAAGGTCTTCCGTAAGCAGATGGAGCTCAACGCACGGACTCTCAAGGTTGGCCAGGACAAGGTCGACAAGGATGACATCCTCGCCGGCCTGACCGCCGTGGTGACGGTTCGCCTCGCTGAGCCGCAGTTCGAGGGACAGACCAAAGAGGTCCTGGGGACGGCGGCCGTGCGCGCCATTGTCGCCAAGGTGGTGGAGACCGAGCTCACCGCGCTGCTCACCTCCAGCAAGGCAGCGACCAAGAAGCAGGCCCGCACGGTGTTGGAGAAGGTCACCGCCGAGATGAAGTCTCGGATCAGTGCCCGCATGCACAAGGAAACCCAGCGCCGGAAGACTGCGCTCGAGTCGTCTTCTCTGCCAGCCAAATTGGCGGACTGCCGCAGTGCAGATACCGAACGCACCGAGCTCTTCATCGTCGAGGGTGATAGCGCCCTCGGTACCGCCAAACTGGCGCGTTCCAGTGAAGTGCAGGCGCTGCTGCCGATCCGCGGCAAGATCCTGAACGTCCAGAAGGCCTCGTTGACCGACATGCTGAGCAACGCCGAGTGCGCGGCGATCATCCAGGTAATCGGGGCCGGCAGCGGGCGCACCTTCGATGTCGAGGCAGCTCGCTACGGCAAGGTCATCATCATGACGGATGCCGACGTGGACGGTGCGCACATTCGGACCCTGCTGCTCACCCTCTTCTTCCGCTACATGAGGCCATTGGTCGACGCCGGGCGGGTGTATGCCGCAGTCCCGCCGCTGCATCGCATCGAGGTCATCAACCCGGGCAGCAAGCCCAATGAGGTGATCTACACCTACTCCGAGCAGCAGATGCGGCGCACGCTCGCCGACCTCAACCGCCGTGGCAAGTCGATCAAACCCATCCAGCGGTACAAGGGTCTGGGCGAGATGGATGCCGATCAACTCGCGGAGACGACTATGGATCCGCGTCATCGCACCTTGCGCAGGGTCACCCTGGAGGATGTCGATCGTGCTGCTGGGGTATTCGAGTTACTCATGGGCGGCGAGGTTGGACCGCGCCGCGAGTTCATCGTCGACTCCTCGCGCCGGGTGGACCGCGAACGCATCGACGCCTAACCGATGCGCCCCTGGTCAGCGCCTGATCAGCTGGGGGCCGCGCAGGACTCCCGAATTACCAGCTGCGTTGGCATCAGGACTTCGCCCTCGCGCTCGTCCTCGCTGGCCCCAATGCCCAAGGTGCTGAGCAGGATTTGCGCCGCGCGGGCGCCTTGGGCGGACACATCCTGACGGACCGTGGTGATGCCGAGGACCTCGGAGAGCACATAGTCGTCGATCCCGATGATCGAGAGGTCTTCGGGAAGTCGAAGTCCCAATCGGCGTGCCGCGGCCTGGACGCCGATCGCGATCTCATCGGATGCAGCAACGACCGCAGTGGGACGGTGTGCCGAGCGCAGGAGTCGTTCGGCGTCGGAGGCGGCGGCCTCGGCGGTCCAGTCCGAACCAAGCACCCAGTCCCGGCGTACCGGGAGCCCCGCCTGCGCCATGGATTGGTGGAAGGCCCGCAGGCGCTCCTGGGGGGTTTGAATGTGGGCCGCATTCGAGGGGACGGCGCCGACGTAGCCAATCTCGGTGTGGCCCAAGGAGATCAGGTGTTCCGTCGCGGTATGCATGGCGCCAGCATCGTCAATCCGGACGCAACGTCGGCCGGGAATCGGGGTTCCGATAGCAACGAGGGGGAGGTCCAAGCGATCGATCAACTCGAGCTCTTCGGGGTGGATGGGCAGGTTGAGGGCAATCAGCCCATCCACCCGCTTCCAGAGCAGATCCGGAGTGAGCGTGAGGCGCTCATCGAAGGTGTCCGCTTCGAGATCGAGCAGGAGGACATGGTGGCCGTGCTGCCGCAGGGTCTTCTCGATCGCGCTCACGAGGGTGACGAAGAACCACCGCGTCAGGAAGGGCGCAATGACCCCGACGACTCGCGTGCGCCCCGAGGCCAATGAGGTGGCGGTGGGGGAGGCGACATACTCGAGCTCTTCAGCCACCCGGATGACCCGCTCGCGGGTGGCTGCGGACACTCGATCCAGGCCCCGCAAGGCGCGGGAAACCGTGGCTACCGAGACGCCAGCCTTTGCTGCGACGTCATTGATCGTGCTCACCCGGGATCGTCCCTGAGGTTGGTCAGCCATGGTTACCTGCTCTGTGTATGCGGACCGGGACGAGGACCCCAGGGCCACCACATCGATGCCGATGCTGGCGGGCCGCTGGGGTCCCCGTATCCGGCGATCAGCCCTTCGTACCGCCTGCGAGGAGACCGCGCACAAAGTAGCGCTGAAGTGACAAGAAGACCGCAACCGGCACCGCGATCGAGATGAACGCGCCGGCGGAGGTGAGGTACCACTTGTCGCCCCACTGACCGCTGAGGTTGGTCAGGGCCATGGTCATCGGGGCTCGAGCCAAGTCGCCGCCCAGCATGGTGAGTGCGACCAGCAGGTCATTCCAGACCCAGAGGAACTGGAAGATGCCGAAGGACGCCAGCGCCGGGGTGATGAGCGGCAGCAGGACCTGGAAGAAGGTCCGAACGTGACCCGCGCCATCGACCCGTGCTGCTTCCAGCAAAGAGGCCGGAATCTCCTTCATGAAGTTGTGCAGCAGGTAGACGGCAAGGGGTAGTGCGAAGGCCGAGTGCGATAGCCACAAGGCCCAGAACGAACCACCGATACCCATGTCCTGGAAGATCTTCGCCAGCGGAAGCAATGCGATCTGCAGCGGGACCACCTGGAGGGCGAAGACCGCGATAAAGAGGGCATTGCGGAAGGGGAAGTCGATCCAGGCAAAGGCGTACGCCGCCAACGACGCGAGCAGCAGCGGGAGGAAGACGCAGGGAATAGCGATGACGAGCGAGTTCACGAAGAACTCCGACATCGGGTACCCATTGTCCGCGTTCCCATTGAATGCGGCCCCGTAGTTCTCCAGCGACACGGGGGTCGACAGAGCCTGCCACCAACCGCTGGTGACGATGTCCTTCTGCTCTCGGAATGAGGTGACGAAGAGCCCCATCGTTGGCGTCGTCCAAGCGATCGCCATGACGATCGCGAAGGCCGAGGCCCACGGGGAGGTGATCGCACGAGCGGCGTTGCCGGCGGCCGACTTGGCCTTCTTGCGCGCCGAACCCACGACGTCAGCCTTTGCGGCCTGGTCAACGGCCGCGTCGGCCACCGTCTCGGGAACCGGGGGAGGAGTTGCAGTGCTCATCAGGCGTCCTTCCGCAGCTGGATGACGTTGAAGACGATGATCGGCATCACTAGGACGAAGATCACGATGGCGATGGCCGCACCGAGACCCGGCTCCTGAGTCACAAAGGAGCGTGTGTAGAACTCGTTCGCGAGGACCGAGTCATGCAACTTGCCACCCGAGGCGGCCTGGACGATATCGAAGGCCTTCAGCGTGCCGATGGCAATCGTGGTGAGCACGACGATGACCGAGGAGCGGATGCTCGGCAGGGTGATGAAGCGGAACATCTTGAACCCGCTCACCCCATCCATCCGAGCGGCCTCGAGAATCTCGTCCGGGATGGCCTTGATCGCTGCCGAAAGCACGGTCATGGCGAATCCCGCCTGGATCCAGATCAAGATCACGATCAGGGCCAGGGTGTTGATGAATGGCGTGCCCAGGAAGTCGATGGGTGCGCCACCGAGCTTGGTCCAGATGGCGTTGATGATGCCGATCTGGGTGCCGGGGGTGCCATCAGCATTGGTCGAGCCGTTGAAGTTGTAGACGAACTTCCAGATCAGCGTCGCACCCACCATGGAAATCGCCATGGGAAGGAAGATGAGCGCCTTGGCGACCGCCTCGCCTTTTGCCCGGTCGATGAGCATGGCGTAGAGCAGGCCCAACGCCGTGGAAACCAGGGGAACCAGGATCACCCAGAGGGCGGTATTACGAAGCACCTCGGGCAACCCGGGGGTGGTCCAGAGCTTCTCGAAGTTCTCGAGTCCGACGAACTTGCCGCGCGAGCGCGGGGTGCCCAGATTGAGGTCGAAGAACTTGCCGCTGTAGAAGGCGCGCCGAATCGTGAGGATCGCTGGGTAGACCAGCGCAAGTGCAATGAACAGGATGGTCGGCCCGACAAAGGCGATCGCTTGAACGCGCTCACCTGTGCGCCCCTTGAAGGCCGACGCAATGAGAAGGATTCCTACGAATACGGCAGCGAATACCACCAGTCCCAGGGCGAGACTCGTGAACTTTTGCCCTGCTGTTTCAGTGGCCACAGTTGTGGCGACGTGCGTGACGAACACAATTCACCTCCAAGCTAGAGATCAGAACGGCATAGCCCTGGTGGGCGGGGCGGTTGCCCCGCCCACCAGAGATATGGGTTGAGTCGTCAGCTGGTAGGCCAGGACTTCTCGATGTTGTCCAGCGTGGTCTTGTCATCCTGTCCGGTGACCCAGTTGGTCATCTCGGTCCAGAACGAGCCAGCGCCGACGGAGGACGGCATCATGTCCGACCCGTCGAAGCGGAAGACCGCGGCCGGGTCCGTGAGGATCGCCACCGACTGCTTGTCGAGCGGGGACACCAGGTTGGCCGGGTCGAGCTTCTTGTTGGCGCTCAGCCAGCCACCGGTCGGGGTGGCCTTGGCCTTGTTGTTGGCCCAGTCGCCGGAGGCCAGGTAGGCAGCGAACGCCTTGACCTCGGGAGCGTCCCGGAAGGTGAGCACGAACTCGCCACCGCCGAGGACTGGCTTGGTGTCATTCATCGACGGCAGGTAGAAGGCCCACGCGTCGCCATCCGCAGCGACGTTGGTGCCCTTGGGCCACATGGTGCCGTAGAAGGACGCCTGGCGGTGCATGTAGCACTTGCCGGTGAGGATCGGCAGACCGCCATCCTGGAAGGTCGTCGTGGCGATGGTCTTGGGAGCGCCATAGCCACCGTTGGAGTACTTCGGGTCCTTGAGGATGGCCGCAGCCTTGCCCAGGGCCTCCGCGATCTTGGGGTCGTTGAAGGGGATCTTGTGCTCGACCCACTTGTCGTAGGTGTCCTTGTCGGCAACGCGGAGCACGAGGTCCTCGACCCAGTCGGTGCCCGGCCACCCGGTCGCGGTACCCGAGCCGAAGCCCGCACACCACGGCTTGGCCGCTGCGTCGTCCGCCGCGATCTTGGCGGTGAGCGTCATGAGCTCGTCCCAGGTCTTGGGAACGGCGTAGCCCTTCTCGGCAAACTTCTTGGGCGAGTACCAGACGTAGGACTTCACGTTGGCGCCGAGCGGTGCCGAGTAGACGGTGTCGTCGACGGTGCCGTACTTCTTCCAGTCCGGGCCGAAGTTCTCGTCGATGAGCTTGATCACCGAGTCGGAGGCCGGGATGGCCTTGCCGGTGTCAACCATGGTCTTGAGCAGACCCGGCTGCGGGATGTAGGCGACGTCCGGCAGGGTGCCGGTCTGGGCGCGCTGGGGGAGGTTCTTCTCGAACTCCTTGTCACCCTGGTAGTTGATGGTGACGCCGGTGCACTCCTCGAACGGCTTGTAGGAGTTCTTCTGCTGGACGTCCTCGGGAGCAATGATCGAGGTGTAGACCGTGACGGTCTTGCCCTGGAGCTCGGACTTGAGGTCACACCACTTGCTGTAGTCCTTGGTGTCAGTGCCGGCTGCCGAGCCACTCGGGTCCGAAGACCCGCCACCACATGCAGCGAGAGCGAGGGATGCCACGGCGACACCGGCGAATGCCGATGCCGTGCGGCGAGGTGAGTTCAGGGCCATAGCCCGCCTCCATTTCACGGTTGGCGCCGGGGCCGGGAGCCTCGGCGGTGAGGGAACCACAGCCACTGTAAAAGCGTTTACACACCCCCGACAAGGGGGCGACGCCTCCCTACCGGTAACGATTAGGTAACGTGGGGAACTGGAGCGCCAATACCGGCGATGACCGCGGCATATGGCGCGCCTGAACCATCCCGCTTGCCCGTGGCGGGGGGCAGTTCTAGGGCTACACCGCCCGGGCCGCAGGCCCGGGCTGGCAGTGCCCCCGCCCAAGCCACCACCAGGGTGTCCTCGCCCTTGAGGAAACGATGGGCTCGAACGCCACCGGTGGCGCGCCCTTTGGCGGGGTACTCGGCATAGGGCGTGACCTTGATCGCGCCGGCTTGGGTTCCGGGCAGGGCTGAGGACGACCCACTGGCGGTGACGACGACCGCGTCCAGGTCCGGGTTCACGGCGCCGAAGAAGAGCGCTCGCTGACGCGCGCCCAGGCGGATACCGGCCATGCCCCCGGCCGCTCGGCCCTGAGGGCGCACCGACGCCGCACCAAACCTCAGCAATTGGGCGTCCGAGGTGATGAAGACCAGGTCCTCCTCGCCGCTGACCAATTCGGCCGCACCCACCACGGTGTCGCCATCCTTGAGCGTGATCGCTTCCCAGTCGTTCCCACGGGGGTAGTCCGTCGTGACTCGTTTGACCACGCCCTGCGCCGTACCGAGGGCAACCCCCGGACTCGATTCGCTGAGCGAGACGATGGTCAAGGGCTCCTCGCCCTTGGGCAGATCGACATAAGCCGCGAGCGGCGCGCCACCAGAGAGCGCGGGCGCGCCGCCCAAGGGTGGCAGCGCGGGGAGCTCAAGGGCGGAGAGGCGGATCATCCGCCCACGGGAGGTGACCAGCGCGAACTCGCCTCGTGCGCTGGTGCGTACCGCACCCACGATGGCGTCGTGCTTGGCGCGATTGCCCTCGCTGGGCACGGGGTCGGCATTAGATGTCCGGGCCAACAACCCGGTCGCCGAGAGCAACACCCAGCAGGGATCGTCGGCGACCTCCAGCGGCGTCGTGGCCGAGACCGGCGCCCCCGCGGACTCCAGCAGCACCGTGCGCCGAGGAGTCCCATGCGCCTTGGCCACCTCGGCCAACTCGGTCGAGACCATCCGGTGCAGCAACTTCTCGTCACCCAGGATGGCCTCGAGTTCCGTGATCTGGCGCTGCAGTTCATCGCGCTCGGCCTCAAGCTCGATCCGGCTGAACTTGGTCAGCCGTCGCAGTTGCAGGTCCAGAATGTAGGTCGCCTGGATGTCCGAGAGGTCGAAGACCTCGATAAGCCGGGCCTTGGCGGTCGCCACGTCGTCACTGCTGCGGATGAGCTGGATCACCTCGTCGATATCGACGATCGCGATGAGCAGGCCCTCCACCAGGTGCAGGCGGTCCCGACGCTTGCCGAGCCGGTACTCGGTGCGCCGGCGCACCACGTCGATGCGGAAGTCTACGAAACACCGCAAGAGTTCCTTGAGCCCCAGCGTTTGCGGCTGCCCGGCGACCAGAGCGACATTGTTGATCCCGAAGCTGTCCTCCATGGGCGTCAACTTGTAGAGCTGCTCCAGCACCGCTTCGGGGTGGAAGCCATTCTTGATCTCGAAGACCAAACGCAAGCCGTGGGCTCGATCGGTGAGGTCCTTGACGTCCGAGATGCCCTGGAGCTTCTTGCCTTGCACGAGGGTCTTGACCCGCTCGATGACCTTCTCGGGACCGACCAGATATGGCAGTTCGGTGACGACGATCCCCATCCGGCGTGGGGTCAGCTTCTCGACCCGGGCGGTGGCCCGGGTGCGGAAGGTCCCTCGACCGGTCAGATAGGCATCCCGAATGCCGTCGAGGCCGACAATCCGGCCGCCGGCCGGCAGATCGGGTCCGGGAACGAACTTCATCAGGTCATCCAGCGAACAGCTCGGATGGGCGATCAGATGGCGGGCCGCACCAATGACCTCGACCAGATTGTGCGGCGGCATCTGGGTGGCCATGCCCACGGCGATCCCGCTGGCGCCATTGACGATGAGGTTGGGGTAGGCCGCAGGCAGAACCCCCGGTTGGGTCATCGAATCGTCGTAATTCGGGACGTAGTCGACGGTCTCCTCGTCGAGCCCGGTCACCATGAGCAGCGCCGCCGGAGCCATCCGGGCCTCGGTGTACCGCGACGCTGCGGGTCCGTCATCCAGCGAGCCGAAGTTGCCATGCCCATCAACCAGCGGCAGCCGCATAGTGAACGGCTGGGCCATCCGCACCAGGGCGTCGTAGATTGCCTGGTCGCCGTGCGGGTGGTACTTGCCCATGACCTCGCCGACGACCCGGCTCGACTTCACATGCGGGCGATCGGGGCGCAAGCCCAACTCGTGCATGCCGTACAGGATTCGTCGCTGGACGGGCTTGAGCCCATCGCGGGCATCAGGCAATGCGCGGCTGTAGATGACGCTATAGGAGTACTCGAGGAAGGCCGCCTGCATCTCCTGCTCGACATCGATGTCGACGATGCGTTCGTCGTCGTCGGGGGATGGGGGAGGTGCTGCGGATCGGGCCATGCGCGTCATCCTCGCCCACCGCGCTCAGGCTCCGGGGTGAGGCACGCCGAAGGAGTCCAGGTGGAGGACCTCATCGAGAGCGCGCCGGCGTCGAGTCCGCGCGGAGCCGGATACCCGAGTCTGCTCGAAACCCAGGGCGATGACCCCCACCAGGCGTCGATCAGCGGGGATCTCGAAGGCCGCTCGTACCGCGTCGTGGCTAGGTGTGGGCACCCCAAAGAAGAGCGCGCCCACGCCCGCGTCGACGGCACCCAAAAGAATCTGCATGGCGGCCATGGCGACGTCGGTATCCCAGTACGGAATCGGCCAGTGCTCCAGCGAGCGGTCGGTCCACCCTTTGTCCGGGGCGGCATACCGATCCAGATAGGCCTGCGGATCGGATAGACACAGGATGAGCACCGGGGCGGCACTCACGCCGCGCCGCCAGCCATCCTCATCGGCGTCCTGCGCGGCGGCGGACCAAAAGCGCTCACGGGCCGCCGGGGAACTCAGCGCAACGAAGTCCCACCCTTGGGAAAAGCCCGCCGAGGGGGCCCGCACCCCGAGCGCCACCAGGTCCCGCACCAGGGCGAGCGGCACCCCCCGCGACGGGTCGAAACGACGGACCATACGGCGACGGCGAATAGCCTCCCTCAATTCCACCCCTCCAGTGTGCCGGTGGGAGGATGGACTCATGACGGAAGAGGACTCGCTTCCCCCTGGGTATCCGACGCAGTGGGAGGCCGACGTCGTCCTTCGTGATGGCACCGTGGCGCACCTACGCCCCATTCGACCATCCGATGTTGAGGGCGTTCACCGCTTCCACGCGGGCCAATCGGACGAGTCGATCTACTTCCGCTTCTTTGCCCCGCTGCGTCAGCTCTCCGACCGAGACGTCCATCGATTCACGCATGTGGACTATGTCGACCGGGTGGCCCTCGTGGTGACCATGCGGGAGGACATCATCGGGATCGGGCGCTATGACCGGATCGACACCCGCAGCGCTGAGGTCGCCTTCAATATCTCCGATCACTACCAGGGCAAGGGGATCGGCTCGGTCCTCCTCGAGCACTTGGCCGCAATCGGCCAAGACATGGGTCTGGCCAAGTTCACGGCCGAGGTGCTGCCGCACAATCGCCGGATGCTTGCGGTCTTCTCGGAGGCGGGTTATGCCGTAAAGCGCCGGGTCGAGGACGGCGTGGTGCAGGTTGAGTTCGATATCGAGCCCACCGACCGGTCCAAAGCTGTGGCGATGTCCCGAGAGCACCGGGCCGAGGCGGTGAGCGTGCGCGCACTGCTGCACCCGCGCTCGGTCGCGGTGATTGGCGCCAGTCGGCGCACCGACACGGTGGGCAACACCGTGCTCAACCGGCTGCTGGCCGAGGGCTTTGCGGGATCGATCTACCCGGTCAACCCCAATGCGGAATCCATCGCCGACCACCACGCGTATCCCTCGGTGAGCGCGATCCCCGAGCCGGTCGACTTGGCCATCGTGACCGTGCCGGCGCACGCGGTGCTCGAAGTGGTCGACGAATGCGCGGCTGCCGAGGTCAAGGCCCTGCTGGTCATGAGTTCGGGCTTCGCCGAAGCCGGCAAGGAGGGAGCCCGGCGACAGGCCGAATTGGTGCGGCGGGCCCGCGGCTCCGGCATGCGGGTTGTCGGGCCCAATAGCTTCGGTCTGATCAACAACAGCCCCGAGGTTCGGCTCAATGCCTCGTTGGCCCCCACACTGCCGCCACCGGGGCACCTGGGCCTCTTTGCCCAATCCGGAGCACTCTCCATTGCGGTCCTCGCATCCGCCGCTCGCCGCCGCTTGGGACTGTCGACCTTTGCCTCCGCCGGAAACCGGGCGGATGTGTCGGGCAATGACTTCATGCAGTACTGGATCGACGATGAGCAGACCACCGTGGTCGGGCTCTACCTGGAATCCATGGGAAATCCCCGCAAGTTCTCGCGGATCGCGCGCAACCTGGCCGTCATCAAGCCCGTCGTCGTCGTGAAATCAGGCGCCTCTCGGCACGGCGTGCCGCCGGGACACAAGGTTCGGCATACCAGGGCTCGCCCCGAGGTCTTCTCGGCGATGCTCAAACAAGCCGGCGTGATGCGCGTGGACAATGTTCATCAGCTCTTTGACGTTGCTCAGCTCGTCGTCAATCAGCCGCTGCCGGGCGGGGACCGGGTGGCCATCGTGGGCAACTCTGATGCGCTGGGGACGCTGACGGCCGATGCCGCGGACAGTTTCGGATTGCGGGTGACCCACGGTCCGGTGTCGCTGCCCTCCGAGGCGAGTGCCCATGAGTTCCAGGTCGCTCTCGAAGCCGCCTTCGCCGACCCGGACGTGGACTCCGTGCTGACCTGCTTCATTCCGCCACTGATCACCGTCGATGAGGAAGTGGGGGCCGCCGTCCGGGCGGCTGCTGCCGGCGCCGCGAAGCCGGTGGCTGCGACCTTCCTCGGGATGCGAGGGGTTGATGACGGCTCCAAGACACTGGCCGGTACCGGCGAGGACGAAGGGCGCGCGATCCCGGTGTACGCGATGCCCGAGGATGCGGTGCGCGCTTTGGCGACGGTCACCAGATACGCGCAGTGGGCAGCCAGGGATCATGGCACCGAGGTGGCGCCGAGCGGCATCAATCGGCGGATTGCCGAGGACATCGTCAACACGGTGCTCTCGATTCACCCGAAGGGGCGCCGATTGACGCACGACGAGGCCTCGGCGCTGCTGGCGGCATACGGCATTGAGGTCTGGCCGCAGCGCGCCGTGGCGAATGCCGAGGAAGCCCTGGCCGCAGCGGCCGAGGTCGGCTACCCGGTGGTGCTGAAGTCCACCGCGAAGTCCGTTCGTCGCCAGGGCGGCGTCAAAGGTGTCCGGATCGACCTGCGCACCCCGGAGGCGCTCATCGAGGCGTGGAATTCACTCACGGAAACCCTCAAACCCCTGGGCGCCGATCGCTTCGTGGTTCAGCGGATGGCAACGGTCGGGGTCCCCTGCGTGATCACCTCAGATGAGGATCCGCTCTTTGGACCGGTGATCGGCTTCAGCCTGGCCGGCTTGGCCCGAGAGTTGCTGGGGGATGTGGCCTACCGCATTCCGCCCTTGACCGACGTCACGGTTACCGAGTTGTTGACCTCGATCAAGGGCGCACCTTTGCTCAGCGGTCACGAAGGCGGCGAGCCGGTCGACCAAAGCGCCCTGGCCGAGATGATTGCCAGGGTCTCGGTCATGGCCGACGACCTGCCCGAAATCGCCTCGCTGGCCCTCAACACCGTCAACGCCCATGCCGGCGGTGCCGATGTTCTCGGCGCGGACATCACGATCGCCCCAGCGCCGCGACGGACTGACCCGGGACGGCGGTCACTGACGTGAGCGTGCCCCACAATGGGGGGATGACGTCGCCTTCCGCTGTGCCCACGCTGCCGAGCGCCTTGCTCGCCTCCATCGAGCGAGCGGGCTACTTTCCGGCCCTGGTTGCTGATGTCATGCTCGCGGCGGTGGGGACCGAGACGGTGGCCGCGCACCTGGTGCACCAGGAGACCACCTTTGACCGCGATGTGGTCTTGCGCCACGTCACGGTCCTGGCTCTGACGCCCACTCGGCTGGTGATCGCCCACGCAGATGACCGCTCGGATGACAACCCCGAGGTCCGGGATATCGCAACGGCAACCACCGAGTCCATCCCGCTGTCGTCTGTGCGGGCGGTCATGTTGACCCACGTCGTGGAGGATCCCCTCAGCTATCGGCCCGGGAGTTTCGGTCGGGAGCTCACCCTGACGGTCGGGTGGGGGACGGTGTCGCGAGTCGACCTCATGCCGGCCTCCTGCGCGGACCCCAACTGCGAAGCCGATCACGGCTTTGAAGGCACCATCACCGGAGACGACCTCGTCTTACGGATCTCGGCGGCGGCCGACGGGTCGGCTGCCCTCGAAGAGGCGATGGCCTTCTCCCGTGCGCTCTCCAGTGTCGTTGGCCAGGGTCGCTGATGCACGGACTTCTCCCCGTCGACTATGCCGGGGGTTCGCTCGCTGACGTCCTGCCCAGCATTGCCGCGAGCCTGGGTGTCCCGATGCCCCCGCCTCGGCGCGCCGCCTTCGACCTGGAGCCTGCCCACAGCGCGGTCGTGGCGCTGATCGACGGACTCGGCTACGACCAGTTGGAGCGCCGGGGAGGGCATGCCCCGTGGCTGCGCGCGCAACGCGCTGGCACCACCCGGATCATCTGTGGGCACCCGTCAACGACGGCCACCTCAATGGGATCTTTCGGCACGGGGCTGCTGCCCGGTACCCATGGCCTGCTCGGCTATGAGGTCCTTATGCCGCAGGCCGATCGCCTCGTCAACGAGCTGTCCTGGAAGGACGGCCCAGTGCCTGAGGAGTGGCAGCCGCACGACACCGTGCTCGAACTCGTAGCCGCCGCTGGCATCGAGGTGGTCTCCATCGGCCCCGCACACTTCGAAGGCTCTGGCTTGAGCCGGGCGGCCCTGCGCGGTGGCCGCTTCATTGCCGCGGGGACCTGGCCGGAGTGCATCGACGCCGTGCTCGGGGTATTGGCCAGCGGGCAGCGCTCGCTGATCTATGCCTATTGGGCACAGGTGGACACGGTGGGGCATGTCTTCGGACCGGAGTCCTGGGAGTGGGGCGCGGAGGTGGAAGCGGTGGACCGCGAGTTGGCTCGGCTCGCGGCTTCCTTGCCCTCCGGTTGCTCGCTCAGCATTACCGCCGATCACGGCATGATGCTGGTGCCTCACGAGACGAGAGTTGACCTTGCCTACGAGCCCGCGTTGACCCGCGGCATTCGGCATCTGGGGGGTGAGCCCCGCGCACGCCAGCTGTACTGCGAGCCGGGGGCGGCAGCCGACGTCCTCGCGGCATGGCAGGCCGCCCTGGGGGAGCGGGCCGTGGTGCTCACCCGAGAGGACGCCTTGTCTCGCAACTGGTTTGGGCCGGTCGAGCCCGACAATCTGCCCAGAATCGGGGACATCCTGGCGGTCATGGGTCCGGGCTTTTCGGTGGTCGACTCCACGCGGGATAACGCCAACGTCCTCGCGCTCAAGGGATTGCACGGCTCCATCACGCCTGAGGAACTTGGCATTCCGTTCGTTCACGTCGCGGAGGGCAGTCGTGGCTGAGTTGGTCTTCTTCTCGGGGACGATGGACTGCGGCAAGTCCACCCTGGCGCTTCAAATGGACCACAACAATCGTCAGCGGGGCCGTCAGGGGCTGATCTTCACCAAGCTCGACCGCGCCGGCGAGTCGGTATTGTCCTCGCGCCTCGGCCTGGCCGTCCCCAGCATCGAGGTCACCGACGAAGTCGACTTCTGGGACCTTGCCGTGGACTGCCTGACTCGTGGCTCCCGGGTGGACTACCTCATCTGCGATGAGGCTCAGTTCTACACTCCGGCCCAGGTCGAGCAATTGGCTCGCCTGGTGGATGAGCTGGGTATCGACGTGCACGCCTTCGGGATTACCGCAGACTTCCGGACTCAACTCTTCCCGGGAAGCCGTCGACTGATCGAGTTGGCCGACCGGGTCCAAGTCCTCCAAGTCGAAGCCCTGTGCTGGTGTGGTGCTCGGGCGACGCACAATGCGCGCGTCGTCGACGGCGTGATGGTCATCGAGGGTGAGCAGGTCGTCGTCGGTGATACCGCCTCGGCAGACGCCGGCGTTGTGGAATACGAAGTGCTCTGCCGCCGGCATTTCATGCGGCGGATGAACAGCCAAGCTGCCCGGGCCGCCTCGCCCTCGACCGACGTGCTGCCCTTCGATCTCGACGTGTGTCCGGTGCCACGACCAGGCGGTTAGGACTGACCGGAACCTTTGGTGCCAAAGACGATCTCGTCCCAGGTGGGCACCTTGGGTCGCCCCTGGCGCCGCCCAGCACGCTCCTGCGGCACCGCTTTCTCCTCGGTGGCCGCGATGTCGTCGCTCTCCTCGGCAAAGTCCTCATCGTTGAGATGAGACTCGACCGGGTGCGCTGCCCTGGCCACCGGCGGTTCCGGTGCAGTGGCCGGGTCGATGAGTAGCTCGTCGATGGGGAGGGCTTCGGGCACTTCCACCAGACCTCGCGGTGCTGTGGCCGGTCCACGACGTCGCGTGCGCCGGGCCAGCCGCGACTGGTCCCGCATGGCGGCCATCAGGTCAACCGGATCGTCAGAGCCTCGACGGTGCTCCCGGGGCCGTACCCCACCATCGGCTTCGATGTCGTAGACCATGGACAGCGGATCGTCGCCGGGCAGGACATGGGGCGCTGGGATGGGCCCGGCGGAGTCCGGCTCGCTCATCCAGCGTGCCTCGTCGTTGGTAGGGAGAACCGAGCCGCCCAGCGGTTCGTAGCGCCAGCGCGCCAGTCGTTCGCGACCGCCGGCCTCGAAAGCCAGCTGAACTGTCCAGACCCCGCTCTCGTCGCGCGAGGAGTCCCAGGTGGCCTCGGCCGGATCCACGCCGCGGTCCCGCAGACGCCGCTCGACTCTGCTGGTGAGCGTCGTCGGACGTTCACCCCGGGGCTCGACGGCACATTCTCTCGCCTTGCCGGCCATGTATTCACGCTCGGCCAGGATCGGGCCCTCAAACTTGCGCACCTTCTGCACGGTCCAGCCGCTGCGATGCGCGGCTTCGTCCGCGGTCAGCCCAGCGCGAATCATGGACTGCACTTCGCGGGGACTGGCGCCGCCCTCCATGGCGATCTGCAGCTGCCCCAAGGCCGGACGATCCCGCCGAGCGGCAGCGCGCAGTGCCTCGTCAAGGGCCACGGCATACTGCTTTCCATCGCCGTCGCGCAGGACGAGGCGTTGGCCGTCGTCGTGGACGCCGATTAGTCGCAGCTCGCGCATCGTGGGCTCCTCGGGGGTACTCGTACGTCACCCGACTCTGACACGTTGTACCCGAGCAGCGCGGTTCCCACGCCGAGGTCGTGCGCTGAGACGCTAGGTTGTGGCCGTGTCCGCCCCCACCTCACCGGCGCTACTCGAACTGCGCGATCTCGCTCGGGAGGTCGCGGCCGAGGCAGGCAGATTGGTCCTTGATCACCGTCCGGGGGCGCTGCGCTTCTCGACCAAGTCCAGCGATGTGGACGTGGTGACCGAGATGGACCAAGCTGCCCAAGCTCGCATCCTTACGGCCTTGGCCCAGGCGCGGCCGGATGACGCGGTGCTGGGTGAGGAAGAAGGCGGCCGGAGCGGTCGCACGGGGATCACCTGGGTGGTCGATCCGATCGACGGGACCACCAACTACCTCTATCGCCTGCCGTTCTATGCCGTGAGCGTGGCCGCCGTGGAAGGTGACCCGAGCGTGTGGGGCGCCTGGCGCCCTTTAGCGGGTGCAGTGGTGGCGCCGGCGCTGGGGCTGGCCTGGGGGGCAGCCCGCGGGCATGGCGCGGTGCGCTGGTCCGAACACGCCACTGAGCGTCTCCAGGCGTCCGCATGTCGCGACCTGCCGCGGGCCTTGGTGGGAACAGGCTTCTCGTATGACGCCCAGCGGCGGGTTGCCCAGGCGAGCGCCCTGGCGCAGGTGATCGGTTCCATCCGCGACATCAGGCGCCTGGGAAGTGCGGCGCTGGATCTGTGTTTGCTGGCCGAAGGATCACTGGATGGCTTCTTTGAGAGTTGTCTCAACCCCTGGGATCTCGCGGCGGGTTGGTTGATCGCGGTCGAAGCCGGCGCGCGCGTCGGGGGGCCGGAGGCCATTGGGCCGGACAGCACGCTGGCCTGGGGATGTGCCCCAGGATTGGACCCCGAATTTCCGGCTCTGGTCCTCGGCGCCTATGGTTCGTCGGGAATTATCTGAGCCGTTCGAGCGCTCACGTGGCAATTCTGGCGGTGATGGGGCACAATCGCCGCGCACGATCGCAACCTTGATGAAGGCAGGCATTTCGATGGCAACCGACTACGACGCACCGCGCAAGACCGACGACGAACTGAACGAGGACTCGATCGAGGAACTCAAGGCTCGCCGGGTGGACTCGCGCACGTCGAGTGTCGACGTGGACGAAACCGAGCATGCCGAGGGCTTCGAGCTTCCGGGTGCCGACCTCTCCGGCGAGGAGCTCTCCGTGCGGGTTCTGCCGCGGCAGGCCGACGAATTCACCTGCTCCCGGTGCTTCCTGGTGCACCACCGCAGTCAGCTGGCCAGCGACAAGAACGGCCAGATGGTATGCCGCGAGTGCGCGGCCTGATTTCGGTCACCTGGAAGGCGCTCCACCCGGACGCCGCCGCACCGACCTATGCCACCGATGGCGACGCCGGGGCCGACCTGACGTCGGTGGCGGAAGTGACTTTGCAGCCAGGGGAGCGGGCGCTCATTCCCACGGGGATCGCCATCGCGCTGCCTGAAGGCACGGTGGGCCTGGTGCACCCTCGCTCAGGCCTGGCCGCTCGGCATGGCATCAGCATCGTCAATGCCCCGGGAACCATCGACGCCGGCTACCGAGGCGAGATTCTGGTCAACCTCATCAACCTGGACCCCAGTGAGCCGTTCACGATTCGAGTGGGTGATCGGATCGCCCAACTGGTGATTCAGGAGGTCCTTTGTGGCACCTTCGAGCGAGCCGATTCGCTTCCGTCGTCGGCTCGGGGAGAGACTGGGCACGGATCCACCGGGGGTTTTCACTCCCCAGCACGACAGGACGCACCACTGTGAGCATCTTCCGCCGCCGCAACAAGGCCGACGAGGTCCCCGAGGGTACCTCCGCTGTGCCCAAAGTCAGCGGCCCGTCCGACAGCGATGACGCCGCCAGCGCCATCCGTGCTCGTGGCTCGGCGCACGGCCCATGGGATATCTCTGAGGTCTCCGACATCGGCGAGCGTGTCGACTTAGGCGCCCTGGCAGTCCCGGGTCGACCCGGACTAGAACTGCGACTCGAGGTCGACCAGAGCGCCCAACAGGTGACCGGCGTCATGCTGGTGTCCAAGGATGAAGCGACCCACGATGTTGTTGAGTCTAGTGTTCAGGCGCAGCTTTTTGCCGCGCCGCGCAGCGAAGGGCTCTGGGACGAGATCCGTACGGAGATCGGCGACAACCTGCGCGGTGCCGGCGCCACCGTGGAGGAGCGGGACGGGCCCTTCGGTCCTGAGTTGCTGACCCGGATGCCGATGGCGGGCCCCGATGGCCGCACGGTTTTCGCTCCGGTGACCTTCGTCGGCGTTGACGGTCCGCGCTGGTTCCTGCGTGGGGTGTTCGCCGGGAAGGCTGCCATCGATCCAGCGGCCCGAGCCTCCTTGGAAGAGCTCTTCAGCGACATTGTGGTGCGCCGAGGCGACAACCCCATGGCGCCTCGAGAGGCACTCACGCTCACCCTTCCCGGGGATCAAGCGACCCACGGCATCGAGGCCGACCCGGCCGACGAGAACACCGAGTTGAACCCCTTCGAGCGTGGACCCGAGATCACCGAGGTTCGCTGATGGGACTGCGGGGCCGGCTCACCGCCCTGGCGAGCACGACCGCCGAGCAACAAGCGCAGGAGTTGCGCGCCCAGGGTCATGCTGCGGGTGTTGATCGCTGCTCCGACCTCGTCGATCGATCCGAAGCCGTCGTCCTGGGCTCGATCAGTTCCGTGACCCTGCCGCCCCGAGGCAATGTCCCGGCGCTGGTGGCCGAGGTCTTCGACGGCCATGGCTCGGTCGAGTTGATCTGGCTGGGGCGTCGCAAGATCGCCGGGATCCGGCCCGGCGTGACGATCAGGGCCCGGGGGCGAGTGTCCTGCGCAGGGTCCGTTCGACGGATCTACAACCCTTTCTACGACATCGTGCCCTCATGAGCGAGCGGACCACGGGGCAGACCGTGGAGCAGGTGATCCGGGAGCGATTGGCGCAGGGCCTTGGCGGCTGGCGGGGAGGGCTCGAGACCGGCCTGCCGACCGTCGCTTTTGTGGTCACCTGGACGCTGACCAAGGACGTTCGGTCCTCGGTGATCGCTTCCGGGGCGGTCGTGGCACTCCTGGTGGCGCTGCGCTTGGCTCAACGATCGTCGTTGCGCTACGCGCTTTCCTCCGTGCTCCCCACGGCCATCGCGGCATTCCTGGCTTTGCGGTCCGGTCGCGCTGAAGATGCCTTCTTGGGTGGCTTGATCTGGTCGGCGGTCTTCGGTGCGTTGACCCTGCTCAGCATTCTGGTGCGCTACCCGATGGTCGGCTTCTTGCTTGCGGCCACCGACCCCGAGGCCGCCCAGGACCCCTTCGGTTGGCGCAAGGACTCAGCGGTGTTGGCGGTATGCACTCGGCTGACGTGGGTCCTGGTGGCGCTCTACGCGATCAGGCTAGGGATCATGGTGCCGCTCTACCTGGCGGGCAATGTCGCAGCCCTCGGGGTGGCCAAGATCGTCCTTGGGTGGCCGCTGTACATTGCCGCCGTCGTGGCCATGGGCTGGCTCTTGATGCGTGGACGGACCCCGATCGAGGCCCCCTGAACGTTAGTTCTCCGGGGTGTCTCGCTTGTGCGTGCGTCCCGGCGCCAATTGATCTTCGAGGACCGCCTCTCCGTCAGCGGTGGTCAGGAAGAGCAGTTCATCGTGCGCCTCGAGGGCGTCATCGCGGCTGGGCTCGATCGGATGGCCGTCGCGGATGATCGCCGTCAGGACCGTGTCCGGGGGGAAGGTGATGTCACCGAGGCGACGACCGGCATACGGGCTGTCGGTGGGCAGGGTCATCTCGACCATCATCGCGCGGCCCTGCTGGAACTCGAAGATGCGGACCAGATCGCCAACGCTGACCGCTTCCTCGATCAGGGCGGTCATCAACCGGGGCGTGGAGACCGCGACATCGACGCCCCAGGCGTCGTCGAACATCCACTCATTCTTGGGGTTGTTGACGCGGGCGACCGTGCGCCCCACGGCGAACTCGGTCTTGGCCAGTAAGGAGAGCACCAGATTGACCTTGTCATCTCCGGTGGCCGCCACCACGACGTCGGCCGTAGCGAGTTGAGCGTCACGTAGGGCCTCAAGCTCGCACGCGTCTGCCCGCACCCAGGTGGCCGTGGGAATCTTGGCCATCCGCTCGGCACTGGTGTCCCGGTCGATCAGCGTGACCGCGTGGGTATTGCGAATCAGCTCTCGGGCAATGGACCGGCCGACGCTGCCCGCTCCGGCGATGAAGACATGCATGTCAGGCTCCTGGAGTGGCTAGTGGACGGGTGGCTCGGTCGCGAGCACCCGGTCGGCGGCATCGACCGCGCCCCGCGGGAGGAGCAGATGCACGAGATCGCCCTCCTGGTAGACGTGGTCGGGCCGGGGGAGGATGGCCTCGCCGAGGCGAGTGAGGAAGGCGAGTCGACCGCCGGTGGCTACTTCAATGTCCTGCAGTCGATGTCCCACCCAGGCCGTATGAACGGCGACTTCCGCGAGCACCACGGCGCCCGTGGGATCCACGTACTCGGGCACATGGCCTTCCGGGAGCAGACGACGCAGCATCTGATCACTGGTCCACTTCACGGTGGCGACGGTCGGGATTCCGAGCCGCTGGTAGATCTCGGCACGGCCAGGGTCGTAGATCCGGGCGACCACATGCTCGACCCCGAAGGTCTCTCGGGCCACACGGGCGGCGAGGATATTGGAGTTGTCGCCGCTAGAGACGGCCGCGAAGGCATACGCATCGTGGATGCCTGCCTCGGCCAGGGTGTCTCGGTCAAAACCGATACCCGTCACCATCCGCCCGTGGAACGTGGGGCCGAGCCGGTCGAAGGAACTGGGGTCCTGATCGATGACCGCAACGTCATGTCCCAATCGGTCCACAGCGCGTGCCAACGAGGCACCCACCCGGCCGCATCCCATGATCACGAAGTGCACGGCTGATGACGCTACACCGGGGCGTGCGGAATACAGTGATCCGGTGTCCACTCCAGGCCGTCTGCTCAAGCGCATTGTCATCGGTCGAGCAATGCGCAGCGACCGTCTCGGCGAGACCCTGCTGCCCAAGAAGCTCGCCTTGCCGGTCTTTGCCAGCGATGCGCTCTCCTCGGTTGCCTACGCGCCCGACGAAATCCTGCTGACGCTCGGGCTGGCCGGGGGCGCCCTGGCTCTGACGCAGTCCTGGAAGATCGCGCTGGCCGTGGTGGTCGTCATGGCCATCGTGGTGATGTCCTACCGACAGAATGTGCACGCCTACCCCTCCGGCGGGGGTGACTACGAGGTCGCCACGGTCAACCTGGGCCCCAAGGCCGGCCTCACCGTGGCAAGTGCTCTGCTGGTGGACTACGTCCTCACGGTGGCGGTCTCGGTCTCCTCGGGCGTTCAGAATGCCGCCTCGTCCTTCAGTTTCGTGCGCGGCCACGAAGCGATCGTCGCGGTGGTGATCGTGGCCGCCCTGACCGCCATGAACCTGCGGGGTGTGCGCGAGTCTGGGACAGCCTTCGCCATTCCCACCTACCTCTTCATGGCCACCATCTTGGGGATGGCGGCATACGGTTTCATCCGGCAGTTCACCGGCACCTTGCCGCCGGCCGAGAGCGCGGGCCTGACCCTGCTGCCCGGGCCTGGCTACGAATCACTGGGTGGGCTGGCCATGGCGTTCCTGCTGCTGCGTTCCTTCTCATCAGGATGTGCCGCCCTGACCGGAGTCGAAGCGATCTCCAACGGGGTCCCGGCCTTCAAGAAACCCAAGAGCCGCAATGCCGCAACCACGCTGCTGCTCATGGGCGCAATCTCGGTGACGATGCTCATGTCGATGGTGAGTCTGGCTCGCTGGACGGGCATCCACTATGCCGAGGAGCCCGCGGTTCAGTTGGCCAAGGACGGTGTTCCGGTGGGCGAGGGGTACGTCCAGGACACCGTGATGGGCCAGGTGTCCAAGGCGGTCTTCTCCAACTTCTCGGCCGGCGTGGTGCTCGTCTCCGTCGTCACCGGCCTGATCCTGATCCTCGCGGCCAATACGGCATTCAATGGCTTCCCGGTTTTGGGATCCATCCTGGCCAAGGACGGATACCTGCCACGTCAACTGCATAACCGTGGCGACCGACTGGCCTTCAGCAATGGCATTCTCATCCTCGCCAGCGCGGCGGCCGTGCTGATCGTGGCCTACAACGCCGAGGTGACCCGGCTGATCCAGCTCTACATCGTCGGGGTCTTCGTCTCCTTCACGCTGAGTCAGACCGGCATGATTCGGCACTGGAATCGGCACCTCCGCACTGAACAGGATCCCGCGGCCCGCGCCCGGATGAAGCGCAGCCGGATCATCAATGGCATCGGTGCCGCCATGTCCGGGACGGTGCTGCTCGTGGTGCTGGCCACCAAGTTCGCGCATGGCGCCGGCTACGCGATCGCCGCCATGGCGGTGCTCTTCTACATGATGACCACCATCCGGCGGCATTACGACCGAGTCCGCGACGAGTTGGCCGTGAGCGAGGCCGATACCGCGCACCAGTTGCTGCCTTCGCGGGTGCGCGCCATCGTCCTGGTCTCCAAGATCCACAAGCCCACCCTGCGCGCGGTGGCCTACGCCCGGGCCACCCGCCCCTCCATCCTCGAGGCCATTACCGTCATGGTCGACCCGGAGGAGACTGCCGCCTTGCAGGCCGAGTGGGACCGGCGGGACATTCCGGTGGCACTCAAGGTGCTCGACAGCCCGTACCGGGAGATCACCCGGCCGGTGGTGGACTATGTGCGTTCGATCCGGTCGGGGAACCCCCGGGATCTCGTCGTGGTCTATATCCCGCAATACGTCTTGGGTCGCTGGTGGGAGCAATTGCTGCACAACCAGTCGGCCCTTCGCATTCGCGCGCGGCTGCTCTTCACCTCCGGGGTGATGGTCTCCTCGGTGCCCTGGCAGTTGGCCTCCTCCGAGGGGATGGCCGAGAAACTCGACGAGGAGCGCCCGGTGCCCTCGGCACTGCGGTATGGCGATGGCTGAGGTCGGCGAGACCTTCGAGGTCGAGGTCACCGGGTTTGCCCACGGTGGCCTGGGTGTGGCTCGGCACGACGGTCAGGTCGTCTTCGTGGCCGGCGGGCTACCCGGAGAGAGGGTCCAGGTCCTCGTCACCGAACTCGGCTCGGGCGGTCGCTTCGTGCGTTCGGACGCGACCGCCGTCCGGGCGGCCTCACCACACCGGGTTGAGCCACCCTGTCAGTACGCGGCGCCCGGTGGTTGTGGCGGTTGCGACCTGCAGCACGCCGCGCTGGGCTACCAACGAGAGCTCAAGGCCGCAGTGTTGGCCGAGCAGTTCGCCCGCCTGACCCGCCGGGAGATCAGCGTCCCGGTCCAAGAGCTGCCGGGCGCGCAGCCGGACGGCCTGGGTACCCGGACCCGCGTGGAGTTTGCGGTGTCCGCGCAGGGGCGAGCTGGACTGCGCCGGGCGCGCTCGCACGAACTCGTTGAGATCGAATGCTGCCTCCTGGGGGTGCCGGGGGCGCAAGGTGAGGATGTCCTGGATCGGACGTGGCGGGATACCACCGCCGTCGATGTGATCGTCCCGAGCGTTGGCCCGCGAACGGTCGTGCCGACCCCCGTGGCCGCGGCCGCCCCGGTGGTGACGGAGCGAGTCGAGATCGATGGCCGCTCGCTGGACTTCCATGTCTCGGCGCGGGGCTTTTGGCAAGTACATCCGGGGGCGCCGCCGGCCTTCGTCGCATCCGTCCTACGCATGCTGAACCCGCAGCCAGGAGACCGGGTGCTGGATCTGTATGCCGGCGTGGGGCTCTTTGCTGCCTTCCTCGCCGACGCGGTCACCCCGCTGGGTCAGGTCATTGCGGTGGAGAGTGATGTTGACGCGTGCCGACACGCTCGAGGCAACCTGGCGGCCTACCGGAATGCCCTGGTTGTCCAGGGCCGCGTCGATGACCTGTTTGGCGTGCCGCGACCCAAGCGGCGAGGTGCGGCCGGTCAGCGGACCAGTAGACCCCGAAAGCTCAGGCGCTCGCCGCTGCTGCCTGAGTCGGCCGATCTCGTCGTGCTCGATCCACCCCGCTCGGGGGCCGGTCAGTCGGTATGCCGCGTCATCGCCGGCCTCCGACCGCGCGCGATCGCCTATGTGGCCTGCGATCCTGCGGCCTTGGCACGGGATGCTGCCTACCTCTTGGACCAGGGGTACGAACTCGGTGAAGTGCAGGCATTTGACGCCTTCCCGATGACCCACCACTTCGAGACCATCGCGCTGTTCACCAGGCGGGCATAGGCTCGACGTACCTTTGCGGCATATGGTTAGATATCTTGACGTCAAGATATTTCGGAAGGAGCCCTGAGTGGCCAGCACCAACAGTTTCGGCGCCCGCGACACCCTGAGTGTGGGGGAGAAGGCCTACGAGATCTACCGGATTGGGGCGGTGGCGGGCAGCGACTCGCTGCCATACAGCCTCAAGGTGCTCCTCGAGAACCTTTTGCGCACCGAGGACGGCGCGAATATCACCGCCGACCACATCCGGGCGCTCGGTTCCTGGGATGAGAAGGCCGAGCCGGACACCGAGATCCAGTTCACCCCGGCGCGGGTGATCATGCAGGACTTCACCGGCGTGCCCTGCGTCGTCGACCTGGCCACCATGCGTGAAGCGGTCGCCGACCTCGGCGGAGACCCCACCAAGATCAACCCGCTCTCGCCGGCCGAGTTGGTCATCGACCACTCCGTGCAGATCGACGTCTTCGGCCGCGCCGATGCTTTCGAGCGCAATGTCGAGATCGAGTACGAGCGCAACCGTGAGCGCTACCAGTTCCTGCGTTGGGGCCAAACGGCCTTCGATGACTTCAAGGTCGTCCCTCCGGGCACAGGCATCGTCCACCAGGTCAACATCGAGCGGCTGGCCCGAGTGACCATGGTTCGCGATGGCATCGCGTACCCGGACACCTGCGTCGGCACCGACTCGCACACGACCATGGTCAATGGCCTGGGCGTGCTGGGCTGGGGCGTGGGCGGCATCGAGGCCGAGGCGGCCATGCTCGGCCAGCCCGTCTCGATGCTCATCCCGCGAGTGGTCGGCTTCAAGCTCACCGGCTCGATGAAGCCGGGCGTGACCGCGACCGATGTCGTGCTCACCATCACCGACCTGCTGCGTCGGCACGGGGTCGTCGGCAAATTCGTCGAGTTCTACGGCGAGGGGGTCGCGGCGCTGCCGCTGGCGAACCGCGCCACCATCGGCAACATGAGCCCGGAGTTCGGCTCGACCTGTGCGATCTTCCCGATCGACTCGATCACGCTGGACTACCTGCGGCTCACCGGGCGCGACGAGGAGACTCTGGCGCTCGTGGAGGCGTACGCGAAGGCGCAGGGCATGTGGCTCGACCCGGCCGCCGAGCCGCGCTTCTCCGAGAAGCTCGAACTCGACCTATCCACCGTGGTGCCATCCATTGCCGGGCCCAAGCGCCCGCAGGACCGCATTGTGCTTTCCGAGTCCAAGCAGCAGTTCTCGCTCGACGTCAAGAACTACGGCGTTGAGGGCAACCTGCGTGAGGAGGAGGTGAGTGCGGAGGGCGAGCGTGCGGCATACCTGCTCAAGGATGGTGCGGTCGTGATCGCCTCGATCACCTCCTGCACGAACACCTCAAACCCCTCGGTGATGATGGCCGCCGCCATGCTGGCCAAGAATGCCGTGGAGCGCGGACTGTCGGTCAAGCCGTGGGTCAAGACCTCGATGGCTCCGGGCTCCAAGGTCGTCACTGGGTACTACGAGGCGGCCGGACTGTGGCCCTATCTCGACAAGCTCGGGTTCAACCTCGTGGGCTATGGCTGTGCGACCTGCATCGGGAACTCGGGCCCGCTACCCGAGGAGGTCTCGGCGGCGATTCAGCGGCGCGACCTGGCGGTGTCGGCGGTGCTCTCGGGTAACCGCAACTTCGAGGGCCGGATCAACCCGGACGTGAAGATGAACTACCTCGCCTCGCCGCCGCTGGTGATCGCCTATGCCTTGGCCGGCACGATGGACTTCGACTTCGATGTCGAGCCGTTGGGCTTCGACGCAGACGGGGTGGCGATCTTCCTGCGGGACATCTGGCCGTCGCCCGACGCGGTGGAGTCGACGATCGCGTCCGCGATCACGCGCGATCTCTTCGAGAAGGACTATGCGGATGTCTTCGCGGGGGATGAGCGGTGGCAGTCGCTGCCGACCCCGACCGGGTCAACCTTCGAGTGGGACCCCTCATCGACGTATGTCCGCAAGCCCACGTACTTCGACGGCATGGCTATGAGCCTCACTCCGGTGACCGATATCAACGGGGCCCGGGTGCTCGCCAAGCTCGGCGACTCGGTCACCACCGACCACATCAGCCCTGCCGGGTCAATCAAGGCGGACTCGCCCGCGGGCCGCTACCTGGCCGAGCATGGCGTCGCACCCAAGGACTTCAACTCCTATGGTTCTCGGCGTGGCAACCACGAGGTGATGATCCGCGGCACGTTTGCGAACATTCGCTTGCGCAACCAGCTGCTGGACGGGGTTGAGGGTGGCTTCACTCGCAACTTCCTTCAGGATGGGGCGCCGCAGACGACGATCTACGACGCGTCCGCGGCATACCAGTCGGCGCAGGTTCCGCTGGTCGTGCTGGCGGGCAAGGAGTATGGCTCCGGATCCTCGCGGGACTGGGCGGCCAAGGGCACGGCGCTGCTCGGAGTCCGCGCGGTCATCGCCGAGTCATACGAGCGCATTCACCGATCGAATCTCATCGGTATGGGCGTGCTGCCGCTGCAGTACCCGGCCGGCAAGAATGCCGAGTTGCTCGGCCTGACCGGCGAGGAGACCTACTCGATCACCGGCGTTGAGGAGCTCAACTCTGGGTCGACGCCCAAGACGGTGCGGGTGCGCGCCGAGGGTGCCGAAGGGCCCATCGAGTTCGACGCAATCGTGCGGATCGACACTCCGGGCGAGGCGGACTACTACCGCAATGGCGGCATCCTGCAGTACGTCCTGCGTTCGCTGGTGTCCTGAGCTAGCGGCATCCGCGAGCCACGTCAGCGCGGCCCTCACCACCTGGTGGGGGCCGCGCTGCATGTGTATCGCCGCCTCCGTCGCCCCACCCGCCCCACTTTTCCTCTGCTTGGTCACCACAGTTGACCGCGGCATATGCCGCACGGTGTGGCTCGCCAGGAAAGCTCACCAAGCAGAGGAAAAGTGTGGCGCGAGGGGTGGGTGGGAGGCCGGTCAGTCCAGGGTCAGGCGCATCTCATTGGTTGCCACGAAACCCAGGCGCTCGTAGAGCGGTCGGCCCGCGTCCGAGGCATGCAAGGACACCGCGGTCACTCCCGATTCGCGGCATACCTCCAGGGCCTCGTCCACCAGCCGGCGCGCAAGTCCGCGTCCCCGATACTCGGGCGAGACGTACATATTCAGCAGATACGCCCGCCGGTCCACCGTGGTGTGCGTATTGGGGGGCAGGTCCAACCAGCAGACACCCACGCCGCCGAGGACGACCTGCTCGCCCGCTGGGGAGGCCAGCAGCCCGACATATCGCCCATCACGAAGCGCTGCCGCGATCCACGCCAGCGCTGGTCCGCTCGCCGCCGCCACTACTTCCTGAGCGGTTCCCATCTCGACAAACATCGCATCCCGATGCCCCGAGATCACCGTGGCGTCCTGCGGAGCGGCTCGGCGGATGGCGATGCTCATGCCCGCAAGCGTACGGTGGCGCCGGGTTACTCTGGACCAGGGCCACACCTCGACCAAGGAGCCGACCATGACCGACGTACCTCGTTTGCTCATCGGCACCACCAAGGGCGCCTTCATCCTGGACGGGAGCGCCGATCGCGCGGATTGGTCCGTGCGCGGCCCCTACTGCGACGGCTGGCCGATCAATCACGTCGTGGGAGACCCGGACACCGGCACGATGTGGGCCGGCGGAGGCGGCGAATGGTCCGGAGCCGGAGTGTGGCGCTCCACCGACCATGGGCACACCTGGTCCTGTGCCCGGCTCACCTCGGGCAAGGCCGATGAATGGGCCGCCAATGATGCGGGATTCGCCGAGATGATCGGGTGGGCGCCCTGGGACCCGCCCTTTGGCACCCAATTCGGCCAGGTCTGGTCGATCGGTCGCGTGGGCGAGCGGGTGTATGCCGGCACCAAGCCGGCCATGCTCTTGGTCAGTGATGACGACGGCGAGACCTGGGAACTGGTCCCGGGGCTGACCGACCACCCCAGCGCGGGGGAATGGAATCCCGGGGCCGCGGGCCTGGTCCTGCACACGATCATCAGCGACCCCGCGGACCCCGAGAAGCTCTGGATCGGCATTTCCGCGGCGGGTGTCTTCGCCAGCAAGGACGGGGGAGCGACCTGGGAGCGTCGCAATGACCTTGCCGATGATCCGGACGGCCGTGCCGAGGGCCACCCCGCGGGCCCCGCCGATGGCCAGATTGGCCACTGTGTCCACAACATCGTGCGCGCCGACGGCTCTGAAGACGTGCTGTATCAGCAGAACCACTATGGCGTCTGGCGCTCTGCCGATGGTGGCCAGACCTGGACCAGCATCACCGAGGGGCTGCCCTCGACTTTCGGCTTCCCGATCCGGGTTCATCCGCGCGATGGTCAGACGCTCTGGACGATCCCGCTCAATGGCGACACCCAGGGCCGATTCCCACCCAATGCCGCTGCCGCCGTGTGGCGTTCACGTGACGGAGGCACCACCTGGGAGGCGCGTCGCGAGGGGCTCCCGCAAGAAGCCTGCTATTTCACGGTCCTTCGCCAGGGCATGGCTACCGACCGTCGTGCGGACGTCGGGGTCTACTTCGGCACTAACAGCGGGTCCGTCTTCGCCAGCATCGATGAGGGGGAGACCTGGCGCGAGGTGGCCCGTCACCTGCCCACCATTCTCTCGGTCGAGGCCCTTTAGGGCTCGGATCCCGACAACGGGGACGCCCCGGGGGCTCCCGTCGGTATGCCGCGGCGGCGCAGCTCGGCCTCGGCTCGCGCTAGCCCGCCATGCTCGAGTCCGGCCAAGCCGCTCGCACCCTCCCAGATGAGGGTGCCGCGCTGTCGCACAACGACATCTAGCTCACCAGCGAGGTGCTCGATCGCCCCGGCGGTCATTCGCCGCTCACTCGGTAGCGGCACCGGCAAGACGTGGGCGTCGCCCAAGGGGGCCCGGCCCTGAACCTCGACGGTCCATCCACGCACCGAACGGCCAGAGAGCTCCCACAGCTCATCCGAGACCCGAGCGCGGACCGGGGACACCCCGGGATTGCCCAAGCGCAACACCGACCCGTCGGGTAGCGCGACGACCAAGGCGGTGACCTCGGTGCGCAAGGGCCCGGCCGTCACCTGTCCACCGGCGAAGGCCACGCAGGCCCGCCGCTCAGCGAAGCCCTGTGCCTGCCCCCACCACCACGAATCTGGGAATCCCTCGGCGCCCCAGTTCTTTTCGCCATACACCTGGGCATCCCGCAGTTCCCAGGTCTCGTCAGCAAACTCGAACGTCCCAGATGCCCGACCACCGAGCAGCCAGGGATGCCAGTACTGGTTCAGGGCCGGCACCGCCTGAAAGATGCTCGACCCGCCAAGCAGGGATCTGCCCGGAGCAGCCGACCACAGCAGGGGATCGCTGACCTCCACCGCCAGCCGACCTTGAGCGCCGAGATCGACCTCGATCCGTCGCTCATCGCCGCGAAAGATCCTGCGCCCCTCATCGTCGGCCCGCACCTGCAGACCTGACGGCGAAGCCCAGCCGGTCGGGGCCACGGCGAGCCCCAGGCTGCGCCCCGGCCAGGCACCCAGGCCGACCAGAGCCCAACTCTCGCCACGTGCATCCCGGTTGACCCCGATCAGGGCGATGACCGCCCGCCCGGTGGCGGCGTCACTGAACCGCCAGAAGTAGCCCTCCATCGCCACCCCGTGGGCGCGCAAGGGATCGCCACCGGGCAGGTCGGCACCCGTCCTGCGATAGGCAGCGTGCAGGCGCCCAGCCGCGGCGGACGCGCGATCGGAGAGTCGACTCATACCCGCGACCCTAGGCCCCCTGCCGGATGTGGGCACCCATCACTAGGGTGAGGGCAGAGACCCGAGAGCAAAGGAGCCCGGCATGTCCATCCCGCACCGCGTTGTGGGCCACGGCCCGCACACCGTCTTCCTGCTGCACGGCTGGTTCGGTTCGGCACAGGGCTGGGGGAGTTTCCCCGACTACCTCGACCCCGAGCTCGCCACCTGGGTGTTCACCGATTGCCGAGGCTATGGCGCCCGGATGCACGAGGCGGGGGTGTTCACGCTCGACGAAGTGGCGGGGGACGTCCTTGCGCTGGCCGACGACTTGGGCGCTGACAGCTTCTCGCTAATCGGCCACTCCATGGGCGGTGCCGGCGTGCTGCGCGTCCTCGCCAAGGCCCCGCAGCGGGTACGCAAGATCATCGGTCTGACGCCGGTCGGCGCGAGCCCGACCCCCTTCGATGAGGATGGGCGCAATCTCTTCTGGGGTGCCGTGGACAGTCGAGACATGCGGATGGGGATTATCGACTTCACGACTGGCAACCGGCTGACCAGCACCTGGGTCGCTTCGGTCGCGGACTGGAGCCTCGAGCACTCGACTCGCGAAGCCTTCCATGGTGCGCTTGAGGCCTGGGCCAAGCCCGATTTCCTGGCCGAGATCGCCGGCAATGACACCCCGATGCTCGTCATCCCCGGTGAGCATGATCCGGCGCTCGGTGAGGCCACGGTCCGGCAGACCTGGGAGCCGCATTTCCCGAACTGCACCATCGAGGTCATGCCCAATGCTGGGCACTACCCGATGTTCGAGACCCCGGTCGCCCTCGCTACCGCCATTGAACGCTTCCTGCGCCACTGAGGTCGTCCACGACCCGGGCACCTACGAGACCGGCGTTCCGTATGCCGTGCTGGCTGACTTGCGTCGTCGGCATGGCATTGTCTGGGTCGACGAGCCCGCCTTGCCCGGCTGGCCGACCGGTCCCGGGTACTGGCTTGTCTTGCGGCATAAGGACGTTCGCGAGGTTCTCGCAGATGCGCAGCGATTCTCCTCGGCTCTGGGTGGCACCCAGATCAGGGACCCGGAGCGCCCGGAGGACCTGACCTATGTCGCCCGGATGATGCTCAATATGGACCCGCCGGAGCACAGTCGGCTGCGGCGGCTGCTCGCGGCCTCGTTCACGCCCCGAGCGGTGCGGGCGCTCGATGAGCAGGTGCGCACCCATGCCCGGGTCATCGTCGATCGCATGCTGGCAGGGCCGCGGGAGGTCGACTTCGCCACAGGGGTCGCTGCCGAGCTCCCGCTCCTGGTCCTGGCCGATCTGCTGGGGATGCCCAGTGAGGACCGCTGGCTGCTCTTCGACTGGGCTAATCGGGTCATCGGCTGGCAAGACCCGGACTATGCCGTGAGTGCGAGTTTCCAGGTGAGCGGCGGCTCTGAGTTGGCTCGGGAGGCGGTGGCGCGGCGACCTGCGCCGGGACCGGATGCTCGCATGCCCGACCCGCGCACCCGCTCGGGGATGCCCGACCTGTACCACTATGCGCATCTCCTGGGCGCGGCCAAGCGGGCGACGCCCGGCCAGGACATCATGTCCATCCTCATGTCCAGTCGGGATGATGAGGGTGGGCTGGTCAGCCTGGAGGAGTTCGAGAACCTCTTCTGGCTCTTTGCCGTCGCCGGCAATGAGACCCTGCGCAATGGCATCCCCGGCGGCCTGGCCGCGCTCCTGGAGCATCCGCAGGCGCAGCGCGACCTACGCGCTGATCCCGCGGGGATCCCACACGCGGTGGAGGAGATGCTGCGCTGGTGGACTCCGGTGATGACCTTCCGCCGCACCGCCACAGTCGATACCCAGGTGGCCGGTCACCGGATCGCCGCGGGGGAGAAGGTCGTGGTCTCCTTTGCCTCGGCCAATCGGGATGAGACCGTCTACCCAGACCCGGATCGCTTCGAGGTGGCCCGGTATGCCGTTCGCCCGCCACCCAAAGCTCATCTTGCCTTTGGGCACGGACCGCACTTCTGTCTGGGCGCAAACCTGGCGCGCGTGCAGATGGTCGCGATCTTCACCGAGCTGCTGACCCGAACCTCCTGGATCGAGCCAGCCGGGGAGCCGGTCCTGCTGCGCAGCAACTTCCAACGCGGTCTCAAACGTCTCCCGATCCACTGGACTACCCCCTAGAATCGAACATGTGTTCGATTCCACGCCGCCGCCACCACGGCGCGCGAGCACGCCCGGCGCCCCGGCCGCCCAGGTGCGGACCGGCCCACCGGGATGGCCGCCAGGGGTGCCACCGCCAGAGGCCGACGGCTGGCAACAACGCGCCGTAGCCTGGCTGCTCGATCAGTGCCCCGCGGACTACCGGCTGTATGCCGGGTGGCGCCGACACCCACTGGCCCTAGCGTGGGTGACCACGCGTCACCTGGACGCCCAACTCGAGGCCATGCGGATGGCCTACCGTCACCTGCGACCCGATCTCACCGACGCCATCGGGCCGGAGGGGGTGTCCCAAGTGCTCGCCGACCTGGAGGCCGAAGGTGTCCGGCTGCTCGCCGCCGCTCGGGCTGCGGCTCTGGTTCTGGAGGCGATGGAGGGTCGCGCCTTCGTCCCCAGGCTGTAACGCGGCATCTAGACTTGCGGGGTGAGTCTTCTCGCGCAGATCGCCAGCCCCCAGGACCTCAAACGTCTCCCCGAGAGCGACCTGCCCGCCTTGGCCCAAGAGATCCGCGAGTTCCTCGTGGAGTCGGTTGCCCGCACCGGTGGCCACCTGGGTCCCAATCTCGGCGTCGTCGAGTTGACCATGGCGCTCCACCGGGTCTTCGACAGCCCCAGCGACACCATCGTCTTCGACACCGGCCATCAGTCCTATGTGCACAAGTTGCTCACCGGCCGACAAGACTTCTCGGGTCTGCGACAGCAGGGCGGGCTTTCTGGCTACCCGAGCCGGGCCGAATCCGAGCACGATGTCGTCGAGAGCTCGCATGCCTCCAGTTCACTGTCCTGGGCCCACGGCATCGCGCAGGGGCGCACCGTTCGCGCAGAGCGCGGGCGGCATACGGTCGCCATCATTGGTGATGGCGCACTCACCGGCGGCATGGCCTGGGAAGCCCTCAACAATATCGCCGCCGAGAGCGATCTCCCTCTGGTCATCGTGGTCAATGACAACGAGCGCTCCTATGCCCCCACCAAAGGTGGCCTCGCCGATCACCTGGCCACCCTGCGCACCACGCGGGGCTACGAGCGCTTCCTGGACTGGGGCAAGCACACGCTGGCCCGTACCCCGCTCGTCGGTGGGGCGATGTACGAGACCCTGCACGGCATGAAGAAGGGCATCAAGGACATCGTCGCCCCGCAAGGCATGTTCGAAGACCTTGGCCTGAAGTACCTCGGCCCGGTGGACGGGCATGACATCCCGAGCGTGGAAGCTGCGCTGCGCAAGGCCAAGTCCTTCGGTGGCCCCGTGCTCGTGCACGTCATCACCCAGAAAGGCCGCGGTTACGACCATGCGGTCAACGACGAGGCCGACCAGTTCCACGGCATCGGCGTGATCAACCCCGAGACTGGTCTTCCGCTGGAACTCGCCGGCCGCAGTTGGACCGATGAGTTCAGCGATGCCATGGTCCAGATCGGCGAGGAGCGGCCCGATGTCGTGGCCCTGACCGCCGCCATGATGATGCCCGTTGGGCTGCAACCCTTTGCGCAGCATTTCCCTGAGCGGACCTTTGACGTGGGGATCGCCGAGCAGCACGCGCTCACCATGTCGGCCGGGCTCGCCTACGCGGGCCTGCACCCGGTGGTGGCGGTGTACGCCACCTTCCTGAACCGGGCTTTCGATCAACTCCTGATGGACTGCGCCCTGCACCGTGCCGGCGTGACCGTGGTCCTGGACCGTTCCGGAGTGACCGGACCGGATGGCGCATCGCACCACGGCATGTGGGATCTGGCCATGTGCGCGGTCGTGCCCGGGCTGCACCTCGCGGCCCCGCGCGACGGTCAGCATGTGCCGACCGCCCTGCGTGAGGCGGTCGCGATCGCTGACGCGCCCTCCGTCATCCGCTACCCCAAGGGCACCGTGGGTGCACCGATCGAGGCGGTGCGCACGGTCGATGGCGTCGATGTCATCGTCGAACCAGACGACGGCGAGGTGGATCTGCTCCTCGTGGGCATCGGCTCGATGGTGTCGCTCGCGATCGAGGTGGCCGCGAAGCTCGCCGCCGAGGGACAGCGGGTGCGCGTGATTGACCCGGTCTGGGCGTTGCCGGTCAACCCGGCACTCGCCGGTTGGGCCGCCGGTGCCGGCAAGGTTGCGGTCATCGAGGATGGCGTGGGCGCCGGTGGGGTGGGTTCCCGGATCGCGTATGCCGTGGCTGAAGCGGGTTGCCCCACTGCGGTGCACTGCCACGGACTGCCCACCGCATTCCTCGACCACGGCTCCCGCTCGCAGGTGCTCGAGGCCGCGGGCCTCACGGTCAACGCCCTGGTCGACCGCCTTCGCTGACGTCGCCTCTGGCCCGGCGGGCTATGCGGGGCACCTCAGATGTCGCGGAAGGTCTCGATCGTCGCACCCAAGGCGTTGAGGCGCTCAGCAAGCTCCTCATAGCCGCGGTTGATCACGTACACATTGCGCAATACCGAGGTCCCGGGCGCGGCCAGCATGGCCAGCAGCACGACCACCCCAGGACGTAGCGCCGGCGGGCACATGACCTCGGCCGCCCGCCACTTGGGGGTCGGCCCGGTGATCATGACCCGGTGCGGGTCGAGCAATTGCACCTGCGCACCGACCTTGGTGAGTTCGGTGAGGTAGATCGCGCGGTTCTCGTAAACCCAGTCGTGGATCATGGTGGTGCCCTCGGCGCAGGCAGCGATCAACGCAAAGAAGGGCAAGTTGTCGATATTGAGCCCCGGGAAGGGCATCGGCGCGATCTTGTCCTTCGGCGCCACCAGCGGACCGGGCTCGATCGAGAGATCTACCAGGCGGGTGTGTCCATTGCGGGCGAGGTATTCCTCGGTGAGGGTGTACCGCAGGCCCATCAGCGCAAGGGTGGCCAGCTCGATCTCCAGGAACTCGATCGGCACGCGCTCGATGGTGATGGAGGACTCCGTCACCACGCCGGCCGCGATCAGGCTCATGGCCTCGATCGGGTCCTCCGAGGGCCAGTACTCGATGTCGACATCGATCAGCCGACGTCCCCGAACCCGCAGGGTGGTGGAGCCGATGCCCTCGATCTCCACGCCCAGACCCTGCAAGAAAAAGCACAGGTCCTGGACCATGTAGTTGGACGAGGCGTTGCGAATGACCGTCTCGCCGTCGTATCGGGCCGCTGCCATGAGCACGTTCTCGGTGACCGTATCGCCGCGCTCGGTCAGGATGATCGCGCGCTGCGGGCCGGTGCCTGGCCGGGCCGTGGCTTCGTAGAAGCCGTGCGTCGCCATGACGTCCAGCCCGAACTCCTTGAGGGCACTGAGGTGCGGCTCGACCGTGCGGGTGCCCAAATCACAGCCACCCGCATACGGCAGCTGGAACTGCTCGAGCTCATGCAGTAGCGGCCCCAGGAACATGATGACCGTGCGCGTGCGCCGGGCTGCGTCGACATCGATCGCGTCCAGATCCAACTGCGCCGGCGGGATGATCTCCAGGTCATTGCTATCCGGGAGCCAGCGCACCCGGACCCCAATCGAGGTGAGCACCTCGATGATCCGGTTGACCTCCTCGATCCGAGCGAGCTGCCGCAGGGTGGTCCGCCCACGGTTCAGCAAGGAGGCGCACAGGAGCGCAACCGCGGCATTCTTGCTGGTCTTGACCGGAATGGAGCCGGACAGTTTCCGGCCACCCACGATCCTCAGATGCTGTGGGCCGCTGTGACCCAGGGAGACGAACTCGGAGTCCAGTTTCTCGCCGACTCGGGCCAGCATCTCCAAACTGAGGTTCTGCTTGCCCTGCTCGATCCGGGCGACGGCACTCTGACTGGTCCCCAGCAGGTCAGCCAACTCACTCTGGGTGAGCCCTTGGTGCCGCCGGGCGTCCCGGATCAGGGTGCCAATCCTGGTGAGGTACGTCGACTCGTTCACGTTGATCACGATAGATCACATGTGAGATATCTGCACAAAGCCCCGCCGTTGTTCAGACGGCAACGCTCGCAACCCCACGGGGGAGCAGGCGGGTTCCGAGAGCGGCCTCGCTGGCACCCTCACGGTCGAGCAAAGGGCACAGCCCGCCATTCCAGAACTGGAAGCCGGCACCGGTGATCATGGCCAGGTCGATGTCCATCGGGGCCTGCGCCACCTTCTCCTGGAGCATGAGCCCGACTTCCTGGGCCAGGGCCAGAAGGATGCGCTGCCGCGCCTGCGCCACATCGAGCACCACTGGGGTCGCCGGGGCCACTCGCTCCGGCATGCCACCGGGGGTCGTCTTGCGCAGTTCGACCATGGCCTGCAGATGCGGTGAGACGTAGAACCGGTCACCAAATGCCCGGTTCAAGGTCTCGATGTTGTGCAGGCCGATGGCCGGACCAACCAGCTCGAGCAGGACCGAGGGTGGCATCGGAGCCAAGCCCGCGATCGCCGCATTCGCCACGCTCTCGGGGGTGCCCTCGTCGACGATCCGGCTGAACTCGCCCATGAAGCGGCCGAGCAGACGGTTGACGATGAAGGAGGCGGAGTCCTTGACCAAGATGGTGGTCTTGCCCAGGGCGCGACCGGTCGCGAAGCCGGTGGCCAGGGTGGCGTCATCGGTGTGCTCGCCGGGGATGACTTCGAGCAGCGGCATCACGGCGACGGGGTTGAAGAAGTGCAAGCCCACGACCCGCTCGGGGTGCGCTAGGTCCGCGGCCATCTCGCTGACGGACAGCGAACTGGTGTTCGTGGCGAGGACACACGTGGGGGAGACGACCGCCTCGACCTCGGCAAAGACCTGCTTCTTGACCGCGATCTCCTCAAAGACGGCCTCGATCACGAGTTCTGCGTCCGCGAAGGCCTCCTTGGAGGTCGATCCGGTCACCAGACGGGTCAGGAAGCTGGCCTTGTCGGAGGAGAGGCGCTTCTTGGCCAGCAGCCCGGCAATCTCACCATGCACATAGGCGACGCCCGTATCGACCCGTGCCTGGTCGAGATCGGTCAGCACCACGGGCACCCCAAGGCGGCGCGCGAAGAGCAGCGCGAGCTGGCCGGCCATCAGGCCCGCGCCGACGACGCCGACTTTGGTGACCGGACGCGCGAGGCTCTTGTCCGGCGCACCTGCGGGCCGCTTGGCTCGCTTCTGCACCAGGTCAAAGGCATACAGGCCCGAGCGCAACTCATCGCTCATGATGAGGTCGCCGAGCGCCTCATCCTCAGCGGCGAATGCCGTGGCCCGGTCACTGGTGCGGGCGGCCCGGACCAACTCGATGGCCCGAGCCGCACCGGTCGCGCAGCCGCCGGTCTTGACGGCGACCAGTGCAGCAGCCGCGTCACAGGCCGCATTCCAGGCGCCTTCGTCGCCGGTGTGATCGGCGCGCTCGACGCTCACCGCGCCGGAGACCACGCCAGCGGCCCACCGCAGGGAGTCCTCAAGGAAGTCGCCCGGAGCCAGCAAGACGTCGCCGATCCCGAGGGCGACGGCATCCTTGCCGCTGAGCACCTTGTTCTGCGAGAGCGGGTTCTCGATGATCACCTTGAGCGCGTTGGGAGCTCCGATGAGCCGCGGGAGCAGATAGCAACCACCCCAGCCGGGGAGCAGACCGAGGAAGGTCTCGGGCAGCGCGATCGCCGGAACGCCGGCAGACACGGTGCGATAGTCGCAGGAAAGCGCCACCTCGACCCCGCCGCCCATGGCCGCGCCATTGACGAAGGCGAAGGTCGGCACCGGCAAGTCCATGAGCGCGCTGAATGCCGCGTGCCCACCCTGTCCGGCCGTGATCGCCTGCTCGCGCTGGGTGATCGTGGGAATGCCGGTCAGGTCCGCACCGACCGCGAAGATGAACGGCTTGCCGGTCAGGCCGACGGCGACGATCTCGCCGGCCTGCGCGCGCGCCTGGAGCGTCGTGATAGCAGCCTGCAGTTCGGCAATGCCCTCGGTGCCGAAGCTATTGGGCTTGGTGTGGTCGAAGCCGTTGTCCAGGGTGATCAGCGCCAGGGTGCCGGCGCCTCCCGGCAGGTCGACATCTTGAACCCGGGCGTGCGTGACGACCTCGGCGTGCTCGGTGACGGTGGCGGTCATGGCTCAGTTCTCCTTGCCGAAGTCAGCGTGGTGGGGGTTCTCCCAGATGACGCATCCGCCCATGCCGATGCCGATGCACATGGCGGTCAGGCCGTAACGGACCTCCGGGTGCTCCTCGAAGTGGCGGGCGAGTTGGCTCATCAGGCGGACGCCGGATGAGGCCAGCGGATGGCCGGTCGCGATGGCGCCGCCCCAGGGGTTGACCCGGGCGTCGTCGTCGGCGATACCGAAGTGGTCGAGGAAGGCCAGCACCTGGACGGCGAAGGCCTCGTTGAGCTCAAAGAGGCCGATGTCCTCAATGGTCAGCCCAGCCTGGGCCAGCGCCTTCTCGGCCGCGGGCACCGGGCCGATGCCCATGACCTCGGGCTCGACACCGACAAAGGCGTACGACACCAGCTGCATCCGCACCGGCAGACCAAGTTCGGCGGCCGCCTCGGCGGAGGCCAGCACGCACGCCGTGGCACCATCGTTCAGACCCGCAGCATTGCCAGCGGTGACATTGCCGTGAGGGCGGAAGGGCGTCTTCAGGCCAGCGAGCTCCTCCATGGTCGTGCCCGGGCGCGGCGGCTCGTCAACGGTCGCCAGGCCCCAACCCTTTTCGGTATGCCGCGTGGCCACCGGAACCAGGTCGGGCTGCACCAAGCCATCGGCATACGCCTGGGCCAACTTGTTCTGGCTGGCCACGGCATACGCGTCGCAGCGCTCTTTGGTCAGCTGCGGGAAGCGGTCATGCAGGTTCTCCGCGGTCTTGCCCATGACCAGGGCCGACTCGTCGACGATCTTCTCGGCGATGATCCGGGGGTTGGGATCGATGCCCTCGCCCATCGGGTGGCGTCCCATGTGCTCGACGCCACCGGCGATGGCGATGTCGATCGCGCCGAACGCGATCGAGGACGCGGTGGTCGTCACCGCCGTCATCGCCCCGGCGCACATCCGGTCAATGGAGTAGCCCGGCGTGGTGTTGGGCAGGCCGGAGAGGAGTGCAGCCAGGCGACCCAGGGTCAGGCCCTGGTCGCCGATCTGCGTGGTCGCCGCGACGGCAACTTCCTCGACCCGCGCGGGGGGGAGCTGCGGGTTGCGGCGCAAAAGCTCCTTGATGCACTTGATGACCAGATCATCGGCGCGGGTCTGGGCATAGATGCCCTTCTCCCCGGCCTTGCCGAAGGGGGTCCGGACACCGTCAACGAAGACGACGTCATGGAGGGTACGGGGCACGGGAGACCTCCTGTGAGGAGCCGATGGGGCTGGGTCCGCGAGACGCGGTTCTCCGGCCAGCCTACTAAGCGCTTGCTTAGGGTCCAGGGTGTGTCGGCGTGAGAGATGTCACGGGTGGGCCGCGAAAGCGGTCACCAGCAGTGGCGCGACGATCTCGGCCTGCCAGGGGCGCACGCCGGTCTCGCCCAGGGCCTCCACAAAACTCGCCTCATCCCAGGTCGCCGGCGGACTCCATACGACCCGACGCAAGGGTTCCGGCGAGCACACATTCTCGATCGGCACGCTGTGCTCTTCCGCGAATGCCGTGAGCTCGGCTCGCGTCGCCGACAGGCGGGCCGCGGCCACTGGATTCTTCTCGGCCCAGGCTCGGGCCGGTGGCGGCCCCTCAGCAGGTAGCTGCCGCAGGGGCAAGTCATCCTCGGGCAGGTTGAGGGCGGCCACCACGGCCGCCACCCACTGCCGAGCGAACCGCCGAATGGCACCGTGCCCGGAAGGCAACTCGTCGACCCGCCGGGGGGCGGCCAGAGCGATATCGATCAAGGCGCGATCCGGCAGGATCCGGCTGACCGAGATATCCCGATCCTGGGCAATCTCGTCGCGGGCGAGCCACAACTCGCGCACAATGGCGTAACCACGACGCGTTTTCAGCGTGGTCAGCCCGCTGGTTCGCCGCCAAGGGTCGACCCGGATGGCGGGGCTCCACGAGAGCAGAGCATCGAACTCTTCTCGTGCCCATTGCGCCTTGCCGGACTTGGCCAGGTCGACGCCCATGAGATTGCGCAACTCATCGAGCACTTCGACGTCGAGGGCGGCATAGCGCAGCCACGGCTCGGGCAGCGGTCGGGTCGACCAGTCGGCCGCCGAGTGTTCCTTGGCCATGGTGACGCCAAGGTAGTGCTCGACGACCGCGGCAAGCCCCACTCGGGGCAGGCCCAGCAATCGCGCGGCCAGCTCGGTGTCGAAGAGCTGGCGTGGCCGCAGCCCCACCTCCGCCAAGCACGGCAGATCCTGAGTGGCCGCGTGCAGGATCCACTCGGCGCTGCCAATGGCCTCGGCAATGGGCGTGAGGTCGGGGCACGCGATCGGATCAATCAGCCAGGTGCCCGCTCCTTCGCGCCGCAATTGCACCAAGTAGGCGCGCTGACCGTAGCGGAAGCCCGAGGCCCGCTCGGCATCGATCCCGATGGGACCCTGACCGGCGGCGATGGCCGTTGCCGCAGTGGTCAACTCGCGCTCGGACGCGACGACTTCGGGGATCCCGTCGACGGGGTGCAGCAGCTCGGTCATCGTCGTGGCCCCGGAAGTGCCACGACCCCCTCCGGCAGCGGGGGCAAGCCGGCGATCGTGCACAGCACATCGGTCCACGCGCGCAGGTGCGCCGCCACGGCATCCCCGAGAGGCGTCCACGAGGCCCGCACCTCGATCTCGACGGTCGCTGGGCGATCGGCCAGACCGGCGAAGCTCTCCGACACCACTCGAGTCACCGTGCCGGCCTCATTGGTGTAGCTCACGCCGGCATCATCGAGCGCGTCGGTCAGCCAACTCCACCCGACTTCACCGAGCAGTGGGTCGCTCGCGAACTCGGGCTCCAGCTCGGCACGGGCGAAGGTGACCGCGCGCCACTGGCCGCCCCAGGGCTCCGGGGCCGACGGGTCGTGCAAGAGCACGAAGCGACCAGAGGCAAGATCCTCATCGTCGCGGCCCACGACATCACCGGTCAGAGCCACGGCATAGGGCGCGATCCGTCCAGGCGCGGGAACCTCGGTGAGCCGGACTTCCGGGCGCAGCCGCACGCCGCGCAGGGCGTCTAGCGCCCTGGAGAACTCGAGCGGCTCCGATCCGGAGACGATGCGGCTGGCCACGTGCGTCAATGTATGCCGTGCGAGGCCCTGCACCGTGAGGGCGCGCCGTGAGCACCTGCAGCCAAGCCCTACGCTGTCCGGATGCTCGCGCTTCTCGCCCTTGGTTCCTCGGTGGTGTGGGGGACCTCGGACTTCTTTGGCGGGTTGGCCTCCAAGCGGCATCCGGCCGTCGCCATTGTCGGTTGGACGCAGGCGCTCGGGTTGCTGAGCATCAGTGCCATCGTCCTTGCCCGACTTGAGAGCCAATCCTGGTCGGGCTGGCCGCCCTGGGCCGCTGCGGCTGGTATCTGCGGAATGGTTGGTCTGGTCGCCTTCTATGGAGCCCTGTCAACCGGCACGATGGGCGTGGTCGCGCCGATCGCCGCCCTCGGGGTCATCGTCCCCGTCTCACTCGGCGTGGCCAGCGGTGAGACGCCCTCGGCGTGGGCGTGGGTCGGCATGGTGATCGCCATCGTGGGTGTAACCCTGGCCAGCGGACCGGAGGTCAGCGGTGCTGTGTCCGCGCGTCCGGTCGCCCTGGCGGTCGTCGCGGCCTTGTGTTTTGGGCTGGCCTTGTTTTGTCTGGACCGCGGAGCGCGAGTGTCGACCCTAATGACCCTGTGGGGGATGCGCGTCACCTCCGTGAGCATCCTGGTCGTGGTCGCGCTGGTGAAAGGAAACGCCGGCGGCGTGCGGGCTCGGGAAGTTCCCGGGCTCTGGCTGATCGGCATCGGCGACCTGATCGCTAATGCCCTCTTCGGACTTGCGTCCTCGCAGGGCCAGGTCAGCGTCGCGGCTGTGCTGGGCTCGCTCTACCCCGTGGTCACGGCAGTGCTGGCCTGGATCGTGGTTCATGAGCGGATGCGAGCGGTCCAGTACTTGGGCTCCGTGCTTGCCGTGATCGGCGCCGCCGTGATCGCCGCGGGCTGAACGCGTCTCAGTCCGTCTCGGTTGCGTCCGGGGCCGTCCGACGGCGTTTGCGCATGATCCAGAGTGGCACGAGGATCGCGGCCGCTAGCGCCAAGAAGGGCAGCACGGCTCCCAACAGGGTCACCAAGACGACCATCGAGGACGTGAACGCGGACCAGCCGGTTTTTAGGCCAGCCCAGAAACCGGAGGCGTTCGCTGGGGTTGTGCCGGGCAGCGCTAGCGAGACCGTGATCGGGGACTGCGCTACCGCGTCCTTGAGGGAACGCAGTTGGGCCTCCAGGGCTTCGAGGTCAGCTTGGCGACGGGACAGTTCCCCCTCCAGGCTCACGATGTCGGTGATCTTCTCGGCCTTGGCCATGAGCGCGCGCACCCGGTCCACGCTGGCCTGCATAGTCTCGACTCGGGCCGCGGTGTCCACATAGCTGGCCTTGACATCCTGCGCATTGCTGGCCCGTCGGGTCACGGTCCCCACGCGGGCGATGGCGTCCAGCGTTGTGTCCAGCGATGCGGACGGCACGCTGACGACGATGGTGCTCATGGTGGGTAGATCAGTGGAGGAATCCGTGGAGATCATCTCGGAGAGAACCGAGCCGCGGGCGGCAAGAGCCAGCGCCCTGATCTGCGCCGCTGCAGCTGAGGGGGAGTCCACTTCCAGGGAGATCTCGGCTTGGCGGGCCAGCATGCTCCCGCTCGGCACCGTGACCTGATCGTTGGGCGCGCCCTCCTTCGAGGTGTCAACGGCGGGGGCCGAGCCGGCTTGAACGAGGTCGGTCTGCGCCCCGACCGAATCCACGCCGGAGGTTCCGCCACCGGCACTGCAGCCAGTGAGGACGGACGCTAAGGCCACAGCTGCAAGAAGGGGGATGGTCGTCACCCGGCGGCGGGCGGTGTAGGTCATTCTCGCTCCTGGGTCCGTGGGTCTGGTCTTGACTATGGCCCTCGGACGGCGAGCGAGCCGGGGTTGGTTCCCGGAGGCGAGGTCTCGATTCGGTGACGAAGTGCTACTCCGGGCGCAGCGTCAGGCTGATCGAGTTGATGCAGTAGCGCAGATCGGTCGGGGTGTCATAGCCCTCACCCTCAAAGACATGCCCCAGGTGTGACCCGCACGATGCGCAGCGCACTTCGACGCGCGGGCGGCCCGGCAGCGAGCGGTCTTCGATGTACTCCACGCGGTCTTCGGCCAGCGGCGAGTAGAAGGACGGCCACCCGCAGTGCGAATCGAACTTGTTCTGCGAACGGAAGAGCTCGGCCCCACAGGCCCGACAGGCATAGACCCCGACGGACTTGCTGTCCGTGTATTCGCCGGTGAAGGGCCGCTCGGTGCCGGCCTCCCGTAGGACAGCGAATTCCTGCGGGCTCAGCCGTTCATGCCACTGCTCCGGGGTCATCGAGACGGAGTACTCACGATCGCTCGGGGTCATCGCCATGCCGCCATTGAAACCCATCTGTCGCAAGGCGTCACTATCGTGGCGATATGGCCACTGACGCGCAGGTGTTTCAGATCCCCGGGCGCGATGGCGTGCGCGAACTGCGCCTGACCAGCCCAGATCGCTTGATGTGGCCAACGGAGGGGATCACCAAGGCCGAGCTCGCGGCATACATCCTCGCCGTGGGGGAGCCCCTGATGCGGGCGCTCGGAGATCGACCCTTGACCCTGCAGCGATTCCCGGACGGCGTTCAAGGGGAGGAGTTCTATCAGAAGAACCCACCCAAAGGCATGCCGGAGTGGGTGCGCACCATCATGTGCCGGTATCCCTCGGGCCGCCGACACGCGCAGATCGTCGCCGACGAGATCGCAACAGCGGTCTATGCCGTGCAGATGAACACGGTGACCTTCCACCCCTGGCCGGTGCGGACCACCGACACCGACCGACCCGATGAGCTCCGGATCGACCTCGATCCGCAACCCGGGCGCGGCTTCGGGGATGCCGTGACCGCGGCCCTGGCCCTGCGCGAGTTGCTCGCAGAGTTGGGGCTGACCGCTTGGGCGAAGACCAGCGGCAACCGGGGCGTCCACGTGTACGCCCGGATCGAACCCACCCATGAGTTCCTGGACGTGCGCCATGGCGTCATCGGGATCGCCCGGGAACTGCAGCGGCGGCTGCCCGATCTCGTCACGACCTCCTGGTGGAAGGAGGAGCGTGGGGAGCGGGTCTTTGTCGACTTCAATCAGGCCTGCCGGGACCGCACGATCGCTAGCGCCTACAGCCCGCGGCCACTGCCGGGGGCGCCAGTGTCGATGCCCGTGACCTGGGATGAGCTGGTTGCGGCCACGCCGTCGGACTTCACCGTCCGCTCCGTTCCGGAGATCGTCGCCGGCCGCGGCGATGCCTGGGCAGGCATGCCTCTTGCGGTCGGTCGGATCGATGCGGCCTTGGCGTTATGGGACAAGGATGTTCACGAGCGTGGGCTCGGCGAGCTGAACTTCCCCCCGGACTACCCCAAGATGCCCGGCGAGCCGCCGCGTGTGCAGCCCAGTAAACGCCGCACCGACAAAGCCGATGCGGAGTATCTCGCGCCCAAAGCGCAGCGTGACGAGCAGATCCGGGCCGACTGGGGCATGCCGCTGGTGCCGCCGATTCCACCCATGCTCGCCAAGCCCGTCAAGGGACTTGAGGCGGTCAGGGCGCTCGAGGTCATCTTTGAGCCGAAGTGGGATGGCTTCCGCTCCATCGTTTTTCGCTCCGGTGACCGCGTTGAGATCGGCAGCCGCAACGAGAAGCCCATGACGCGCTACTTCCCGGAGCTGGTTGAGGCCTTTCGCCGAGAGTTGCCCGATCGGTGTGTCATCGACGGCGAGATCATCGTGGTCAGGCCGGGTGAGGATCGCCTCGACTTCGACCTGCTCAGCCAGCGGATCCATCCGGCAGCCAGTCGGGTGAATCGGTTGGCAGGGGAGACGCCCGCCCGGTTCGTAGCCTTCGACCTCTTGGCGCTGGGCGACGAGGACCTCACTGGTCGCCCTTTTCAGGAGCGTCGGGCACGCCTGGAGCAGGCGCTGGCGTCAGCGCAGGCGCCGGTTCACCTCACCCCAGCCACCCAGGACCGGGCGACGGCGGCTCGATGGTTCGAGCACTTCGAGGGTGCCGGTCTCGACGGCCTGGTGGCCAAGATCAAGGAGTCCACCTACGAGCCCGATAAGCGCACGATGCTCAAGATCAAGCATGAACGGACCGCCGACTGCGTGGTCGCGGGCTATCGCACCCACAAGAGCGGGGATGACTTGATCGGGTCGCTGCTCCTGGGGATCTACCAGAGCGATGGCGGCTTGGCCTCTGTCGGCGTGATCGGAGCGCTGCCGATGGCGACCCGACGCGCCCTCTTTGAGGAACTGCAGCCCCTGGTCACGACCTTCGATGACCACCCCTGGGCGTGGGCCAGGCTCGAGGAGGGCACTCGCACCCCGCAGGCCGCCAATCAGAGTCGTTGGGCAGCGGGTAAGGACCTCTCGTTCATCCCGCTGCGCCCTGAGCGGGTGGTCGAAGTGCGCTATGACCACATGGAGGGGGTGCGCTTCCGGCATACCGCGCAGTTCGTGCGTTGGCGCCCCGACAAGGAGCCCAGCCAGTGCACCGCCGACCAACTCGATGAGCCGGTCTCCTACGACCTGACCGATGTCCTCCAGGCGGGCGCGTGATGAGTCCGTCGGGTACCTCAACCTCACGCACTTTGCTCGCTCGCGGCGCGGCGGTGGGGGCAACCACCGCGGCGGCCAGCGGGCTCGGCTCGCTGGCCGCGGCCGCCGTCTTTGCCCGCGCTGTGCTCACGCCGGACCGGAACCGACCCGACGACACCATGGTGCGCTCGGTTGAGCCCGGTCGGGTGACCCTTGGTGTGACCGCGGACTGCGTGGTCCCCGGCCACTATGGGCTCTGGCTGGCAGGTGGGGCGGGTCATGCCCGGATCGGCGAACTCCTCGATGTCGACGAGTCAGCACGCACAGTCACCCGGGCAGTGCTGGGCGTGGACCGCGGCGAGCTGACCGTGGGGAGCGCCCGCTGGAATAACTACTACTTCGGCCTACCCCCGGATAAGAGCATCAACGCGCACACCGAATTCGTGAACTATGCAACCGAACTCGGGCATATGCCGGCGTGGGTGGTCCCGCCCGAGGACGGTGTGGTGGGGGAGCGCTGGGCGGTCCTCGTGCATGGCCGAGGGGCGCGTCGCGAGGAGACCATCCGCGCGATGCCCACCCTGCGCCGTCAGGGCTGGACCTGCCTGACCCCGCACTATCGCAATGACCTCGGAGTGCCCAAGGGGCCGGGTGGCCGATACAACCTGGGGCTCTCGGAGTGGCGCGATATCGAGTCCGCCATGCGGTATGCCGTGGCTCGGGGGGCGCGCGAGATCCTGCTCGTCGGGTGGTCGATGGGCGGTGCCATCGTGATGCAGGTGCTCGACCGCTCCGACTTGGCCGGCTTGGTCACCGGAGTCGTCCTCGACGCGCCGGTCTTGGACTGGGCTAATGTCCTGGACTTCCACGCGCGCCGAAACCACCTCCCGCCGGCGCTCAGCGCACTGGCCCGCACGATGATGGGACGCACTTGGGGACGCCATTTGGTCGGCATCCACGATGTCCTCGATGTGGCCGCCACCGACTGGGTGCGCCGCAGCGCGGAACTGCGGCATCCGATGCTCATCATCCACTCGGCCGAGGACGAGTTCGTCCCGGTGGGTCCCTCGCGTCGGTTGGCCCAGGCCCGCCCGGACCTGGTCACCTTCGAGGAATGGCAGGTCGCGCGGCACTGCAAGGAGTGGAATGTCGATCCCGTGCGCTGGGCGAATGCGGTGGGGGCCTTCGTCAGTCGCTGACCTGCCAGAGCCCGAGCAGAGTGCCGCGGTCCTCCAGCAGCAGCCTGGGTCGAAGGCTCAGGGCGAGGTCAGGCCCGTGGGTAATCCGTGGTCCCGCTCCCGCGACGACCTGTGGCACCCAGGTCAACGAGAGCTCGTCCACCACGCCGGCGGCACACATCGACCCCAACAGTGTGGGACCGCCCTCGCACAAGACACGGTGATGCCCCAGCGAGGTGAGCCGCTCGCGCAGGGCATGGTGGTCAATGCCGCCTTCGCCGAGCTCCCACACGGCATCCTTCCCGAGGACACTCTGGGCGTGCCTGCGGGCCTGGATGGGAGCGCTCGCCGTGACCGCGAGAACGACCCCGCCTTGACGCCCGCTGTGCGGGACGACGCCGGCCGGCAAGGAGCCGGAGCGGCTCACCACCACCAGCAGGGGTGCCACGCGCTGGCCCCGCTCGGGACTCAGCCGGGTGTACTGTTCGGCACGTACAGTGCCGGCGCCCACGACGACGGTGTCCGCCAGCGAGCGCTGCACCGTGAAGATCCGGGCGTCGCCTGCGGTGCCCAAGGATCCGGAGAGCTGGTCGGCACCCGCCGCCGAGCCGTCCAGCGTGGACACCATGAGCGCGCGCCAGGTCGGCTGATCGGGAAAGGCATAGAGCTCGCGCAGGGCGGTCATCCCGAGGCGCCGATCCGCCTCCTGGCCGGGAGGTAAAGGGAGCAGGAGCCGCATCTGGTCAGTGTGACAGCGACCTGACAGGATGAGCCACATGGGTAAGAAGAAGGACAAGGCGAAGGCAAAGAAGGCCAAGGACGAGCAGAGCAAGAAGCTCGCCAAGGCCGAACGCAAGGCACAGGAAAAGGCCGAGAAGAAGGCCCGCGATAAGGCCAAGCGCAAGGCCGCCGACAAGGCGAAGGCGAAGGCCAGCGACAAGGCAAAGGCGAAGTCGAAGGCAAAATCAGGGGACAGGGCCGACGCCAAGACCAAGGGCTCGGGCCGTTCGCTCACCGAGGTGCTGCGGGTCGGACCGGAGTTCTCGCTGGCAAAGCTCGACCCGGCCTCCACCCCCGGCTTTTCCGGGGACGAGGACGACGCCACGCCGCTAATGGAGTCCATGCAGGAGGCCATCGGCGAGCTGCAGGAGCGGCTCTACGCCGAGGGTAAGGCGGGCGGCGCGCGCTCCTTCCTGCTCGTCATTCAGGGCATGGACACCTCCGGCAAGGGCGGGATCATGCGCCACGTCGTGGGCGCCTTCGACCCTCAGGGCGTCGACCTGACCTCCTTCAAGGCCCCGACCAAGGAAGAGCGGGCGCACCCCTTCCTGTGGCGGATCCGCAATGCCCTCCCCACTGCCGGGCGGATCGGGGTCTTCGATCGGTCGCAGTACGAGGACGTCCTCATCGTGCGAGTCCATGACTTGGTCCCACGCGCACAGTGGGCGCGGCGCTATGGGCAGATCAACGCCTTCGAGCGCAGCGTGGCGGCCGGCGGCACCACCATCGTCAAGGTGATGCTGCACATCTCCAAGGACGAGCAGAAGGCTCGGCTGGGCGAGCGCCTGGCTCGGCCGGACAAGTACTGGAAGTTCAACCCCGGTGACATCGATGAGCGTGGCCACTGGGCGGCATACCAGGAGGCCTATGAGGCGGCGCTCACCAAGTGCTCGACCGACGATGCCCCCTGGTTCGTGGTCCCTGCCGACAACAAGTGGTACGCCCGCTATGCCGTGACGCGGCTCGTGCTCGAGGCATTGCAAGGCATGGACCCGCAGTGGCCGGCCGCAACCTTCGATGTGGCCGAGCAGCAGAAGCGACTCGCCGAGAGCGACTGAGCCGACCCCGTGAGCGTCCTCTAACGTTGCCCCCGTGACGCGTGCCAGGCAGGTGGTTCGAGGGCTACTAGGGCGATTTCCCGCCCTGCTGGCCCTTGCCCGCTTGGTGGTCCGCACGGTCTCGATATGCCTTCGCTACCGGGTGACCGGCCTGGCCGCCGAGGCCGGCTTCTTTGCGCTGCTCTCACTGCCACCGCTGGTCCTCGGGCTCTTTGGTGGTGTCGGCTATGTCGGCCAGTGGATCGGCCAGGACGCGGTGACCACGGTGCGCGAGGCGATCAGCGAGTATGCCGGCCGCTTCCTCACCGACGACATCATCGCCTCAACGCTCGGGCCGACCATCGACGACGTCTTCCGTGACGGTCGATTCGACCTGATCTCGGTGGGCTTTGTGCTCTCGATCTGGTCGGGTTCGCGGGCGGTAAATGTCTTCATCGACACCATCGCGATCATGTACGGCCAGGCGGATATTCGCGGGATTGTGCCCACTCGCGCGTTGTCCTTGCTGCTCTATGCCGTGGCCCTCCTGGTCGGGGTCGTGACCATCCCGCTGGTCCTCATCGGCCCGACCTGGCTGGGTGAGATCCTGCCGGACTCATTGGCCTTCCTCGGGGCGTTGTATTGGCCGGTGGTCAGTGTCCTGACGGTGGCTAACCTGACCACGCTTTACCATGTCTCGACGCCGCGCCGGGCGCCCTGGCTGCGCGATGTGCCCGGCGCCGTGCTCACCTTGCTGATCTGGTTGATTGCCTCTTTCGTGGTGCGCGGGACCATTGCGGCCTCGGTGGGTGGGGTGTCGATCTATGGGCCGCTGTCGGCGCCAATTGTCCTGCTGATCTGGCTGTATGCCTTGGCCATCGCGGTCCTCATTGGGGCAGCCTTCAATGCCGCAATTCGGGAGATGTGGCCGATCGAGGACGATCGCGGCATCCGGGAACGTGCCACCGACTGGGCCCGGGGACGGCGACCCGGCTGGCAGCACGATGCGGGGGAGTCTGACGATCCTTTCGGTCCGAGCTCCGATGAGAGCGACGAAGATCTCTTGGTCGACCTCGACGAACTCCGGGCCGCTGCCCGAGCGCCGCTGACGCCGGTCGAGGACCATCGCGTCCATTGAGGGCGCTGTTGGCGGGGAATGCCGACGTTGGTCTGGACCCGCGGAGCCTGCGGCGCCTGCGAGACCAGCGGGTGTGTGCGGTCTGCGCGGTCTGCGCCCGTCTGACCTGGGCCTTTGCCTGCTGGAGGAGCGAGCACGCCGCGCCCGCCGTCTGGCCGTTTTGAGTTCCCCGCTGGTTTCGGTTAATGTCGCACAGCACGCCGAGGGCGGGAGATCGTCCCCGGAGCGCGCGGATGTAGCTCAGTTGGTAGAGCGCAACCTTGCCAAGGTTGAGGTCGCCGGTTCGAGGCCGGTCATCCGCTCGGAGGGTTTTGCCGCCCCCAATGGTGGAGTGGCCGAGAGGCGAGGCAGCGGCCTGCAAAGCCGCGTACACGGGTTCAAATCCCGTCTCCACCTCGAGTACTAACCCGTACGGGCGATTGGCGCAGTGGTAGCGCGCTTCCTTGACACGGAAGAGGTCACTGGTTCAAACCCAGTATCGCCCACCAGGACATCAAGGCCCCTGACCTGCGCACCGCAGGCGGGGGCCTTCCTGTTCGGTCGCGCCACTAGGGTTGGCGACATGCGTTCTCAGTGTGCGGTCTATGTCGACGCCGGCTATCTCTTGGCGGCATCTGCGACCCGCGTCACCGGGACCTCCCTGCGCTCCAGTGTGGATGTCGACCATGGCGCCCTCATCGAGGCAGTCATCGACCAGGCCGAACGCGACAGCGGGCTGCCCTTGCTGCGGGTCAACTGGTACGACTCGGGGGCTCGCCCGGGTGGGCTCCCCGATCACACCCAGGAGTCCATCGGACTCATGTCAAAGGTCAAGCTCCGGCTGGGCCGCAAGTCCTGGAGCGGCGAGCAAAAGGGCGTGGACCTTCGCATCGGCCTTGACCTGGCCACCCACGCCCGCCATCGGGTCGTGGATGTGATGTATCTGGTCTCGGGGGATGACGATCTGACCGAGGCCGTCGAGGAGGCCCAGAGCCACGGCATTCAAGTCACTCTGCTCGTGGTCCCCAATCACGCCGGCAAGGCGATCGCGGTGGCCAAGCATCTGCACCGAGCCGCCGACGGGCTGATCCTGTTGGATGACGCCGCGGTCAGTCGCACAGTGCGCTCGCGCAGCATCCCCGAGGAGTTGCTCGCCACGCTGCCGGAAGAGCAGTCCGAGGTCATCGTCGAGCCGGACCCCGAGGTACGTCCGGCGGTCGAGCCGGGCACCGCTGCCATCACGCCGAATGTCTTCGCCAGCAAGCGCTCAACCACCGTGATTGCTCCGCAACCCTCCGCCGCTGCGTCCGCAGGTCCCGTGGGTAGTGGCGAGGTGAGCGCCAGTGACGTGGAGATCGTGGTGCACCAGGTCATCGACGGGTGGTGTCAGACCGCCACCCCCGAAACCTTGGCCGCCTTGCGAGCGGGTCGCCCGTTCATCCCTGGAGAGCTCGACCGGGCGATGCTCATGGACCTCTCGACGCGAGCCGATGTCTACGACATCACTGAGCAAACACGGCACGCCCTGCGTAACCGTTTCTGGGCATTGCTGGACAAGGTGCGCCTTGGCTGAGGACCGGATGGCACCCTTGATCGACGCGATCGAGGCTCTGCGGGGGTCCGGCACTCGGGTCATGATCGGCTTGGTTGGACCTCCTGGGGTGGGCAAATCCACTGTGGCGCAGGCCCTTTCAGTCGCGCTTGGACAGCGAGGTATCACAGTCGCGGTCGTGCCGATGGACGGCTTCCACTTGGCGAATGCCGAGCTAGCCCGCCTGGGGCTGAGCAGCGCCAAGGGGCGCGCCGACACCTTCGACGGTTGGGGGTATGCCGCGCTCCTGCGTCGGCTGAGGGCCAATAGGGAGCCCGTGGTCTACGCCCCCGTCTACAACCGCGGCATCGAAGAGTCCGTTGGCAGCGCCGTGCCGGTCCGTCAGGACATCGAGGTGGTGATCACCGAGGGCAACTACCTCCTGCTCGATGATCGTCCCTGGACCGATGCTGCGGCGGTCCTCGACCAGACCTGGTACCTGGACCTTGACGATGACCTTCGCCTGAGCCGGCTGATCGCTCGACACGAGCAGGTCGGTAAGGCGCCGGAGGCGGCCCGGGCGTGGGTGGACAGCGTTGACCGGCCCAATGCGCAGGTCATTGCTGCGACCCGGCACCGAGCTACCCTGGCCATCGAGGTCTGGTGAGATCCCGTCGGCGTGGCACCCGGCCTAGGATGCAGCGGTGATGTGGGCGCGCTTCGGGGCACGACTCGCCACCGACCCAGATCAGGTCACGCATGATGCCGACGACCTGACCAGTGGCTTCTGGGCCGTCGTGGTCACCTTCGAGGGTGCGCTTACCGCGATCAAGTTCCGCACCGTCCGGGAGGCTGGCCCGCAGCTCAGCCCAGCCACAGGTGCCTGGCGGGGCCTGCGCGGGCCATGGCGCAGCAGCCTGAGCCAGGCGGCATACGAGGACGGCGTCGAGGACATCCGTGAGCGGGTCGCCGCGGGCACGGTCTATCAAGTCAACCTCTGCCGCATCCTCAGCCACGACTTGCCCGAGGACCTCCAGGTGGCGGCTCTCGGGCGGCTGCTCGACGAACGGCACCCGGCGCCATACGCGGCCACGATCCACGCGCCCGATGCCGGCGTCGAGATCGCCTGCGCCTCGCCGGAGAGCTACCTGCAACGACACGGACAGCACGTCATCTCTCGGCCCATCAAGGGCACCGCCCGCACGGCCGCGCAGATGCTGCCCAAGGACTTCGCGGAGAACGTCATGATCGTGGACTTGGTGCGCAATGACATCGCGCGCGTCTGCCGACCCGGGTCGGTCGGTGTGGACGCCCTGTGTCGCGCCGAGGCCCACCCCGGGCTGGTCCACCTGGTCTCGGATGTCTCCGGCGACCTGATCCAGGGCGCTCAGTGGCGCGACATCCTGGATGCGAGTTTCCCGCCGGGCTCGGTCAGTGGTACCCCCAAGCACACGGCATTGACCGCCATCACCGACCTCGAGCCGGTGCCGCGTGGCCCGTATTGCGGCGCCATTGGCTGGATCGATGCCGATCGGCAGGAGGCCTCGCTGGCCGTCGGGATCCGCACGTTCTGGGCCGACCGCGACCTCAATGGCGCTCGGGTGCTGCGCTTCGGCACCGGCGCCGGGATCACCTGGGGTAGCCAGGCCCGGGCCGAGTGGGAGGAAACCCGACTCAAGGCCCACGCGTTGATCGCCTTGGCTGGAACGGATCTGGAAGGCTAATTGCCATGAGCGAGATGCGCATTTGGGTGGACGGGCACCTCGTCGACCCCTGGGCGCCCGCGGTGAGTGCGGTGGACCACGGCATCACGGTGGGCGATGGTGGCTTCGAGACGGCCAAGATCGTTCGTGGCGTGCCCTTCGCCGTGAACCGACACCTGGCCCGGCTGGATCGCACGCTGGCCGGATTGGGCCTGATGGCGCCCAACCACGATCTCATTCGGGCCGGCATTGAGGCCGTGCTCGGAGCCGGAGATGAGATCGCCTTCGGGCGGCTGCGCTGGACGGTGACCGGCGGCCGGGGACCGCTGGCCTCGGACCGTGACGACTCGCCGCTGACCACCATCGTGACCGCGGCATCCCAAGATCCACCGCCGGCCTTCGGTGCCGTGGTGACCTCGCCCTGGGTCCGCAATGAACGTTCGGCGACTGCTGGCCTCAAGACCACCTCCTATGCCGAGAATGTCGTCGCGCTCGCCGAGGCCAAAGCGCGCGGTGGGATGGAGGCCCTCCTCGCCAATAGCCGTGGAGAGCTGTGTGAGGGCACGGGGAGCAATGTCTTCGTCGTTCATGGCGACCGGATCAGCACGCCCCCGCTGGCGAGCGGTTGCCTGGCCGGAATCAGCCGAGAGCTGGTCCTGGAGTGGGGGCGCGCAGCGGGCCTGTCGATCGTCGAGGAAGCGTTGCCGATTCAGGCGCTGGCCAGCGCGGACGAGGTCTTCCTGACCTCCTCCATCAAGGACGTCTTCCCGGTGTCCGTGCTCGACGGGCGCGCCCTGCCGCACCCAGGGCCGATCACCGCCCAGCTTGCCGGCATCTTCGCTCAGCGATCCGCGGAGAGCAGCGAGCCGTGAGCGAGCCCCAGGGAAAGCGGACGGTCCTGCGCGACCCCGGTGAGGATGACGACTGGGCCTGGCGCCGGGCCATCCGAGCCAACCCGCGAGCACTGCTGGTGTATCGCGTCCTGGTCGGCATAGTCGGCCTCTTCGTCACCCTCCTCGGGCTCTTCCTGGTGCCCTTGCCCGGACCCGGCTGGTTGGTGGTCATCGCCGGCCTACTCATCCTCGCGAGCGAATTCGACTGGGCCCATTCCGCGGTCCAGTGGCTCAAGGCACGCCTGTCCCAGTGGAACGCCTGGGTGCGTCGCCAGCCCGTGCTGGTCCAGGCGACCTTCGCGCTGCTGACCGCCGCGGTCGTGCTGGCCGTGCTGTGGACCACCCTGAAGGTCTCAGGGCTGCCTGGGCTCATCCCGCCACCTATCGCGGATTGGATGCACCGCCATTTAAGCCTCTGACCACCGGATTTCCCCCGGAGTCGAGAAGCCGGGTATCCTCGGCAGGCCGACCAAGGATGTGTAGCTCAGTTGGTTAGAGCGTTCGCTTCACACGCGAGAGGCCAGGGGTTCGAGTCCCTTCACATCCACCCTATGCAGGTGATCGCCGTTCGTACGTACCCGGCCGCCGGTGAGCCGGGCATCGAGCACGCCAGCGTCGCGATCACCGAACGTGGACTCACTGGTGATCGCCCCAAGAAGGCGCCCGTGTCCATCGTGGGCGCAGATCGCGCGGACTCCACTCGATCCAACCTCGTCCTCTCGGTCAGCACGGCGGAGGTTGTAGCCATGGTCGGGCAGGTCATTCAGCTGGGCAGCGTCACCATGGTGCTGGAGGGCGCCGCGGGCAGTTGTCCCGGCCTCTATGCCGCCGTGGGGCAGGACGGGACGCTCGCTGTGGGCGATACCGTCATCGTGCTGGACTAGTCCGCCACGCGGACGAGACACCGCCCCACACCAGGTCGGTGAGTTGGCGCGTCACCTCGGCGCGGCTGGTGCCCGAGGCACTCGCCCCCGCCGCCAACCATTGGTCTGCGGCGGCGCGTACCAGGCCGACCACCGCATGACCCCACAGCTCCGCAGGGGACGGATCCTGGTCCAGATGTCGCAGCGCGGCCGAAAACAAGTCACCGATCTGATGGCCGATCTGCTGGGTCAGCCCGGCCGCGACCTCGCTCGTGCCCCGCTCACGTGCGGATAGCAGGGGAGCGGCCATAACGAATCGGTAGATCTCCGGGTCATCCTCGACCAGCTGGAGGTAGGCCTCGATGGCGGCCGCCAAGAAGTCCTGTGGTGAACCCAACCAGGCCTGCGTCCGATCCAAACCCGGGCGCACCGCGGCGGTGACATCCCGCATGATCAGTTGGTCGACGTGTTCGGTGACGGCGTGATACAGCCCGGATCGATCCTGGAAGTGTCGATAGAAGACCGTCTTGCTGGTGCCCGCCTCGGCCGCGATCTCCTCCATGCCGACCGATGCGCCGCGTCGCCGGATCGCCCGCAAAGTCGCTTCGACGAGCTCGCGACGTCGCTGTTCACGGTGCCCATCCCAGCGCGAATGCCGCCCGTCGGTGGTGGTCGTCCTCACAGTTTCGGACCGTATCAGGTACCGAAAGTACCTGCTACCGTTCGTACCGCATAGGTGCTGTGACCCCCGGCACGCACGCCCAGAATGTCGTCTCTGAGGAGCCCGCCCGTGTCCGAAATCCGCCGTGCTGCCGTCATCGGTGGCAACCGCATTCCCTTCGCCCGCCAGTTCGGAGCGTATGCCGAGGCCTCCAACCAGGACATGCTCACGGCCGCGCTGGAAGGCCTCGTGGCCCGCTATGACTTGGTGGGGGAACAGCTCGGTGAAGTGGTGGCCGGCGCCGTGATGAAGCACAGCCGCGACTTCAACCTCACCCGTGAGAGCGTGATCGGATCGAGCCTGGCGCCGACCACCCCGGCCTATGACATCCAGCAGGCCTGTGGGACGGGCCTGGAGGCCGCCATCCTCGTGGCCAACAAGATCCGGCTGGGCCAGATCGAATCCGGCATCGCCGGTGGCGCGGACAGTTCTTCCGATGCGCCCATCGCGGTCAGCGAGTCCTTGCGCAAGAAGCTGCTCCGGATCACCCGTGGCGGATCGCCGGCCCAGATGGCCAAGCGCGCCCTGGCCCTGCGTCCCGGCGATCTGGGCATCGAGACACCCGCCAATGCCGAGCCCCGCACCGGGCTGTCCATGGGCGAGCACATGGCTCAGACCGCCAAGACCTGGGGGATCTCTCGTGAAGCCCAAGACGAGCTCGCGATGCTCAGTCATCACCACCTGGCCCGGGCCTACGACGAGGGCTTCTTCGATGACCTGATGACCTCCTACCTTGGCCTGGCCCGCGATCAGAACCTCCGGCCGGACTCCTCGATGGAGAAGTTGGCCACCCTTAAGCCGGCCTTCGGCAAGGGCGATCACGCGACCATGACCGCCGGGAACTCCACGCCGCTCACCGATGGCGCCTCGGTGGTCCTGCTCAGCAGCGAGGCCTGGGCGGCCGCTCATGGCCTCACGGTGAAGGCCTACTTCGTTGATGGGGAGAGCGCGGCAGTGGACTACGTTCACGGTGACGAGGGCCTGCTGATGGCGCCGGCCTATGCCGTGCCCAGATTGCTGGATCGCCATGGCCTGAGCCTGCAGGACTTTGACTTCTATGAGATCCATGAGGCCTTCGCGGCTACCGTTCTCAGCACGCTCAAGGCCTGGGAGAGCGATGACTTCTGCCGCACCCGCCTCGGACGCAAGAGCGCTCTGGGTGCGATCGACCGTTCGCGGCTCAATGTCAACGGCTCATCGCTGGCGGCGGGGCATCCCTTCGCGGCAACCGGTGGCCGCATCGTGGCGTCACTGGCCTCGATGCTGCATGCCAAGGGCCCGGGCAGCCGCGGCCTGATCTCGATCTGCGCCGCCGGCGGCCAGGGTGTCGTCGCCATCCTCGAAGGAGCCTGAGCCATGACGTTGAGCTACGGAGCCTTGGTCAGCAGTGGCCTCGGGAAGACCCTGGCCACCAACCTTGGCTTGCCCCGACCGACCCGCCTGCGCCGCCACCGGCCCGGTACCGACCTGGTTCCGGGTGCGGTCTATGTCGCGGGCCATGGCGCCGCGCCGCTGGCGGCCATCGTCAACGCGATGCTCGTGCGGGCAGGGGTGCAGGTGGCCACGCGTCCCTCGACCTCGGTGGTCGGCGTGGTCCTGGACCTCACCACCATCGATACGCCGGCCGACCTGGAGACCCTTCGGGCCACCCTGGGGCCGGCGCTGAAGTCCCTAGCGCCCACGGGACGAGTGATCGTGCTGGCCCGGCCCGTGGACAGCGCCACCACCGTTGCCCAAGCGGCCGCGCGCCGGGCAGTCGAGGGGATCGTGCGCTCCATCGGCAAGGAGCTGCGCGCTGGTGGCACGGCCAACACGGTGTATGTCGCTCAGGACGCTGACACCCGGATCGAAGCCGTGCTGCGTTTCCTACTTTCTGGTCGCTCGGCCTATGTCTCCGGCCAGGTCTTCACCGTCGGCGAGGCGATCGGTGAGGTCACGGCACCGCAGGACTGGGATGCCCCACTCGCCGGGAAGGTCGCCGTCGTGACCGGGGCGGCCCGGGGCATCGGGGCCGCCATCGCCGAGGTACTCGCCCGGGACGGCGCGAGCGTGGTCTGCGTTGACGTGCCGAGCGCAAGTGGGCCGCTCTCGGAGGTCGCAAACCGCCTGCGCGGCTCAGCTCTGGCTCTTGATGTCACCGCGAAGGACGCTGGCGCTCAGATCGCCCGGCATGCGGCCGACCGGCACGGTGGCTTCGACATCGTCGTCCATAATGCCGGGATCACCCGGGACAAGCTCCTGGCGAACACCGAGGCCGACCGCTGGGCGAGCGTCCTGGACGTGAACCTGCTCTCGATCCTGGCCATGAATGAGGCCCTGATACCGGCGATCCGCGAGGGTGGCCACCTCGTCAACGTCGCCTCCATCGCCGGCATTGCCGGGAACCGCGGTCAGACGAACTATGCGGCGTCCAAAGCGGGCGTCATCGGCCTCACGAGCGCCCTTGCCACCGATCCCGCGGTGCGTGCGCGCAAGGTGACCGTCAATGCGGTGGCACCCGGCTTCATCGAGACTGAAATGACGGCCAAGGTCCCCCTGGCCACCCGCGAGCTCGGCCGCTTGATGAACTCGCTCAACCAGGGCGGCCTACCTGTTGACGTGGCCGAGACCATCGGATTCCTGGCCTGGGATGCGAGCCGCGGCATCACCGGAAACACCATTCGGGTGTGCGGCCAGATGCTGCTCGGGGCCTGATATGGCGCTCGAGACGCTGAGTTCAACCCCACGGCTGGCCAGCATCATGGCGCGCGCCGTGCTCGCCCGCGGGCCGCGGTCGCAGGACGTGCCCGACACCACGCTGCGGCTCGTGGACGTGCGTGTCGACCGGGCGAACCTGCTGGCCTATCAGCGGCTCTGCGGCTTCGCCGTGGGGGACGTCCTGCCGCATACCTACCCTCATCTGCTCGGATTTCCGCTCCAGGCCGAGCTGATGTCCCGCCCGAGTTTCCCGCTGCCGCTCATGGGGCTGGTGCACCTGGAGAACGTCATCACCGTGCACCACACACTGCGGACGGAGGACCGTCTGGAGGTGACGGTTGCGGCCGAGGACCTCAGGGCCCACGCCAAGGGACAGCAGGTGGATCTGGTCACCCGGGTACTGTGCGACAGCGAGGTGGCCTGGGAAGGACGCAGCACCTACCTAGCGCGCGGGGCTGCGCATCCGGAGGCCGAGCGCGGTGAGCAGCCGCCGGCCATGCCGAGCGGATTCCCGGCGGCCAGGTGGGTCCTGCCCAGCGGATTGGGCCGCGAGTATGCCGCGGTCTCGGGCGATGTCAACCCCATCCACCTGCACCCGTGGTCGGCGAAGGCGATGGGCTTCCGCAGGGCAATCGCGCATGGCATGTGGACCTACGCTCGGGTGCTCGGGTCCTTGGGCACGAGCGCGGCCCGACCCAGCACCTCACAGGTCTGGTTCCGCAAGCCGGTCTTCCTCCCCGGCCAGGTGGACTTGGTGGTCGGCAAGGACGGCGGATGCACGACCGCTGGCCTGCGTTCGACGCGGCGCCCGGAGGTCGAGCACCTGGTGCTCACCCTGGACGAGCACCACTGACGATCCCGGTGGCAGGCCCTGGTGCCGTCCAGGCGACACCAACGCCGGCCACTGGCCTGGTCACTCAGGCCTGGCCGGAAGCCGCAGCGTCGATGCAGCGCTGATAGAGCGCGAGTTCCCGGTTCAGGGAATCCACGATGGTCTGCGCCTGCCGAAATCCGTGGCCCTCGCCGGGATAGATCACCAACTCGACCTCCTTGCCCAAGGAGCGCAATGCCTCGGCCATGCCGGTCGCCTGATTCGCCTTGACCACCATGTCATCGGCACCCTGGAGCAGGAGCAGCTGCCCGTGCAGGTCGGCGAGGTGGTTGATCGGGGAGCGTTCGACGTAGACCGCTTCGTCCTGGGGCCAGCGACCCACCAAGGTCGTCGTGTACCGAGATTCGAACTTGTGGTCATCGGAGATGAGTAGCGAGAGGTCGCTGATCCCGAAGTAACTCGCACCGGCGGCAAAGGCCGTGCTCGCCGTGAGTGCCCGCAAGGTGGTGTAGCCACCAGCACTCCCGCCCCGGATGAAGACGGACACCGGATCGATCAACCCCGCGGCTGCCAATGCGCGCACCCCAGAGACGACATCGTCGATATCGACCACACCCCATTGGCCGTTGAGGCGCTGCCGGAACGCCCTCCCGTATGCCGTGCTGCCGCCGTGATTGACGTCGAGCACCGCAAATCCTCGGGTAGTCCAGAACTGGACCCGCAGGTCGTACGCCGGCGTCGCGTGGCTGGTCGGGCCGCCATGGACAATCACGATGAGTGGGGGAGCGCTGCCCTGCGTGACCTCGGCATCGGCATTCACCGGGGCGTAGAAGAACCCATGCGTTTCCCGCCCAGCGGCATTGGTCCAGGTTCTGGCGACGGCACGGCTGAGATAGTCCGGATCGGCAATGTCGAGCGAGCCGGCAAGCACGTTGACCGGGCCATCAAGGGATCCGCGGACGACTTGCGGGCCGCCTTCGGCACGTCGACGCAGCGTGAGCACCTCGCCATTGCTGACGTGGAGGTGGGCGAAGGCGACGCCGTCAAGGTTGGCGGCGCGGTGTTCGCCGGTGCGCACGTCCACTACGGCCGGGATGGCCACCGCATCCCTGAAGTAGCGGAAGAATGCCGTGTCGTCATCGATCAGGGCGTAGTCATACAAGCCCAGCAGCCATTGTGGTTCCGCCACATCGGCAGCCAGATGGTGCACAGCCTGCGCCGGTGCCTCGCCACCCGCCGAACGCATGAGGTTCCAGTAACCGCTCTGGTCGCTGATGAACCACAGGTCTCCGCCCGGCGAGAACTGCGGTTGCGCCACGCTCACGCCGGGACCACCGGCGACCACCCGGCGGCTCGCCACCGGATCCGTGAGCGACGCGACCTCGAGGACGGTGCTATCCCAGGGCATATTCGGGTGATCCCAGGACACCCACGCGATCTGCCGGCCATCGGGGGAGATCGCGGGGCGGGAGACGAAATCAGTACCCGTGCGGATAACCTCGCCCACGCCGGGGCGCGCAGGGTTGATCGGCAGCGACACCAGTTCGTTGACCGCTTCACCGTCGCCACGATGGTCCTCTCGCACGGCATAGATGCTCTCGTCGTGCAGGACCAGCCCACCGAACCTGACGGCTTCGTCCGCCGCCGTGATCGCCACGGGCTCCACCGCGTCCGGATCGAGTCGGTAAAGGCGACCATCGGCGAAGTTGGAGAACACCACGACCCCGTCGCGGACGGCATACGCCCCACCGCCGTACTCGTGGACGCGTGATCGCACGTTGAAGGGAGCCGCGGTGAGATCGCGGGTCTGGCCATCGGCATCTCGAGCAACCAGGACGACTCGACCACCCTCAGTAGGCCGTCCCTCAAGCCAGTACGTCTGCGCGCCGTCGAGGCGCGGTTCGTCCAGTGTCGGATCGCCAACCGTGAGCGCTTCGGGGGAAATGGGCGAGGGCCAATGGCCGTAGCCGAGACTCATCATGACACCCGAACCTAGTCGGTACGTGGCTCTGCGGTTAGCGTCGAGGCATGAACGCCATGCAGCGCTTGTGCGGAGACTTCCTCCTGGTTCTCCTCTCTCCGGACTCCCAGCGACCCGTCGTCGGCGGCGCCGCTGTCAAGGCGGGGCTCGCCGGGGCCGCGATTGCAGCCGCCGTGCTGGACGACCGGCTCGTCGTGGACACCGATGGGCGGTTGCGAACGACGGTACCCATCGCAGAGGTTCCGGATATCTGGACTGAGGTCTTGCGCCGCGCGGACGGCATGAAGCCGAAGAAGGCCGTGGCCCGCTGTGGAGCTGGCGAGGATTTCGCGGACCGCGGTGGCCGATTGCGTGACGCCACCATCGCGAACCTCCTGGAGTCGGGGATCATCGAGGACCGGACCACCCGAATCATCGGCATTCCGATCCGCCGACACGCAGTGCTGCAGCCACACACTCGTGACGCCATCCTGACCCGGCTGAGCACCGCGCTCGATGGTGAGCCCGGTGCACCGCAGGATGACGTCCTGCTGCTCCTGCTCTCGGCGGTGGGAGCACTGCGCACGCTCTTTCCTAACCGCGACCAACGCGCCCTTGACGCCCGGGTCACCGAGCTGCGATCGGCCGGTGTGCTGGCAGATGCGGTGAGCCAGGCCCTGCGGGACCTGGACACCGCGGTCATGGCAGCGGTGGTCGCGACAACTGTGGTGATCGCGGGCTCGTAAACCTGGGCGCGAGCAGGACCGCCCGCCGCGTAGGCTTGGACCCGCTGTCGCGGTCGCGACGGCATACCAACGCCACCCTCGGGAGCCTTTGATGTCCGCCCAGATCACCGTTCACCTCGCCGGAGACGCGCGATCGGTGCCGGAGGCGACGACTGCCGGCGCGCTCTTCGAAGGCCAGCGCGAGGTGGTGGTCGCCCGCGTCAATGGCGAGCTGCGCGACCTTGCCCATGTCCTCGCCGAGGGTGATGCGGTGGAGCCGGTGACGATGGACTCTGAGGACGGGCTGGCGGTGCTACGGCACTCGTGCGCGCACGTGCTCGCGCAAGCCGTGCAGGAGGTCAACCCCTCCGCCAAGCTGGGTATCGGTCCGCCCATCCGGGACGGCTTCTACTACGACTTCGACGTCGAGAACCCGTTCACCCCCGAGGACCTCAAGGCCCTCGAGAAGGTCATGCAGCGGATCATCAACGAGGGGCAGACCTTCGTGCGCCGCGAGGTCAGTGATGAGGACGCCCTCATCGAGCTCGCCCATGAGCCGTACAAGTGCGAACTCGTTGGTCTGAAGTCGAATGCCGCCGACGCGGCAGATGGTGCCTCCGCCGAGGTCGGCGAGGGTGGCCTGACGATCTACGACAACCTGCGTCGCGATGGGTCGCGCGCGTGGGGCGACCTGTGCCGTGGACCCCACATCCCGAGCACCAAGCTGCTCGGCAATGCCTTCAAGGTGATGCGCAGCGCCGCGGCCTACTGGCGGGGCGACCAGGCGAACAACCAGCTCCAGCGCGTCTATGGCACAGCGTGGCCGACCAAGGAGGCTCTGACCGAATACCTCAATCGCCTCGCCGAAGCCGAGAAGCGCGACCACCGCAAGCTGGGCGCCGAACTGGATCTGTTCTCCTTCCCCGACGAGATCGGGTCCGGTTTGCCGGTCTTCCACCCCAAGGGTGGCGTCCTGAAGCGGGAGATGGAGGACTACGTCCGGCGGCGGCATATCGAAGAGGGATTCGATTACGTCGGGACGCCCCACATCTCCAAGGAGGGCCTCTTCCACACCTCCGGGCACCTGCCGTACTACGCGGACACGATGTTCCCGCCGATGGAGTTCGAGGGTTCGGACTATTACCTCAAGGCGATGAACTGCCCGATGCACAACCTGATCTATCGGTCGCGGGGGCGCAGCTATCGCGACCTGCCGATGCGGCTCTTCGAGTTCGGGCATGTCTACCGATACGAGAAGTCCGGTGTCATCCACGGGCTCACCCGCGTGCGCGGCTTCGCGCAGGACGACAGCCACTCGTATGTCACGAAGGAGCAGGCGGCCGCTGAGATCAAGCACCTGCTGGAGTTCTGCTTGGGCCTCTTCCGCGACTTCGGGCTGGACGACTTCTACCTCGAACTCTCCACCCGAGACGAGTCCAAGAAGGAGAAGTTCGTCGGCTCTGAGGAGCAGTGGGCCGAGGCCACGCGGGTGCTTGAGGATGCCTGCCTGGAGTCTGGTCTTGCCCTGGTGCCCGACCCTGGTGGGGCCGCGTTCTATGGACCCAAGGTCTCGGTCCAGGCCAAGGACGCCATCGGCCGCACCTGGCAACTGTCGACGATTCAGTACGACTTCAACCAGCCGGAGGGCTTCGGCCTGGAGTACCAAGCTGCCGACGGCAGCCGGCAGCGCCCCGTGATGATTCACTCGGCGAAGTTTGGTTCCATCGAGCGCTTCATCGGCGTGCTGACCGAGCATTATGCTGGCGCCTTCCCAGTGTGGCTCTCCCCGGTGCAGGCGCTGGGCGTCCCGGTTGCCGAGGAGTTCACGCCGTACCTGCGCGACGTGCTCGACCGCTTCGAGGCCCACGGCATCCGGGTCGAGCTCGATGGCTCCGACGACCGCTTCCCCAAGAAGATCCGCAATGCCTCGAAGTCCAAGGTTCCCTACATCCTCATCGCTGGGGGAGAGGACCAGGCAGCGGGCACCA
>WBZP01000286.1_pt1 | contig 69552 bp, 56 predicted proteins | sample 5204301 | NCBI WGS metagenome assembly WBZP01 (sample SAMN12412401, study PRJNA552823) | activated sludge metagenome | isolation source: activated sludge from nitrification reactor of wastewater treatment plant... | place: USA: Pennsylvania | collected 2017 | reverse complement strand
CCAGCGACGACTGCCCAATCTGGCCAAACGGTTCGCGGCGCATCTGACGAACACCATCTTTCAGAGTTCGTTTCTTGAACGCTATGGCTGGAACCTTGTCTGTCCGATTTCTACTTGATTTCTCTATAAGTGTAAATGAGGATCGCAATGACCAGTACGAAGCGGGTAGTTGTTACAGGGGCCACCGGGCTGATTGGCGCAAAATTGTGTGCCCAGCTCATAGCGAAGGGCTACAGCGTAGTTGTGTTTTCGCGCGACTTACAGAAGGCGCGCCACACGGTGCCGGGCGCTGCCGAGTATGTTGCCTGGTCGCCCGCAGAAACTGGCGATTGGGCGAAAGCCATTGATGGTGCCTACGGTGTCGTGAATCTGGCTGGCGCATCGCTCTTTGGCAAACGCTGGAGTGCAGAGTATAAGCGCGAGATTATTGCGAGCCGCGAAGTAGGCACGCGCGGCCTGGTGAATGCAATGGCCGCCGCCCAGCAGAAGCCCGAGTTACTCGTGAACATGTCGGCGGTAGGCTTTTATGGCCCCCATGGCGCCGAGTTGCTGGATGAGAGTGCGCCAGCCGGGAATGATTTCCTGGCGAATGTGTGCAAAGTATGGGAGCGCGAAGCCGCCCGCGCCGAGCAGCTGGGTGTGCGCACTGTTATCTTTCGGAGTGGGGTAGTGTTGAGCGCCGCCGAACATGCAGGCTTACCGATTAACCTGTCGAAGATGAGCCTTGACCGGCCAGGACTTGTGCTCGATACCGAAGCCGGGGCATTTCCGCTGCTGCTGCTGCCATTTTATTTCTTCACGGGTGGCCCGGTGCTTCCCGGCACGCAATATCTCTCCTGGATTCATGTTGACGACACTGTTGGCCTGCTGATCAAGGCGCTAGAAGATCCACAAGCGCGCGGCCCGCTCAATGCAACTGCGCCTGACCCACAGACAAATAAGGCCATCGCAGCGACGATCGGCAATGTTATGGGCCGCCCGTCGTGGTTGCCAGTGCCCGGGTTCGCAATGCACCTGCTCCTGGGCGAGATGGCCGATATGATTACGACTGGGCAGCGCGTATTGCCGAAAAAAGCTCAGGAGCTTGGCTACCAGTTTAAGTATGCCCAGAGCGAGCAGGCAATTCGGCAGCTATTGCGCAAGTGAACCGCTTTCGATCCATATATCGTAATTGCCTGGTGTTGCTATTGGGCCTGGGTCTGGCCGCCTGCGCACCAGGCAGTTTGCCGTTGCCCGGCGCATTTGTAACAGCCGAACCTTCGGCACTGCCGGTTGGATTGACGCAACCGCCGACAATGGTTCAGCTAACAATGCCACCCTCGCCGGTGGCTACCGCGCGGCCACTGCCGAGCGTGGCCCCGGTTGCGACGCTTGCACCTGCACAACTGGGCGTGCTTGAGCAGCAGCAAGCGGTGCTGATTGAGCTGTACCGCCGTACTAACCCCGCTGTGGTGAGCATCGACACCGCCGGGCAGCACCCGCCGATTGAAGGCGCGCCAACCCCAGAGCAGGCGATTCCGTTCGCGCAGGGGTCGGGCTTTCTGTTCGATGATCAAGGCCACATTGTAACGAATAATCATGTGATCGAGGGCGGCGTTACCTTTCAGGTGCGCTTTGCCGATGGCTCGATCGCACTGGCGACATTGCTTGGCGCCGACCCAGGCTCCGACCTGGCTGTACTCAAAGTTGAACAATTACCCACAGGCGTGGCACCCCTCCCATTAGCCGACTCGCGCACTGTACAGGTAGGGCAGACCGCCATTGCCATTGGTAACCCTTTTGGGGAACGTAATACGCTCACCGTTGGTGTGGTAAGTGGGCTAGGGCGTAGTTTGCGCGGCCCAGCCGCTAGCCAGGGCGGGCGCTTCGCAATCACGAATATCATTCAGACCGATGCGTCGATAAATCCAGGTAACTCGGGCGGGCCGCTGCTCAATATTCGCGGCGAGGTTATTGGCGTAAACACCGCCATCCGCACCGATAGTGGCGTATTTGCGGGGATTGGCTATGCGATTCCTTCAAATACGGTGGCGCGGGTGGTGCCCACACTGATTCGTACCGGCCACTACCAGCACCCCTGGCTTGGTATAGGCATGCGCGATGTCGACCCGCTACTCGCCGGGCGTTTACAATTGCCAGTGCAGCAAGGCGTGCTCATCACCAGCGTTCAGCAGAATAGTCCGGCTGAGCAGGCCGGACTGCGTGCCAATACGCTCAGCGGCAATGATCAGAGCCAGGCAGCACCTACCAATGGCGATATTGTAGTCGCGGTTAATGGTCAGGCAGTACGTAGCGGCGACGAGCTGGTGAGCTACCTCGAACAGCAAGCTTCTGTTGGCGAAACAGTAACCCTCACCGTGATGCGCGCAGGCAATGAGCAATCGGTTGCTGTTATTTTGGGCAGCCGCCCTGAACAGTAACCCTGGTATTGCGAGCCGAAATGGCCGAACCTCCACATTCCCGCGCCTTCGCAGGTTGCAGCATGCTCTCGCCGCGTGAATATTTCTTTTCGCGCCTCAGTCATTGGTTGGTATACTGTATCGTCTTAGCTGATGCAGTATATAGAAATAGTATCTGAATTGCATACCTGTCAGGTGCAGCTAGCAGTGAAATTGCCGCGTTTTAATGCGGTGGGAGCCGCCCCTGACAGGTTTCAACTGACGTAGGATTGCTATATACACAGCCGTTGTGTTTTGAGCCAAAGCAGAAATTAGGAAGCATATGGCGAACGCAGCCAATGGGGCAATGCAAGCCCGCAAATACGCATTTTTGTCATTAGGCGCAGCGATTGCCACAATTGTTCTGAAGCTAGTAGCTTACTGGCTAACAGACTCGGTTGGCTTGCTCTCTGATGCGCTCGAATCAGTTGTAAACCTGGCGGCGGCGGTTGTTGCCATCTGGGCACTTACTGTGGCGAGCCGCCCACCCGATGATGAGCACGCCTATGGCCATTCCAAAGCCGAGTATTTTTCGAGCGGCGCTGAAAGCATGATGATTTTGATTGCAGCGGCTGGCATTGCCTACACTGCAATTGAGCGCTTGTACAGCCCGCGGCCAATTGAGAATGTGTGGATTGGCTTGCTGGTTTCGGTGGTGGCAGCGGTATTGAATGGCGGGGTCGCGTGGGTGCTGCTGCGCGCTGGCCGTACCCTGAATGCAATTTCGCTGCGGGCCGATGCCCACCATTTGCTCACCGATGTGTGGACTTCGCTGGGGGTAGTGGTGGGAGTTGTGTTGGTAAACCTCACGGGCTGGCTCCAGCTCGATGCGCTGATTGCAATTGCAGTCGCTCTCAATATCATATGGGCAGGGTGGCGCCTGCTCCGCGATACTGCGAATGGCCTGCTCGATATTGGTTGGCCTGCGGCTGATCAGGCACGTATTTCGGAAGCATTGACACCATATCGCGCGCAGGGCATCGATTTTCATGCCATTCGCACCCGCATCGCCGGGCAGCGGCGCTTTGTATCCTTACATGTTCTGGTGCCGGGCGATTGGAGTGTCCAGCGCGGCCATATGCTCTGCGAGGAAATCGAACGCCAGCTTCGTGGAATCGGCACCCAGATCACTGTGTTTACCCACCTGGAACCTTTCGAGGATTCAGCTTCCTGGGAAGATCAGGCCCTTGATCGGGTTGAAGCGCCAACATCGGCACCATAAGGTGCCTGCTGCCATACCCGAGTGGGCAATTGTTCGCACCTATAGGGCGTATGTCGCATTGTGGCCGTGAAAAGTGGGTACACCATTACGCGCGGTAATGGTGGTATAACTCCATATCAGCACAATCCTGCTATGCTATATATCGGGTATCCTATAGCATTGGAGGTATTGTGATGTCCTCACGAATAATTGTCGTTCCAATAGATGGTTCTCAATTTAGTCGGCAAATTGTGCCGCATCTATGCCAGATCTGCACACCTGAGCGCGATGCTATGGTGTTATTGCGGGTGGGTGAACCGAGTGGTAGCCTGATTGGTTCACCACCGCGATTAGTCTCACTCTCGTGGACAACCCCTATGTATGATAGCCCACGAGATATTGAGTACAATGCGCACCCCATTTATGCGACGCAGATCGAGCAAAACGAACGCTCGGAGCTTGAGCTTGAGCTTGAACCCGAGCGGCAGGTGCTTAAACAAGCCGGATTCAATGTGCGGGTTGAGGCGCGCTTCGGCGACCCGGCTGAGGAAATTGTTGCACTGGCCGAGCAATTGCACGCTGACATGATCGCAATGGCTACCCATGGGCGTACCGGCTTACGACAGCTGTTGATGGGCAGCGTCGCCGAGCAGGTATTACGCCGGGTCGATATTCCGGTGCTGATGCTGCGCTCGTTTCGTACATCGAATCGCGCAAACTAGGAACATAGGCACCAGGAACACAACTGCACCACCAGGCTTGCCTGGTGGTGCAGTTGCATATGGTGTGGAATTGCTAAGAATGAGCTGCCCCAAGCAATGGGCGATTAAGGTCGATCTCGATTGTGCCGTTGTTGTTGCGCGCCGCAAATTGATCGAGGCCGCGTGGGGATGGCCCGGAAAGATACGTGCCATCGATACGGTAGTGCGAGCCATAGCATGGATCAATGAACTGTTGCTCGGCGCTTACCCAGGCCACAACACAGCCACGCAACGGATCGCGGGCGTTCAGCACCAGCGGGCCGTCGGCATCGGCAACCACAAACACAATTTGTGCTTCGAAGGTGGCGCGCTGCGGCTCGGCGGCGAGCAGGCTGGTGGCCGCGCCAAGCGCTTGCCACCTTGGGGTGCGCGGTCGGGTAATAATTCCATACATCACGCCACTAACGGCCGCCAGCGAGAAGAAGATAACGGCGATGAGCGCTGCTGTAAGTAAAAACTGGCGGCGAATGGCTGGTGTGCGCATATTCACCATAGGAAGCCATTCTTGCTATAGGTGAGCCTTACCAGGAAGCACAGTACTAACGTTAATTTCCAGCTGGCCCTGGTTAATGCGCGTAGCAAAGCGATCGAGGCTGCGCGGCGAAGGCCCACGCACATAGCTGCCATCGAGCTCGTAGGTTGATCCACCACATGGATCGATGAAACGGTTATCACTAGGCTCGAAGCGAATATGGCAGGCGGCGTTGTTGAAAGGGCCGTGTGGGTCGGCAGTATTAAACGCAATTGGCTGATTGTCGGCCCACACCAGGTATAGCTCGTGCCCGTCAATATTCAATAGCTGCGGTGTTGGCTGGCGCAATGTTTCGGCATTACCTAATGGCTTCCACGTAGTTGGTATAAGCATTGCAATAAGAAGTGCGGCTGCCGTAGCGACTGCCAAGAGCAGTGACATCGCTGCCGCGCCCGCCAACCACTGGCGAATGCGCGCAGTACGCAATGAAACTGTTGCAGTCATTGGTGCCTCCTACCGCTTGTGACCAGTCGCTATTTGTCGCGCTTGCCGCGCTTGCGGCGGTGGCGCTGCGCCCGCGATTCAGGGGCGCGGGCATCGGCTGGGCGCGCTGGAATAGATTGTGCTGGCGCTGTGCCCGCCTCAGCACGTGGTGCAACTTCGGCATCGGTGCGCGCCTGTGGCTGCTGGGGCCGACGTGGCTCGGTCGGGCGTGTTGGTGGCAGCACTGGTGCTTCAGTCGTTGCCTCGGCTGGGGCCGGGCGCGGCGGCGGTGTGCGCTCGGCCGGGCGTGCCGATTGCGTGCGCTCTTCCCCTTCTTCTAGCATCGCCAGCGCATCTAGAATATCGGGATCGATCACTTCATCGCGTAATAGCCGACGTTCGCCCGTATGCTTTGGCTCACGACGCGGCGGTGGCGGTGGCAGGTTGGGGCGCGGAGTAATACCCTCTTCGGCGCGGCTACGTGCTACCTGCGCCACCCGCTGGGCCGCCTCGGAAATCTGGTCGGGGCGAAATTCTTCGTGGATGCCGCTGCCTGCCAGCTCAACAATTACCGTCTCGCGGACGACATTGACGGTGATAACCTCGCCGGGGCCGTCGGGCGTTTGCACCCAGCTGCCCTTGCGTGGCAATTCGGCCTTAATCGCCAGGTACTGTTCGTGCTCATACGAAAGGCAGCACAACAGCCGCCCACATACGCCGCTGATCTTGGTTGGGTTCAGCGGCAGATCCTGGTCTTTCGCCATTTTGATCGATACGCGCGCATAATCGGGCAGGAACGTTGCGCAGCAGAGCATGCGGCCACAGGGGCCAATGCCTCCAAGCAGCTTCGCTTCGTCGCGCGGCCCAATCTGGCGTAGTTCGATCCGGGTTTTGAACGTGCGAGCGAGGTCGCGCACAAGCATGCGGAAATCGACGCGCTTTTCTGAGGTGAAATAGAAGGTTAGGCGCGAACCATCGAAGCTGTATTCGGCCTTTATGAGCCGCATTGGTAGGCTGTGTTCGCGGATTTTTTCATCACAGCGCGCCAGCACTTCCTCATGGCGCTCACTCAGCAGCCGCATCCGCTCAAAGTCAGAATCCTCAGCGCGGCGGATAACCGGCTTTAGCTCGCCAACAATCTCGGTGTCGGCTACTTCGTGCGGCAGATGTGTGATTTTTGCGAGTTCCAGGCCACGTACTGTTTCGACAATAACACTATCCCCAATTGCTAATTGTTCCAGCCCGTGCGGATCGAAAAAATATGTCTTGCCCGAATCTTTGAAGCGAATGCCCACCACTATCGGCATACCAATGCTCCGTGGCAGACGCACCGTTGCTGGTTATACGGCACAGGTTGTAGGTAGCTGTACCCTGTGCTGTTTCCTTAATTGTGGGTGTGGTTCACAATACATGCTGTGGGTGCGCCCGATAATCTATTCAAAAACGCCGCGTGGCGTTAGCGGCATTATAGCATTAAGTGAGCATATTGGGGGATTCGCGGGTATGTATCGGTTGTGGGTGCGATCTTATTGGGGTTTTGCCCGCCCAAGTACTTTGTAGGTATGTACGAGCTGCGCCTTGCCTTTAAGCTGGAAGTCGCCCATTTCCTGGAGCAGGAAGGTATCGCCTAGTAGGCGGCGGGTCGCTTCGCTAATCAGCACGCTATTAATGTCGGCCTTACCCTCAAGCCGCGACGCAGTATTGACAGTATCGCCCATCACAGTGTATTCGAGGCGCTGGCGCGTGCCGAAGAAGCCAGCATACACTGGGCCAGTGTTAACCCCCATACGAAAGGCAAATGCTTTGGCCGGATCAAGGCGCTCGATCAGCTTGCGGTGTGCTTCGATCATGCCGAGTGCTGCATCAACAGCCTGAATCGCCGATTCTTCCGGGTCGATGGGATGAGTGAGCTGTGGCGCACCAAATACGGCCATAATGCCATCGCCAATATATTTATCGAGCGTTCCGTTACAGGTGAAGATAACCTCAGTCATTTCATGAAAATACTCATTGAGCAGGTCTTGCACATCGCGCGGTGAAAGCGTTTCGGAGAGTGAGGTAAACCCTTTCACATCGGCAAATAGCACGCTTACAATCAGCTCTTGTGGCTCCCACAGCTGCCCATGCTGCACGAAATAGCTCGCCATCATCTGAGCAACGTTGGGCGACATGAAGCGCTCGAAATTCTGGCGTAATTGGGCTTGCTCGCGTAGGGCATCGGTCAGGCGCGCGCGCTCGATATGGATCGCCGCCAAGTTTGCTACCGCTGCTAGCAGGTCGCGTTGGTGCTCGTTGAATTGCTCGCGCCCAGGCGAATCGACATAAATCAGGCCAGTCGCGCGGCCATCGCTGATCAGCGGAGCACAGATCGCCGAGCGGATGTTCGCGCTAATAATGCTTTGCGAGCCAGCAAAATCGAGGCGGGCATCGCGGGTGAGCACGGCCTCGTTTGCGTCGATGCTTTTACGCGTGATGGTGGAGCTCAGGGCCACATCGCCGACGGTGGGCGGGTGAATGACCATAGGTACAAGTTCGTCGCCTTTGCGTAATAAGAGCATGCTGCGCTGAGCAGGCACGGCGCGCTGCACCTCTTCCATCACCACATCAAGCAGGTCGTGCAGATCAACCAGGCTATTGAGGCGCTTGCTGATGCGATAAAACTCTTTGAGATCCAATGCAAGCTCGGGTAATTCGCCCGAACTAACCTGCTTACTTTCAGACGCGAGCGGGAAGTACTGGTTGTCGTCGAGCACCAGACTTTGGGCCGCGCGATCCTCGAAGCGAATCTCGAATGGCCCGACTTGCAGAATATCGCCGTCGTGCAGCTGCTCTTCTTTCACCCGCAGGCGATTGACCGAAATGCCATTCCGGCTGCCCAGGTCGATCGCCCAGGTTTCGCGCCCGCGTAGCCGCACCTGCGCATGGTGACGCGAAACAATGACATTGTTGAGCACAATATCGTTATCGAGCGCGCGCCCAATCTGTAAGCCTTGCTCTGTGAGCGCGAAGGTGCGCTTGTCGCCATTGATCGTGACCGACAATCGGGCCATGCCCCGCTCCTTGGCAATGACAAGACCGTGTGGGGAACAGGAAAAACGCCACGCTGCGGGCATTTATCAGTATAGCAGACCGATTTAGGCCGGGCAAGCATTTAGACCCAGCTCAGGGTTACTACCTCGATACGTAACGTTTTTTTGCCAAAGCTTATGCACAGTGCGATGAGTCAATCATCCGTCAATGCTGAGTCAATCGTGTCAGTTAGTATGCCGACAGTTTGGAATTAGCTATGAATAACAAGGAGCCATGAGTATGAAGACCGTAATTGCACGTACCGCCTCCGCCGCCCTGATGTTCGGAAGCCTGCTACTGCTTGGTGCGGCTGTGTATGGCCCTCCTGGAATTCGGCGGTAGGGCGTTGTGATGGATCGGCCGTGCTGGTGCATGCGCGGCTAGCCCAGCAGGGCAGCGCATAGGTAGGCATTCTTGGGGAAAAGGTGATGTTATGCTGAACATTCGTGCTGTGGCGCCTGAGCCCCGTGCTCAGCTGATTCCCGGCCAGAGCACCCGCCCGGTATTGACGCGGCTAGCGCTTTTGGCGGCGGCTAACCCGCTTGTGGCCGAAAGCTTGATGCATGACTCAGTGGATGCAGCCGCTATGCATCCGCATTATGCTTTTACGCTAGATGCACGTGATCGCGCGACACTCGATGCGATTCGGGCGCGGGCGAATACTGTGGGCGAATTCCTCTCTGATCTGGCCGACATTGTAGATGGCGCAGCCTGATGCGGCCTTTAAACAAAGCATTATGTCTTAACGTATTGGGATTTGCCCACGCTCATTGCTTTTGGCATAGGACGCTCATCTATGACAACCAGCTCATATATGCCCAATGGCCAGGCTGATATTGCGACCCTCCTCCACGCGCTAGCCGAAGCCGCGGATAGCCGCGTGTTTTTTGCGACGCTATGCCGCGCGCTCCCAACGTTGTTTCCGCATACGCGTGTCGATCTGCTTATCAGCGATTGGTCGAATGGTTTATGCCTTCCTCTGGTTAGCGACCAGGGCGCTTTACCTGCACCCAGTGATGCAGGGCACAACGCCGACGCATTTGCTGCCTGGTTAGCTGATTGCGGGTATGCTGCTGTCGCAATGCAGCCCCTCAATGGGGCGGGCCGCCATTTGGGTTGGCTGGTGCTCGCGCGCCGCACTGTGCCAATAGACGAAGGCGTGCAAGCGTTCGCCGGGCAAATTGCCGCAGTTACGGCACTTAGGCTCTTGCATGAATACTGGCGCGATGAGCTGGCTCTGCGGGATGACACCATCGCCATTCTTGAGCGCCGCCTGTATGAGCATGAAGACATGCGTTTGCGCGCTACGCTGGCGGTAGGCACCGCCCACGATATTGGCAACTTGCTCGCTTCAGTGGTGGGCCATGCCCAGATGATGCAGCGTGAAGCACCGGCTGAGCTACAACCCGATTTGCAGACCATTATCCGTGCTGCTCGCGATGGCAATACCTTACTACGCCGCCTGATCGCGCTCAAATCTACTGGCCTGGCAACACAGGAAGGGCAAGTCGTTGCGATGTCGTCGCTTGTGCGCGATGCGCTAGCCCTGACACGCCCATTTTGGGATAACCGGCCTGATATTGAAATACAAACCGAAATGCCCGGCCTCCCCCCGGTGCGCGCCCATGCCGCTGACATGCGCGAAATACTGGTAAACCTTATCATTAATGCTATTTCGGTTATGCCGAGCGGCGGGCTACTGGTGATTTCTAGCCGTTGTGAAGATAATTATGGCATCATCGAAGTGACCGATACCGGGCAAGGCATTCCCGCCGAATATCAAGCGCGCATTTTTCAGCCGCTCACGAGTACGAAGGAGGGTGGGCACGGTTTGGGCTTAAGCGTCAGCCGAACGCTGGCCGAAAGCTATGGCGGCACACTGACGGTAGAGAGTACCCCGGGAGAGGGGGCCATCTTCATGCTAGCGGTGCCGCTGGCGCGGCCAAGCGAGGTTGCGTTGAAAGAGGCGTGGGCACCTTCTACAGCACATCTGACACGCTAGGCAGAACATCGACATTACTGTTATAAAGCGCACGACGGCGTCCGTTGTGCGTTTTTTTGTGTGCCGGTGCAGGCCCAGAACACACCCTGGCTGCTTGCTGGTTTGCAGGTATTTCTATGCTATTATGTGTGCAATTGATGACATTGAGTGGTGCTACACTATGGAGGCGACATGCCCAAAATAGGACGTAATGACCCTTGCCCGTGCGGCAGTGGCAAAAAATATAAACACTGCCATCTCCCGATTGAAGAAGCCAAACAAGCTGAGCAGCTACACCTGCGTCGGGCTGTCGATACGCTAATCCCGAAGATTATTACCGCTGCGCAAGAGCAAACCGATGCCATTCCGGCGGCGTATGACCGCTTTTGGGATGGCAAATATACGCTTGAGCAAATGAGTGAGCTAGATGACCTCGAAGGGCGTGGCGCAGAGCGCTTCCTCGTTTGGTTCGCTTTCGATTACGTGCTTGAGGATGGATCTACCCTGGCCGAACGCCTGGCGGGGGCGAGTGATTCTGATTTCAGCACCGAGGAGCAGCAGCTTTTGCGTAGCTGGGCACCAGTGCGCCTGCGGCCTTATGTGGCAAATACGGTGCAAAAGGGCCAGGGTATGACAGTCAGCGACCTTATGGACGGGAGCAGGTATGAGATTGTTGATCATGCGGCGTCGCGGCGAGTGCTAGTAGATGAAGTGCTCGTGGCACACTTAGTGCCAGCTGGCGAAGCCTTTTTCATTGGCGGTGCAGCCGCACACCTGACGGAAGATACCCGTTCGAAAATGCGCGAGTTTTTATCGTTGCACCTGGAAGCAATGCAGCGCGATGACCCGGCTGCCGGGTGGCCCGAACTTCTGCACACACGCTCAGAAGTATTGAACCATTTTGTGATGCAACTGCCAGTTGAGGAGCCAAACCCCAGCCTGCTTGAATCCATTATTACCCAGACGCGCGCCTCGCTGATGCTGGCTGGTGAGTCGCTCGGGCTGGGTAAGCGCGACGACGCAGCCGAATAAGGACGCCGCGCATAGATGCTAGCGCTATTTGGCGGCCATCATTGCATGAAGCAAGTACTCGCCCTGGTACACGAGCTGGTCGGCGCGATTTTCGGCGTCGATTAATGTCAGGTCAGTCACGTAGATTGGGCTTTCGCGCGCATACACGAAATCTTGATGCCAGATGTGGGCGGGGTCTTCAAAGGCAGTTGGGCCAATAACCCCGCCAATATGATCACTACGGCCGAGCGCAATATGTGGCCCGGCCTTTTCATCCTCAAGAATATTCCCGCGCACACGCGCATGCGGGTTACAGCCAAGGCCAAGCTCGGCCACATTGCGGCGCGCGCCGTCGAGCGCAAGAAAGTTACGCAGATCGGCGGCGGCGTCACTCAGCCCTAGCACCTCTACCACCCGGTTTTGCGCAATCTCAAGGCGTACAATCTCATTGCGCCATGGTACTGGCAGAACCCCTTGTGTTTGGCTGGGTATAGTTGTTTGCTCTCCTTCATAGCAAGCAACATACGTTTCACCGCTGGGCAGGTTAACTAACCGCGGCGGTGTCTTATCGGGCCGCAGCTGCCCGTCGTCGACATGCGGGGTGCGGAAACGTATATCGAGCAGGAGCCTGTCGCCATTGGAGAACGTGATACGGGCGGCCTGGGCATTGCTCAGGCGTTGGTGTAAGGCGGCGCAGGCGCGCGCTATTTCGGCATAATCGGCGGCGAGGGCGGTTGCTTCCATTGCTGGAGCCACCAGCGGCATCGAAGCGGCACGTAACACGGGGCGGCGTTTCGTCCATTCCATCAATGGCGCCGAGGCCGAAAATTGCGTCATGGCGAGTATGAGTGTCGCTTGTGCAGCCAGCTGAGCAAGCGGGGTGGGTGTGTCGCCGAGCAGCCCTTTATCAGGCAATTGGGCATTATGCGCGCCGGTGGCTGGGTAGCAGGCTAATGGAAGAACATGAAAACCTCGTTGTTGACCAAAATCGCGCAGGGCGGTGTGCCAGCGCTGGGCCATCGTGCGGCGCTCGGCCCAATCGGCAGTATCGGTTATGTTGCCATGAGGTATATCTATCAGCACCAATGCAGTTTCACCAGGATGAGGATCGAAAACATCGGCGAAGAGTTTCTGGAGGTTGATCATTGTGTTCCTCACCATATGTTCAGGCAATAGAAGCTAAAGAGTTCAAGGTTTTGGAAAAAACAAGATACACCAGAGCACTAGGCCCTGGTGTTTCTACTTGGAGAACCATCGGCGATACGAGCTAGTATAGTGCTACATGCACCCACCGTCAATGGAGTAATTTGCAATCTGTGGCAGGTAAATGTTACAGTTTATTCAATCCTCTGCGCTAGCTCCTGCTGCCGAATTAGCAGTGCCTACGCAGTGCTTCGTATTTTAGGAATACTGTCGTAGAGAATAATGCCAGCCGCATCGGCCTTGTTATTGAGAAAGAAAATACGTGCAACCATCCCTGATGATCTATGGTGCCAATGGCTACACCGGGCAACTGGTAGTACGCCTGGCTACTGAACGTGGATGGTGCCCGATCGTTGCTGGCCGTAATGCGGCGGCGATCGGCGCACTGGCGGCCCGTTACAATGTACCATATTGTGTACTGGGTTTAGAAGATGCTTCTGCACTTGATAGCGCCTTGCACGATGTTTCTGTAGTGTTGCATTGCGCCGGGCCATTTGCTCATACATCGCGCCCAATGGCCGAAGCCTGCCTGCGCACCCGCACACATTATCTCGATATTACTGGCGAGGTTGCAGTATTCGAGGCGCTGGCGCTCCGCGATATGCAGGCCCGTGCAGCTGGCATTATGCTGCTGCCAGGTGCTGGTTTTGATGTAGTTCCTTCCGATTGTTTAGCACTGTACTTGAAGCAGCAACTGCCGGGTGCGCAGCGGCTGAAACTGGCGTTTCAGGCGACTGGTGGCGTATCGTGGGGCACAGCCACAACCGCAGTCGAGCATTTGGGCAGCCCGACGATGGTGCGGCGCGGCGGCAAGCTCGTGCCGCTTGCGGGTGCACCACCAACGCGCCGCATCGATTTTGGGCGCGGGCCAGTCGCAACAACTGCGATTGCCTGGGGCGACCTTGTAACCGCCTATTGGAGCACTGGCATCCCTCATATCGAAGTATATGCTGCACTCGGCGGGGCGGCTCAGGGCGTGATGATGCTGACGCAGCCACTACGTTCGCTGCTTGCTGGGCGCGTAGCACAGGCTTTACTTAAGCGGCTGATTCGCACCCAACCGCCTGGCCCGAGCGATGCTACCCGCGCGCAGGGCCAGAGCTTGCTCTGGGGTGAGGCCGAGGATGCCACTGGAAAGCGGCATTGCGCGCGTTTGCGTACGCCTGAAGCATATACTCTCACGGCTCATACCGCTCTTGCTCTCGCCGAGCGCGCGATGAATGGTGGCGCAGTGCCGGGCTTCCAAACACCTGCTCAGGCCTATGGTGCCGATTTCATTCTCGATTTCCCCGGGGTTACCCGCAAAGATATTCCCTGTCCACCTTCCAGCCACTAATCGTTCATTATTAATAGGACTTTCGCTTACTTGTTTATGTGCCTGCAGCAGCACGGTGCTTTTTTCTTTGTTCTTGGTAATTTTTGCGCGGAGTGCAAAAATTACCAAGAATAGGAAGAATTTGCTTGAGTAAGCGAAAGTCCTAATAGTGCGCTTCTCTGCCGATGAGCAGATTGTCAGATGCGCTGAGTAGCACTGCGATTGCTTCCTGAAGTATTGCGGGGCACAGCTGACAGGTTTATGACTCGCCGGGGTTGCGCGATTGTGCTGCAGCCTAACGTAATAACTGTGTTCAATGGTTAGCGTTGGTGAACAACCGACCACAAATGTTGCTGTTTCTATGTTGAATGCAGACCAAAATCACGCGAAACGGTACCGCTACAATGTCGAAAGAGTTCTTCTAATTTCACCTCTAGTTCATAAGTTTTTCATCTTATTTCAAGACCATGTAACCAGTCAGTAATCCAATCTAATTGCTTTCACTTGCATGTCGCGGTTACACTTATTTCATCATAGCTGCGATTGGTTTATGCAATTTATTCGTCCATTCTAGGGCGAAAGGGCAGAGTTGGTATGGTGGTATCACAACGTCGCATCTTTGCGCCGCGCCTGAGTTTCAAACTTACGCTGCCCTATGTCGCACTAGCGATGGTACTGGCGCTTGCGACAATTTATATTGTTGCGCGCGCCCAGGCGAATAAGGTGACGACTGAATTTAGTCGGCAGATTGCCGATGCCCGCGTGCGGGTTAGCGACAGTGTTGTTCAGACAGAACGTGAACAAATTGATAAGGTTCGTACATTAGCCCGCCTGAGTGGGCTTTCAGAGGCATTACGAATTGGTAATACTGCGACGCTGCAAGCATTGCTTACACCGTTCGCTGTGAGCCAGCGTATTGAGCGCATTATTGTGGTGCGCGCCGATGGTAGCGTGGCGGTAGGGCTGATGAGCCAGGGTTCGACGGTAGTGCCTTTGACGGTTGAGCCAGCCATCGCCACGAATCCGGCAGTCGTTGCGGTGCTGCGTAAAGACGTTGACGCAAAAGGCGATAAATTCGTATCACTGGTTCATGAGCAAACCGGGGCCGCGCTGTATACCGTTGGGCCGGTGTACGATGGCACAACCCTGGTTGGTGCGCTACTAGTAGGTACGAGCGCGCAGACGCTTATGGAGCGCTGGCGCGGTGCAACCCTGGCCGATGTGACGATCTATGAGAGCGATGGGACACCGTTTGCTACGTCGTTGGGCGCACAGCTACCCACTACGCTTACCGAGGCCGAACGCGATAGCCAGCCACAATACCGTACACTGGCATTGGGCAGCCGCGATTATGGTGAAGTGCTTGCGCCTATCGTGCTGCGCGGCGAAGTGCAGCCGCAATTTATTGGTGTGGCTATTTCTACGGTCGGCCAAAGCGATCAATTCGAACAATCGCAAATGAGCTTATTGCCGATCTTTGGCCTGGGGTTGGTCGCGACATTTTTGCTCGGCATTATCCTCTCGCAGCGGATTACCCGCCCAATTACTGCGCTGGCGCAGGCCGCTGAAGGGGTTGCATCGGGGAACCTCGATCATGTGTTGCCCGTAACAACCCACGATGAGATTGGCGCGCTTACAACATCGTTCAACACGATGATTGATGGCTTACGCGAACGCGAGCGCATGCACGATATTTTTGGGCGCTTTGTTAGCCCAACGGTTGCACAGCTTGTGCTCAGCCACCCACTTGATCTACGCGGTGAAACGAAAGAGCTAACTATTCTCTTCACCGATCTGCGCGATTTCACGGTCATGTCCGAACAAGAAGACCCGGCGGTCGTCATCCAGGGTCTGAACGAGTATTTTCAGATTGTGGTTGAGGCGGCTGACCGGTTTGGCGGCATTGTGAACAAATTTGGCGGCGATTCAACGCTGGTGCTGTTTGGATTGGCCGATGCGCAATCGTCGGCTTCGAGCGCCGAGGCAGCAGTACGCGCGGCGCTCGCCATTCGGGAGGGCCTGCGCGAGCTGAATAATCGCCGTGCTGACGCGCACTTGCCGCTGCTTATCGCGGGTATTGGTATCAACACTGGCCCGGTGATGGCAGGCCTGATTGGCACTCCCCGGCGCATGGAATACACCGCGATCGGCGATGCAGTGAATTTAAGCGCACGGATTCAGACGCTGAACCGCAAGCTTGGTACCGATATTTTGCTGAGCCAGGCGACCTATGCGGCGCTAGGCGAAGCCAGCTGGCTCACCGTTACGAGCCGCGGCATGCGCCAGTTTAAGGGCAAAAGCGTGCGTGTGAAGGTCTATTCGATTGATGCCGAGATTGAGCGCACCATTGCGCCAGAACCACGTAAGCTTCTTTCGCCCGCCCTGATTGAACCCGAAGAGTGGCCGATCGAACGTGTACGCGCCGTTGGGGAGGCGATTGATGCGTTCTGATTCGAGCTGGTTTAGCCCATTGGTGTGGCTGGTGATGCTGGGGCTGGCGTTTGTGTGCGGCCTTTTCGTCATGGGGCAGGCATTCGAGACGCATGTGCTGTTGCTCGATGACCGGGCATTACGCGTGAGCGCCGATTATAGCGCTGACCCGCTGATAGTGCGCGTGGCGGAAATTCCGCCGGTGAGTAGCGCCGTGATCAGCGATACAGTGCGCGATCTTATTGCTGAGCAGGTGCAAGCCTCGCTGATGGCGTCGCTGCTTGCAACTCCAACGAGCGCGGCGTTGGAAACGTCGCCACAAGCTGCGCGCACGCCAACCTCGTTGCTGGTGCGCCGCCCAACCGATACGCCGCTGAGTGGAAATATGCCTGCTGGGGTGGGTAGTCCGATGCCTACTGCTGCCGGTAGTTCAATTGCCATCCCGCCCATACCACCTTCGGCGGGTTCGCCATCGCGTCCCACGCGTACACTCGTCCCCACACGCACGCCTTTGCCCACGAGTACCCAGTTGCCAACCCGTACACGCACGCCGGTGCCTAGCCCAACGCGCCCAATTAGCACGGCCCGACCAACCGCTACGCCGACCGAGGTTCCAACCGTAGTGCCGACACTTGCTCCAACAGAAGTACCAACCGACGTGCCGACGGACACACCGACCGCGATACCGACCGACACGCCGACCGCGGTACCGACGGACACACCGACCGATGTGCCGACGGACACGCCGACCGACGTGCCAACCGACACACCGACCGACGTGCCGACGGACACGCCAACCGAAATACCAACAATTGAGCTTGTGCCGCCATCGAATTTGGCTACGCCTGAACCTTCTAATCAGCCGCCGAATTCGGCGACTTCGGGGTGATGGGCACGCTATTAGGCGTGCGAGCTGGGTAGTTGCGCTTCAAGCGGGCTGTCGCGTAGCTGGCAGAGCAGTGTATACATTTCCTCTATTTCTTCATCTGTAAGCGCTTCCCATGGTTGGTAAAAATAACCGTTGGTTAGTTGCTCGGCGTGGGCGTGCGCGGCACGGCCAGCTGCGGTGATGCGATACGTTTGCGCGCTGCCCAGACTGAGCCACTCGCGCTGTACAAGCTGCTCGAGCGCGGCGTTATAGTCGGTGGGCGAGTAGCCACGGTGGGCGAGCTGGATGCTCACCTGTGCGCTGGTGCTTGCCTCGCCGGTGCAGATCAGGGTAAATGCCTCCCACGCGTACCCCGCAAGCTCAAATGGCTGCCACGCAGCCATATGCGCATCATCGCGAAATGCGTTAATGTCGTCGAAATAGTGCATTAGCTGCACAAGCGGTGGCGCAGCGGGCATAGGGGCGCGGCGGCGTGAGTGGACGAGGCACCAGACGCCGGGTGGCTCGGGACTCTGGAGACTTGCCGCGATCAACCGTTGCATGAGCCTAGCGAGTCGGTCGAGCTGTTTGGCAGGGAGCGGCGTGATTGCTTCAAGTAATTCGGCACGCATTGTACGGCGTTGCTGCAATATCGTGCGCCCGAAGGCAGTCAGGTGGTAAGCTCCGCTGCTATTGCGCTCAAGCCAGCGCTCGCCCGCCATAAGCTCTAACAGTGCCGCAACGATGCGCTCTGAAGCGTAAATGTCGCGCACCCGCAGCAGCTCAACTGTGAGTGGTTCAGGATCGAACTCGGCGGCCTGCGCCAGGAACCAGCCTGGGCTTTCGGCTAGCCCGGCGCGCAGCTGTAGAAGCAGTGGCGGCGCAGGTGGCGGGTTACGCGCTTGTAGCTGGCTGGTGGCTGTGTATACTGCGCCAGCTGCCTCCATAAACAAATCGTACAATGCCGCATTTCGCTCCATATTGCTCTTCCTTTCAGGCGTTGGCTGATGTTGCCTATGAGGAATGACGCAGGCGCGTTGCTGTTGTTACGAATCGTTTGGAGGGTATAGCAATCCTGTTGGGCGCGCACAATAGCGCCCACTTTGCCAGAAATACCTGGCTGTCGGCAGTCAGCCAGTTAGTCGCCGGACGATGGCTCGTCGGTGAGCTGATCTTTGCCCTGGCGGCGCTGGAGCAGGCGCACAAATGGCAGCGAAATAGCGGCGACGACGGCCACGATCAGCAGGCTACGGAGTAGCTCGAAGATGCCGCCCAGCCAGCTGCCACCGCGATCGCCACGGACACCTGGCCCTTCGGGCCGCCGGAATGTGCCAGTAGGGAGATTGCCTGGGCCGCGTTGCTCCTGGAACGAGCCGCGCTGTGGGAAGCCACTCGGGCCGCTGGCCCGCCCGCCCTCAATCGCGTATGCCGCGCCGCATACGATCAGCGTCGCCAGCAGTATGATGAGTGTGCGGCCAATCAGTTTCATTGAATTTCCTTTCGCGGCTGGCGCGTGCCAAAACGCGGCTGCGCGGTGCCGGTATTGCTGGTGAGCACCGGGTGATAATAAGTGGCTGCAATGGCTAATAGTGCCACCAGGGCCAGTATGCCGGGTGCGAGCAAGGGCGCAGCCCCGGTGAGGGTTTTCAGCAGCACAGTGCTGGTAGCAGCGTTGGGCTGCACTTCGCGCACTACCTCAAGGTTGCCTGCAATATGCTCGTAGACGCCGATCAGGCTGCCAATCGTGAGCAGTGCCATGATCGCGCGCAGGGCCTGAAGGATGGCGCGGCTGGGACGTTTCCAGGCAAGCAATACTACAACTAGCCCGGCGGCGCACAGCACAAACGGCACAATCTGCATCGGCTCGTCGAAATGCTTTGCGAGCAGCAGCTCGACGATTGTGCCAGCGCACATAAAGCCGGCCAGCCCGAACAGAAACTGGCGCAGGCGCTGCACAATAGTGGTGTCGTTCATCATCTATCCCTTGTTTGCCGATAGGGCCACGTTGGCGGCTCTATCGGCAAGTCGATTGCAATATACAAACGTTTAGGACTTACGCAGTTGGTGGATTGAGCCTTCGGCAGATATTTTCGTTGTGTGCGGTTTTTCCGCGCGGAGCGCGGAAAAACCGCACACAACAAGCTCAGCAAGTCCCATGCTGCCGCAGGCAAAACGCCGCCAGTGCGCTGCCGAACAACGCAACTGGGTAACTCCTAACGTTATTGCGCGAGCAGCGCCTGCGCCTGCGTGGTATCGACGCTTGCCGCCAGCTCCTTCAGCTTGGCGAGGAAGGCGGTGTTATCGGCATACGGCCGCGCAGCGATCAGGTTTTGCGCGATCGTGGCATCGACGCCGCTAATTTGTTGCAGGGTCGCGGCATCAGCTTCGTTCACATTGATTGGCACGTAGACATATTTTTCGTACTCGCTTACTACGCTGCTGTCAACATATTTGCCGATTTCCTTGCGGAATTGCTGGATGCTGGTGTAGGGGCGGTATTCCAGAAACTCGCGCACCATGCGGCTGCCAAACCCAGGAATGGTATTGAGCAGCTCGTCTTCGGTGACGGTATTGAGGTTGAGCTTGGTAGTGGCTGCGGCTGGCACGCTCGCGGCGGTTGGTTCAGTGGCAGCCGCGGTCGGTTCGGCGGCTGCGGTGGGCGCGCTGGCAGCGGTTGGTTCAGCAGCGGCCGCGGTAGGCGCGTTGGCTGTGCTCGCAGTTGCTGCCGGGGCGCTGGTGGCGACCGCAGCAGTGGTTGGTGTGCTTGTGGCAGTGGTTCCGCCACACGCGGCGAGGGCAATTGCAGCAAGTACGCCAGCGCCAACTAGTCCGGCGCGCTGGATAAACGACTTCATGAAACTATCCTTTCGTTACATTGTAATCAGGTGCTTGGGCACGAGCTGTCCCATCTGGGCTGTTGCTCGTGCTGCAGGTATGGTACCAAGAGCTTGTTCATAAATTATTAAGATATTGTGTGAAAATGCTGAGATCGGGCTGAAGCGCCACGCGAGCAGGAACATTGTGTAGACAGCTTCTGGAGCGACGATTGATCACCGACTACGAACGCAGTGTGGGTGCGTGGTGGTCAATCGTCAATCGCCCCAGAAATTGGCACCGGTGAATCAGGCGCAGCCGCCCGCAGCTGCGGGGTTAGCGGTGCAGCTTGCGGTAGGTAATGCGGTGGGGGGTGTCGGCGTCTTTGCCCATGCGTTTGCGCCGATCTTCCTCGTAATCGGCGAAGTTGCCAATATGCCAGGTTACCTGGCTCTCGCCCTCAAAAGCGAGAATGTGCGTAGCGACGCGGTCGAGGAACCAGCGGTCGTGGCTGACGACGATCGCGCAGCCCGCGAACTGCTCGATCGCCTCTTCGAGCGCGCGCAGGGTGTTCACATCCAGGTCGTTGGTTGGCTCGTCGAGCATTAGCACGTTCGCGCCAAGCTTCAGCATTTTCGCTAGCAGCACGCGGTTGCGCTCGCCGCCCGAAAGCACACCAACCTTCTTTTGCTGGTCGGCACCGAGGAAGTTGAAGCTGGCGACATAGGCGCGCGATTGCATTTTGCGGTTGCCAAGCGCCAGGATTTCGTTCTTCTCCGAAATCTCTTCCCACACGGTATGGTCGCTCGCAAGCGAGTCGCGCAGCTGCTCGACATACGCGAGTTGCACGGTTTCGCCCACGCTGACGCTGCCACTATCGGGCTGATCAATCCCGGCGATAAGCTTGAGCAGCGTACTTTTGCCCGCGCCATTTGGCCCAATGATGCCAACGATGCTGCCAGGTGGAATTGAGAGATCGAAATTGTCGAGTAGCAGCTTGTCGCCAAATGCCTTGCTCACGCCTTTCAGCTCGATCACGGTGTTACCCAGGCGCGGCCCCGGCGGGATGTAGATTTCGAGATCTTCGCGGCGGCTTTCGCTTTCCTGGTTCAGCAGGCTTTCGTAGGCGTTGATACGGGCCTTGCCTTTGGCCATCCGCGCCTTGGGTGCCATGTGAATCCATTCCAGCTCACGCTGTAGTGTTTTCTGGCGTTTGCTGTCGGCCTTTTCTTCCAGGACCAGGCGCTGCTGTTTCTGCTCAAGCCACGACGAGTAGTTGCCCTTCCAGGGGATACCGTGGCCGCGATCCAGTTCCAGAATCCAGCCCGCGACGTTATCGAGGAAGTAGCGATCGTGAGTGACGGCGATGACCGTGCCTTTGTACTGCTGCAGGTGCTTTTCCAGCCATAGCACCGACTCGGCGTCGAGGTGGTTGGTTGGCTCGTCGAGCAGCAGGATGTCGGGCTCGGTGAGCAGCAGTCGGCACAGCGCTACGCGGCGGCGCTCGCCACCCGAGAGCACGCTAATTGGCATATCGCCGGGCGGGCAGCGCAGCGCATCCATTGCCACTTCGAGCTTGCCATCGAGGTTCCAAGCATCGGCCTGGTCGAGCTTGTCTTGCAGCGCGGCCTGCTCGGCAATCAGCGCGTCGAAATCGGCATCGGGGTCGGCAAATTTCTCGTTAATCGCCTCGTAGCGCGCCAACAGGTCAACGATCGGCTGCACGGCTTCTTCAACCACCTGGCGCACGGTTTTGCTCGGGTCGAGCTGCGGCTCCTGCTCAAGCAGGCCCACCGTCACGCCTGGTGTCATCACCACGTCGCCCAGGTAGTCCTTATCGACCCCGGCCATAATCCGCAGTAGGGTCGATTTGCCTGCGCCATTCAGGCCAAGCACCCCGATCTTCGCGCCATAGTAGAACGAAAGCGAAATATCGCGGATGATCTCGCGGTTGGGCGGCACAATGCGCTTGACGCGCACCATCGAGAAAATGATTTTCGGCTCTGTCATATCGCTGCTGCGTGTTCCTTCTAGTGGCGGGTAGTTCTGGCGCATGATACCAGACTTTGTGCTGGGTTGCGCAGCTGCCGCTTTACGCGCCGCCTGAGATCGCGTACCATGCCGCGCTATGGCAACACCACGCGATTCTTACATAAATGACCCGGCGGCGGCCTATGCGCAGCGCTGTGCCACATTCGGCGCGGCGCGCGACCGCTATGCCCGCCGGAGTAGCCTGAATGCCAACCTGAGCCTGGTGCTTGTTGCGGTGGCAGTGGTCTGTTTTGGTGCGGCGCTCTGGTTGGGCCAGGGCGGGCTGCTAATGCTGGCCGGGCTGTTCGCGCTGGGCTTTGTCGCATCGTTCATCCACCACGGGCGCGTCGATGTGACGCTGCGGCGCTATACCGAGCTGCTAGCAATTAATGAAGAAGGCCAGCTGCGGCTGCAGCGCGATTGGGATGCGCTGCCGTTGCGCCAGCCGCCCAGCGCTGCCGCGCCGCAGCCGCGGCGGGCATTGCAGGCGTTTGCGCCCTTCAGTGTGGTTACAGCCCCGCGCGCGCCTTCGCCTGCGCCCGTAGCCGCGCCCGCCGATGGCCTGGCCCATGATCTCGATCTGCTGGGTCGCGAATCGCTGCAACACCTGCTCAATACCCCGGCGATGCCGATGGGGCTGGCGACATTGCGCGACTGGCTGCTGGTGCCCGCGACCGCCGCCGAGGCCCGCGCGCGCCACGCTGCGGTGGCCGAGCTTGCGCCGCTGCACGATTTCCGCGATGAGCTAGCGCTGCAAGGGCGGCTGCTCGGTGCGGCGCAAACTGGCTACGAGCAATTTTTGCGCTGGGCGGAGAGCCAGCCCTGGCTGCCCGGGCACGGCTGGCTGCTGTGGGCGGCGCGCTTGCTGCCGCTGGCGACCTTAACGCTGGCGGTGCTGCAATGGCTGGGCGTACTGGCCGCGCCCCTATGGCTGCTGGGTGTTGCCGCCGGGGCCGTGCTCACTGCCACTATGGGCCGCTCAGTCGATCGGGTGCTCGATGAAGTAAGCGAGCGCCAGGTGGTGTTCGCGGCCTACGCGGCGCTATTTGCGCATATCACCAGCCAGCCGTTTACCGCGCCCGCGCTGTGTGGCTTACAGGCGAACCTCACGGCGGGCGGCCAATCGGCGGATGCCCAGATGCGGCGGCTGGCGCGCATCATGGCGCTGGCCGATCTGCGCGGCTGGATGTTTTTCTACCCGGTGCAAGTGGCAACGCTGTGGAACGTGCATGTGCTGTGGCTGCTTGAGCGCTGGCAAGCCGTGGCTGGCAGCTATGCGCGCGACTGGCTGGCGGCGCTGGGCCAGGCCGAGGCGCTGGCGGCGCTGGCGACACTGGCGCACGATAACCCTGGCTGGGCCTTCCCCGAGTTGCTCGATGCGCGGCCTGTCGACCCGGTTGAGCCGCTCTTCGCTGCGCAGGCGCTCGGCCACCCGCTGCTGCCGCCCGCCCAGCGTGTCGATAACGATGTAACGTTGGGGCCAGCCGGTCGCCTGTTGTTGGTAACTGGATCGAACATGTCGGGCAAAAGCACGCTGCTCCGCGCAATCGGCCTGAACGTCGTGCTGGCGCAATGCGGCGGGCCGGTGTGCGCCGGTGAGCTGCGCCTGTCCCCGGTCGAGCTAGCCACCAGCATGCGCGTGCAGGATTCGCTAAACCAGGGCGTTTCCTATTTCATGGCCGAATTACAGCGCCTGAAGCAGGTGATTGTCGCAGCCGAACAGGCCCAGGGCGGCGCGCGAACGCTGCTCTTCCTCCTCGACGAAATTCTGCATGGAACTAACAGCAGCGAGCGCCAGATCGCGGCGCGCCTGATACTGCTGCGTTTGCTGGCGCTGGGCGCTACTGGTGCGGTTTCAACCCACGACCTGGCGCTGGCCGATACGTCCGAGCTTGCCGCAGCCAGCGACCTGGTGCACTTCAGCGAGCAATTTGCGCGCGGCCCGGATGGCCCGAGCATGCACTTCGACTACCGGCTGCGCCCGGGCATTGCAACCTCAACCAACGCGCTGAAGCTGATGGAGATGATTGGGCTTACGCAGGGTCTATCTGCCGTGAGCGAACAGGAGAATGAAGGATGATAGCGCTGATTGTGTCGATTGATGTTAAACCCGAGGCGGTCGAGCCGTTCATTGACGCAACGCTGGCAAACGCGCGCAGCACGCGCACCGAGCCGGGTAACCTGCGCTTCGATGTGCTGCGTGCTGCGGACAACCCCAACCATTTTACGCTCTACGAAGTATACACCTCAGATGATGCCATAGCCGCGCACCGCGTATCGGCGCACTATCAGCAGTGGGCTGCCGCAGTTGAGCCGCTGCTGGCCGCGCCGCGCACGCGGGCCTGGGTGGCACCGCTGTTTTATGGCGACGCGGCGGTGTAGCACCAATAGTCCCGAGAAAGGAGTGAGCCATGCGCTTTGAATTTGCCACCGCCGGGCGCATTCTTGTCGGCGCAGGTGTGTCGTCCGATCTGCCCGCGCTGGCGCACGCACTTGGCTCGCGTGCATTGCTGGTGCTTGGTGCAGGCGCACAGGCGCGCGGCGGTGCGGTGGCGCAGCGGGCGGCGGAACTGCGCGCCGCCGGGCTTATCGCTGCTGAATGGCTGGTTGCTGGCGAGCCAACTATCGCCGATGCCGAACAGGGCGCGGCGCTAGCGCGGCAGGCAGCGTGCACGCTGGTGATTAGCATCGGCGGCGGCAGTGTGCTCGATTCGGCCAAAGCCATCGCAGCGCTTGCGGCAAACCCTGGCGGCGCACTCGACTACCTCGAAGTCGTTGGCGCGGGCCGCCCGCTCGAACACCCAGCCTTGCCGGTGCTGGCGGTGCCGACCACGGCAGGTACCGGCAGCGAAGTGACACGTAACGCGGTGCTGGCCGCGCCCGAGCAGCGCGCCAAAGCCAGCTTGCGCCACGCCTCAATGTTACCGCGCGTCGCGCTGGTGGATCCCGAGCTTACGCTGGATTTACCACCCCAGATCACGGCGTGGAGCGGGCTTGATGCGCTGACGCAGCTGCTTGAGCCATATGTATCGTGCCGCGCCCAGCCGCTCACCGATGGGTTGTGCTTGCAGGGGCTTGAGCTGGCCGCGTGGGCGCTGCCGCGCGCCTATCACGAGCCGCGCGATCTTGCCGCGCGTGAGGCGATGTGTACAGCCAGCCTAATGGGCGGCTTGGCGCTGGCGAATGCCGGGCTGGGCGCAGTGCATGGTATTGCCGCCCCGCTCGGTGGTGGCTACCCGGCCCCGCATGGCGCGGTGTGTGCCGCTCTGCTACCGCATATCGTTGCCGCCAACATCGCAGCCCTGCAGCAGCGCGACCCCGCTGGGCCGGGCTTACCGCGCTATGCGCGTGTGGCCGAGGTATTGCTTGGCCGGCCTCATACAGAGCAGCGTGCGCTGCTGGCCGACCTTGTGCACTATTTACATAGCCTGGTTGCCGAGCTAGCGGTGCCGGGCCTTGCGCGCTATGGCCTGACCGAAGCGGCAATTCCAGGGCTGGCCCAGCAAGCAGCCCGCGCCAGCAGTATGCGCGCCAATCCACTGGTGCTTACCCAGGCAGAACTCGAAGCGGCGATTCGCGCAGCGCTGTAGGCCAGGATTACAGGCGCATTTCTAACGCTACCACCTGCGCCGCCAGTTCGGTGGGCCAGAGCCAGCCGTGCCTGCTCGCAATCGATTGGCACGCCGATTGGGCCAGTCGTACCGCCGCCACAAAGGCGCGCTCGATATCGGCCTCGCCCCGCACAAAGCATTCGGCAAACGCAGCCGCGCGGGCTGTGCTCACGTCCTGCTCAATGCCCTGTACCGCCGAGCTATTGCGCCAGCGCTCGGTAGCGCCCGCTTCGAGCCGGAGCAGCGCAGCGAGGTTCGCCAGCATAATCGCGGTGAACTCGTGCTGGGCCACCAGCCGCTGGCCGCGCAACACTTTTGCCCAGGTGCGCAAGGCGTAATACCAGAAATCGCCACTAACCTGGGTGAAGGCCGCCGCTGGATTGGCTGGGCCAAGTGCTTGCCCAACAATTTGTGCCACGCGTTCGGTAATTGCGCCGCCAGTGGCATCGTACAGTACCATCGCGGCAACCGATGCAGGTGCGCAGGGCCATTCCAGAATTCGGTCAAGCTCGGTGTCGGGGTAGAAATTGAAATCAACCCGTAGCGGTAGTGGCAGCGCATCGAGCACTGCCCACGGCTTCCCCAGGCCGCAGATGTATGCCAGCAGCACCGGGCCGAACTGCCCCAGCCACGTTTCCCACTGGCGCTCGAACGCAGCAATATCGGCGGCGCGCAGAAACAGCACCAGGTCAGCATCCGACCACTGATCGCCGCGATGTTCGCTGGTTGAGCCGTAATCGAGCACACCAGCAATCCGGGCGTCGGTGGCAGCGGCGGCAAGCACATGCGCAACGAATCGGTCGCGTGTCAGTGGTGGGCGCGGTGGCGCTGGTGAGTCATGCATGATCGGCGTGCCTTGTAGCTGTTGCTGGCTAGCCTTGCGGTTCGACAAGTAGTGTCTGCTGCAGCGGTGCGTCGGGCGGCAAAGTGAGAATAAGCGTCAGGCCGTGGGCGGCATCGACTGGCACGCCCAGGTCGAATAAGGTTGATTGATTGGCTTGCAGCGTCGTTCCGCCGCTTGTAGTAGTGGCGTAGGTAACCCCACGACTATCGCGAAAGGTAAATGCACCGGGCGGGATAGTAAGGACGGCGCTGGTAATATTCGTAATACTTCCGCTGATCTGGACATGATCGCCACTACGCTTTATCTGCGTCACCTCGACGCGGGCGCGCGGGCCACTCGCTATGGGCGTGAGCGCTGGTACCGCCTGGCCGCCAATCAGCCGATCGCGCAGGCTGGTAATCTGCTGTTGCAGGGCTGGGGGGAGGCTGGGCAAATTCACCTGCGGCAGCTGGAACGATTCGCTGGTGGGCGCATTTGGATCGGTGGGGCGTGGTATGAAGCGCTGGCTCAGCGCCGCATTGTTGAATCCACTGCCCGCGCGCGTGCTGATGACGATTAACACTAATGCCAGAAGTATGCCGCCGAGCCACATTGTCAGCGCATTGCGGTTGTCGCCCATGAAATTCTCGCTTCAACAGAATATCGGCAAAACTGGCTCATGATACCATTTCTTCCCACGGACTGTGTTGCCGCAGCGCTGAATCGGTCTGCGGTTGCTCTGTGGGGGATGGCTGTGTTCGGGTGTTCACCCATAGCGCGGCAAACTGCACACAAGGGAAACGTTGATACTCCGCTGCCGCAGGTTCAGTGCGCAACTAACGCGAACCTGCGTATTTTATGAACAATTTTATTCAACGCGCTCATATCGTACGAACGTATACCGCGTTCTGACGCGAATTTTAAAGAATTTCTTGACAAACATTCGTGCATCGAATACACTACGCCGCACACCCCTCAGTTTGAACCTAGTTGTAACAAGTATCTCAGTGGCGAGCCTGCCTACGATGACATTGGGGCGTTACGTTGTTGGCGCCCGATGGAAGAGGAGGTGAATCGGCTGATTCACGCATGGGTTTTCCTTATTCATTGAACGAGCGCCGCGCATATTTGCGCGATGGCTGGTTAGCCCCCTAAGCCTAGTATTTTTCATAAAGACGCTCGGTCCGGCCTGACAGATTCCTCAAGTAATTTAAGGAGAAACAATGAAACGGCGCGTAAGCTTCTTCCTGTTGATCTCCATTATGGCTGGCTTATTGGCAGCCTGTGGTGGTACCACTCCGAGCGGCACGGCTGCGACTGCAGTGACGGGCGCAGGCCAGGCTGCTGCGACTGCAGTGACGGGCGCAGGCCAGGCCGCTGCTACTGCAGTAGCCCCAGCCGCAGGCGGCGATGCTGGCACAATTAAGATTGTTTCGTCACTACCGCGCACTGGCTCGTCCAAAGGCCAGACCGATACAATTGTCAACGCGATCAAGCAGCGCCTTGAGCAAGATAAAAACGTGGCCTGCAATGGCAGCATCAAGATCACCTATGAGGATATGGACGATGCCACCGCTGCCGCTGGTAAGTGGGATCCCACCCAGGAAGCCAACAACGCTAACAAGGCTGCCAGCGACGCTGATGTGATGGTGTATATTGGCACGTTCAACTCGGGCGCGGCTAAAGTCTCCATCCCGATCTTGAATGCGGCGGGCCTGGTGATGATCAGCCCGGCCAACACCTACCCCGGCCTGACCAAAACCGCCGCCGCAGAGCCAGGCGAGCCGGACAAATACTACCCAAGCGGCAAGCGCAACTACACCCGCGTGGTGCCCGCCGACGACCTGCAGGGTGCGGCAGCGGCCAACTGGGCCAAGGATCTGGGCGTGAAGAGCGTCTATATCCTGCACGACACCGAAACCTATGGCAAGGGTATTGCCGATGTGTTCCGCGCCAAGGCCAAAGAGAACGGCTTCACCGAGCTGGGCTATGAGGGTATTGACAAGAAAGCCCAGGATTACAAGGCGCTTGGCACCAAGATCAAGAGTGCCAACCCCGACATGGTGTACTTCGGTGGCATTACCCAAAACAACGCCGGCCTGCTGCTGAAAGACCTGCGCGCGGCTGGCTTCACCGGCAAGTTCATGGGTCCGGATGGCATCTATGAGAACGCCTTCATTGAGGCGGCGGGCGATGCGGCTGAAGGTGCCTACGCCACGTTCGGTGGCATTCCGGCGAGTAAGCTGACTGGCAAGGGCAAAGAGTGGTACGATGCCTACAAGGCGAAGTTTAGCAGTGAGCCGGAAGGCTACGCATCGTATGGTTACGAGGCGGCCAACGTAGCGCTGGCCGCAATTAACAAGGCCTGCAAGAAGGATCGCGCCGCCATCCTCGATGCCGTGTTCGCCACCAAAGACTTCGACGGTATTCTGGGTAAGTGGAGCTTCGACAAGAACGGCGACACCTCGCTCACCACGATGAATGGCGTTGTGGTAAAAGGTGGTAAGTTCGATAATGATAACGCGGTCGCTCTCAAGTAGCTACGGATTGACGGAATGTGAGAAGCGCGGGGCGATGTTCGTCCCGCGCTTCCCATACAACATCTTAGGAATTGGCAAGAACGTCCTCGCAACCATATAATGAAATTGACAGGCTGAAGAACAGGAAACTTCGAAGTGTTGTGACTACGCGAAACAGAGTGCAACTAGCCTTGCTTGGATTGGCTCTGATGCAGCAGCATCATCGGCGAATAACATAGTTGCTCAATACGCATGTTTAAGGAGTTCCCATGGCTACTACGGCGCGATCTGCTTCCCGCCCCGCAACCCAAAATATTGGTCGCTGGCTTGTTGGTGGGGTGTTGGGTCTGATGCTGGCACTGGTGCTGTTCCGCATTCTCAGTCAGGCGGTACAGAACCCGGCCTTGCTCGCCCAGCAGTTGCTCACCGGCGTGTCGAAAGGCGCGATCCTGGCGATCATTGCACTTGGCTATACCCTGGTGTACGGCATTATTGAGCTGATCAATTTTGCCCATGGCGATGTGTTTATGCTTGGTTCGTTCGCGGCGCTGACGCTGATCGGCCTGAGTGGCCTAAATCGAAATACTCCACCGCTTGAGCGGGCGTTTCTGTTATTCGTTATTCTGATTGTCGTGATGTGTTTCACGGCATTTTTGAACTATAGCATTGAACGAATTGCCTACCGCCGATTGAGAAATGCGCCGCGCCTGGCACCACTGATCTCGGCGATTGGCGTTTCGTTTGTGTTGCAGAATGTGGGCCTGCTGTGGGGCAAACTGCCCTGGCGGCGCGGCGACACCGGCGCGCTCTACGGCCTGGGCGTATTTGTTGTGCTGTTTGCCGTGGGAATCTGGGGCATTACGCAGCTGAATAAGCGCATCAAGACCGATCGCGCGCTGGTGCGACTGGCGCTATGGGTGCTGCCGCTGCTGCTGCTGGTTGCCATTTCCGTCACGGCGCTGAATGCCACCCGCAACGCGGTGCTTGGCCCCGAGGGCAGCCCGGCACGCCTTGAGCTCGAGGATCGTGCCAAGCATCCCAAGATTATGGGCTCGACCGATGTAGCCCCTAAGGATGTGCCCGCCGGAATTATTTCGTCCGATAGCCTGTTTGGCGAAAATGCGCCGATTAACCTGAGCTGGCTCGATATCGCGGTGGTGCTGGTGAGTGTCTCACTCATGCTGAGCCTGTACCTGTTTGTGCAGCGCACCAGCGCCGGGAAAGCCATGCGCGCTACCGCCCAGGATCGCGACGCTGCCCGCTTGATGGGCATTGACGTCGATAGCACGATCTCGCTGGCCTTTTTGCTTGGCGGGGCGCTGGCAGGCGCGGCGGGCCTGATTGCGGCGATCTACACAACCCAGGTGGTGTTCGACCTGGGTTTCAAGGCGGGCTTGCTCTCGTTTACCTCAGCGGTGCTTGGTGGTATTGGTAATGTCGCTGGCGCTATGCTTGGTGGCTTCCTGATTGGCCTGATCCAAACGCTTTCGGACCAGTACCTGGCAACGCAATGGACAAATGCCGTTATCTTCGGCATTCTGGTAGCTATTTTGGTCTTCCGCCCCACCGGCTTGCTCGGTGAGGATGTTGGACAGAAAGCGTAGGTGGGGCGATGGGCAATGTACGATTTGGCTTCTGGGCTGGCATTGCGGGCCTCGCCACAATTATGATCGTCGGTGGGAAGACGATCTGGATGGTTGCGCTGATTATTGGCTTGATCATTGGCTTGCTTTCAGCCAATAACGATACCCTGCATACACCGCAGCAGGGTGCGCGGTTTGGCGCGATGAATGGGCTGGTAGCAGGCGCGGTGATGCTGGTCGGCCAGCTGCTGCGCAGCCTGTGGATCGATAACCTGGCGGGCCAACCGGTGCTTGAGCTAGGCATGGGCGCGTTCGGCTCAGCGATTGTTGCTGGCCTGATTGGTATTGTGCTCACCGTAGTGGTTGCCTCGGTGCTGAGCGCAGGCCAGCACCTGAGCGGCCTGGCGCGCACCCTGAGTGTTGGCGCGGTTGTAGGCGCATTCTTGCTGTTTCTGCCGCAGATCGATCGGGGTCTGGGCCTGGCCTGGCTGGGCGATATCATCCCGATTATGATCTTCATCATTCTGGCGTTGGGCTTGAATATTGTGGTGGGGTATGCGGGCTTGCTCGACCTGGGCTATGCCGCATTCTTCGCGATCGGTGCTTACACCGCCGGTATGCTCTCCTCGACCCACCTATCGGGCCAGTTTGCCTCGAATTTCCAGCTCTCATTTTGGCTGGTGATCTGGATCGCGGCGGCGGCAGCGGCGGTGTTTGGCGTTATTCTTGGTGCGCCAACTTTGCCATTACGCGGCGATTACCTCGCGATTGTAACACTCGGGTTTGGTGAGATTGTGCCAATCTTATTCACCAATCTCGACTCGATTGAGTGGATTAAAACCGCCAATGGCGATCCGCTCAACCTCACTGGTGGCGACCCTGGCATCAGCGCGATTGCGCCGCCGTCGCTACCCATTGTGCACAGCTTCGATGGATCGCTGGCAATGATCATACAGCTGATTTCATTCGTGCTCGTGGCGCTGGCGGCGCTGTACCTTGTGCGTCGCGTGCTGGATGAAGATCGGATTGCCGGAAAATCGACAACGCTGACCACGGTTGTAGGTGGCTTACTTGCGCTCCTGCTGTTGTATGGCTTTTTCTACGGTGCCAAGATTGGTGATGCGACCCTGGCTATTCCTGGTACCAGTGGGGCCGGGCAATTCTTGCCGACCGAGCGTACACCCTGGTATTACCTGATTATCGTGATCTTCGGCTTCTCAGTCTTTTTCATCAACCGCCTGCGACGCTCACGATTGGGCCGCGCCTGGATGGCGATGCGCGAAGATGAGCTGGCGGCTGCCTCCATGGGTATCGACCTGGTGCGTACCAAACTGTTGGCCTTCGCACTGGGCGCAATGTTCTCGGGCTTTGGCGGCGCATTCTATGGCGCCTACCTGGGTTCGATTACGCCGTCGAGCTTTCAGTTCGACAAGTCGGTATTGATTCTGTGTATGGTGATCCTGGGTGGTTTGGGGAACATCCCTGGCGTTATTCTCGGCGGCCTGATCATTGTGTCAGCCGACATTTTCTTCCTCAACCGCTTGACCGACCTGCTCAAGCAGATCGCCTCGAACTCGAATAATACCGCGCTGGCCGATTTCAAAGCATCGGATTATCGCCTGATGCTGTTCGGCATTGTGCTGGTGATTATGATGCTGGTGCGGCCCGAGGGTCTGGTGCCGAGTGCGCGCCGCCGCGCCGAGCTGCATGCCGATGGGGACGTAACCAAGCAGGAAAATACTACCGTATTCGATGTCGAGCAGGATGCTCAGCTAAGCCCGGAGTAAGGAATGGCACCAGTTCTTGAAGCAACCGGCATCACCAAACGCTTTGGCGGATTGGTGGCTGTGAACAATGTCGATTTTGTGATCGAGCGCGGTTCGATTCGCGGCCTGATTGGGCCGAACGGAGCCGGTAAAACCACGTTCTTCAATATGATTACCGGTCTGTACGCACCATCGGAAGGCACGTTACTCTTTGACGGAATGCTGCTCAATGGCTTGAAACCTCACCAGGTAACCGCTTTAGGCATTGGCCGTACCTTTCAAAACATTCGCCTATTCGCGAATATGACCGCGCTGGAGAATGTGATGGTTGGCCAGCATCCGCGGATGCGCGCCGGTGTTTTTGGCACGCTTATTCACTCGAAGTCGATGAGCGAGGAAGAAGAGCGGGTGCGTAAGCGGGCACTCGATCTGCTCGATTTTGTGGGCTTGGGCCGCAAACGCGCCGACGAAACCTCGAAAAACTTGCCATATGGCGATCAGCGACGGCTGGAAGTGGCGCGCGCGTTAGGCACCGACCCGAAGCTGCTGCTGCTCGATGAGCCAACCGCCGGTATGAACCCGGCTGAAACCGATGACCTGACCCGCCTGATCTATCACCTGCGCAGTAACTACGAAAGCCCGAACCGCAAGGAAAAGGGCTTGACGGTGCTGCTGATTGAGCACGATATGAAGGTGGTGATGGGTATTTCGGAAGAGGTGACAGTGCTTGATCACGGTGCGAAGATCAGTGAGGGCTTGCCCGCGCAGGTACAGAGCGACCCGCAAGTGATCGAAGCCTACCTGGGCAAAGGTGCAGCGGCGCACGGTAAAACCGGGCGCAAGTCGGCGGCGACTTCGGGTATTAACTAGCGTACTGCCCTGGGGCGGTTCAGCTCTGGTTGCTTAGAACTACATGAGCTAGCCCTACGTCAACTACGCAATCTGTGGATAGATGAGGGTATTATGGCGCTTCTGGAACTCAAAGACGTTCATACCTACTACGGGAATATCCACGCGCTGAAAGGGATTTCGCTCACGGTTGAGAAGGGCGAAATCGTCACGCTCATCGGCTCGAATGGCGCGGGTAAAAGCACCACCCTGCGCACAATTTCGGGTATTACGCCGCCACGCCAGGGCCAGGTGTCGCTCGAAGGCAAGCGTATCGACCAGATTCCGGCGCATAAAGTCGTCAACCTGGGCGTGCTGCAATCGCCTGAAGGGCGGCGCATCTTCCCGCGCCTGACGGTGCGCGAGAACCTGGAGATGGGCGCGTTTACCCGCACCGACAAGGATAATATTGCATCCGATATGGATCGGGTATTTGAGCTGTTTCCCCGCTTGAAGGAGCGCGTTAGCCAGTATGGCGGCACGCTTTCCGGTGGCGAGCAGCAGATGCTGGCGATTGGCCGCGCGCTGATGGGTCGGCCCAAGGTGCTACTGCTCGATGAGCCTTCGATGGGGCTTGCGCCCGTGCTGGTTGAGCAGATTTTCAACATCATCAAAGACATTAACGCTCAGGGTACCACCATTCTGCTGGTGGAGCAGAATGCGTTGATGGCGCTGGGTATTGCGCACCGCGGCTATGTGCTGCAAACCGGGCAGATCGTGCTTTCAGATTCGGCCAAGGCGCTGAGCGAGAACGAGACGGTGCAAAAAGCCTACCTTGGTATGGAGTAGCGCGGCGGCTTTATTTGGGTTTTGGGGTAGCTTACAACCGCTTCCATGCATAACAGCATGGAAGCGGTTGTTTATTCTCTGGGCACGATGTTATTGTAGGCCAACGGCCTGGGGTAGCGGCTGTGCTTCGGTAGCCTGCCGGAGCACGGCTAGCAGGAATGGGTCGATCTGGCCTTCCTGAAGCACCGCCTGCACATCGGGCACGCGCGCTCCGGTGCGTGGGTCGCGCACGGCGCGGTGGCGGCCCTGGGTGGTATATACGCGCGCGACGGCATCGTCGCCATCGCTACGCTCGCTGGCGCGCAGCAGTGCAATGAGCACCGCCGGGTCGTCACTATCAAGCTGGTCGTTTACTGCTAGCACGCTGACGCGTGCCAGGTTGCGCTGGCGGTCGTCGGCAGGGCCGCTGTGCAGTTTGTGCAGCCCGGCTTCGCCACGCAAGAATTCATACACATTGCTACCGCGAACCAGCAGCGTCAGCGCACCAACCAGGCGGCCATCGCCAGCGCGTCGCTCACTATCGGCTGGTGGCTCAAGGGCGGCATACTCGTAGCCCTTGCGGGCGGCCCAGGCCGTGTACATCGCCAGCAGCTGTGCTACCCATGTCTCGCTGTCGCGCCCCAGTGGCACAATTTTCAGTAGCGCCTGGTCGCGCCCTGCGCCCGCCCCCGCCCCGGCGAGCTCCATCTGGACATAGGCCAGCTCGGTGGCGAGCTGTTCAGCGTCGTGCGCAAGCTCGGGGATGCCGCGCCGATCGCGGCGCATGCGGATCTGGCGGCCTTTCTCTTCCAGGTATTCGGCGCGTTCGGCCAGCGCATCGAAGCGTTTCAGCACGCGCTCAAGGTGATACACCCGGCTCAGCACTTCGCGCGCCGCTTCTTGCGCATCCCAGAAGCTAGGCTCGGCGGTGCGCCGCAGCAGTGTTGTTACCTCGCGCCGTAAATGCTTTACCACTGGCCCGGTAGCCTCGTCGTCGGCGCGCGCGCGCAAATCGCGGATAGCACGGAGCACAGCTTGCAGATCGTGCTCAAGCTTGCGGTCGGGGGTGGGTGCGGGTGGCGCAAGCTCAGTTAGCTCTTCGGGAATATCGAGCGATACCAGGCTCAGCGTGATCTGGCCTTCGCGCACACCGAAGCGCAGGAGATGCCCAGCGGCATTCCCTGCTGCTGCCAGGCTTGCATCGCGCTCAACGACCAGGTGGGCTAGCGGCAAAATCACCATACGCTCGATCTCGCGCTGCAATGGGCGCGCGCCATACAAGGGGTGGAATCCCTGCGCCAGCAGCCGCTCAATCACCGCGTCGTCGATCTCAACCAGCAGATTCCGCCGTACCACTCCCTCACGCATCAGTAGCTTGCCCAGCTCGCGCCGGGTGATCAGGCGCATGGCATCGAGCGTGAGCGGGCGAAAGGCAGTAATCCGGTCGATACGATTGAAGAACTCGGGACGGAAAAATTGCTCGGCCTGCTTGGTAAAATACGCACGCAGCCGCTCATCGCTCGTGGTCGGGTCGTCGCGCCCACTGCTGCCAAAGCCAATGTCGTGCATTTCGCGGCGGCTAGCCCCCAAATTCGAGGTCATAATAATAATGGCATTGCGGAAATCGGCGGTGCGCCCGCCAGCATCGGTAAGGCGACCTTCACCAAGCACTTGCAGCAATGCGTCGAATACTTCGCGATGCGCTTTTTCTAGCTCATCGAACAGCACTACGCAGAAAGGTTGTGCCCGCACCTGTCGCGTCAGCTCGCCTTCGCTCTCGGATTTCCAGGTGGTGCCAATCAGGCGCGGCAGTGCATCGGCGGCGGCATATTCGCTCATATCAAAGCGAATCAGCCGGTCGCGGCTGCCGAACAGGAACTCGGCCAGTACCTTCGCTAGCTCGGTTTTGCCTACGCCGGTTGGCCCAACAAAGAAGAAGCTGCCTAGCGGTTTGTGTGGGTCATTCAGCCCAGCCTTAATCACTGTGACTAGATCAACCATTGTGGCCACCGCGTCGGGCTGGCCTAGCAACCGTTCTTCGAAGTAATCGCGCACGTCGGGCACGCGCAGAGCTTGCTCATCCGAGATGATGAAGCTCGGCAGACCAGTGGCGCGCGTAAAAGCGGCAATCGCTTCGTCGCGGCCCAGCAGCAGGCGCGGGCGCTCGGTGGGTGTGTAGCGCGAAACAGCATCGCGCGCAAGCTCTTCGAGGAAGCGCACCACTTTGCCGGGGTAGGCGCGGTATGGCATGAAGCGGCGGGTCAGGTTGAGCGCGGCAGCCACGGCGGTGGGTGCGATGCTCAGGTTATGCGCCGCTTCAAGCCGCCGCGCGGTCGCCTGCACAATCGCCTGGGTATCGGCCTCATTCGTTTCGCTTACATCAATGCGGCGAAATGCGTGCATAAAGCTCGGCTCAATCCGCACGCCTGCGTCAAAGCCTTCGGGCGCACACTCGCAAATAATCGTCAGCTCTCCGCTTTCGATGTAGGGGCGCAAGAAGCGGCCCATATTGTTATCGCTGCCACTCCAGCGGCCCGCATCCAGAAGTTCGTTCGGGTCGGCCATATACAGAATCTGGCGACCGCGCCGCACCTGCTGAATGAGCCGCTGGGTGCGGCCCTGCCACTCGCCGGTGTATTTCATGCCAGCGATCAGGTTGTTAGCGGTGATTGCCCACACTTCGCGGCCACGTAGCGCAGGCGGCACCGTGCCCGCGCGGATGCGCTCAACTATCTCATGCAACAGCGCCGTTTTGCCAACATCGGCGCGGCCCACCAACATAATGCTACTGTGCTTTTCGCCAGCTAATGCGGTAATAAGCTGATCGACCAGCGCCTCGCGCCGATCAGCGCGGCCAAGCTTGCCCCGCGCCGCCTGTTCGCTCAGGTTCATGCCGCATAAGGTCAGCACGTTTTCCTGGTTGTGGGTATTACTCAGCTCGGCAGGCTCAGGCTCGGGCGCATCGGGTACGCTCAGGCTCATGATTTCGAGCGTTTCGGTGCCATCCAGGTCGGCCTCGACGATCGCGAGCGATTTCCACTTATGCATGTGGTGGAGCAATGCGGCGCGCGCCTGGGCTTCAAGCTCGGCTGAGTCGCTTACCACCAGGTGGAAGCCATCAATCCGTGGTGCCGTGACAATCAGGTGGCGTGTTGCGCGCGTGGGCTGCGTTTCTGTGACAAGTATCTGCACAGTAATTGGGATCGGCGGCTGTGGGCCTTTGCCCTTAGGTTGCACCTCCAGCGCAATCGGCTGCAAGTGCTGCTGCTCATAAAACAGGTATTTACCCTGCGCGCGCCGCCCCAGATCTTTAAGGTGCTCGGCGAGCTGCTGGCGAATATCGGCCAGGGCCTCGTCGTGCGTTTCGGCATAGGCGGAAAGGGTGGGGATTGCTGGCACCAGGATTGTCCAGGCACCATAGCTGTGATGTTGAACAAACAGACGGAAGCGCATGTTCATAGCGTGAGTATAGCGAGAAGCTGCTGCGGCGTCAATCTGGGCGCGCCTGCGTACCCATCAATAAGAACGCGACACGCGGCAAATTTCGTTCACGAAATGCGGGGAAATTGAGCGCGGAAGCACGATTCGGCGCATTGGAACCACGCCAAGCTATTCGCTTATGAGTCAGTGGCAGGTGGTGGTGTGGGTAAGGGGTCGTTGGTTTCGGCGAGCAGCTCGCGACGCACCCAGCCGGTAATGCGCCCGCCACCGCGTACTACCACCTGGTACCAGCCGTCACGTTCCTGGAAGACAAACAGGCGGCTTTCCGGCCCGACGTGCGCCACTATATTGGCGCTATTGCGTGGGAGGGCGAAAATATCGACACCTTCGGCGGCAAGCGGGCGTTGGGTTTTGTATTCTGGCGGTAGCAGCGCCGCGCCATCGTTGGGGTCGCGCTCGTTCAGGTAGCGCACAATTCCATTCGCGATCCCCACGGCTATGCGGTCGGCCTGGTCGATCATCATCGCGCGATCGGCGGCGTTGGTGAGGAAGCCCATTTCGAGAATGACGGCGGGAGTGGTGCGGGCAATTGAATGTTCGTGTCGGCGATAGTTAAACGCATAGTAGCCGCGCATATTGAAGGTTACCGCGTCATCTTGTGGCATACCGGTTGCCTTGCCGTATTCTGCCACCATGCTATCGAGCAGGTGTTGCGCGGCGCGTGAGGTGCGCCAGGGCGTAGCCAGCTTAAAGCCCCGGCTGTTTGTGCTGCTAGAGCCATCGGCATGAATTGCCACAAATGCGTCAGCATCGTAGCCTGGGGGTATCGTTGCCGGAATCAAATCGGCCTGCACCCCATGGCTTTTAAGCAGATCGACGACACGCGTCGCTACATTCAGGTTCACGTCGGCTTCGGCATAACCCGCGGCAAAGGCCCCCGACGACGTGCGTAGGCGCGCTAGCTCGTCGGGCAGCTCTTTCGATTTCCAATGGCCTACCTGAATGCCAACGCGCGGCGCTTGGTTGTCTGGCCGAGTGGTTGGTGTAGCGTCAATGGTTGGTGTTGGTGTCGCCGGGATTGCGGTTGCAGTGGGAAGCGGCGTGTTAGTTGACGGAATAGTGGTGCTGGTAGGCTGCGCGGTGCTAGATTTGGGCGGTTGTACTGTCGCAGCTGCGACAACATTCAAATCTACTTCGCTGCTCGGGTGAGCGGTTGCGGCAGGCGGCGCGGCGGCAGGCACAGGTTGATTCAGGGCGAGCGCGCTGGTAACAGCTAGCGCCAGGGCAATGGCTAAAAATATTCGTTTACGGAATAATTGTGCCAGCATGCCCACTCCTGCACCTGTATGGGATGGCGGCAGTATAGCACAGGAGCTTGCGCGCGAACGATCGATTTAATGAGAGATGAATGAGTGTGGTATGTTGCGCGCAGATTGACGTACAACATACCACTATGAGGGTGTTGTTATGAGTTCAAGCTTGTGCCACACTCGGTGCAAAATTTCGCGCCCGCTGGCAGGGCTGCACTGCATTTGGGGCAGCTCGGTGCGCGCAACGAATGGCCGCACTCGCTGCAAAACTTCGCGTTTGCCACAACTTGCCCCCCGCATTGAGGGCAATGTTTCATTGCAGGGGCGGACGGAGCGGGGGTAGGTTGCAGTGCTGGAGTGAGCGCACTGCCCATAACCGCACCGAGGTTCACGCCGACCCCCAGTCCCACCCCGGCACCAGCCAGGCTATTGCCGCCCGATTTGGCCGCATCTTCCAGCGCCTCGGCGGCTTTGAAGCGGGTATAGCCATCGATGCCGCCCATGGCTGCCACGCCACCAGCCTGGTCAAGGCGGCGCTCAAGCTCTTCGGGGATAGTGATGGTGTTGATATAGAAGCGCGTCAGTTCCAGCCCAAGGTTGGCAAAATCGCCCTTCAGCGCATCGTGAGCCGCCTCAGAAAGCTCATCGTACTCAGTTGCCAGGTCAACTACCGAAAGTTTGCGCTCGCGCATCCACTCGGCGATGACATCGGCCACCCGCGCAATAATCGAGCTGCGCAGTTGTTCCTCAACATCCTGTACACTGAAGCGTCCACGCGTACCAACTACGCTACTGAGCAGTTTGCGCGGCTCGGCAACCTGAATAATGTAGGTGCCGAAGGCGCGGATGCGCGCCAGGCCAAATTGCGAATCGCGCATGGGGATGGGCTGCGGCGTACCCCAGCGCAGATCGGTGTGCTGCTGCAAGCTCACATAATACACATCGGCGCGGAAGGGGCTTTTGTTGCCGAACGGCAGTTTCAGCAGCTCCACCAGCAGCGGAATATTTGCGGTTGTGAGGGTGTGGCGGCCTGGGATGAGCATGTCGAGAAAGCGGCCATCGCGGGCGAAGAATGCTAGCTGGCCTTCGCGCACAATACACTGCGAGCCTAGCCGCAGCTCGCCTGAGCCATCGGGCGGGACGCGCGCTGCCAGTATATTACCAGTTGGGTCAAGGTATTCAACCAGGTCGAGCAGGGCCATGCGATGTTCCTCCTGAAAGTTTGTAACGAGTGCTCGATGGGTGTTTGAAAGGGTACCGATCAATCTACGTGTTCGCTACGCAAAGGTTGCAGCTAGGTGCTAACCCGTGCGCTGCAAGCTGTAGTTCAGCCGCCGTAGCGCAAATTCCAGGCCGCTCTGAAGCGTTGCGCGGGTTTGAATGTTGCTGAAATCAACCCCTAGACCAACCAACGTTTGCGCGATTTCGGGGCTAATACCTACCAGAATACTTTCGCAGCCAAGTAGCCGGGTCGATTGTACGGCGCGCACAAGGTAACGCGCAACGCTCGTATCTACTACAGGTACGCCAGTAATGTCGATAATGACAACCTGCGCACTTGCGTGGCTAATTGAGCCGAGCAGATTTTCCATAATGCGCATCGCCCGGTGGCTTTCGATCACACCGATCAGCGGCAGTAAGAGGATGCCGTTCCACAGCTGAATAACTGGTACGGTGACCTCATCGAGGATCTGGCGCTGCATTTCAACAATGGCACTTTGCTCACTGATTTCCCGCTGAAGCTGGGTAATTTCGTTCTGGCGGCGATGCAGCTCAGTCACATCGATCATCGTGCCAACCAGCGCTACCACCGCGCCTTGCTCATTACGAATCGGGAACTTGCGCGTCCAGCTGATACGTTGTGTGCCATCGTTGTGCTGGATTGTTTCTTCAGCGGCGCTTGGCTGGCCCGTGGTGAGCACATCGTTATCACTGCGCCAGGTGCTGGCGGCCCGTTCGTTATCGCCAAAATCGGCTTCGCTACGGCCAATCAGCAGCTCGCGAGGTTGGCCGCGCATCTTACAAAATGCCTGATTACAGGCGATCCAGCGGTGGTTAGTATCTTTCATGAAGACTGGATCGACATACGCATCAAATGCGGCTTGGAGGAGTTGTGCAAGTTGCAATGTGGGTGTTGGTATCGGAGAATTTTCGCTGGTCATCGCTTTGATATGCCTTACAGAAATATGATTTGCCACTGAGCTACAGCTACTCAGTGCGAACCTGTGAGGCTTATTGTATAGCGTGCTTGGCACCAGAACAGTAACACTATTCGTGCAATTTTGTACCAGGCTGATCGATATGTGGGCGGCTAGGGGATATTACAATACTGGCTGATACATGAGCAGCGTGCCTGCTCCTGAAGCCTGACCGAGCAGTGCGGCGGTGAGGAGGCCTGGCGCGGGGCCAATGAGCTGAACTTGTAGGGTCGGTATGGCTCGCACCAGCTGCCACATCAGCTCAATCTTGCTGCGCATGCCGCCGGTGACATCGGCACCGTGTGAGCCGCCCGTGCCGCGTAGCACCGTGTCGATATTTTCTGCGGTGATGAATGGGATGCGTTGTGCCCGCGGGTTGGCGCGCGGGTCGGCAGTATACACGCCTGCCTCGCCAACCAGTATCACCCGCGTGGGTTGTAGCGCTGAGTCGCGGCACAGCGCTTCGAGTAGCTGCTCGGTTGAGATAATCGCCGACCCTTGCGCAGTGTCGAACGCCACGTCGCCATGAACCACCGGCACCAGCCGCCGTGCAAGCGCGCGTTCGAGGGCCGCTGTATCCCATGCAGCTAGCGGCCCGCCGGTACTGACGAGTGTGGCCGAGGGTTGGAATGCGATCGCTGGCACGCCCGCCGACAGTAATTCATCAACAACGATCCGATTCAGGCGTAGCGCGGCAGCCGCGGTTTGTGCAAAGCCCATCCAATCGGCGTCGGGCGCGAGTCCAGTGTGAATTCCATAGCGCCGGGCGTAGGTATGCCCAAACGAGCCGCTGCCATGGCCGATAATCAGGCGATAATCCGGGGGCGCAACGTCGAGCGCGGCGCGCACTTCGGCGGCCAGGCGGCGAATAAGCGGCAGATCGGGCGCTTCCTGGCCCTTCTTATCGGTAATGACCGAGCCGCCGAATTTGACGAACGTTTGCATGTGGGTTATCGCTGCTGTGAAGCTAAGGAGAATGCCTGCTGGTTTTGGTAAAGCCTTTAGCCCTGATGCGGTAGCGCTAGAATGCCCAGCACGAGCGCTCCCCAGAGTGCGCCAGCCACCAGGAAGGGCACATCCTTGATGATTAAATCGGCCGGGCTGCCCCCCTCGCCGTGTTTATACATCAGGTACAGGTAGCGGAAGATCAGGTAAATCACTACCGGGACGGTAATAAGCATGATCGGGAAGGGCTTGCGCGGCAGCGTTTCGGCGTTGGTGGTGAACATGGTATAGGCAATAATCGTTGCGGCGGTGATAATTGAGATCATCTGGTCAAGCATCGGAAGCGAGTATTCGGCCAGAATACGCCGATGTTCACCCGCGCCATTTTCCAGCAGAATAAGCTCGGCGCGGCGTTTAGCCAGGCCCAGAAACAGCGCGAGCAGCCCCATACACATGAGCAGCCAGTAGGTGATCTGAATATCGAGCACCAGTGCCCCGGCCACAGCGCGCAGCACGAAGCCTGCCGCAATCGTAAAGATATCGAGAATAACGATATTTTTGAGGTAGTAGGAGTAGAGCACGCCCTGAATCAGCACATAGCTCAGCAGCGCCAGCCCGAAATCGATATTCCGCCACAGTGGCTGCCCCGCATTATAATCGAGCATGAAGGCCCCTGGCAGCACTACCACCAGGAGCAGTACTGCGGCGACGCGGGCGACTGCCGGACTGAGCCGCCCCGACGCCAACGGCCGATTCTTCTTCTTCGGGTGGGCGCGATCCTTCTCAATATCTACCAGATCGTTAATCAGGTATATGGCGCTCGCGGCCATGCAGAACAGCACAAATGCAATGCCCACAATCAGCAGCTTGCCGGGTTCTTGCCAGAGTGGGGTACCGGTGATTGTGTCTTTGGCGAAGGCGATCGCCGCAAACACAAAAATATTCTTAATCCATTCTTTCGGGCGCATTGCCCGCAGCAGCTCAATCATCACAGCAGCACCGCGCGCCCGGCTCTTTTCAATCTCGAGGGAATGGGCCATGTTACGTTACTCGCTTTGTGTATGCCGCGCGTGGTTAGGTCGTTTATACGCGATGCGCGCTGCTTGTGGCGGCTTGCATTCTACCTGAGGCGCGCGTATGCGTCAATTATCAGCTACCTGTGTTTGACAGCCCGAACGGCTATGCTACACTCTGGGCAGCGATGCGCATTCACTAACCCAATGAAACGGAGTATTTGAACATGCAGAATTTGCTCGTAACCGGCGGAGCGGGCTTTATCGGCAGCAATTTTGTCCACTATATGCTCGATACATATGCCGACTACCGCATCGTCGTGTTCGATAAGCTCACGTATGCTGGTCGGCTTGAAAACCTTGAGCATGCCCAGCTAAACCCGCGTTTTGCCTTTGTCCAGGGCGATATTTGCGACATTGATGCCGTGCGTAGTGCGATCCAGCAGCACAATATTGATACAATTGTGAACTTCGCCGCTGAAACGCATGTTGATCGTTCGATTATGATGCCTGATGCGGTGGTGCGCACAAATGTCAATGGCACCTGGGCGCTGCTTGAAGCCGCGCGTGAGCTGAAGCTTGAGCGCTTTCACCAGATCAGCACCGATGAGGTGTATGGCGCGATTCCTGCGCCACAGCGCTCGAAAGAGGGTGACCCGCTGGAGCCACGCAGCCCGTATTCGGCCAGCAAGGCCGGGGCCGAGCACCTGGTGTATGCCTACTATATTACTTATGGTCTGCCCGTAACAACGACGCGCGGCTCGAATAACATTGGCCCGTACCACTACCCGGAAAAAGCGCTGCCGTTGTTTATCACCAACGCCATCGATAATATTCCGCTGCCGCTATATGGCGATGGCATGCAAATGCGCGATTATCAGTATGTTCGCGATCATTGTGAGGGTATTGATCTGGTGTTGCACAAAGGTGCACTCGGTGAGTTCTATAATGTTGGTACCGGCGTCGAAACCCATAATATCGACATGGCGCGCAAGGTGCTCGATTTGCTTGGCAAACCCCACAGCCTGATCACCTTTGTGCCCGACCGCGCCGGCCACGATCGGCGGTATGCGCTCGACACCAGCAAGCTTCAGGCGCTCGGCTGGCGCAGTCGCCATAGCTTCGACCAGGCGCTTGAAGCGACGGTACGTTGGTTTGTTGCGAACGAAGCCTGGTGGCGCCCAATCAAGAGCGGCGAATACCTCGACTATTACCGCAGGCAGTACGTCGAGCGGACATGAAGGACGGGGGGCTGGAATATTCTAACCCCAGCCCCTAGACAACAAACGCTCCTGGGTTGAACAGCCCCGTGCCATCCCAGCGGGCCTTGATCGCGCGCATCAGGTCGAGTGCGTCGGGCGCGTGCCCCCAGCGCTCGATCGGCGTGTTGGCGTTGGCGGGAGCGGATAGTACCGCTGCGTAGCCGCCTACCGCGCGGGCTGGGCCACGCAGCAGTGCGATGTCGTCGGTGCCGCGAATGTACACCAGCCCACCGGCGAGATCGGCGACGAAAGCGGCCTCGTCGGGCAGATCCAGCGTGCGTAGTAGCTCAGACAGATCTTTCGGTGCCACACCTAGTCGAATCAGCGTCTCTCCAGGTGTCGCGGCGCCCAGCCAGTCGGCCCAGATCTCGCTTCCAGCCGGCTGATCGACCTGAAAGCCGCGCACTCTCGTCTGTCGTAGCGCTGCGCGTGCCTGGGCTAGCTCTGTCGCCACGTCCTCGGACTGGCCTTCGGCCGTGTAGATCAGCGACCATCGACTGCCGACCACTGACCACCAGTCGCCAGTGCCCGATCGCGAGCTGCCGTTCGTTATTCGCCGCTCGTCGTTCGTTGGCCCGATGAGCAGGAGTGACGACGCTGTCATACAGATCGGGAGCAGGCATGCGCCGAGGGCCAGACCGCTGTCGAGGTCTTCAACCAGCGCGATCAGGCTGGCGCGGCGGCGCGGCAGCGGGGCCAGCTTGAGCGTCACGTCGGTCAGCATCCCGAGTGTGCCATGAGAGCCGACGAACAGCTTGGGCAGATCGTAACCAGCCACATTCTTCACCACCGGCCGCCCGGCACGGATCACACGCCCGTCGGGCAGGGCTACTGTCGCGGCGAGCACCAGGTCGCGCGCACCGCCGTAGCGCATGCGTAGCGGCGCGTTGAAGCTAGTCGCCACGATTCCGCCGACCGTTGCCTCCGGCCAGGGCGAGGCGAGCGGTACCCACATTCGCTCGTGCGCCAGCTCGGCTTGCAGCTCGGCCAGCGGCGTGCCAGCGCCGACGGTGACGTAGAGATCTTCGAGCGCGCAGGCGCGTATTCCCCGCAGAGCTGCGGTCGAGAGGGTGATATCGGCCGCAGGCAGCAGCGCCGACTTGGTGCCGCCGCCACGGACGCGGATGGGGCGCCCTGCATTTCTGGCGGCGCGGATGGCCTCGGCGGCCTCCGTCGCAGTGGAAGGATGCAAGATGGCGGATGAAGGCGGAAGATGCTCTGTCGCTCTGTTGACTTCATCCTTCATCCTTCCGCCTTCATCCTTGACGGGGAAGATCTTCCCCGGGTTTAGCAGCTCGCGCGGGTCGAACACCGCCTTGATCTCGCGCATCACATCCAGCTCGTCCGGGCTGTACATCAGTGGCATGAACTCACGCTTCTCGATACCGACGCCGTGCTCGCCGGTGATGCTGCCATCGTAGCTCACGCACAGCGCCAGGATCGCCCGCCCAGTCTCGATCACGTGCTCGACTAGTGCCCGGTCAGAAGGGCGCTCAACCAGAATGAATGGGTGCAGGTTGCCATCGCCGGCGTGGAACACGTAGCCAACACGCAGGTCGGCTGCCTCGCAGATCTGATTGACGCCGACCAGCGTCGCGGCCAGCTTGCTGCGCGGCACCGTGCCGTCGACTAGGTAGTAGGCTGGGGCCAGACGGGCCATGGCGCCAGCAGCGCTCTTTCGGCCATACCAGATCTTGTCGCGTTCCTCGGTCGTCGCGGCGATGTGCAAATCGAAGGCGTGGTGGGCGTGCAGGATCGCGGCGATCTCGTCGATCTGCGGGCCGACGCTCTCGGGGTAGCCATCGGCCTCGATGATCAGTGCCGCACCAGCATCAATCGGCAGGCCAACGTGTACCACCTCCTCGATGATTCGCATCATGCGCTGATCCATCATCTCCATCGTTGCCGGCACCAGCCCGGCCGCGATCACTGCTGACACTGCTTCGCCGGCCTGCTCGACCGAGTCGAACGCCGCCATCATGGTTTTGACTGCGGGCGGGTTGCGCAGCAGCCGCACGCTGGCCGATGTGACGATTCCGAGCGTGCCCTCGCTGCCGGTCAGCAGCGCTACCAGGTCGTACTCGGGGTAGTCGAGCGCGCGCCCGCCGAGGCGCACGACACGGCCGTCGGCCAGCACAACATCCAGACCGGTAATGTAGTTCGATGTCACACCATACTTGAAGCAGTGCGGGCCGCCGGCGTTCTCCGCGATATTGCCGCCCAGCGTGGAGCTGCGCCCGCTGGCCGGGTCGGGCGGGAAGTACAGGCCTTTGGTTTTGACCAAGCTGTCGAGCGCCAGGTTAATCACGCCGGGCTGGACGACGGCGCTGCGCCCAAGCTCGTCGAGCTCAAGTACCTGGTTGAGGCGCGAGCACTCAACGATCAGGCCGCCGCAGTCGGCCACGGCGCCGCCCGAGAGTCCGGTGCCGGCCCCGCGCGCGACGATCGGCACGCCGTGGCCCGCAGCCCAGCGCACGATCTCGACTACGTCGTTGGCGTTATGTGGGAAGGCCACCCCGTCTGGCTGCCCACGATCCAGGCTCGCATCGCCCTCGTAGGTTATTAGCTCGACCGGCTTGGTCAGCAGCTGACCGACATCGAGGATGCGCGCGAGCGAGCCGAGCAGGGCTTTTTGGATAGACATGTCATCTTTCATCCTTCATCCTTATAGGATAGATCCAAGACTTCCACCGCATGCATCACCCTGGCCTTCAGGCCAGCCTTGCGCACGCCCGCGACGAGCTGCATGTGGCAGCCGGTGTTGCTGACGACGATCAGGCTGGCGCCGGTGGCGGCTATGTCGGCTAGCTTAGCGTCCAGCACGGCGTCGGCGATATCAGGCTGGGCAATGTTGTAGACGCCAGCGCTGCCGCAGCAGCGGTCGGGCTGTCTAAGCTCAACTAGCGTCAGACCGGGGATCTGCTGCAGCAAGTCGCGCGGCTGGCGGATAATCTTCTGACCGTGCCGCAGGTGGCAGGAGTCGGCGTAGGTCGCCACGGCGCGAACTTTGCCGCGTGGTGGCACGTGCAGGTGTTCGGCCAGAAACTCGCTGATGTCCTGGACTCTGGTGGCGAGCTCGCGCGCCCGCGTGGCGTAGGCCGGATCGTCGCGCAGCAGGTGCGGGTACTCCTTGAGCGCCAGGCCGCAGCCACCAGCGTTGACCACGATCGCCTCGACATCCTGGCCGAGGAATGTGTCGATGTTCCGACGGGCCAGATCGCGCGCCAGCTGTTCGTCGCCGACATGCGCCTGTGCGGCGCCGCAGCAGGTTTGCTGTTCGGGGAAGACGACCTCGTAGCCGTTGCGTTGGAGCACGCGTATCGTTGCCGCGTTGACCTGGGCGAGAAATGCCTCTTGGATGCAACCCACGAAGAAGGCCACCCGGCCGCGCCGCTGGCCGAACGCCGGTGCGGGCCTGCGCTCGTCGTGGAAGCGCGGGTCGATTGGCGGCAGAATTGCTTCCATCGTCGCGAGGGTCTTCGGGAGCACGTGCAGCCTGCGAATCAGTCGCTGCGCGCCGCTGGCCTGGTAGAGCCAGATCATTCGGGCTAGCAGCTTGAGCCGTTCGCGGTGCGGCATCAGCTGGCGCAGCCCGACCCAGCGCAGTAGCCGCTCGGCCCTCCCCGGCGTTCGGCTGTGCTCAACCACCATTCGGGCCTGCTCGACCAACGCACCGTACTGGACGCCCGAGGGGCAGGCAGTCTCGCAGGCGCGGCATGCCAGGCAGCGCGTAATATGGGTGGCGAAGCCATCGCTCAGCTCCGCAGGATCGAGGCGCCCCTCGGCCGCTGCGCGCATCAGCACGATCCGGCCGCGCGGTGAGTCCATCTCAGTGCCAAAGACTGCGTAGGTCGGGCATGCCTGCAGGCATAGGCCGCAGTGGATACATTGCTCAAGCTTGGCCTTGTAGTCCGCTGTGGTCAGCAGATCGATTGCGTGGCTCATAATCTTTTCTCTATCTCTCCAGACGCAGGTTCACTCGAAGGCGCGTTCGCCTGCGGCAGCATGAAGCGATGGTGCGTGCGTTTATGTGTTGTCAGCCAGTGTAGGGAGTTGTGCCATTGTGTCGACCAAGGCCATAAGCCTCAAGCTGTATGCTCATCCCCCGATTCCATCCTCCACGCACCAGACGTACAGCGCCCCTGGGCCGTGCACGCCGATTGTCAGGGTTAGCTCGATGTCGGCGGTGCGGCTGGGGCCGGTGACGAGCACAAACTGCCCGGCATCCCTGGCGCCATCAAGCGCCTGGTGCAGGTCGGCGCACAAGGCCGATGGTCGCAGGATGGCCAGCAGCACGCGCGGCAGCAGCGAGACGAGCCGCGGCTGCTCAGGCGTCGAGCGCAGCAGCAGCGTGCCGGTTTCGGGCAGCGCGCCATCGACGCCGGTTATGCCTAGGTCGCAGGTTGCCAGCGCCCAGCGATCGGCGTGCGGCGGAACGAGCGCGATGCCCAATTCCTCTAGTGCAGATGGGATGGCGAGCTTAGTGATCTCGGGTCGCTCACACAGTGTTGCTCTGGTGATGCGCTCGTCAGCCAACATATCGGCCAGGGCGCTGCGTAGCTCCTCCTGGCTAGCGATGCGCCGAGTCTTAGCACCGAGCATGCCGACTTCGGCCATCAGTTGGTCAATCTCGGCGTTCTTGTTACCGGGCGTGCGCGGCGGTACCCGCGCGGAGGATGGCGGCGTAGCTACAGGCGCTTTTTCGGTGCGGCCAAGCGCAGAGCGGATGTTGGCCAGGATGTCGGCGCGGGCATGGTTCATACCGGTTCCCCTTCACGCGCTATCATTGCTGGGATTGAGGCCTGGCACGAGATAGAATTGGCCCCAGACCTCACCTTTGTCATAACGATTAGTTGATGGTCTTCGAGCGTCTCTGCGCCCACCATAGGCCGATTGCCAAAGTTGCGCCCGCCAGCGCGCCGAGCAGCAGCTTCTTTTGCTTTTGCGATTTCTGGGCTGTGATGGGCAATGCGCGTGCGCGCCACCATGTGCGAAAGCCGCTTTGGAAGGCTGGCATTGGGCGCACACTCGTCCAGCGATTGAGCGGCGGTGGCAGTGTTGCCAGCCAGCCGTCGCGCCGTAGCGGTGCCTGAGCGATCCGCGCAGCGGTCGCGCCAGCGTGGTAGAGCGTGGGGGTGCTCAGCGCCAGCGCGCTGGAGTGTGCTGCAGCGCGCGCCATCGGCGACGCGACCGGAGCCTCAACTGTGTCGCCCTCCATCACACGGTGGCGCAGCCGTAGCAGAATCTCGGTGATTGGGATTTTCACCGGGCAGATCTCGGCACACGCGCCGCACAACGATGAGGCGAATGGCAGCGACGCGGCGGCCTGCGCGCCGAGCAGCTGCGGCGCCAGGATCGCGCCGATTGGCCCCGAGTAGGCCCAGCCGTAGGCGTGCCCGCCGACACTGTTGTACACCGGGCAGACGTTCAGGCACGCGCCGCAGCGGATGCACAGCAGTGTCTCGCGCGTGATCTCATCGCGCAATACTCGCGAGCGCCCATTGTCGAGTAATACCAGGTGCAGCTCTTGCGGCCCCTGCTCGCGCTCATTGCGCCGGGGGCCAGTGATAAACGAGGTGTAGGACGACAGCTTCTGCCCGGTCGCGCTGCGCGCCAGCAGCTTGAGCAGTACGCTCAGGCTCTCCCAGTCGGGCACGACCTTATCGATGCCGACGACGGCTACATGCAGTGGCGGCAGGGTAGTGCACATGCGCGCGTTGCCCTCATTGCTGACGATCACCAGCGTACCACTCTCGGCGACCATGAAGTTGGCACCAGAGATGCCCATGTCGGCTTCCAGGAAAGCCTGGCGCAGCCGTACTCGCGCAATTTCGGCCAGCCGCTGTGGGTCGGGTGGCGCGTCGATGCCCAGCTTCTCGCGAAACAGCTCGGCGATGCCCTCTTTGGTCATGTGAACCGCCGGAACGATGATGTGCGAAGGCCCGACGCCCGCCAGCTGAATGATGTACTCGCCCAGGTCGGTTTCCAGCACGTCGATGCCAGACTCCTGTAGCGCCTGGTTCAGGTGAATTTCCTCGGTGGCCATGCTCTTGGACTTGACGGCTCGCTTCACGCCGTGCTCGCGCGCGATCTCCTGGACGATCCGCCGGGCTTCCTCGCCATCGCGTGCCCAGTGGACGTGCCCGCCCGCCGCAGTGACCTGTTGTTCCAGCTGCGTCAGGTAGTAGTCGAGGTGCTCAATTGCATGCAGGCGCAGCTGGTGACCAGCCTGCCGCAGCTGTTCCCAGCGCTCGGCACCCACCACCCCCACCACACCGGCGCGGTTGCCCAGAAACTTGGTGGTGGCTTTCTGCACCGACGCTGGCATATCAGGCGGCACGCGCTGCGTGTTGGCGCGGAAATCGATCTGGAGCGGGATCGTATGCCTCATCGTCAACCTCTTGCGATGTACGATGTACGATTTCGGATTTACGATTGGGGCGAAGAAAATCGTAAGTCCACAATCGTACATCCTACATAATCATGTGGAGGCAAGGACATCGGCCAGGTGCAGCGCGCGCACTGGCGAACCGGTTTTGCGCAGCCCCCCGGCGATGTTCATCAGGCAGCCAGCGTCGCCAGCCACAACCACTTCGGCACCGCTGGACTGGATGTTGCGCACTTTCGTTTCCATCATCGCGCGCGACACCTCGGGATAGATGACGCTGAACGCGCCGCCGAAGCCGCAGCAGGTCTCCTCCTGGTTCATCGGCACAAGCTCCAGATCTCGCACGGCGCGCAGCAAACGCAGCGGCTGTGCCTGCGCGCCCAGGCCGCGTAGCAGGTGGCACGAGGCGTGGTAGGCCACTTTATGCGGGAAGCGTGCCCCCACGTTTTCGACATGCAGCACGTCGACAAGAAACTGACTGAACTCAAACGTGCGCGCGGCCACCTGGCGCGACATGTCGTGCTCGCGACTGCCTGCAGGGAACAGGTTGGCATAGTGGTGGCGGATCATGTCAACACACGAGCCGGAGGGTGCAACGATGTAGCCGCCGGTTGTGCTGAAGACCCCCAGCCAGTGCCGCGCGACGGTACGAGCCTGGCTGTGGAAGCCGGTGTTAAACATCGGCTGGCCGCAGCAAGTTTGCCCGTCGGGTAGCTCACATGCTACACCCAAACGCTCCAGTACCGCCACCATGTTCTTCAGCGTGCCCGGGAAGAACTGCTCCTGCAGGCAGGTGATGAACAGCTGTGCCTTGATCGTCATCGTCAATCTCTCTTCGAAGCTAGGAATGGTGGGTGAGGCTTCAAGAAGATGCATGCCTTCATCCACCATTCCTCCTTGCTACTTGGGCAGCGCCGGGATCATGCCAGTGAACACATACGCCTGCAAGAAGACCAGCAGGCCAACCAGCGCGGCGAGCGCGATACTGTGGAAGAATACATAGCGCAGAATATTGCCTTCTTCGCCTTGCTGGCCGGTGGCCACGCCCGCAACCACAATGCTCTGTGCATCGATCATTTTACCCATAACGCCGCCCGAACTATTGGCCGCCGCCGTGAGCACGGGCGAGATGCCGAGCTGCTGTGCCGTGATCTGCTGTAAATTGCCGAACAGCACATTCGACGAAGTATCGCTGCCTGTAAGCGCTACGCCGAGCCAGCCCAGGATTGGCGAGAAGAAGGCGAATAGCGCGCCAGTGCTGGCGAACGCCAGACCCATCGTTGCGTCGAGGCCGCCATAGCGTGTGGTGTAGCCGAGCGCCAGCATCGCAGCGATTGTCAGCAGCGAGATGCGCACGCGCTTGAACGTGTTCCAGAAGATGCGGGCCAGCTCGGCCGGGCCAAGCCCCAGCAGCAACCCGCTTACAATCCCGGCCAGCAGCAGGGCTGTGCCAGTGGCCGACAGCCAGTTGAAGACGAATACGGCTGCCTCGGGCGCGGGCTTAGGCACCACGGGAACGTTGCGTAGCACTGCCTTGTCCAGCAGCGGAATCGGAAAGCTCAGGCTGCCGACATTGGTAAGGAAGTTGGGCGCGTCTTTCGTTCCGCCATTTAAGAAGAGCTTGACAGACGGCAGGCCCCACAGAAACACAAAGAGCGACAGCATTAGCCAGGGCATCCAGGCTAGCCAGGCATCGCGGCGGGTTGGCCGATCGAGGGTTGCTGCCACGCTCAGCGTGCTGCTCGGGCGGCTGGCACCAGCACCGGCAAGCGCTGGCTGCATGGTAACGGCTGCCAGGCCAGGTTGTGGCACACCACCGATGCGACCACTCTCGGCAGGTTCGGCGTCACGCTCGTTCGGGAAGCGCCAGATCGAGCGCGGCTGCCAGACGCGTAGCAGCGCCACCAGTGCGGCGATCGAAACGATCGCGCCCATAATGTCTACCAGCGACGGGCCAAAGAAATTGCTGACGACGAACTGCGTGATAGCGAAGCTCAGCCCGGCGGTAAGACACGCTGGCCATACTTCCCACATAGCCTTGCGCCCAGCCATGGCCCACACCAGCCAGAATGGCACTAGCACCGAAAAGAATGGCAGCTGGCGGCCAACCATGGCGCTGAGCGTTTCCGCAGGGATTTTGGTGACGGCCGCCAGCGTGAGGATCGGTGTGCCGAGCGCGCCATAGGCCACTGGCGCGGTATTCCCAATGAGCGCGAGGCCAGCTGCGGGCAGCGGCGCGAAGCCCAGCCCGATCAGCATGGCTGCCGAAATTGCCACCGGTGTGCCAAAGCCAGCCGCCCCTTCGATGAACGCGCCAAAGGCGAAGGCAATCAGCAGCAGCTGAATACGCCGATCGCTGGCCATGCTGGCGATGGTTTGTTTCACCACTTCGAACTTGCCGGTTTTGACGGTGATGTCGTACACAAAGATCGCGCACAGCACGATCCAGCCGATTGGGAACAGACCGTAAATCGCGCCGTAGGCGGCGGTGGCTAATCCTAGTGAGACGGGCATGCCATAGACAACGATCGCCACGAGAAGTGATGTAGCCAGGCCAGCGAGCGCTGCAATATGCGCCTTCACGTGAAACAGCGCGAGCAGCCCGAGCAGCACAATCACTGGCAACGCAGCAACGAGCGCCGAGAGCAGCAGGTTTCCCAGCGGGGTATATGTTTGCGTCCAGGTCATGGCGAGATCCTCCTTTGGTACTTCGAGGCCAACAACACTGTATGATGCCGATTTCCAGCCTGCGCCGGCCTTGGCATTCGCAGCCGGGGCGCGCGTTCCCCGACGACGACTGGTGATGGAGGAATGGTAGCTGGATGGTATCGATCGTAGTGGTTGTGGCCAGCGAACACAACGTTCGCCACCTGAGAGGGTGGAGGAAAAAAGAAGGAGGAAAACGTGAGGCAAGAACTAGTTCTTACGGCCGTGCGCGGCGCGCGGCCGCGCGCCGATTGCTGACATGCAGCTTGGCAAGAATATTACGGACGTGCGATTTGATTGTGTACAGGCTCACGCCCAACGCCGTCGCAATATCTTTATCGGCTAGTCCATCGGCGATCAGCCGCAGGACATCGTGTTCACGTGTCGTCAGTTCGTCTAGCTCGCTGGCGGGCGCGGTGGCGGCTGGCACATTGCGGCGGCGAAACTCCGACATAATCCGCGCGGCCATCGACGGGCTGAGCGCCGCTTCACCGCGGGCAGCACCGCGAATTAAGTCGATGAGCTGTTGGGCACGGATGGTCTTCAGTAGGTAGCCCCGCGCGCCGCTGCGGATGGCATCAAACAGGCGCTCGTCTTCGTCGCGCATGGTCAGGATGATGATCTGGCACTCAGGCAGCGCCTGAGCAATCAGCCGCGTGGCTTCGAGCCCATCGGTGCCGGGCATGTTGATGTCCATCAGAATGACGTCAGGGTGTAGTGCCTGGGCCTTTACGAGCGCTTCCAGGCCATCGCCAGCCTCGCCCACAACGGCCATATCCGGCTGGCCGCGGATCACACCCGCAATGCCATCACGCACCAGCGCGTGGTCGTCGACCAGCAGCACGCGGATGATCGTTTGTGCTTCCATGGGCTACCGCTTTCATCATTACGTGCACTGCGCCGCCATCGCAGCATCGCAGATAGGCTAATATCATCTGATCAATGCTAGGCGATGCTGACCAGCGGCCAGCGCACCTGGATGTGTGTACCCTGGCCGGGCTGGCTGGCGATCGATAGCTCGCCGCCAATGCGTGCTGCCCGCGCGCGCATGACGCTCAACCCGAAGTGTCCACGCCCGTCGGTGGGCGTGTGGGCCGGGTCGAAGCCATGCCCGTCGTCGCTAATCGATAGGCAGGCCATGCGGTCCTGGCAATGAAAGCCGATCTGCACCGCGCTGGCGCGCCCGTGCCGGGCCGCATTGCGTACCGCTTCACCAACGATGCGCGCCAGCTCGGCCCCGGTATCGTGCGGTACCAGTTCAGCGTCGGATGCGCTCAGTCCTAGCTCAATGCGGAGTGGCAACTCGTTGTTCAGCTGCTCCATTTCGCCGCGCAACAGTTCGGCGAGCCGCGTCGGTGGCGGGGCATTGTCGTGTAGGTGTCCAACCAGCTGGCGAACATCGCTTACAGCGCGCTCGACGATGGTTTGTAGCCGACCCAGCTGGGGCCGAAGCTGGGCCGGGCCGTCCATCGGCTGATCGGCCACCAGCCGATCGAGCTGCAAGTACAGGTACCCAAGCGTTTGGGCCACGCTGTCGTGAAGTTCGCCAGCAATACGCTCGCGCTCGTGCAGGCTAGCGACAGCGCGTGCCTGGTGCTGCACCTGCTCAACCAGGGCAATATTATCAAGTGTAAGTGCGATCTGCTGTGCTATCGACGCCGCCAGCGCCACTGCCTCAGGGCTGAATCCCTGGCGTGAGTGACTAAATAAGCCAATGACGCCGAGATTACGCCCGTTGATGCGTAGCGGTGCCGCGGTAAAGGCGTGCAGCCCCTGCTCGCGCACAGCCGCGCGCGAGAGCCGCAATGCCTGGCTGATGTCATCAAGCGCGAGCGGTGCCCCGCCTTGTTGAACCTGCCCAAGCAGCCCTTCGCCCGGCGCAAATGCTGTGAGTGCGGCGTTGAGCTTAGCGTCGAAGCCTTGCTTTGCAGCCAGGCGCAGGGTGTCATCGTTATCGGCCAGCCAGATACCGCCCATTTCGGCGCCGATCAACGCCAGCGCCTGGTGCAACGCCGTGCCCAACAGCTCATCGCGCGATTGCGTGCGGCTGGCGATTGCGACAATTTCGGAAAGCGCGGCAAGTTCTTGCGAGCGCGCGGCCACGCGCTGCTCAAGCGTACTGGCCCACGCCGCCAGCTCATTGCGCGAATGGAGCAGCGACAAGCGCATTGCTTCGAAGGTGCCTGCTAAATCGCTCAGCTCGCTGCTGCCGCGCACATCGATCGGTGTACCAAGGTCGCCGCCAGCGATTTTCGCGGCAGCGCTGGCCAGCTGCGGTACGGGGCGCACCAGCCACTGTGCCATCCACCACACTGTAACACCCAGCAGGACTGCTAACAGCAGGGTCGCCGCCAGCCCGCTCAAGGTTACACGGTCGGCCGGGGCCAGCAGCTCACGCTGCGATTGCATGGTTACCACCGTCCAGTTGCGTGTTTGCATGCGCGCAGCGCTGTAATACACTGGGTCGCTAGTGGGGCCGGGGCGGCTGATCTCGATTGGCGGCAGCGGCTCGCGGCGCAGGTATGCGAGCAAGGATGCGCTGCCAGTGTCGGTGAGCGTGAACTGCGGTTCGAAGCGCCCCTGGGCATGTAGCGCGGCTTGCGTGGCGGGCGCAAGCGGTGCCAGGCTGCGGAAGATATAGCGACGGTCGACACCATGAGCCAGGCGGATGCCATACTGATCAACGAGCATTGCATAGCCGTACTGGCCGATCTTCAGCTGCTCGACCATTTGCCACAGCTCGTCGGGCGCAAGCGCCACTGCCACCACGCCAGCTGCCGGTGCGGCCGCGCCTGCCTGTGGTGCGCGCTGCCCGAGCACAGGTGCCGCCAGCCAGATCACGGGCCGCCGATCTAGCGCCGAAATGCCCGGGTCGGACATGATTGCCTGGCCCTGGCGCGCCTGCTGGAAGAACGCGTTCTGCGCAAAATTCTGCCCGACATAGCTGCCCTCAGTCGAGATGAGCACCTCGCCGGTATGATCGAGCAGTAGCACGGCGCGGTAAAATGGGTTTGAGGCGACAAAGTTTGTGAAATCGTCGAGCGTTGGCGCAAACAATGCCGAACGCTGCTCGGGACGCACCGCTACAAATTCGCGCACTGAACGCGAACGCGACAGGTTGGTGATGCGCGCGGTCTCATCGCGCACCAGGCCATCGAGTCCACGCGCCAGTTCTTGCGCGTAGCTGGTAAGGTGGTCGGTCTGGAACTGTTCAATTTCGCGGCGGTTGGTCCAGCTAAGGGTATAAAATAACCCCGCAATCACGAGTGCAGCCACAAGCAGCATCGCTACTGCCAGTCGGCGACCGAGCGGCCAGCGATCGAGGTGAAGCTGTGGCCTACGCATGCTTCGGCTCCTCATCGTTCACACTTACCAGGCCGTGCGCGTTGTAGGTACCTACCGTGGTCGCCTGGCCGTGCTCAATGCGCACCAGCATTACCTGGTGCAGCCCTTCGCCGGTCGCATCGAAGCGATACGTCCCCTGCGCACCCTGGTAAGTCGTGGCGTGTAGCGCGGCATTGAGCGCCTGTGGCGTGGCCCCATGATCGCGCAGCGTATTGGCCAGCAGGTAGATCGCGTCGTAGATCCAGGCGATATATGTGTCGGGCTGCATCCCGAAGCGTTGCTGGAAGGCTTGCTTGAAATGCGACCCGATCGGCGAAGAATCCAGCAGCGCGTCGGTGGCCACGTACACGCCATCCTGGGCTTCGGCGGCGACATTACGGGTAACGCTTGAGGCGCCGCCTGGTGATGTGATTATCTGGGCCTGGAGATGCCAGTAGCGAATGGCGCGCAGGAGTACGCCCACATCGGTTGAATTGGTGCCGTAGATCAGGAGCGTGTCGGGATGAGCCTCGGCCACGCGGCGCACCAGCGGGTCGAAATTGCTTTCGCCAGTGATGTAGTGCTCGCGCGCCACCAACGCCATGCCGCGTTGGGCCAGCTCGGCAGCGACGCGCTCGGTGCCGCCACTGCCAAAAGCATCGGCGTCGTGAATAACTCCAATGCGCTGCGCGCCCAGGTGCTCGACGGCCAGCGCCACCATTGCGGCGGCGGTCATGCGGTCGTTCGGGCGCATGCGGAACAGATGATCGTCGCCTTGTTCGGTCAGGTGGTAGTTGGTGGCGCCGATCAGCATGGGCAGTATGCTGGTGCGGTGCTCAGGCACGATTTGCATTGCGTAGGCCGATTTGAGCGGCCCCAGCAACGCCACCAGATTGTCGTCGGCAATGGCCTGGTGATATTGTTCGACTGCCGTTGCTGGGTTCGAGCGGCAATCGCGCACCACCAGCTCAAGCGGTACGCCATTCACCCCGCCAGCCGCGTTGATCTCTTCAACCGCCAGCCGCGCGGCGCGAATGCTCAGATCGCCAATCTGTGCGCCGGTGCCTGTCACTTCAGTATTGATGCCAATGCGGTAGGAATGCGCGACCGGCAGCTCGTCTATCGCGTCGCGCGCGAAAACAACCGGCGCGTCGAGCGACTGATCGGCTGCAGGAGCAGGGGGGGGCACAGCACAGCCAGCCAGCATTGCCAGCGCCAATGTGGCAACCAGCCACGCGCCAATTGCTCGCGTTTGGTGTAGAGCATTGCCCATCTCGCAGAGGCCTTTCTCAACGAGGTTGCGCTTATGCTGAACTTCGTGCGATTCGTTACAAAGATGCGGGAGTGCATAAGGCAGAGTATAATAAGCCTCGGACGTTTATTGGTGACGGATTGAAAACGACGAATTGTGATCAGCCAACCATCCGCCTTGTTGTGCCGCCCGAAGACGAAGGTCGTCCACTGCGCGATATCGTCATTGCTACGCTTGTGGGCGAGCTAGATGCTGATCTGCTGGTGGCGCGCGGCGGGCTGTGGGTGGATGGGGCGCGGATGCGCGACCCGCATGCGCTTGCCTACACTGGCGCGCAGGTGGCGATTCATCGCCCGCTGGCCGGGGTATACCCAACCGTCGAATTGTCGCTCACCGATATTCTGTATGAAGATGCCGACCTGCTGGCGTATAATAAGCCGCCCGGGGTGTATGTCGATGCCACGCCCTGGGACGCAGAGGGCAACCTGCACGCCGCGCTGCTCCAATTACTGGCCCGGCGCGACGGCGCGCCCCGCAAACTCCACCTCGCGCACCGCCTCGATCGCGATACTACTGGCGTGCTGCTCGTAACCAAGAACCCGGCAATCAACCCGGCCATTCAGCGCGCATTTCTTGCGGGCGTAGTGCATAAGGAATATGTGTGCCTTTGCGCGGGCGTGCCGCCTGATGACGAATTCGAGGTGCTTACTGGGCATGGCCGCAGTGCGCACGGCCTGTTTCGAGTGTACCCCGCTGAGGAAATTGGCCGCGTGCTGCTCAACGGTTCGCGCGTGAAGTCGATGCACACCCGCTTCCGCGTCGAGCGGCGGCTGGCGGGCGTGGCGCTGGTGCGGGCCTTCCCGCTTACCGGACGCACCCACCAGATTCGTCTGCACCTGGCGCATCTGGGCTATCCAATCGTCGGCGACATGCGCTATTGCGGGCCAGATGTATGGAATGGCGCGCCGGTGCCATTTCACCGGCTGCATGCTGCGCGCCTCACATTGCCGCACCCCGGCACCGGCGATCCGCTTATGCTAGCTGCCCCACTGCCTGCCTGGGCGCACTAGCCCTCGGCCTGCGCCTGAAGCTGGTAGCCAATGCCCACCACCGTCAGGATGTACCGTGGTTCGGCCGGGTTCTGCTCGATCTTCTGGCGCAGGCGATGCACGAGCTGCTTGAGCAACTGCTTGTCGCCAATGCCGCGGTAGCCCCATACATGGCTGGTAAGCCGCTCGGTGGTGATGGTATGGCCCACATTTGCCAGCAAATATTGCAGCAGCCGGAATTCGAGCCCGGTGAGGCGAATGGGTGCAGCGCCACGGACACTAACTGCTTGCCGCTCGACATCAAGCGCAATATCCCCGGCATTGAGCGGTGCAGGCCGGTCGATCTCGGCGCGGCGCAGCAGAGCGCGCACCCGTGCCAGTAGCGTGCGCGGGCTGAATGGCTTGGTCAGGTAGTCGTCGGCCCCATTGTCGAGGCCGTGTACCTGGTCTTCTTCGCTATTGCGCACTGTGAGCATCATTATTGGTGCGGCGCTTTCGGCCCGAATACGCTGGCATAGCTCGAACCCATTCATGCCGGGCAAATTCACATCAAGGATAGCTAGATCGGGCTGTTCGCGGGCGAATGTGGCGAGCGCGCCCGGCCCATCAGACGCTTCAATGACAAGGTAGCCTGCCTGGCGCAGGGCAAAGCCGATCAGCCCGCGCAGTTCAATGTCGTCGTCTACTACCAGTATTTTCATCGAATTCCTTTATTCTACACGATCCCGGCACTGGGCTTTAGCCGATTAGCGATCGTAACATCTTCGCTGCGCGGTTTCACCAGCCCGCTGGGCGCGGTAATGTTACCCGCACCTGCGCGCCAGCAGCATTGTTTTGTGCTGTCACTGTGCCGCCGTGCCGCTCGATTACCGTCTGCACAATCCACAGGCCCAGCCCTACGCCACTTTGCTCTGGCTCATCGCCGACCGAGCGGATGAACTGGCCGAACAGCGCGCCTTCCTGCGATTGCGGCATTCCTGGCCCCTGATCCGCTACCCACAAGGTCACGCTGGCAGGGGTTACGTCGCCGCCGATGGTAATGGTTGAGCCAGCGGGCGCGAATTTGTTAGCATTTGCCAGCAGGTTCACAAATACCTGGGTGAGCAGCGGCGCATCGCCACTGACGAGCGGGAGCGGGAACGGTAGTTCCAGGGCGACCTGCTGGTTGCGCTGCGTCAGTAATGGGCGGGTAAGCTCAAGCGCTGCTTCAACCACCTCGTCGAGCGCGAGCGGGCGCTGGCGAATGGCGAAGCGGCCAGCCTCGATCCGCGCGCTTTCGAGCAAGTTGTCGATGAGCTGGGTGAGGCGCAGTGTGCCGCGCTGCAATGCCAGAATCAGCTGCCCAATCTCGTCGGTTGTGAGTGTGGGCAACTGGTCGAGCAAGAGTTCGATCGAGGCGAGCTGGGCCGAAAGCGGCGTGCGAAATTCGTGCGAAATATTTGCCAGAACGGTGTCGCGCAGCCGCCGCACCGTTTCGCGCTCGGTTTCGTCGCGCATCACCTGTACCTGTTGCTCATCGGCGAAGGGCGCGCTGGTAATCACCACCGTGCGGCGGCCACCTTCAGCCAGCTGCACATGCTCGGTGGCGTGCGCGCCATCGCGGAAGCGCGCGTGAATGATCGGGCAGTGTTCAGCGCAGGGCCGCGCGCCGTTAACCAGCTGCGGTTTCAGGACATCGCCACAAAACCGGCCAATCATGGTATCTGCCTGCAACCCGAGCAGCGCGGCGGCCTGCGGGTTGACGTAGCGTATTCTCCGCTCGCGATCGACGCTGAATACCCCTTCGGTGATGCCGGTAATAATCGCCTGCGACTCGGCCTGCTGGCGGCGCAGGTCGGCGGTCAGGCGTAAGAGCCGCCAGCGCATCTCTTCCAGTGTGCTCGCCAGGGTGCCGATCTCGCCGCCCGGCGCAACGCCAATCGGGGTCGTCATGTCGCCCCGGCCAATGCGCGCCGCAGCGCTGGTAAGTGCCTGTAGCGGGCGCGCCAGTCGCTGCCCCAGCAGGAAGCTGGTGAGGCCAGCCAGCACTGCCACCGCCAGCGCGATCAGCAATAGGGTGCGGCTGAGCTGCTGGAGCGACTGGGCCAGGCTGGTCGTCGGTAGCGTGGCGACAATCGTGCCAACCGTCGCGCCAGCCTGATCGATAAGCGGCCCGCGCGCTTGGTAGAGTCCCAGGTCGTCGCGCCGGGCTGCGCTTTGGGTGGTAGTGCGCTCCGGCTCAATGCTAATCGCAACACCAAGGTCGCTGCTAAGGCGTGCGGTAAACGCGTCGTCAAGCACGCGTGCGACGAGTACCTGGGCTGCGGAGATGCTGGCAACGCTGGCGGCTGCCCCCTGAATGAGCGCATTGTTTGGCGCGGCGCGGTAGAGAAATTCGCCTGCTTTGTTGGGCTGTGCGGCAATATCGTGCCAGGGTAAGGCCGCGCCGCTGGCTGCTACCACCTGTCCATCACGTAGCACCGCGCAGCCGTCGAGCTGGCTGGTTTGCTGAAATTGTGCAAGAAATTGGGTGAGTTCACCGATTTGCCGGGTTTGCAGCAGGCGTTGCAATGTCGGGCGTTCGCCCAGCAGTCGCGCGCTGATCAGCGCATCTTCGCCTGCGCGCTGTAATTCCTGGCGCGCGGTGGTGTTGGCCTGGGTTACGCGTGCCAGGGTTTGCTCGTCGGCAAATTGCCGTAGCAATTGCGCGGCAGCTACGGCAACACCAGCGACTGCCAGCAGCAGCACCCCAACATTGATGATGACTAGAAATGTACTCAGGCGTGGTCGGCGCATAGTGCTCGAATGGCGCAGGCGTGCAATGGGCGCTAAAAACCAGCGGATTGGCCTGGTGCCAGCAGGCAGTATACCCTAATGCTCGCGCCCGCGCATTCGGTCGGCACCGAGCACCAGGATGAGCGAGATCAGACCAAGCACAAGCGCGGCGCTGTAGGCCCCGATATATTGGCGGTCGTCGAGCGCGCGGAAGATATAGAGGGTGGTAGTTTCGGTGCGGCCCTGAATGCCACCGCTAATCACCAGAATCGCGCCAAATTCGCCCAGCGCGCGCGCGAAGGTGAGCGTAATGCCGTAGATAAAGCCGTGCCGTAAGGCTGGGAACGTGACATAACGGAAGGTTTGCCAGCCGCTCGCGCCAATCGTTGCGGCGGCCTGCTCCTGTTCGATACCGAACGCATGCAGCACCGGCATCAGCTCGCGCACCATAAATGGCATGGTCACAAACAGCGTTGCTAAAATCATGCCGGGGAGCGCGAAGGCCACCGGAATACCGAGCGCCTCGGTGAGCGGGGCTAGCACGCCGTCGCGCCCGAACAGTAGAATAAGCATATAGCCCGCCACCACCGGCGATACGGCGAAGGGCAGGTCGATCAGGCCGTTCAACAGTGCGCGCCCACGAAAGCGGTGGCGCACCATAACCCAGGCTACCGCCGTGCCGAACACACCATGTACTAGCACAACGATTACGCTAATCAGCAGGGTACGCCAGAACGCCGAGAGCACGTCAGTATCGGTCAGCGCGACGATGATTGGCGGAATCCCGCGCGCAAACGCGCCAGCCACCAGCGCGCCCAGCGGTGCAATGATTAGCACCGCCACATAGGCCACCACCGCACCAATCGCGAGCCATTTTCCCCAGGGTCGCCGCCGAACTGCCGACGGCTGATGCCCGGTAGCGGCGGGTGCGCTGCTCGGTGGTCGGCGGTTGGCGGTTGGCGCAGTAAGTGGCTCGGCACGATCGATTTCAGGTGTCATTGCGCCCCCGCTGTAAATAATCGACCAGCACCACCAGGCTAAAGGCGATTAGCAGCATTACCACCGACATCGCAGTGGCGGCGCGCTGGTTCGCCGACTCGATTTCGCCATAGACGAACACGGCGGCAGTTTGCGTGCGCAGCGGGATATTGCCCGCCACAATCACGATTGCGCCAAATTCGCCGATGGCGCGGGCAAAGCTGAGCAGCGCGCCGGTGGCGAGCGGCATTGCCAGCGCGGGCAGCACGACCCGCCGCAGAATCATCAGGCGGCTGGCACCCATGGTCGCGGCGGCCTCTTCCTGGTCGCGGTCGAGCGCGGCGAGTACGGGCTGTACTGCGCGGGTGACAAATGGGAAGGTGATGAACAGCAGCGCGAGAATAATGCCGGGCGGCGCAAAAATAATCTTGATGCCCAGGTTCTGATTGAGCCAGGCACCGAGCGCGCGCTGTGGGCCGTAGAGCACCACCAGCATCACGCCGGTCACGAGCGTGGGAATGGCGAACGGCAGATCAACCAGCGCGTTGAGCAGCGCCTTGCCGGGGAATTGGTACCGTACCAGCACAAAGGCGGCGAGCGTGCCCATCACGGCATTGATCGCCGCCATAACGGCGGCAGTCCACAGGCTGAGCAGCAGCGCATTCCAGGCCACTGGCTGCGTCAGCACCTGCACAATGCTGCCAATGCCGCCGCGCAGCCCATCCTGCACAATAATTGCCAGCGGCAGAATAAGCATCACCGTAAGGTAGGTGAACGCGGCGGCGCGCACGCCCCAATCGCTTCCGGCGCGGGCTGGTTTGAACCGTAGTGCTGGCTGAGTCATATGTTTCCTATTGGCCGCGTACACTGGTTAGGTGCCCGTGGTTATGCCCCGCAGTGCCCCAATCGGCGGAGCATAACCACGGGCGTTTGCTATGCCAGCGGCGTTGCTTTCCCTGCTGTATCTTCTTACGGCTATAACTTATGCGTTTTCCACAGAGCGCACTGGGCTTGCCTGCGGCAGCAAGGTACTCAGCTATTTTTTTGGTGTGCCGATACTAGCGCTCCGCGCCAGTATCGGCACACCGATCTGCCACAGGCAACAATCCCAAACCGCGTAAGCCCGGTTACTGCTGGATGCTGGCAATCGTTTTGGTGAAGATGCCATCGTCACCAAAATACTTGGGCGTTGCTTCTTTCCAGCCATTGAAGTACTCCATCGTAAAGAGATCTTGCACCGCCGGGTACTGGGCAGCCGTAGCCTTTGCGACTTCGGCATCGACGGCGCGCAGGCCATACTGCGCGAAGATCGTTTGTGCCTCTTTGGTGAAGAGAAATTCGATGAATGCTTCGACGGCCTTGCGATTGCCGTGCTTCTCCACCGATGCATCGATCAGCGCGACCGGGTTTTCGATCAGGATTGTTGATCGCGGAATAATCAGCTCGTAATCGGCACCGGCCTGCTTGCCAACGATGACTTCGTTCTCGTAGGTAATTGCTACATCACCGATGCCCTTCTCGAAGTTGGTAATGCTGCTGCGCGCATCCTTATCCAGCACTGTCACATTCTTTAGTACCGCCTTGAGGAATGTGGTTGCGGCGGTGTCATCGTCCTTGGGCACGCCCTGCACGAAGCCGCGCTTGGCCGCGCCATACAGCGCCAGGATGTTCCACTGCGCGCCGCCGCTGGTTTTGGGGTTGGGTGTGAGCACTTGCAGCCCTGGCTGAGCCAGATCGGCCCAGTCGTTGATATTCTTCGGGTTGCCCTTGCGCACCGCAAACGCCACCACCGAGTCGCTCACCATGCCTTTGTACGGGCCGCTCTTCCAGTCGTGGGTGATCAGGCCCGCCTTGGCAATGGTGTTCATGTCGGCCTCAAGCGAGAGTGCGGCAACATCGGCTTCGAAGCCCTGCGCAATCGCGCGGGCCTGCGCGCCCGAACCCTGGTAGGATTCCTGGAAGGTTAGATCCTGGCCGGTCTGCTGCTTCCACTTGTCTTTGAACAGCGGAATGATTTTGCCATATGCCTCGCGGGGGGTGCTGTAGGCACCGAGCACAATGGTGTTTGGGCCGCCGTTGGCTACTGGTACAGCAGCGGTTGGGCTGCTGGTATTTCCGCTGGGGGCGACCGTTGCGCTTCCGGTTGTGGGTGTGGTGCTACTGCCACCGCAGGCCGCAAGCAGCAGGGTTAGCATCAGCGCCAGCGGGGCGAATCGAGCGAATGATTTCATCGGGTCAGTTCCTCCAGGTTTACAGCTTGTCGCGAGGTTACATGCCAGCGGCGCTGTGCGACGCTTTGTGAGCGTACTAGTAGCACCGCCTGCTCGGTGATTGCAGTAAGAATTTCGCCAACGACGCCAGCCAGCGCCGCTCGCCCATCGCGGCCCATCGGCGGCGTTCCTAATACCAGCATGCCATAGCCGCCCGCCGCCATTTCTGCCACAATTTCCTGCCGCACCGGCCCACTGCGCAGGCGGCTTTCGGCGGGTACACCCAGCAAGGTGAGCGAACGTACCCCCGCTTCGACAAATCGCTCGGTTCGTTCACGATCTAGCTGCGATGCGGTGGACGCGAGTACCGAAAGCACCGTGGCCGACGCGCCGAGGTGGCGCAGCAGCCGCGCCGCGAACTGCACGTCGTCTTTGCCTGGCTCGCCCGTCGCTACGCAGATCAGTACACGCTCGGGCAATGGCTGGGCACGGGGCACGAGCAGCAAATGTTGCTCGCCTTCACGCAATAGCTGCATGGCAAGGTCGTCGTTGTGCGGCGGCTGCGTGCTGATAACTGCCAGGTCGTAGGGTTGGCGCTCGATCTCGGCGGCGAGCGCTACGCTGAGATCGTCGTCAGCGGTATGGGCGTCTAAGGCGGGGAGCCCCGGGCCAAATTCTTCGCGCAGGCGCTGCAAATGAGGTTGCAGGGTTTGTGCTTCGCCCCAGCCAAGGATGGTAGTGCGCGCGTGCGCCATGCGCGCAATCTGAGCGCCGAGCTCCAGCGCCGGGCGCGTGGCTGCGCCGCCATCGGTGAGCAGCAGCATGCGCAAACCCGGGTGCGCAAGCGCGTGCATGCGCCGCACGCCCAGCCACACCTGCGCCCCGGCGGTTAGCGGGAAGGCGCGCGCCTGATCTTGCGAGCGGCTGGCTTCGACCAGTAGGGCATCGACGCCATACGGCACTTCTGGCGCAATCGGGCGAACCCCGGCGATGGCTGGCAGTCGCAGCCGCAGCCGCTCGAACGAGCCGACAAAGGTGGTCTGCTCGACTTCCGCCTGGCCGAGGGCCGGGCCGGGCAAATCGTCGAGGCTGTTTGCTAGGGCAATATCTTCAGGGCGGAACAGCACCTGTACGCGCCGATCGCCGTTACCGGGCCGGGCGGCGGTGCTGAGGGGAAAGTGGAGCGGCCCAACCTGAACGCCATCATCGGTTGTGCGGCCCAGCAACAGGTTTGCCGTGCCTAAAAAGGTGGCAACGAACTCGGTCTGGGGGTGTTGGTACAGCTCCTCGGGCGGGCCAACTTCGAGTAGGCGGCCTGCGTTCATGACGCCAATGCGGTCGGCTAGCTCGAACGCTTCTTCCTGGTCGTGTGTCACGAAGATCGTCGTAGTGCCGATCTCGCGCTGGATGCGCCGTAAGTTGCGCCGCAGCTCAATCCGGATCTGGGCATCGAGCGCGCCAAAAGGCTCATCGAGCAGCAACACCTCGGGCTGGTAGGCCAATGCGCGCGCCAGCGCCACGCGCTGCTGCTGCCCGCCCGAAAGCTGGCGCGGCATACGCGCACCCAGGCCGCCCAGCCCCACCAGCTCAAGCAGCTCATCGCGGCGGCGGCGGCGTTCGGCTTTGCCGACCTTGCGAATGGTCAGGCCAAACTCAACATTTTCGGCCACCGACATATGGCGAAACAGGGCGTAGTTCTGAAACACAAAGCCCACGCCGCGCGCCTGTGGTGGCAAGCCCGTTACATCGCGTCCATGCAGCAGCACCCGCCCCTGGTCGATGCTCGCCAGCCCGGCGATCATGCGCAGGATGGTGCTTTTGCCGCTGCCGCTTGGCCCTAGCAGCACGAAAAATTCGCCGTCGGTTAGTTCCAGCGATACATTCTGGACGACCGGGTGCCGTTCGTAACGTTTATTTAGCTGCTCCAAAACAATCGACATAACGCTGCCTCTATTGGTCGTTTTTCACCTGGTTCCAGACTGGTGATAAAGTGGTGACATTGCGCAGTTCCCCACTGGTAAAAGGCAAAAGAAAAAGGCGCACCTGCTACAGGCTGCGATGGTACATACTCAGTCTGCCAGCCTATGGAACTGCCTGTCTGACAAAGACGCTGCTGCGTGGACGCACGGCCGAGACGACGGACGAACATTGTCGCGCCATTTGCCGGTCGTCATTGGTTCTTCCTCATCCAAGCTGCTGCAGGCGCTGGCGCGTACACTGAGCATAGCGTGAGCGGGTTTAATTATGGGTCACAGAGAAGTGATAGTTCGGGGAAAACAAAAACCAGGGTGTTTGCGCACCCTGGTCGAACAAGTGGGCAATTGGGCAGAATAGCTTAATTTCGTGGCAACAACGCGTGTTCACGTTGCGGCACCACCGTCGCGCAGGCCAGCGTGCTGCGCTCAATCGTGCATGCGTATACATCAAGAATATCGCTGGCGATCGTTTCCCAGCCGAAGCGCTGGGCACGCAGCCGTGCGGCCTGGCTCATCGCGGCGCGGCGCGCATCGTTGTCCAGCACCTGCTCAAGCCGGTCGGCCAGCGCCGCAGGGTCATCGGGTGGAGTGTGCAGGCCGCTCACCCCATCTTCGACGATATACGCCGGGCCGCCTGCGCTGGTCGCCACTACTGGCCGCCCACAGGCCAGCCCTTCGAGCGCGGCCATGCCAAACGATTCGTAGTGCGAGGGCATTGTTACCACATCGGCAGCGCTATAGAACAGCGGCAGCTGATCTTGATCGCGTGCCCCGACAAAGTGTACTGCGTCGCGCACGCCCAGCTCAGTTCGTAGCGCATCGAGGCGGCGCTGCTCGGTATTCCATTGCGCAGGTTCATGATCTGCGCCGCCACCGACCACCACGGCGCTAAGCTGGCCACGCCACGCCAGGCGGCGCTCGCCGAGCAGCGCAATCGCGCGAATCAGGGCATCGATGCCCTTCAGCGGCTCGATGCGCCCGACCAGCAGCACCAGCTTGTGGGGCGCGGCAGGCAAGCCCAATGCTGCGCGGGCTGCCGCCATCGGGTGTGGACGGAAGCGCCGTAAATCCACGCCGCATGGCACAACCGCAATCTGCGTTGGGTCGGCCTGGTAGTTGGCGACCATCTGCGCCTTATCTTTTGGCGTTGCTGCAACAACCGCGTCCATTGCGGACAGCTGGTTACGCTCGATCTCAACGCGCTGCAATGTTTCGCGCTCTTCAGTGCCGCGTGCCACCTGGTTCTTCATTGCGCCGAGCGTATGGAACATATGCACCACCGGCACACCCCAGCTGCGGCGCAGCGCCAGCGCGGCCTCGCCCGAAAGCCAGTAATGGCTGTGAATCAGGTCGTAGGCCAGGTCTTCACCATCGGCGAAGCAGCGCACACGGCTAATAAACTCAGGCATGTAGGTAAGCACCCAGTTTTTATCGTAGGGCGCGCTTGGGCCGGTGTGTAAATTCACCACGCGCACATTGCGGCTCAGTGGCACGACAATTGGGGCGGTGGCATCCTGGCTGCGTGTGAAAATATCAACGTCAATATCGCGGTGGCCCAGCTCACGGCTTAGTTCACGAATATAGACATTCATCCCGCCAGCCTCTTTGCCCCCCAGCGGCGCAATCGGGCTGCTGTGAATGCTCAACATCGCAATACGCATGGTTCTCCTTACACCAAACAGGCTGCACCACAGACACAGCCTGAACGAGCTGTGTCGGGTGCAGCACTGCAATAACTATGCCCTACATATAAGTCGCTGTAGCCAGGAAAATGTTACACCTGGCAGCCTATCTCATTATACGAAGTTTTTACGAAAGTAGTTTTCTGCGCGTATAAGATATGTGTTAGAGCCTGCGCAATGATGGCGGCACGAGATTGAGGATGCGTCTGTTCCCCGCCCCCGCCCCAGCCGCCGCCTACGGCACATCGTACTTGCGGAACAGGTCGTCGAGCGCCTCACGCATCAGTGGCGATTCTTTGCGCCCCAGGCGCTCGGCTAGCGCCTTCAGCTTGCGCACGCTCGATGCTGGGTAGTAGCACGACTTCATCACCATTTCCTCGTTTGGCGGCAGCGCCACCTGGTTGCGCCCACCCTCTTTGGCGCTCGACAATGCTGCATCAGCGGCCTGCTGCAGCCCACGGGCATCTTTCGCGTCGCGCGGGTACTGGGCTACTCCCAGGGTAATCGCTACTTTACGGCCATCGGGCAGGCCAAAGCGCTCGCTGCTGAAAATCGCCAGGCGTAATGCTTCCATCTGTAGGAACGCCTGCTCCAGCGTGCTGCCGGGCATGGCTATGGCGAATTCATCGCCCGAAAAATGATACACCTGGCCGGGCATCTGCTCGCCCAGCAAGCTTGCCATAGTACGCAGCACGGTATCGCCCTCAGTCTGCCCGAATTCGAGGTTAATGTCGGCGAACGAGTCGATATCGAGCATCGCCAGCGCGATTGGGTTGCCGCCAGTAATCGCGGTATGCAGCGCACTATTCAGCGCCAGGCGATTCGGCAATTGTGTAAGGGCATCATTTTCAATGGGCATGACGCTGCTCCTTTGTATATAAAATTATATATATAAATATCATGTATACTCACCGGAAAAGGGTTTGTCCCAATCGACACCCTGCCATCTGCATCTTCGTGTATGGTAGGATAGTGCGATGAGCAGCCTGTTCGTGAGCCGACGATGCGAGAGAAACTGTTTACTTTGAC
>WBZP01000285.1_pt1 | contig 69652 bp, 55 predicted proteins | sample 5204301 | NCBI WGS metagenome assembly WBZP01 (sample SAMN12412401, study PRJNA552823) | activated sludge metagenome | isolation source: activated sludge from nitrification reactor of wastewater treatment plant... | place: USA: Pennsylvania | collected 2017 | reverse complement strand
ATCGGGCTGGCGGGGCATCGGGTGTTCCTTTCTTGGTCGTCTAGGCAACGCCAAGGATACACCCGACCCCGCTCCTCAAGCGGTGGCCCTTTCCCAAAGTACAGAAGCTATGTTACACCGTCTAAAGCTTCTTTTTTTGTTCCATATCATCCCTCTAACAAATCGTTAAAGCATACTATGATATGGCCGTATTAAAATCGGATTAGTTTAGTGATTTGTGCTTACTGGCTATCACCACACATGTTTGTCAATCGTTTCGCCCGCACCAATAGCTAATAGCACCTTCTTGAAAACCGTTATAGCTGAGGTAAGGGTATGGGTAAACAGGCAAGTACTAATAACAAAACCAGCAGCAGATGCGAAACAAAAACTGCGTCTATCGCTTTTATAAAAGCGATAGACGCAGCAGTAGCCAAGATATTTACTAACCCGAGAATTATTTCAGCGTATACACCACCGAACCAGCTTCGTTCACTAACACATAACCGTTGCGCGTCAGCATCGGCGTATAGCCCGGGGTGCTCTCGGCGGGCACGACAAAAGCTACCTGCGCAAGCTGCTCGTCGGTAGTAATGCTGCGCCGCACACTGGCACGCCAGGGCACTTGCGCACTGGCCCGTGGCGCTACACCCAGAGCCAACGCCACGAGGGCCATGATTGCCATCCCCGCAATCATTACACCAACATATAAGTTAAGCACGCTCATCAGCGCGGCAAAGGCAAACGTCACCAGCCAGGCCACAGTGAGCCATGGGCGGCGCTGTGGAATTTCAGCATGAACCATTGGATCGTACTCCTTCATCCATATGTGTATCTATGGATATGGTAGCAGCTCGATCATAATGCTGCGTTAGCACTGTGTTGGCGTACTATTAGATTTGGAAGTAGAAGCCTATTTGGCAAGGCATCCAGAACATAGCCGGGTTCGTTGTTTCTACCATACCAGTGGCATACGCCGGGTGGTACAATTGCTTGAGCCAATGAACAGATAAACGCCGATAGTATCGCGCACGCTTGATGGTATCAGTATAGATAGCGGAAAAGGATGCTCGATGGATTTGCAGCTACACGGGAAGGTCGCGATTGTTACTGGTGCTAGCCGTGGCATTGGCCGCGCCATTGCGCATACACTGGCCAACGCGGGGATGCGCCTGGTGCTCGTAGCCCGCTCGGGCGATATGCTGGCTGAGGTAGCCGAGCAGTCTGGCACCGAATGCCTGGTACAGCCCGCCGATCTGCGCCTGCCTGAAGTGCCTGCACAGGTTGCTGCTGCTGCGGTAGCCCGCTTCGGTCAGATTGATGTGCTGGTGAATAATGCCGGGGCGACGAAGCGCGGCGATTTTCTTGCGCTGCCCGATGCCGACTGGGACGATGGCTTCGCCCTCAAGTTCTTTGGCGCGATGCGCTGCTGCCGGGCAGCGTGGTCACATCTACAAGCGCGGCACGGCTGTATCATCAATATTGCAGGCATCGGTGGGCGCACGGGCAGCGCCGAATTTACCATCGGTGGTTCGGTGAATGCAGCGTTACTCAACCTAACGAAAGCCCTGGCCGACCGCGGTCAGCGCGATGGTGTGCGCGTCAATGCGATTAACCCTGGCTCAATTGCCACCGAACGTCTCCAACTACGGATACAGCGTGTCGCGACTGAACACGGCATTGATACGGCCACGGCAGCGGCGCAGCTCGCTCAATCGCTTGGTGTACCGCGCTTTGGCACGCCCGCAGAGATCGCTCAGGCAGTTGCATTTCTAGCCTCGCCGCTGGCAAGCTACTGCCAGGGCGTACTGCTCGATATTGATGGCGGGCAGACCCGTACATTGTAAATAGCATGATGGAAATAACACCTATGAACGACCTTACGCAGCTTCTCGCTAAAAATCGCGCCTGGGCCGCCGAAATGACATCAACCGACCCGGACTTTTTTCAGCGGCTGGCGCACCAGCAAAACCCCGAATACCTCTGGATCGGCTGCTCGGACAGCCGTGTACCCGCAACGCAGCTGGTTGGGTTGCTGCCGGGCGAAATGTTTGTACACCGAAATGTTGCCAATGTGGTTGTACACACCGACCTGAATTGTCTCTCGGTGTTACACTATGCGGTGGCGGTACTCCGCGTACGGCACATTATTGTCTGTGGGCACTATGGCTGTGGTGGCGTACAGGCTGCGCTCCAGAACGACCGCGTTGGCCTGATCGACAACTGGCTGCGCCATGTGCAGGATGTACGCAACGACCACGCCACACTATTGGCGGCATGTAGCACTACAGCTGAACGACTGCGCCTACTCTGTGCCTTGAATGTGCTTGACCAGGTGAAGCATGTCTGCGAAACGACCGCAGTGCAAGATGCCTGGGAACGTGGGCAAATACTGACGGTTCATGGGTTAATTTACGATATTGCCGATGGCCTGCTCAGCGACCTGGGAATGAGCATAAGCAATACGCCGTCGCTCCATGAACAGTATTTCCAGGCCCTCGCCCGGCTGGGCAAGTAGCCTAGCATTCCAAAAGTAACTGCTGTAGGTTAGGAGCGTGCTATGAATACGATACCAGCCCGGCTTACGCGTAGTATGCTGTTTGTTCCCGCAGCGCGGCCCGATATGATCGCCAAAGCAGCCCGCAGCGCAGCGGATATGGTATGTATCGACCTGGAAGACTCAGTCGCGCCCGAGCAGAAAGAAGCTAGCCGCGCCCATGCCGTTCAAGCCCTGCAAACACTCGATTTTGGCTCGCGCACGCGCATAGTACGCATCAACGCGCTCGATACGCCATATGCCTATCGTGATGTTATCGAGGTTGTCGAAGCGGCGGGTGCACACATCGATCTGATTATGCTGCCGAAAGCCAATGCGCCGCGCGACCTGCATTTCCTCGATACCTTGCTGGGGCAGATCGAAGCGCGCCTGAGCCTGGTACGCCAGATCGGGATCGAAGCACAGATCGAAACGGCAGGCGGCTTCCTGTGGGCACGCGAGATCGCGCAGAGCACGCCCCGGCTTGAGTCGCTCATTTTCGGGCCTGGCGACTATGCGGCGTCGATGCGTATGCCGCTTGAGCACATAGGCGAGGCCGACGCCCATGATGCGTTATACCCCGGCCATCGCTGGCATGCTGTGATGCACACGATTGTGGCAGCCGCGCGCGCCAGTGGGCTACGCTGTATGGATGGCCCATCGGCCAATTTTAAGGATGCAGGCAGCTTCGAGCGCGCCTGCCGGGTGGCACTTGCGCTTGGCTTCGACGGCAAGCAATGTATTCACCCAGCCCAGCTAGCTACCGCCAATACGGTGTTTGCGCCTGCCCCCAGTGAACTAGCCTGGGCGCAATCAGTGGTTGCCGCATATACCCAGGCACAAGCCGAAGGGCACGGCGCAATAAACCTGAATGGTACGATGATTGATGCAGCCAATGTGCGGATGGCCCAAACGCTGGTGCGCCGCCAGCAGCAAATCGACGCGCGTGACCAACCGCACACTGGATAGAGCGGCGGAACTGCATTCTGGAGCAATATATCTCTAACGAATGCGTCGCAGCGCCACCAGGCTAGTGAATGCGAGCTGAACGGAACGCGCTACCTGTGCAATCCCAGCAACGGCAGGCACAAGCGCCCGGCGGCGAGCGGGCTGCGGTTGCGGCACATGTGCGCCCAGCTGAATACGTACAAACGCCTCGGCATACGCGCAAGATACTCCGGCTCGATTGGCGGCTTGAGCGGTATCACGCGCGTGAGTATAGGCGGCTGCCACACCATCCCACAGCGTAAGCTGGCTAGCATGTGCCTGTAATGCGCTGGCCTTTTGCTCAAGTTCGCACCGCGCCAGGGGCATCCAATCCGTGGGTGTCGCCGGGTCAAACAGGTATACTGCCCGAACATCGTGCGGCTCTAGCTCTTCCTCTAGAAGAGTGCGGGCCGCCAGGCGCGTGTTAGCCAACGGCATTACCGCACCTAACGTGCTTGCGCCCACCACAAGATGGTCAGTGTGATTAATGCCATTGGTACTGTAGTGGCGCTGTGGATCGAAGGTAAGCACGACTTCGGGCCGCACCTGCCGAATCACGCGTGCAATTGCAATTCGCAATGCAAGCGAGGGTTCTAGCTCAGCGTCACTATAGCCTAAAAATGTGACCGAAGTTACGCCTAATAGATCGGCGGCGGCGCACTGTTCACTTCGCCGCCGCGCCGCCAATACCTCAGGTGTTTGTTGTGGGTCGCGGCTCCCGCTAGCACCATCGGTCACCAAAAGATAGTGTACCGAGGTACCTTGCGCGATCCAGGTTGCCAGGGTACCACCAGCCATAAACTCAATATCATCGGGGTGCGCCGCAACCACTAGCGCGCTATTGGGAGCCTGTTCGTGGCGTAGTGATGGCATAACGGTTCCTTGTTCAGGTAATGTCTAAATAGTTGATATTCTTGATATACTATATAAACAATATCATATATTGCTGAGAAATACAAGTGGTGGCTGTGGGGTAAGCGTGTACCAAAGATATTGCCAGTAATGCGCCACAGCGCCGGGTAGCGTATTGGGAGTTGCGCGCTTTTTGCGGCGGTGGATTGGCGCACAAATCTGAGAATAGCGATGTAGCACAAAATAAAAAAATCGTTTATAATAGTCCCTACCGAAATCAAACATTAATTAACAAGACTTACGCAGTGCCTGTAGCGCGCACTAATCTTGCCTGCGGCAGCGCGGTTGTACAGCGCGGCATCCTCTATGTATGTCGTATTTCATTTGTGTCAAACCACCATAAATCGGGCGCCCGGTGTTTGTGATGAACATACGCCGCTCAACACACCAGAACGATAGCAGTCGGCCTATTTAACGCTTCAACGGGAATACTTTCTGAGCCTTGTTGCTCGAACCACGGCAGTCCCATGCCTGTGCCTTACGCTTTGCCGGTTGTACTACTAATGACGCTGGAGATGCCACGATGCCCTCTTTGCACAAACGCCAGTCTGCGCTAGCGCAGCCCCACGCCGACGACCTAACCGCTCGATTGTACGACGACCATCTTGCACGCTTTGCTGCGGGCGATCATGGGCAGGTTGATCTCGGTGACGATGAGCCGCGCGAAATTGTTCGTGAGCAATTACAAGCCGCCGCCCAACGGCGTGGATTGCAGCTGTCGTTTCGGCGTGGGCGCGGGCCACTACGCTTTCGGGTTGAGGCAATACCGACAGTACTCGCTTCTCCGCCAATAGCTTCTGCCAAACGCCCAAAACCCACCACCGCCGATACCGCGCCATTGGCGGCATCAACTACACTCGCCCCCGGCGCATCAACAGTGCAGCCGCCTACGCCCGTAGCACCCGCAACGCTTCCTGAGCCAGCTGCTGAAACTCAGCCACCGTTGCCGCTGCCGCCGATACGCCCGCGCCAGCAGCGCCCGTTGCGAGCCGACACACAACCGCCTAAGCGCGCGCACGCCCCACGCGAAAATAGCCCACGCCGCGAGGCTGCCCCACGCCGCCAGAACGACGATCGTCGTACATCCAATAGCCGCTACGATGATGTATTACCCAGGTGGATGCGCGAAGGCGAGCGAGCAACGAGCCAGCCTAATCGGCGGCGCAACGATAGCAAACGCCGTACCCGTTCATAGCTTTCGCGCTGGGGTATTATTAGCAGCTCAACGATGTCAGCAGGTTGCTCTAGAGGGTGCTAATAATACTGTGTGCTGCTCTACGAAGGCGAAACACACCAACTGCGTTATTCCCCATATGTATGAGCAGAAATAACACGGTCAGCCTGTTTGGCCTTCGTTAGTATTGGGCTGGAACACAGAGCACTACATAGCGTATATTACGCTACGGTAGGGCTTTCCCCCGCCGTTTCTGTGCTTGCGGCAGCGCCATAGTCGACAGCTTAAGCTTTTTGGCATCCTGTAGATACTCGACAGATCTGCGCGATTGAGTATCATGAGGCATATCGCCAGAACGATACGAGAGCAAAACCTTGATTCGCAGACGATGCAAGGAAAGGAGCAAGCGCTATGAGCGATCGGGCATACCGAGATCTATATTTTGATGATCCCCACGTACAGGCCGAATTCGAGCGACTCGTCCAGGGCGTGCGCGACGCCGAACAGGCGCGTAAGCCACTTGGTACACGCCAACGCCAGGTGGAGCGCGATAATGAAGCAGGCCATGCCTCGGAAAAAGACTTACGCGCGGCAGAAGATGCGTATACAGCTGCAAGTAATGCCATTGCAGCAGCACAGCGCGCCGTCGACGAGTTTTTGCACATCCACCGCAATTATCGCTCGCGCTAACATACTAATTCGTTCGTCGTTGGCGCACTGGTGGAATGGCCGGTTACACTAGTGTAACCGGCCATTCGGACCCTGTGGCACAAGGCGCACCCCTGTGCTACAATGCGAGCATGACGATTGATTTTGCCGCGTTGCTACGCCGCATGCCGGGCTACACCAGCCAGATTGCGCATGTGCAACCGCTACCGCCCCGCACCGCTAGCTATGCCCACCTCGCACAGCCACTGCCTGCTGCACTCGAAGCTGCGCTCGCCCGGCGCGGCATTACACAGCTGTATACCCATCAGGCAGCTGCACTTGACGCGGCCCGGGCGGGCGCACATATTGGCGTGGTAACGGCCACTGCCAGCGGCAAAACCTTGTGCTACCAACTGCCTGCCCTTGAATCCGCGCTGTCCGGTTCGCATCACCGCGCACTGTTCCTGTTTCCTACCAAAGCCCTCGCCCACGACCAGCTACGCGCACTCAAGGTGCTCGCAGACCCTTTGAACATTCGTGTGGCGACGCTCGATGGCGATACACCGCGCAGCGAACGTGAGGCTGTACGCACCAGCGCACAGATGATTCTCTCGAATCCCGATATGTTGCACCGCACGCTGCTCGCCGACCATCAGCGCTGGGCGCGATTGCTTGCCAACCTGCGCTATGTCGTGCTTGATGAGTCGCACACCTACCGCGGCGTATTCGGTACCCACGTGGCACTGATTGTGCGGCGGCTGCGTCGCTTATGCGCCCATTATGGCAGCGCCCCACAATTCATTTGCTGCTCGGCCACAAGCGCAAACCCGCAGGAACACCTGCAAGCATTGGTTGGCGACACCGTAACGCTGATTGAAGGCGATGGTGCACCGCAGGGCGCGCGCGATTTTGTGCTGTGGAACCCGCCACTGGTTGAGGCCCGCCGCAACGGTGAGCGCGATAATGGTCGGCGGCGTAGCACTAACATTGAAACTGCCACCCTGCTTGCTACGCTGGTGCGTGCAGATATCAAAACGCTGGCCTTCACCCGCACCCGGCGCGGAGCCGAGCTGGTGCTGCGCTACACACGCGAGGCGCTTGAGAATAGTACGAGCGAGCTGGCGGGGCGGGTAGCGTCGTACCGGGCCGGGTACACGATGGAAGATCGCCGCCGCCTGGAGCAAGCATTTATGGCGGGCGAGCTGCTGGGCCTGGTTAGCACCAACGCTCTGGAGCTGGGTGTCGATATTGGCGGCGTAGATGCGGTAGTTATTGGCGGCTTTCCCGGTACCGTTGCCAGCGCATGGCAGCAAGCCGGGCGGGCTGGGCGGAACCAGGGAGAGAGCCTGGCCGCGCTGGTAGCGCAGGATGATCCGCTCGACCAATTTTATATGCGGCACCCCGAACAGTTTTTCAGCCAATCGCATGAACATGCGCGTGTGGCGCTCGAAAACCCGTTTATTCTAAGCGACCAGCTACGCTGTGCCGCCGCCGAGCTGCCCCTGCACGATGCCGATGCGCTCTGGTTCGGCCCCACATTTGTCGCTCTGCGCGACTGGCTGCTGCGCCACGGCGAGCTAAGTGCAATCGAGGATGGGAGCGCGATCTTCGCTGGCCGCCACCCGGCTGCGCAGGTAAACATTCGCAGCGCCGATGGCGACCCGGTGGCCTTGCGCGATACCGACAGTGGCCGCACAATTGAGCAAGTGGCTGCCACCCGCGCGCCATTCGAGGTATACCCTGGAGCAATTTACCTGCATCAGGGCGATTCGTACCTGGTGAATACACTGGATAGCCGCAGTGCCGAGGCGCGTCGCAGCCAGGTAAATTACTACACCCAGCCAGCCGACGAAACGTCAATTACGATCGAGCGGGTACAGCAGCAGCGCGCGCTGGGGCCAGCCATGCTACACGTTGGCGTGGTCGAAGTGACGCGCCAGGTCACCGGGTATAAGCGCAAAGAACATTACAGCGACGCCGTACTGAGCGAGCACGACCTGAGCTTACCGCCCCAAACCTTTCGCACGATCGCGGTGTGGTGGACTGTGCCCGACGAGTTGTGCCGAAAGGTGGAACATACCTGCGGCGATATTGTTGATGCGCTGCACGCCATGGAACACGCCGGTATCGGCATTCTCCCCCTGTTCGCGCAATGCGATCGCGCCGATATTGGTGGGCTTTCGCAGGCGCTGCACCCCGATACCAGGGCCGCAACGATCTTTGTATACGATGGTGTACCCGGCGGCGTAGGCATTGCTCAGCTAGGCTACGAGCAGGCCGAAGCCTGGTGGGAACAAACCCGCACCTTACTGCTCGATTGCCCCTGCGCCGAAGGCTGCCCGGCCTGCATCCAATCACCGAAGTGCGGCAACGGCAACCAGCACCTTTCAAAAATTGGCGCGGCAACGCTGGCATCGTTGCTACTAGGCAAGCCCACGCCGAGCACCAGCACACTCCCCTCACGTACTACGGCATCTTCTGGCATAGGAAGCCCACAATCACTGCTCGAAGATCTGCGCGGGCGACTAGAGCGTGCGCGAGCAACACCCGCCGGGCCACGCCGCGCCGCGCTACTTGTGGCGCTGCGCTACCGCATCAGCGTTGAGCGCGACAAATTACCCGAAGCCGAGCGCGCCGTGCTGCACAATATCGAAGCCGAGGCTCTAGCCCTATCGGTGTAATCTCCCCCTGCTCTATCCACTATGAGTAGTCCCACACTGTGGGTTCATTTTGCTGCCTGTATGTAACATCCAGCCAGGTGCCCACGAATAATGTTGGAATAAGAGGATTATGCACGAAAAATGCCACTTGCAACGTTCCTCTTATGGATATACAAATGGTATTGAGTAGTACCTATTAAGGTAATACCTGCAAAGGCCCATGGTGCTGTCGATATTCCGCGCTAAGTCAGGAAATGTACGCGTATGACCACCCCTGCTGAGCATAGTCCAATTGTTGAGGTTACGATCATCCGGTTGTTACCATTTGGGCTGCTGGTGCGGCTGCCCGACGAGCAAGTTGGCATTATTCGCGAGCGCGAAATTGCCTGGGATGCCTACCAGCGCCGCCGCTGGCGACGGCATTTCAAGCGCGGCGACACGCACCGCGCGGTGCCGCTGGGCATCGGCCACGATGAACGGCTTGAGCTGAGCCTGCGGCTGGCGGAAAACGACCCCTGGCAAAGCTTGACCGAGCGCTACCAGCTTGGGCAGATCGTGATAGGCACCATTGAAGGTGTAAAGCCCTACGGCGTATTTGTCGAAATTGAGCCAGGCATTACCGGCCTGCTGCACCAGAACCGGCTGCCGCTCTGGGCACAATCACACCCAACCGAGCAGTTATTCTGGCCGGGCGACCGCATCAAAGTAGCGCTCGAACATCTCGATCCACTACATCGCAAAATTGGACTGACTATGCAACGGGTATGGCCGACGCGCTGGAAACAGACCGGGCCGCTTGAGCCAGCGCTACACCTTGCGCCAGTGCCCGCGCCACTGCCAGCAACCCCAAGCTACCCTACAGTCGCGTGGAATGTACTGGTGGTAGAAGACGACCAGCTGCAGCGCGAAGCCGTTGCTGGCTGGCTCACCCAATCGCTCCAGCGCGTCAACACGGCTACTTCCGCCGAAGAAGGGCTGGCATTGCTCGGCGCACAGCCGTTTGATATGGTGCTAATGGATTTCAATCTACCGGGCATCAGCGGCCTCGAAGCGCTCCAACACATCGGGGAACAGTGGCCTGCGGTTCGCCGCGTGCTCATGACTGACTGGGCGCTAGCTGGGCAACACCCCGTCGAGCTTGATCAACTGCTCGATAGCGGTGCGCAACTGCTGATCAAACCATTGCTACCAAGCGACCTCACCGCCATTTTAAGCGACACACCTACCAATGCCGAGCTTGGTACCGAACCCGACACAGCCCAGGCAATCGAGCGCGCAACTACCAGCCAGCTGCGCGATCAACGCCAACACCAGCAGCATCTGCTGACCGACATGCTGAAGCGGCTGCGCCAGGTAACCGGTGCCAGCCATGCCGCACTGTTTCAATTCGACCGCGCGCAGCGTACCATTAGCATCGTCGCCCAGGCCGGTGCCGCCCAACTTCAGCGCTCAGCCATGCCCGATCTGATCTACAGCCCGGTGCGTGATGCTGCTGCAGATAAGAAAATTGTGCGGATTGACGATGCACAGCAGGCCGAAGCGCGCGTGCGCTACCTCAAGCCGCTGCTCAATTTCCGCGCCTGCCTGGGTATGCCGCTTCAGCACAGCCTGCGCGATGGGTACGCGCTGTTCCTGTTTAGCCCGCAGCCGGGCGCATTTAAGGATGGCGCCATCGAGCAGCACGCCGCCATGATCGCGCTGGTGGCCGGGGCCTTGATCGAACAAGGCGACTTTAATGCCCATGCTTGGGATATGCAGCGGCTGGCATTACTGGGCCAGCTCAGCCGCGCACTGGTGCATGAAATTAACCACCAGCTTAGCCCGATCAACTTTGCGTTGAGCGATCTCGAGCGCCAATATGGCCTGATCCAGCAGGCGCTCGACAGCCGACCCGCCCGGCTCGCGCGCGACATCAACGAAGCTCACGAAATTCTGAGCGACCTGATGAAGGGCGTCGAGCGCTTAACTAGCACGGCACGCATGTTTGGTCGGCTTACCATTCAGAGCCGCGAGCAGCACGTGCCCATCGAAGGAGTAGTGAGCGAAGTGCTCCAGCTCGTCAACGATATGGCCCGCCGCGCCAATATTCATATGCATATGCACATTGCGCCGAGCCTGCCCCCAGTGCGCGGCCAGGCAGCGCAGCTACAGCAAATTTTATTAAATATTGTCATCAACGCTATTCAGCAAATTGAGCTGGTGCGTGTGCGCGAAGGGGGCCAGGTGCAGATCAGCGCGAAGCTTCTACCCGATATCGGTGTGCAGATCGCCGTTGAAGATGATGGTGCTGGCATCCACCGCGAACAGTGGGAGCATATTTTCGAGCTGGGTTTTACCACGCGCACCGAGGGTGGCAGCGGGCTGGGGCTGTATATCACACGCAGCCTGGTAGAGGCACTGGGTGGGCGCGTGTATGTAGCCGAAAGCCTAATGCTCTGGGGCAGCACCCTGGTTGTCGAATTTCCGATCGAGTAATTCCCGACTATCCAGAATACGGAGATACATATGATTCGCCTGCTCGTTCTCGACGATGATGAGCTATTTGTATCGACCCTAATACGCAGGCTGCGCAGTGTTGACGAAATGGATTTTGCCCCAACCCCGGCGCTCACTGCCGAAGAAGCCATTCGAGCGGTTGAACAAGCCAGCGAACCATTCGACGTGTTCTTAATTGATCAACTGCTCGATTATGGCGTCAATGGCATTGATGTGATGCAGCAGCTGCGCCGCATGAGTCCGCAAACCGAGGCGATTATCCTCACCGGCTACAGCGATGCCGAGGCGGGCGCGCTCGCCTATGAGGCTGGGGCATATCGTTATTTGACCAAACCACCGAAGATACGTGAGCTGGTGCTGGTCATCCGTTCGTTTGTACACCTGCGTGTCATGACCCAGGTAGCCGAGGCGGCGCAGCGCGCAATGTCAACCCAGGCAGTGGCCGAGATCGTCGTTCATGGTGCCTTACGGCTTGGCTTCGAGCGCGCTCGGCTCTGGGAGCTGCACGAAGCGAGCGGTGAGCTTGTAGGCATTAGCCAGGCAGGCAACCGGGGGCTAGAACCCTTCAACACGATAACTATGAAGCTTGGCGAATCGCCCTATACCTACGAACTACTGCAACACCACGAGCCGCTATTCTTTTCCGGGCATGAGCGCGGCGAAACCTACTTGCACCACCTTTATGCACCAGCCTACAAGCAGGCGCGCGGCGATTGGGTGCTAATCCCGCTCTGGTCGGAGCAAGGCTGCCAGGGTGTGCTCAGCCTCGACAATGCCGATATTGAGCGCCGTATTCACCAGGATCAGCGCACGATCCTGAGCCTGTTTGGGCGCCAGGTAGCGGCGGCGCTTGAGCGCGCGCGCCTGCAAGCCACCGATGCGCGCAAAACCCGCGAGCTGGAAGTACTGAACCAGATTGGCAAAGAGGTCGCCGACCGGGCCACACGCATCGGCACCAAGCGGCTGCTACGCGAGGTGCGCAAATTACTTGCTCCGCTGATCTATACGCATAATTTCCGGGTCGTGCTGCGCCGCCCCGAAGATCGCCAGCTGGAAGTATGCCTGGAGTACGAGAATAACCAGCAGCGCCCAACGCGCATGCTCTCGGCGCGGCGTGGCCTGACCCAACATGTGATGCAGATCAATAAGCCACTGCTCCTGGCGGGTGGTACAACCGAATACCGGGCGGCTCACAACCTGGTCGCCAGCGGCTTACCCTCGCGCTGCTGGCTAGGCGTACCGCTAGCAATTGATAACCGGGTGATTGGCGCGATTGTCGTGCAAGATTACCATCACGAGGGCCGTTTCACCACTCAGGATCAGCGCTTGCTTGAGCTGGTAGCACAGCAAATCGCCGCCCCAATCGAGATGCTGCGCCAGAAAGAGCAAGAACACTCCAATGGCCGCCGCCTGGCGCGGTTGCACCTCGCCAACGAAACCATTCTGAAGCTGGCGCAAGAGAATGACAAGTGGCTATGGCATGCGGTACTAACCCTTGCAACTGCTGAGTATGCGCTGCAATTCAACCGCGCCATGTTGTTCCTGGCCGAACAGAATGGGCGGCGCTTTCGCGGCAAACTGGGCATTGGGCACTTGCGCCGCCACGAAGCTGAAAAAAGCTGGGAGAACGATCGGCGCGAGCGCATGGATTTCGAGCGTTATGTCGATTTACTTCGCGCTGGCGAACTGACACCGACACCAATCGAGCAGCAGCTGCCCGACATGGTGATTGACTGTACGAGCGAACACGATGCTTTCGCCACCGCACTTGCGCGCGGGCAGCGTATAAAACTGAGCACCCGCCGCGCCCAGCAGCGTATGCCAGCGGCTTTCATTCGCCAGTTTGGCACCACCGAGTATGCGGTACTCCCGCTTCGGCTTCACGACCAGCCTTTTGGGGTGCTCGTCGTTGATCATATGTTCACGCGGCGGCGCCTTGAAACCCGCCCGCTGGAACAGCTTGAGCAGCTGCTAACCCAGGCGGTGCTAATCTTCGATAATGTACGCCAGCGGCGAGTGCGCGACCAGCTAATTACTCTCAATCATACGGTACTCGCGCAGGCCGAAATTCAGACGCTCGGCGAAATTCTTACCCAGATTTCTGAGGCGGCGCGCGCTTCGGTAGAGGCCGATTGTGTTGCAATCTTCCCCTGCCAGGCCGACGCTAACGCCGGACTGCTGATGTACGATCGCGAGCATATTGGTGCGGCAGGTATGCTTGATCCAGATAGCCTGGCCGATACCTTCCCCGCAATGTTAAGTGCAGCAATTGCACGCGGCGAAGCACTCGATCATCTGGGGAGCGCCCAGCTCGCATGGTTCGCCGCCGAGCGGCAGCGCGCCGAAGGACTCTTCGCCCGCGAGCAGCTGTGCGCGTTTATGAGTCGCCCAATTGTGGACGACACAACCAGCCAGATCATTGGTGTATTACTCCTCGGTTACCGCTCGCCGCAGGCCGTCAGCACACACGCTCGCTTCAACATCGAGTCGTTCGTGCGACTATCGAGCATGACGATCCGTAGTACCAATGCCCGCCGCAAACTCGATCGTATGATCTGGCTCAGCCAGGAGCGTGGTAAGGAGCTCGACCGGCTGCGGCAGGTATTACAGGCACTTTCGCCCAGCCCCGACCGGAAACGCATGGCGCTGGCCTTGCTGAGCGCCGTACACGAGCTGCTGGGGCAGGCCGATGTACGAATGGGCTTAATCTTGCGCGAGTGGGTTGCCGATGCCAGTGATGATAGCCCACGCGAGGCACGACGCATGTTTCTATTACGGCCTGGGGCACCTCACCATACCGCAAGTGAAGATGATATCGATGAGCAGATCGACGATGATCTAGAGAGTGGCATTACTGGCCGCGCCTTCCAAACTGGCGAAAGTCAGCTTATTCCCGACGTTCATTCCGAAGAAGTCGCTAATCTTTTCCGTGCCAACGGCATCATGGGAACGCGCAGCGAGCTCGATGTTCCGATCAAGCTTAATGGCAAGGTTATTGGTGTATTCAATGCTGAATCAAGCCAGCCCAAAGCGTTCAACAAAGCGCATCGCCATATTCTCGAACGGCTAGCCGCCGCTGCCGCCCTGGCGCTAGATAACGTAGCCCGCCAGGAGCATTTGCGAAATGTGCTGGATGCTGCTCAGGTGGTGATTAAGCCCACGGGCCTGCGCGATACCCTACGCGCGGTGCTTAATGCGGCGCGCAAAGCCGCCCCTGATGTCGCCGCGCTCACGATCTGGTATAAGGAACCACTGACGAATAGTATTCGCCTGGGGCCATATTTTGGGGTACGCGACCCGAGTGGGATGACGCTGGCCCCGCCAGACCCGAATAGCCTGGTTGCCACAATCACGCAATACGATGAACCAATTTGGGCGGCTGATGCGCGGCAGAACGATCGGCTAGCGCGCCGCTTTGTCGCCGCCGAAGCGATCGTCTCGGTGGCGGCCTTCCCACTACGGATTGAACATGAGAGCGTTGGTGCACTGTTCTTCAATTACCGCCAGCCGCATACCTGGGGCAACGAAGAGCGTGTGCTCTTCCCAATCATCTCAGCGATTGCCGCCGCCAGCATTCGCGATGCGCTACGCTTAGAGGCAACCCGGAAAGAGCGCGATCGGCTCAGCGCAGCAATTGCGATTAGTGAAGCGGTTGGCACCTCGCTTGAGCTGAACGATGCGCTTCACAAGATCTTTGGCACACTACGCGACCGCTTTCACCAGGCAACTCCTGGCGTGCTCTTATATAACGCAACGCTGGAACGGCTCGAATTCACCACCGCATCGCTTGAATACTACAAGACCAACCGTCTAAGCGAGAATAGTATTCCGCTCAATGGCACGAGCATTGCCGCCAGCCTGGCCCGCCGGGCACTGCACAGCGGGCAGGTAGAATACCTCAACGAAGCGAATGTGCATACCAACCCCGAATATCTGCCAGCGATTAAAAATACATGCACGCAGCTCAGCGTAACGCTGATGGGCAATGAGCAGCTGCTCGGAGTGCTGGTGCTAGAATGGCCGTTCTACAACGCATTTGAAGATGATGATATTCCGCTGATTGTGAGCATCGCCCGTCAGATCAGCCTGGCGATCGAGCGCGCCCACCAGAGCCGCGAGCTGCGTGTACGCACAATCGTGGCAACCCACACCGCTTGGGCTGCTGAGATCGCGCACGACACCAACCGCGAGATTTCACGCATTCGCCAGCGCGCCTACCGGCTGCGGCATATGCCCAACCTCGATATGCCCACCATGCACGGCCTCGCGCACGAAATCGACGCCGCCGCCGCGCGCCTGGCTGAGGTGGCAAGTGCAGGCTATGCCCCGGCCAAAGGCGGCCTGCCAATCGACAATTGGCTGCGCCAGCGCCTGCCCACCATGCTCGACGAACGTGAAGTAGCGATCAGCCTTTACCTGCACGACTTGCAATGTCCCAATGTCTATGTTGGCATCGATGCGCTTGTGCTCGAGCGTGTATTTCGCCACCTGATTCGTAATGCCATTGAGGCAATGAATTCGGTTGGTAAAATTTTTGTGCGCAGCCGTCAGCGGAACGGGCACATGGTTGAGGTGCAAGTGCTCGACACTGGGCCAGGTGTTCCCGACGATGTTCGCGCGCACCTGTTCAACGATATTGTCTCTACCAAAGGCCCAAATGGCGGCATGGGCTTGCTCTACGCGCAATCGGCGATTAAACAGAATGGCGGCGATATCGTGCTGCTGCCCCATTCCGCAGGGCAAGGCGCGGCCTTCGTCGTTATGCTGCCGCTAACGGCCATTCATCACGAGGAAGCATCAGCCTTATGAATACCAACACCTTCACACGCACATCGATCGACTGTACCATTCGCGTGTTGATAGTTGAAAATAACCTCGACCAGCGCGCCGACCATTTGCAGCTGGTTGAGTTATGGGGCTACTTACCCGTAGCTGCCGTTGGCACCGGCACCGCGCTGCTGGCCGATGCGCGCTACAAGGCGCAGCGCTTCCGCTGCCAGGTGGCACTCGTCGATATGCGCCTGCTCGACGATTACGACCCTGCCGATATTAGCGGGCTTGAGCTAGCTGCCCAGCTCGCCCCAACGGTCTCGATCATCGTCAGCGGTATCGACGATCGCAGAAAAGCCGTGCAAGCCCTAAAGCAATATAAGGCTGCCAATTTCGTTGGGAAGCAGGACAATCCAGAGGCGTTGCACGAAGCGATTGAAGAAGCCGCCCGGGCAGTGTGCGCCTGCCGCCACAATGCCGAAATTATCTGGCCTGCGAGTGTCGATTCAGCCCAGCTTATGCGCATGCTCATCGACGATGAGAGCGCCCCTGTCGATGAGATTAACGAGCTGATTAGCCGCCTCTTCCCCGAGGCGCACCGGATCAGCCTGAACGTTGTTACTGGGCCGCAGGCGCTCTACGAACGCAGTGCAGCCATCCGCCGCCACTCACTGGTGTGCAAGCTTCAGCGCGACGACAACCAGGCGTTTCTGGTGGTAAAGATCAGCCGCAAAGACCGGGTCGAGCGCGAGATTTACAACTACCTTACTTATATCAAGCTACGGCTGCGCAGCCTGTTTGTGCCAGTGATGTACGAAAGTAATGTGTTATGGGATGTGGGTGCAGTGGCCTATGGGTTTATGGGGAACAACGATGCCGATGATCCCGATGGGCCATATACCTTCCGCGTACTGTATCGCAGCACCGAGGATATTGAGCAGATCGTGGCACCAATCGAGCATTTTTTCGATGAGACCAATTGGGGGATGTGGTTCAAGGCTGATCCACAACCGCTTACCGAAAGTTTGTTTGCCGCCTACGACAAACACTGGAAGGATGCTCTTACGAATCTTATTGCGCAACCACCGCTCGAGCAACTTTCGCCCTGCCCAGAAGTGAGCACCGCGCTTCCTGACCCAATCGCCTGGCTGGGCGCGCATCATCAGGAGAGCGCAAGTATTGCATCGCGGCTCGCGGTAAGCCATGGCGATTTACAAGGCGAGAATCTATTTGTCGACACAGAAGGGCATGCCTGGCCGATTGACTTCGAGCGTACCGGGGTGGGGCCAATCTTACGCGACTTTGTGGAGCTGATTCACGATATCGCTACGCATTTATCGCAGATCAATAAAAACGAGCCTGGGCTACTTTATGAGCTCACAGTTGCGATATGCGCGCCCCACGCCCCTGGCGAACCAGTTCCGCAGACAGCTTTGATAGCGAACAGCCCGCATGCTTCCAAAGCGCTTCGGGTAATTCAGCGCATTCAGCAGCTCGCATATGCCTGCACCGGCTACACCGATCAGCGTGAATTACTGTGGGGCTTGTTGCTCAATAGTGTGTATGTTGCAACACTGGTACCCAAAAATCGGGGACGCCACCGCAAAACGCTGCTGGTCGCCAGTGTGCTCTGTGGGCGCATTGAGCATTGGGAAGAGGCAGAGTGGCCGCCGCGCACATGGCCAGCGGTGGAGTGGATAGCAGAGAATCAGGCTGTCATAGGCAGGTAAGCGAGAACCTATCTATCGGCAAGTTGCACCCGCGCTTGCATCAGCTGCACTCCCACCCCACGATGGGTGATCAGGTAGCGCTGTGTGCGTCCGCTCTCATTCAATGCCTCACGCACCCGGCGCAAAAGCGTGTCGAGCCGATCATCGCCAGCGTTATACGCCTCCTCGCCATATAACGCCTGCATAATATCATCGCGCCGGCAAACTGTGCCAGCATGGCGCGCCAGGTAGAGCAGCAAATCGAATTCGAGCGGTGCGAGTGGCTTCTCCAAAGGCTGACCATCGAGCCATACCTGGCGCAGCCGTGCGTCGATCAGCACTCCGGCGGCATTGAATCCCGACTGGTGCAGCACATAGGCCCGAAAGAGCGGCGCAAAGAGCGTGGGCGGATCGCCTTGCACCAGGCTCGTGAGGCGCAGCTGATCAAGGGCCGGGGCATGCGCCTGGTGCAGCGGCAACCCGGCTGCCAGAATACGCATGTAGTGTTGTTCATCGACCGAGCAGCTTTGCCAGAGCTTGGCACATTCAGCCGTTACCGCAGAAACCGATAGAAGCTCGGCATCGTGCCCGGTAAGCTCGGGATGTTCGCATAATGCCCAGAAAACCGCACGCAGCAGGCCAGGGTGCTGCCCGCTTTGCGCTAAGGCATAGTCTGCCAGCGGCGCATCGAGCGGGATTCCGCGCCGCGCCGCCATCCGCGCCACCATCTCACGTGCATCGGCAATGCTATAAACCCCCAGGCCATAGGTGTGTGCGCCAAACAGTTCCCAAAACGCTTCCGTTGCCGGGGCATTTTCACGCAACATCGGCAGTGGTGCCCGTGTCATAAGCAGGTATACCAGCCGGTACTTCAGCTGATCACGCAGGTAGCGCAGGTTGAGAAAAAATCGATCGGGCGAGCGTTTCCACAAATCTTCAAATTGATCGAACATGAGCACCAGCTGAATGCCGGTAGCGCATAGGCGCAGGCAAAGCCGCTCAAGCGAGCGCAGCGCGAGGTGCGCGCTAGGCTGGGCACACAGTCGGGCGTGCAGTTCGCTCGCCCAGCTCAGTAGCTCGGAGTCGCTGCCCCGCCGCTCTGCTTCGACGATCAGGCGGTGGATGATCAGCTCGGCGATGGCGAATTCGTCGGGCTGTTCGCCAAACACCAGGCCATGCGTATCAATAAGCACCATCCAGGTATGCTCAGGATTCCAGTATTGGGCCTGTACATCCAGGCGCATCAAAAAGCGCACGAGGTTCGATTTCCCTACTCCGCTTGGCCCCACCAGCGAGCAGCTTTCGCCCGCTTGAAGCATGGGAAGTACGCGGCTTAATAGCTCGGCGCGGTAGCTCAGCGGAAGTGGTTGATCGGCATGACTCATGCGCTTTTCTCCAATTCGATATCAGCCGCTGTATCTAGCAGCATGTCGAGCGATACCACCGCCGCGTCGAGGAATTGTACCAGCGGCTCGGCGGCGATTGGCTGGCCGTCGCTGGTGCGCCCGGCACGCAGCTCGTGTTCATTCAGCCAGCGCGTGTATTCTGGTAGGGTAGGTAGCGTGGTGTACCAGCGTACCATAAATAGCTGAAATTGCGTGCGCGTGTGCAGCCCATAGGTTGGCGACCAGCGGGTGCGCTCGCCGGGGGCACCGAGTGCGGTTATTTGCACATCTGTGCCCTCATTCAGCGGCCCACAAACTAGCTCTTCGGCTAGCTCGCGCAGCAGGGTTGCCCGCAGCGAGCTATCGCCGCGCTCGCTGCGCCCGCCGGGCAGCTGCCACGCTCCAGCCGCAGCATCCCACACCAGCAGCACCTCGCAGGCTGTTGCGGCACGGCGGGCTATAACGCCTAATGCCGCGCGGGTTTCGCGCAGCGGCTTAGCAGCTGATTGTAGCAGCATACGGCGTCGTTCGAGTGCGGCCAGCAAGTTAACACCTGTGTCGAGCGTTGCTGCGGCATCATTGCTCACGCCTTCGGCATGCCAATCGCGCACGAGCGGGCCGGGGGCTGTACTCAGCGCCCGCAGCAGGCGCAGAAAGTAGCCTGCCTGTGGCGATACAACAGTAAACTGTTCGCCTTCCGATTGTAACGCACCAAACATTGTAAAAAGATCGCACCATGCCTGGGCATAGGCTTGCACCATTGGGTCTTCGAGTTCGAGGCGGAGTGGCTGGGCTGGTGCGCCATCTTCAGTAGGCGCAGCCAGTGCCAGGCAATGAAGCAGGTCGCGCAGCACCAGCGTGCGATGCGCACGGTGACGCAGATCCAACGACAATGGCTGAGATGAGGCAACCATATGAGGATGACTCCTGTTATGGGGTGCCGCGCGACGGCGCGGCACCACGCGGGCGGATTAGTGTAAGAAACTAGCCAGAAGGAGAATGAATACTCCGGCCAATACCACCGTTCCCGCCAGGCTCACCAGCACCTGCACCAAGCTTGCTAGCGCCTGAAAGAGAAAGACCACGATCCAACGAGCGGCAGCTAGCAGCACGACGATGAAGAAAATGTACAACATCATGTCAAGCATGTCACGCCTCCTCTCGATAGTGCGAATACAGCTCGTACTGCTGATTCGCCACCTAAAGCATACGCGGAATGAACCACACATACCTGATCGCAAGGCGGCAGCAAAGTGAGCGAAAGCTGGCAATATGGCGACATCGCCAGGATGCGGCAATTCGCGGTATACTCTGCGCGAAGCCGCTCAACGAATTGAGGAGACCTATGCCCGAGCAACCATTTCTTCTTGGAGTGAACTACTGGCCGCGCCGTAAGGCAATGTACTGGTGGCGCAACTTCGAGGCAGCCGAGGTGCGTGAGGAATTTGCCATTATCAAGAGCCTGGGGATGTCACTGGTGCGGATATTCTTGCTATGGGAAGATTGGCAGCCCACACCCGATACCGTCGACCCAGCCGCGCTCGACAACCTGGGCACCGTGTGCGACATTGCCGCTGAGCTAGGCTTGCAGCTCGATATCACCTTTTTCACCGGGCATATGAGCGGGCCATCGTGGGCACCGGGCTGGATGCTGCTGCGCGACCAGCCGATGCTCCCCGGGGTGCGCCAGGTCGTGAGCGGCGGCGAAATTGTAAACTGCGGCCACCTTAACCCTTATATCGATGAGGTTGCGCTCGCTGCTGAAGAATTGCTGCTGCACACTGTCGTTGGGCGCTTCGCCGGGCACCCGGCGATTGGGCTGTGGAATCTGGGCAACGAACCCGACCTGTTCGCCAAGCCGCCGAGCGCCGCGGCTGGCCGCGCATGGGCACGCCGCATGGTTGCGGCTATTCGCACACACGATGCGCAGACGCCAATTACCTGCGGCTTGCATGTGCCCGATCTGACCGAAGATCTTGGGCTGCGCGCCAACGATATTTTCGCCGAAGTCGATCTTCCGGCCATTCACGGCTACCCCATGTACGCTAATTGGTCAACTGGCCCGCTTGATTCGGATTTTGTGCCGTTTCTGTGCGCGCTTACCACTGCGCTGTGCGGCAAACCGACGCTCATGGAAGAATTCGGTGGTTGCACCGAAGGGCCGGGCTTACCCTCATCGATCTGGAGCTGGACATCATATGGACAGCCGCGCGAACAATTTATGGCCTCGGAAGCAGCTATGGCCGACTACCTGGCTGCGGTGCTGCCCAAGCTCGTCGCGGTAGGGGCAACCGGGGCGCTGCTCTGGTGCTATGCCGATTACGCCCCGGAGCTGTGGGCACTTCCCCCATGCGATGAGGCACAGCACGAGCGCTTCTTCGGCCTGGTACGGCCCGATGGCACGCTAAAACCGCATGCCGAGGTCATTCGCCAATTTGCAGCCACCCAGCCTACAGTTCAACCGGCGCGGCGCGCCGTTGTGCTCGATGTATCGCCCGAGGAATACTACCAGCAGCCGCACGAGCATGCTACCCGGCTGTATGGGCAATTCCTCGCAGATGCCGCCTGAGGTACACGATTGCAGTGCAGTTGGGGTAAGCTATAACATACTCATCGGACTCGCGCTAGCGATTTACGCGCCTGCTCATACTCGTTGAGGATTGATATGAGCATATTATCATGAGGGCGTTCGCTCACAGTAGCATGTTCTTCGGTTCCTTGGTCATTGTTTGCGCTTCGCGCAAACAATGACCAAGAAGAAGAAAAAAGTACCGTGCTGCTGCAAGCGCATACGCGGCAAGCGAAAGTCCTCATCTCATAAGGATAAACGCTCACCGCAGTTTCGCCGTAGTGCGTCCGTAGCCCTACCGCAGAGCGACTATGATATGCTCCAGCTATCGATATGCAACAGCTAAGGAGCACAACCATGAACGACATACACGCTAACATCGATTGCCCCGAGCACGGCCCATTTGACGACGGCGAATGCCCGAAGTGCTAAACGGTCAGCATCGTACAGTTATCCTGCTTCTGGCTCCTGGTAGCGCAGAATGGCCGCAACATTCTCACCAGTGCGCTGTTATCGCAAACTCACCCTGCCTCAACCTGGGGTGAGGATACATTCGACGCACCTATTGAAGAAAATCACCTAATTAATTCCTTGGTTTTCTCGTGCAGTGCCTGGCGTAGCAGAACACCGCACGAGAAAAGGAAATACGTGGGCGGCACAGCCGCCCACGTATTTCCACTATATACCAAGCTATGCACAGATTGGACACTGAGGGGCTATTGCGCTCTTGTTACCGGCATACAGTGCTCTTGCTTGTAGCCGTAGTTGTGCGTACCTTGCCATCTGGCCCCTTCAGAGACCAGGTGAGTTTGCTGCCGTTCCATGTGACACTAAACGCAACCTGAACCGTTCCGGGCTGGAACACAGTCGTTTGACCACGATTCGTAGGCGCAGGGCTGAAGTAGTTGTTCGCGCCAACCGGGATCGTTACTGCAACCTTGTTTTTTGACTGGTAGCCAAAGCGTGCAGTATAGGTTCCATTGTGGTTACGCACAACACAGGTGGTAACTGGCGTAATTGATGCTTTCGCAGGACTCGTAATCGTGGTGCTGGCTTTGACTGACGGCGCTGCGTTGTAGTTGGTATTGCCAGCCTGGTTTGCGGTGACAGTACAAGTTCCAGTTGCAGTCACAGTTACGGTCTTGCCGCTCAGCGTACATGGCCCACTCACACTCAGGCTGACTGACAAGCCAGAGCTTGCCGACGCGGTGACCGTAAAGCTGCTGCCAACCGTTGTGCTGCTTGGCACACCGCTGAGCGAGATGGTCTGGTTTGCCTTGGCAATCACCAGCGTGCCAGTCTTATCGGTGGCAGTGTAGTTCGGGTTGTCGAGCGAGGCTACCACGGCGTAGCTGCCAGCAGCGGTGGGGGCAGTCGCCGAGCCATTATAGGTAACGGTGACGCCGCTTAGGCCCGCCGGGCTGGTAGTAACCGTAACTGCCCTTGGGGTGCCATTGTAGGTCTGATTTAGCCCACTCAGGCTCAAGGTTGCTGTCGCTTTGGCAATGACTAATGTGCCAGTTGTATCAACGGCAGTATAGTTCGGGTTGTCGAGCGAGGCCACGACGGCATAGCTACCGGCGGCGATTGGCGCAACATTGGTGCCATTATAGGTAATGGTGACACCACTCAGGGCTGCCGGATTCGTGGTGACAGTGGCTGTCTTGGCGGTGCCATTATAGGTCTGGTTCAGCCCACCCAGGCTTAAGGTTGCAGCCGCCTTGGCGATCGTAAAGGTTTGATCCACCGGAGCTGCCGCGCTGTAGTTGCCACCACCACCCTGCGAGGCAGTGATAGTGCAGCTTCCCGCCCCGGTAATAGTGACAGTGTTACTGCTCACGGTACAGTTGCCGGTGGCGCTAAAGCTCACCGCCAGGCCCGACGAAGCCGTTGCACTTACAGTAAATGGCGCATCGCCGTAGGTCTTGTCTGCCAGTGGCGCAAAGTTAATCGTCTGGTTGGCCTGAATAATTGTGAGCGTGCCTGCGGCCGAGGGAGCGCTATAATTCGGATTATCCAGCGTGGCAACCACGGCATAGCTGCCAACATTCACCGGCAGTGTCGCGCCGCCCTCATAGGTCACGCTAATACCAGTAAGGTCGGCGGGGTCGCTCGTTACAGTAACGGATTTTCCGGTGCCATTATAGCTCTGGGTCAGATTAGTAAGCGTCAGCGTTGCACTCGCTTTAGTAATGACCAGCGTGTCACTGGCGCTGCCGGTATAGTTCGGGTTGTCCAGCGTGACCACCACTGCATAGCTCCCGGCATTCGTTGGCTGCGTACTCGACCCGTTATAGGACACCGTGAGGCCACTTAGTCCCGCAGGGTTGGTGGTAATGCCAACAACCTTTTGTGTACCATCATAGGTTTGTGAGAGATCACTGAGTGTTATGGTCGCGCTGGCCTTCGCAATAGTCAGCGTGCCATTCACAGCGGCGGCAGTGTAGTTCGGGTTGTTCAGCGCGGCCACGACGGCATAGCTACCAGCATTGACTGGAGCGTCATTCCCGCCATCGTAGGTAATAGTAACGCCGCTAAGATTCGTCGGATCGGTCGTAACAGTCGCGGCTTTAGCAGTACCATCATAGGTGTGGCTCAGGTTATTCAGGGTCAACGTCGCAGTTGCTTTCGCCACAGTTAGCGCAGCAGTATTGTTCGATGGGTTATACGCACCATCACCAGCAAAGCTTGCACCAACGCCAGTGGGGTAGGTGCCCGCGTTGATCGCGCCGAGGCTTACCGTGAGCGTAGCAACGCCCTGTGCGTCAGTGGTAGTGCTGCCAACCACAGTGCCATTCAGGGTAAATGTGACCGAACGACCGGCGAGCGGCGCATTGCTGCGGGTCAGCGTGGCACTCAGTGTTACATCGCCGCCGTAGGTACCATTCACAGGGTCTACCATCAGGCTGGTATTTTGCTTGGCTGGCGCACTTGCGGTGCTATCGGCGCATTTGCCTGCTGCATTGCATGAACGAACGATATAGTAGTAGCCACCATCCACCGCATTTGCATCGGTGTAGCTCAAGTCGCCGCCAAAGCTCGGCGGGGTAAGTGTTGTAACCAGAGTGCTCGAATCTGGGGTAAAGCTGGCGCTAGTACCCCGGTAGACTTCGTAGCTGGTAATAACCTCTGGCCCGCTGGCACTGTCGGTGCCGACAATCGGCCAGCTCAATGTCACGTCGCTGCCACTTGCTGAAACACTCACGGTTGCTGCGGTAGGCGTATTCTGCTTGCTCGTGTCGATAAGCACCGCACCCCAGGTTGGCGTCACGCTTACAGTAACTGCGCCGCCACTCACCGTGTAGCTGGTGCCGCTGATCGCATCACGAAGGACGGTGCCATCAGCCAGGTTATAGGGGGCAGCGTTCAAACCACTAAATGCCGCGCTCTGGGTCGAGCTACTGCGGTTCAGCAGCACCAGCGCGGTTTCCGTACCTGTGGTGCGCCCAAAGCCATACAGGCCCTTGGCGTCGTCGATGACCATGCCGTGCTGCACATCGCCATCCTGCAAAGCACGCGAGCTCAGGCGCAAGCTTGCCAGCTGGCGAGCGAATGGCAGCAGGTTGGTTGTATCTGCCGTGTAGTCGCTGCCACTGGCATCCGGCCACGGGAATGGCGTGCGGTTGTAGGGATCGTCCTGGTACTGCGAACCATCCCACACGCCATCCTGCGTCAAGCCAATCTCGTCGCCATAATAGAGGGTGGGGTTACCAGCATATGTGTAGGCAAACAACCACCATTCTTTCATCCGCTGAACGGCGGCGGCATCGCTATTGTTATTAATTTTCTTCAGCAGGAAGCGCACGCGCTGCGTGTCGTGCGAGCCTGCCAGGTTCATCATCGCCTTGAAAGCATTCTTCGGGTAGTCCTCGGCAATTGAGCGTAGGCGGGCATTAAACTGCGATGGGGTCACGGCGCTGATTGCACCGCTGGAGCTATTGTAGTTGCTGTCGTTTTCCTGGAAGACGGTACCATTGGTGCAGCCGTTGCCAGAACAGCCAGTAAACATCCAGCTCAATACCGTCGAGCGGAAACGATAGTTCATCACGCTATCCCACTCGTTGCCGAGCAGCCACGGGGTTGCATCGCCCCACTCTTCGCCGAGCATCACGGTGTCATTCTTGCCAGTGACCGACTGGTTGCGCACGGCAGCGCGGAAGCCTTCCCAGTAGTCGTTGCTCGGGTCGTTGGTCAGGCCTGGGTCAACATCCGCACCAACATCAAAGCGCCAGCCGCTCGCGCCCTGCTGAGTCCAGTACGGGCCAACCGAGTTCAGGCCATTGGCCCAGATCAGGTTGCGCACCTGCGGCGAGTTAGCCTGCAACTTGGGCAGCGAGGAATAGCCATACCATGCCTCATAGCTCACGGTCGGATTACCGCTGGCATCGGCGCAGTACACTACGGTGCTGCCATCTTTCCCCGCATTGCCCGTAGCAGGGAAGTAGTACCATGAGCGATACGGCGAGCTAACGGCTTCACAGGCACCCGAACCATCACTGGCACCACCATTCGGATTCACCAGCTGATTGGCAGCATTGTAGCGGTGGTACCGATCGAAGTAGGGGCTATCGGAAGATGTATGATTGAACACGCCATCAAGCATCACCCGAATACCACGCGCATTGGCCGCCGCAACCAGGGCCTGGAAATCAGCCAGTGTACCGAAGTCCGGGTCAATCTCAAGGAAGTTGGCGGTATCGTATTTATGGTTGGACGGAGCGCGGAAGATTGGGTTGAGGTACAGCAGCGTAACCCCCAGGCTGCTAAAGTAGCCATCCTGGATTTTCTGCGTCACACCCTTCAAATCGCCGCCGTAGAAGTTATCTCCATAGTGGCCAGCACAGGCACCGCTGCCACGTGGATCACATACGGTTGTGTTCCAGTTGCCAGCGGGGTCGTTCGAGCGCACAATCGCGGTTGGCGCGCCATAGGAAAAACGCCCGACCTGTGGGTTGTTGCTGCTGTCGCCATCGCGGAAGCGGTCGGGGAAAATCTGGTAGATAATCCCACGCTGCATCCAGTCGGGCGTGAAGAAGGCCGGGTCATACACCGTAAGCTGATAAGAATTGTCTTCAGCAACGGTGCGGTTGGACTCAGCCTGGCCGTAGCCGCCACCATAGAACTTGGGATCGTCATCGCGGTAGTAGCCGGTTGCGCCACCATCGGTTGCGCGGAAGGTGTAATACAAGATGGTGGGATTTGAACCAACCGAAAGCGTATAGCTCCAGTATTGCACCGGGCCAAGCGTGGCATCGTTTACGCTAGCGCCAGCCTGCATCTGGTAAAGTGCTTCCTGGTTGGTGCGATCGTCCCATACGCGCAGGGTTACATCACTTACATCGTTGGCGCACGTGCGGAGCTTAAGCGTTACGCTACCCTGGCTGGTCGCCGCTGGCCCGGTCGGGTTGCGATAGTCAGTCGAGAATGAATCGTGGAACAGCCCATTGTAGCGCACATCATTGTCAAGCGCAGCGCCAGCGCAGGCTTGCCCGCTGGTGGTATAGCTCCAGTTGAAGCCCGAGAAGCCATAGTCCCCCCCGCTCTGATTGCGGGTAAAGAGCTGGTAACGTACTTCAGTGCCAGCAGGCTGTCCAGGAATGTCGGCGCGCCAGTTGGCACCGGAATAGCTGGTGTCATAGGTGCCAAGCACTTTGACATAGCTATTACTGGCGGGCAAGTAGTACTCAATCCCTGCCGTCTCACCCAGGGCAGTATCGCTATTCATCCAGACGCGAACACTGCCTGTGCCTGGTTGTGTAGGTACCTGGGCAACAAAAGTACGGAATGTGGCAGCATACACTGCGCTGGGGCCGGTCGGGAGGACGAACATGCTCACAAGCAACGTGAGCACTAACAACGACGATAACCGACGCATAGTCTCTCCTTGACAATTATTGTCTACTATGACAAATAAACGACACATTAGTATATACATAGTAGGATTTACGCTCTGGTGCGTTTAGCTTGCTTGTGCGCGCTCCGGCATGTTGTGCGAGTATGCAGTGTTACTGCACAACGTGCGAAGTACCGTACTGTCGCAGGCAACATGCGCCACATCACGCTGTCAAACAACGCAGCTGCGTAAATCTTAAAAATATTATCTAAAGACGCTAATACGGTTTAGTATACCAATTTGGTTAAAAAAATCAATAGGAATTTTAATTAATGTCTATTCATCTTGGGCAGTGCTATAGCCGTAGTTGCGCCATTCATACTAAATCCGGTATATACCTATTAGATGCGAGTCCAGAAGAGCAGCTTCGCTGCCCTGGAATTTAGTGTTCTCGTGGGGTGCCCGGCGTAGCTAGGCACCCCACGAGAACATTCAGTAATCAAACAGATTGAGTTTTAATATAAGCATAGAGTTCGACAGATTTCTTGTACAATAAACATAGGGCTTTCGCTTGTCGTTTACGAGCCTGCGGCAGCCCGCTCCACCGTCTATACTTGTGCTCGATAGTATCCTTCCGCGTTGAATGAGAGCGTGTCGTGAATACCCACGTTGCTATCCACCCTCCCCGCCTGATGCGCCCTGTAGCGATCAGCATAGTCATTGCATTGATTCTTGCTTATGTGTGGCTATTTCTAGAACTCTACCCACTCGCGAAGAGCGGTATTGCCCCGCTAGGAGTGGTGCCTGTGGTCGTAGCAGGCTGGCAGCTTGGGCGTTATGGTGGCCTTATTACCGGGATACTGGTAAATATTATTACCGTGGCCCTCTTTCGGGTTGTCGGCGCAGAGCTCAATCTGTTTGTACTAAGCTTACAGGCACTCCCCGCGAACATCCTTGTGTCAGCCGCAGGCTATATGGTGGGTCGGCAGCGAGAATTACTGGTGCAAACACAGGCCCAGGCGCAGGCACTTGCTCAAAAGCATGCGCTTCTCAATGCCGCAATTGAGGCACACCAGCAAACGGAACAGGAGCTGATACACGCCAAGGAAAATGCCGATGCTGCCAGCCGGGCGAAGAGCGCCTTTCTCGCGAGCATGAGCCACGAGCTACGGACACCGCTAACTGCGATTATGGGCTACAGTGAGCTATTGCGTTTAGAAGCCGATATAGGAGGCAATGCCGAATGCGTGAATGATATTGATCGTATCCTTGGCGCGAGCCAACATTTACTCAACTTGATTAATAGTGTGCTCGATCTTTCGAAGATTGAGGCCGGGCGTATGCCATTACATATGATGTCTTTCTCGGTGCCCGATCTCATCAACGACATTGTGAACGCCATTCAACCAACAATTGCGCAGCGGCATAATGTGCTAACCGTACAGCTCGATCCACTGGTACCCACAATGTATGCCGACCCAACAAAAGTGCGCCAATCGCTGTTTAATTTACTGGGAAACGCGGCAAAGTTTACGCATAATGGGCATATTCGCTTACAGGTGGGGCTGAATGAATGCAGTGGAAAGTCCTGGGTTACCCTGGCGGTACACGATACTGGTATTGGCATCGCCCCAGATCAGCTGTCGCACTTATTCAAAGAATTCACCCAGGCAAATAATGTGACGGAGCAGCACGGCGGCACCGGGCTGGGGTTGGTTATTAGCCAGCGATTGTGTGCGCTTATGGGCGGCGATATTGCCGTGCAAAGTGAAGTAGGTCGCGGCTCAACCTTCACGATTCGCTTGCCAGCCAGGCCCGAGCCCACCGAAAGCCAGTAGTGGTATAAGTACATTACGCTATGCTGGTGGGTGCCAATTGCCTTGTAGTGCCAGCACGCGCGCCTTCATATCGGCAGGTACCGCAATTGTGGTATTGGCAGCATAATCGTATGCTACAAGCGCCGTGCGAGCAGTTGCCACAAGCCGACCATCGCCCGCCGCAATTCGATAGACCATATCGAAGCTTTTCGTGCCAAAGCGCGAAATCCCCACCCCAATAGTGAGCTGTTCGCCAAATTGCGCAGGTGAATGATAGCGTACCGTTGCTTCGGCCAGAATGACCTGTAACTCGCTGACCGTGCGAATATCGAGCGCTTGCATTAGAAACTTGATCCGTGCCGTTTCAAGGTAGACCAAGTACACGGCGTTATTAACGTGCCCAAGCGCATCGAGATCATGAAATGCGACTTCGACTGTCATTTCGAAAGGAAATGGTTGCTGGTTAGTCATAGCTTACTCTTTTATATCGCTGAGCAAATGAATATGAGTGCATTTGCCAGGTTCGGCGGAAAGTTTAACGTGCGAGCTTCCGAATACAATGCACCTCACTGGAGATTACGCCGGGTGCGCAAAGGCAAGCGCGCCCGAATATTGCTGCGATTCGCGTAGATAAGCACCATCGCCAGCAATCCGAGCATTGTAATGACATCGGGCGGCCAGCCTAATGCCCAAACGACGACGGGCAGCACCACCAGGCTAGCCATCAGCCCAAGGGTTATGCTGCGTAATACCACATAGAATACAAGTACAATGCCTGCGAGCATAAAGGGAATGGCGAGTTCGTACGCCAATAGCGCGCCGATCGTGGTAGCAATGCCTTTGCCGCCGCGAAAGCCAAGCTGCACCGGCCAGATATGCCCGGCAACGACGGCAAACAGAACGGGTACAAGCCCCCAGCCCGCAACCCCAAGCCAGCGCGCTAGCACCACTGCCGCCAGGCCCTTCAGTGCATCGAAGATAGTTACCGCAACAAACCCGGCCCTGCCCAAAACGCGGCCAGCATTGCGCCCGCCAGCATTCCCACTCCCTAGCGTGCGAATGTCTTGCCCTTTTATCACCCGCACAATGTAGTATGCTGAGGAAATGCAGCCAAGCACATAAGCGGCAAAGGTTGCGGCGAGTATCGATAAACCAGGCATAGCTCACCATCAGCGCACAAAGGGAGCCAAGTCCCAGGCTGCCGCATGCCACATTCCTGCAACGCGGGGTACCGCGTAACTCGTACTCTAATTCGAGGTTGTCTTTGTAGAAAGTTGCACCAATGAGCTATATTTGAAAACGCAAATGGTACGATTTCGGGCGTGTGAGCGTTTCATAGCCGAGTGCCGAGAGTGATGCGCCGCGCCCTGTATCCTTCACGCCCGTCCATACCAGCCCGGGGTCAAGGTAGTCGCAGCGATTCATGTATACAGTGCCGGTTGCAATCTGCGCGCCCAGCGCCTGTGCCGCATCCAGGTCGCTCGTCCAGAGCGAGGCCGTGAGGCCATATGGGCTATCGTTCATCAGCGCGAGCGCCTCGGCATCATTTGCTACTTTCATAATGCCCACCACCGGGCCAAAGCTTTCTTCTACCATCACCCGCATTGAATGATCAACGTTGGTGAGTACCTGCGGGGCCAGGTATGGGGTTCCGGGCTTATCGGCGGGAAATGCCGCCGGGTCGAGATGCGCGTGTGCGCCTTTGGCGAGTGCCTCAGCCGTATGCGCGCGCACCAGCTCGGCAAAGCGCGTCGCCGCCATTGGCCCAAGCGAGGTTGCTGCATCAAGTGGGTTGCCCAGCACATATTCGCTGGTCTGCGCCACAAATCGCTCGACGAAGCGATCGTACACATCGGCGTGGACATAGATGCGCTCAACACCACAGCACGATTGCCCCGAGTTAAAAAAGGCACCATCCACCAGGTTCTCCACCGCGTAATCCAGCACCGCATCGGCCCGCACATAGGCCGGATCTTTGCCACCTAGCTCAAGGCCAAGCGTGGTGAAGGTGCCAGCCGCGGCTTGTTCAATCGCCTTGCCGCCCGCCACCGAGCCAGTAAAGCTCGCATGATTGATTGCGCCCGACTTCAACAGCTGGGCCGTCTGGTCGTGGCTGAGTACGACATTGCTAAACACGCCCGGCGGTAGATCGGCCATTGCCATCGCTTCGGCAAAGCGCTCGCCTACCAGGATCGTCTGCGCGGCATGCTTGAGAATAACCGCATTCCCTGCCATAAGCGCAGGCACAATCGTGTTGACAGCGGTGAGGAACGGGTAATTCCAGGGCGCAACCACCAGCACCAGGCCCAGCGGCTCACGGCGAATCAAGCGCTCGAAGCCGGGTTTGCTATCGAGCAGGCGCACAGGCGCAAGCGCCTGCTCCGCGATTGACACCATGTAGCGCACCCGTTCTTCGAATGAGCGGAACTCGCCACCATATCGTACAGGCCGCCCCATCTGCCATGCCAACTCGGGCACAATCTCGGGGTTGAGCGTGCGCATCGCTTCAAGAAAGCGCAACATCGCGGTGGCGCGCTCAGCAATCGGCACCTGCGCCCATTCGCGCTGTGCGGCACGTGCAGCTACCAGCGTATGGGCGAGCGCGGCATCGCTCATGAGCGGGCGGCGGGCTACTTCGCTGCCATCAATCGGTGAGATACAGATAATATCACTCATCAAGCACCCTATTCTTTTCTTTGGCTACGCGGAAGGCTATGCATGATATGCCGATTTTGTGAATCCGTCGAGCGCTTCTCTTGCTGTTTGTTTCATCGTTCTACCCACGCACACCCTCGCGCTGTAGCCAAGCCAGCCCCTCCTCAAGCGTCGTAAAATCGCCATCGATCTGGGCTTCATACGCACGCCTGAGCAGCGCGCCAAGCTGTGGGCCAGGTGCGATACCGCGCTCAATCAGGTGTTTGCCCTGCAGCAGCGGTGCAGGCTGGCCATGCGCAGCCCCAAGCTGCTCGGCCAGCGCCAGAATTGGCGCGCCCGGCGCAGCGGGTGGGCGCGGCGGACGCCCACTGGCATCAGCCTCGACCAGGCGCCCCCACTGCACGAGCGTAGCCGGGCTCAGGCGCAGCGCCAACCGCCGCACCGCGCGCGGGGTTCTGTCCATGCCATGCAGCACCATATGTTCGGCAATCAGTGGGAGCACGGCATCGGCAATCGCGCGTGGGCAGCCAATCCGCCGCAAGAAGGCGCGGGCGGGTTCAATCCCCACCTGGGCGTGGCCGGCGCTCCGCACCCGCCCATCGGGCAATACCAGCGTCGTGGCAGGCTTGCCGAAATCGTGGCAGAGTGCCGCAAACAGCAGCACCATGCGCTGTTCGCCGTCCAGTCCATCGCGTACAGCAATATCGGCCGCAGCATCGCACACAAACAAGGTATGCTGCCACACATCGCCTTCAGGATGGTAAAACGCATCTTGCACGCAGCCAATCAGCGCAGTAAGCTCAGGATACAGCGCCAGCCAGCCGGTTGCATCCAGCGCCTGCAAACCATCAGAAGGACGGGTGCTTTGCAGCGCCCATTTCTGCCACTCCGCCCAGATGCGCTCCGTCGCAAGGGTGGCGGCCTCGGGGAGGAGCTGCCGACTGAGTGCGGCCGTATCGGGGGCCAGGCGCATACCAAAACGCCCGGCAAATTGCATTGCACGTAGCACCCGCAGCGGGTCTTCGGCAAATGCGGCGGTTGTGTGCCGAATCAGCCTGGCATTGAGATCGGCCACACCGCCATAGTAATCGAGCAAATCGCCCGTGGGTGTGAGCGCCATCGCATTCCAGGTAAAATCGCGCCGACCAGCGGCTTCTAGCGGACTCATGGTCGGGTCGGGTTCAGCCAGAAATCCACGATGCCCGGCCCCAACTTTGCTCTCGCGGCGCGGCAACGACACGTCGATGTCGCGGCCTCCTGGCAGACGCAGCTTCAACACGCCAAACGAGCGCCCAACCGCATCGACACGCCCGAATTCGCCGAGCACGCTGATCAGGCGCTCGATGGGCAAGCCATAGACTTCAATATCAACATCTTTCACCGGCACGCCGCGCAAGAGATCGCGCACAGCCCCACCAACAATATGGGGCTGGCCGCCAGCACGGCTTATCGCGGTAAGTATCGGTTGAACGTAGGCAATTGCACTGAGCATAGGGTGAGTATACGCGAGAACCTAGCAGCGCGCCAATAGCAGCGTCGGGCAAACAAACAGCGGCTGGTGAACCAGCCGCCGCTCGTACAATTGGTATGTAGATGCGCCTACAGCAGATTTTCCTCGAGCTGCCGACGACCATTGCTATTTAGGGAACGTATTGCCGGTGTAGGTGGTGGCACAGCACGTACCTGCGCCGGATCCTCATCAAAGCTCGGGCCGCTGGCTTGATCTTCGCCAATACCAATGAACTTGGAGGTAGTCACTGACCAGGCAATGGTCTGGTCGATAAGCGAGGGGCTGCCGCGCCCATCTTCAATCAGCGCTACCCACTCGCGCTTGATCCAGTTGGCGCGAATATAGTCTTTGGTGATTGGGCTAGGGATAAGCGCAATCGGCGGCGTGATTTCCTTCGTTTGGCCGCCGCTACCGCGCGCCACTTCCTGGCCGGGGCCGAATGGGATGCTACACGCATAGAATGGCGCTTGCAGTGGTGGTTTTTTATCGAGCTTACGGAAGGCATCGACCGCGTCGAGCACCTCGTACTGGCGAGTCAGCGCAGTAATCAGGTCGCCGGTAAGTGTGCTTTTGGCGGTTACAAGCAGCGGTTCGTAGAAGCCGACTTGCAGCAATTCGCGCAGGAAGCCGCGAAAACGCAACACCGATTGCTGACGGCCCCCCTCAAGTGTGCGCCAGCCAAACGCAATGCCATAGCGCTCCTCGGTGTGTTTCATCTCACCCATCGACTGCACGCCCTCGGCCACCACGAATACATTCGCGGTTTCCACAGCCCAGTGGGTGACCATATTCCCGCTCCCGTGCTTAATCGTAATCTGGTTGAAGCCAGCAGCGGCCATTGCCTCATCGAGCGCATCGATTTTACCGGCCTCGGCCAGCCAGCCCGCGTAAATGCGGCGCTCTTTGGTTTGCAGGCCGGTTGCCCACTGTAAAAGTGGGTCGGCCACGCGTGGGGTTGGGCGGCGCGCCGGGCCGCGCGTGAAGGTTACATCTTCCAACGTCTCGTCCCTTTCGTGCAATAACTCTACCCATAATGGTATTTCTATATTATAGCACATTTGTTCACAATGTAAAGCGCCGCGTTGCAATCTGTTTGGAGTGCGGTATAATACGGCCAGTACGATGTTGCCAAAGACGAGGATCAACCCTATGGGCTTTTTCTCTGCTATTTCAAAGGCCGTGTTTCGCGAATACGATCGCCGCATCAAGCGCGCCAGCCTGATCACCGAGTATGGGGCAGGTCATCACAGCCACGCCCACGATGAGCACGCCAGCGATGAGCATGGCCACGACGAGGGCGACGCCGAGATTGTGAATGTGCCGCGCGGCACGCCGGTGCAGCAAGCCAAGCATTAAGCATTACACGTCAACGGCGCTACCGCAAGCGAATGTAGCACAAAACAGACACGGGGTACCTTCTGATGGTACCCCGTGTCTGCGTGTACAGGGCAACGTGCAACTATTGGGCTGGGGCAGCGTAGCCTTGCGGGAAGCGTAAATGCCAATCCCAGGCGCTCTGAATAATGCTTTCAATGGTTGAGTAGCGCGGCACCCAGCCAAGCTCCTCGCGGGCGCGGCGGCTATCGCCAATCATCACCGGCGGGTCACCGGCGCGGCGTGGCTCCTCGACTCCAGCAATCTCGCGACCAGTCACATGGCGCGCGGCCTCAATCACTTCGCGTACCGTGAAGCCATCGCCATTGGCCAGGTTGAAATTACGGCTGCGCGTTTCGAGCGGGCCGAGCGCTAGCACATGCGCACGCCCAAGGTCGCTAATATGCACATAATCGCGGATGCATGTCCCATCGCGCGTGTCGTAGTCGGTGCCAAAAATCTTGACATTCGCACGCTTGCCCATCGCTACCTGTAAGATCAGCGGAATCAGGTGAATTTCGGGATCGTGATCTTCGCCGTGCTCGGGGGTGGCGCCACAAGCATTGAAATAGCGCATACAGCTGTAGCGCAGGCCGTGCGCATGCTCGTACCAAGGCAACATCTGCTCAATCATCAGCTTGCTTACGCCATATGGGCTGATCGGCTGCTGGGGGTGGCGCTCATCAATCGGAGTATACACCGGGTCGCCGAAGGTGGCGCAAGTTGATGAAAGAATGAAGCGGCGCACCCCACTCTCAACCATGGCATTCAGCAGCGATACAGTACCTGCAACATTATTCTGAAAATACTTGCCGGGATTCGTCATCGATTCGTTCGGCTGCAAGAATGCGGCCAGGTGAATCACCGCGTCAATCGCATGGGTGGCGAGCGTCTGGCGGAGCAGCTGCCCGTCGAACAAATCGCCCTGGACGAACGCCACATTCGACGGCACAGCTTCCCGATGCCCGGCAACTAAATTATCGTACACGACCGGCGTGTGCTGCTCGGCCAGCAGTTCTTCAACCACTGCGCTGCCAATATAGCCTGCGCCCCCAGTAACTAATACGTTCAACCAGAACCTCCTTATGATGTACGGATGTGGGTGAGCTACCTAGATACCGCTGCGATGCCTGAAATGATGCTCGTTCTGGCGCTGCCTGCCCACATGCACGATGCCGGTGCTGGCAGCGAGGCGGCACAGTACCGGCATCCAAAAATCGCCAACCAGCGCATTAGCGCGCCGATGGCCCTGCGCTCACCACAACATAGTTTTCGGTTGAAAGGTATTTGCGCGCCACAGCAATGATCTGCTCGGCATCGATACTGCGGATGATGCCGGGGTAGCGAGCGATATAATCAAGCCCCAGGCCATAGCGCTCGATGCCTAGCAGCGTGCCAGCAATCCCGTCGTTAGTTTCCAAACCCAGCGCCAGGCTGCCAGTCATATAATCGTGCGCGTCGCTCAGCTCTTCGGGCGTCGGGCCTTGCGTGCAAAATTCACTAATCTCGTGCAGAATTGCCGCGATGGCGCGCTCGACATTCGCCGGGTTGATGCCCGCAAGCGCGGCCCATGGCCCAGCCCCCAGATCCGCATCGAGGCTGCTACCGCACGAGTAGGCTAAACCCTGCCGCTCGCGCACATTGTCGCCCAATCGCCCGCCCATGCCCAGCCGACCCAAGATCATATTAGCAACATTGGCGGCGTAAAAATCGGGATTAGTGCGGCTTAAGCCATGCACTGCATACAGCAGGTCGCTCTGCACTTTGCCTGGCAGCGCAAGATCGCGCCGCTGCACACCAGCCAGGGGCGGAACCGGCGGTAGCGTTTGTTCGGGCGGCGTATGTAGTGGCTCCCAGCCGCCAAATACGCGTTCCAGCGCGGCCAGAACCTGTGGCGGGTCGATATCGCCAACAATTGCAATCGTCATCACGCGCGGATGATATAGCGCATGGAAAGCGATCATATCCTCGCGCCGTAATGCTTGCACCGTCTGGATGGTACCACTGCTCAGGCGGCTGTATGGATGCTTGGGTGGGAAGAGCATTGCCCGCGCTGCCCGCGATGCCTGGGTGCGCGTTTCTTGCTCGCTCTCGCGCAAACCCATCAGGAACTGATTCCGCAATCGCTCAACTTCGTGCGCCGGGAAGGTTGGCCGCTGGATCATCTCAGCCAGGATCTCAAGAATCAGCCCGAGATCTTCTGCCAGCGCGCGCCCGGCAAAGCCGCTGCTGTGCAGGCCGCCACCCGCGTTCACGCTTGCGCCCAACGCCTCAGTTTCGGCGACGATCTGCTGGAAGGTTCGCGATTGCGTACCCCGGATCAGCGCTGCGCCCGTGAATACCGCCAGGCCATTCTGCTCGGCAGATTCGTGTACTGCGCCAACTCGCACTTCGCCGCGTACTGTCACAATCGGGCTGCTCGGGTTGCGCTGAAGTAGTGCGACCATACCATTTGGCATCACATGCCGAATAGCCGTCTCGATAGTAGCGGTGCGCCCATATATTGCTGTCATAGTCGATCCTTATGCCTCGGCAGTTGGGATGAAATGCCCAACCGTCCGGTAGCGCTCAATCAGGTAGGTTTGGGCCACACGCTGAACATCGGCAGCGCTTACGGCGGCCAGCTCATCGAGCAGCGTATCGAGCCGGGTGTAGCGATCAAGCACTTCCCACATGCCCAGGCGCAGCGCCTGCTGGGTCACGCTCTCGCTCGAATAGGCCATCTGCGCGCGCGATTGCTTGATCACCTTGGCCATTTCGGCTGGCTCAACCCCATCCTGCTGAATTTTCTCAACTTCGTGCAGTAGCGCAGCTTCAATCTCGGCGGCGCCATGGCCTTCTTGCACGGTTGCATCTAGCTCGAACAGGTATGGATCGTACATTGCGCGGAAGCCGCTGCCCGCATAGGCGGCGAGCTGCGTCTCAATCAGCGCGCGGTAGATGCGGGCGCTCCGGTTGGTCTGCGCGCCGCCGCCAAAGCCCATGCCCTTTGCCCCCGAAAGCACCGCATCTAAAATCACCAGCGGCGCGAAATCGGGGTGTTTGCAGCTGGGCGCGTGGAAGCCAATTTGCACATATTCAGCCGGGCCAGGTCGCCGCACTACCACCCGGCGCTCGCCCTGCTGCTCGGGCTCTTCACCACGAAACGCCGGAATAGTGGGGCCAACCGGCAAGCCAGCAAAATAGTGCTCAACCTTACGCAACAGTGCATCGGTCTTGAAATCGCCCACAACAACTAGCACTGCATTGTTAGGCATATAATAGGTTTGGTAATGGGTATACAGCTCGTCGCGTGTCATCGCCAGCAAGTCGCTCTTCCAGCCAATCACTTCGTTGCGGTAGGGGTGAAACTGGAAGGTTGCCGCCATCATCGCCTCCGAAAGCCACCATTCCGGGTCGTTCTCGTGGCCCTCACGCTCGGAAATAATGACGGTGCGCTCGCTATCGACCTCGGCTGGATCGAACAGCGAATTGACCATGCGATCCGATTCAATTTGTAACCCTAATTCCAAACGGTCGGCCGGTAACGTTTCGAAGTAGGCCGTATAATCCTGCGACGTAAAGCCATTAAAGGTACCGCCATTGCGCGCAATCAGCCGATCCATTTCGCCTTTAGGAATGTTTGGTGTGCCCTTAAACAGCATATGTTCGACCCAATGCGAAATGCCGGTAATGCCGGGACGCTCGTTGCGCGCACCCACGCGATACCACACGCAGCACGTTGCAACGGGCGCAGAATGCACTTCGCGCGTCAGTACTAACATGCCATTTGGGAGCGTTGTTTCCTGCACCAGATTCATCAAAACCTCGCTTTAACACCCTCGTTACATGCAGCTTGCCTATGCAGAACGGCCGCCGCCGCCTTACGAAGCTGCTATGGTTTAGTCAGCAACTAGGACACTACCGAGACTCACCATCAATGCTTGCGCGTTGCGCATCAAGCATGGCCCGCGCATGCTGCGGCCAATCAGGCTCGCGATGCACGCGCTCGCTCACTGCAATCAGGTCAGCACTGCGCTCACGAATCACACTATCCGCCAGCAGCGGGTTATCGAGCAGCCCGCCCACCATCACCGGCACATCGACAACCGATTTAATGCCTTCGGCTAGCGGCACTTGCCAGCCAGGAAACTGCGCCACCAGCGCGCCCTGAGGCTTCTTGGCGCAAACCTCGAACAAGTTAGCTCCTGCCACGGTTAACAACGAAGCCATGGCGCGGGACTCTTTCAAGTCGATGCCGCCGGGTGTAAATTCTTCGACATTCAGCCGCACGCCCACCACAAGCTGGCTGTTGCGTCGTAGGGCAGCAACCAGATCGAGCAGCAGCTTCAACCGCCCGCCAACGCTGCCACCATACGGCGCACTGCGCTGGTTCTGCAACGGCGAAATGAGCTGCTCGAACGGGCCACCATCGGCAGCTGAAAACATCACACCATCGGCACCGGCTGCACCTGCGCGCTGGGCCGCTGCCAGAAACGCCTCGCCGATAGCGGCTAGCTCGGCATCGGTGGCGTGCGCCAGCCAGAGCGGCTGGTCGAGCATCACCAGCACGGTTGCGCCATAGGCGCGGATACCACGGATGCACCGCGCAAGCCCGGCCATCTGCTGATCGTAATACAGGCCAATATGGTTCGTAATATCATCACGCGGCGGTAGCACGTAGAGCGGTTCAAGCACCACCAGGCCAACACCACCCTGCGCGCGTAGCTCGTAGTACAATTCGAGCTGGTTGGTAAAGCCGCCGTCGGCCACAGCCAGGCCGCTTGGCAACGCACCTAACACCAGCCGATTTGGGAGGCGAGTATGGGCCAGGCGCAAGGTAGTAAACAATGCATGCATGCGTGCTTATACACTTCTACGGCAGTACTGCATAACGGTGCCGTTGCAAGTGGTGGGGAATGCAAGTACATGCGTATTATACCGTAATAAGCTAGCGCGCGGCGGTTGATTGCCATTTGCTTAGGTCATATGCTTTGCATGCGCCTGTTGCTCTTCGGCCCGGCCCTCGGCATGAATGGAACGAGCGGTATCTTCAGCGCTCATCCCGCCTAATCGGCGGTAGATGTACACAAACAGGTCGCGCCCGATCGCGGCAACCGGTGCTGCCAGCACGACCCCCAGCAAACCAAAAATCTGCCCCATCGCAATCAGCACAACCGTAAGAATCGCCTCGTGTAGCCCAATACTTTCGCCAATGATGCGTGGCACAAGGAAGTTATTTTCGAGCTGCTGCACCACCAGGTAGAGCGCCAGCACCGCCAGGCCGGTTTGCCAGCCATGCTCCGAGGCAAAAAAGCCCAGTAATACGCCTGGAATTGCCCCGAGAATCGGCCCGATGATCGGCACCAGCTCGGTAATACCTGCAACAATCGCCAGCAGCAGCGCATACGGCACATCGAAGCCAATAAAGCGCAAGATGACTAAACCAATACCGACCATTAAGCCAACCGCTACGCCCAGTAACAGCTGCCCGCGAATATAATCGCTAAACACCTGGTTGATCAGCCCCCACACATTCCAAAAATCGGCGCGCAGCCGTGGGTGCAGAATGCGATTAAGAAACGCGCTGCCCTTCGCCTGGTCGTTGAGCACATAAAACAGCCAGAATGGAATGATTAGAAAGCCAATCAGGAATGACACGGTATTCAGCAGCTGCAAAACCTGGTTGAACAGGAAGGTGCTCAAGCCCTGAATATAGCTGGCAAAGTTACTCTGCAAGGTGCGCAGCGCGCTATTTAGCCCTTGCTCAATTGGCTGCTTGATCTCCGCTGGCACACGGTCCTGGTATTGCTGTAGCAGACCGCTGCCAAAGCTTTCGAGCTGCTCACGCGTGGGCAAACTATTGAGCAATTGCTGAAGCTGATTAATCACTGGCGGTACAATATACGCAACCGCAATGAACAGTAGCAGAAATGCGCCAACATACACCGTGAGAATAGCGGCTGGGCGCGGCATTCGGCGGCTCAGCCGGTTCACCAGGGGTAGCAGCAAATACGCCAGTACCAGCCCGATGATAAATGGTGTCATGCCAGCGATGGCATTGCTGAAGAGCCAGATCACGGCATAGAGCGCAATCGCAATGAGAATCCACTGCGCAATACGCCGCCAGGGTGGGATGGTTATCACCAGCAGATCGCTCGGCGCAGGCGCCGCCAGTGGTTCCGTGGGGGCATCAGGCGGCGGCGATATGAGCGCGCCAGCGGGCACCGGCGGCTCAATACGAAGATCGGGCTTGCGAGCCACTCGTCCTCTCCTTCTCTAAACGATGTTTGGCGCAGCAAAACGGGCAGTGCGCCGCAGCCAAGAGTTCTGGTATTATAGCGAAAAATAATAATGATGAAGGATCAGAATATGACTCATTCTGATATTGTGGTGATAGGCGCTGGCGCAGCCGGGCTAGCAGCCGCGCGCACGCTGGCCGATGGGGGGCGAGATGTGGTGGTGCTCGAAGCGCGCAACCGGGTTGGCGGGCGCGTGTGGACTGATCACAGCTTCGGGCCGGTGCCGATTGAGCGCGGCGCTGAATACATTCATGGCGCGCAGGCCGATACCTGGGAGTGGGTGCAGCGTGCAGGCGCGCATACCGCAGCCGCTGCGCCCTGGGCCGGGCGGCGTATTGTGCAGGAAGATGGTCGCCTCGTCGGGCCAGATGTGTTTCAGCAGCGCGCCGACCTTCAGCCGCTGTTTACGCTTGAGGAGCAGATTGCGACATACACTGGCCCCGACTGCTCGCTGGGTGAGTGGCTGCGTGTTCGCCAATGTAGCCCCCTAGCAACCCATATCGCGGATGTTCGGATGGCGCATGCCAACTGCGCGACGCTCGATACTATCAGTGTGGCCGAGCTAGCCTACGAGCTGCGCTATTATGACAAAGGCCCGGGCGATTTCCATATTCTCGAAGGCTATGATTATGTGCTAGCGCCACTGGCCGCCGGGCTCGATATTCGGTTTGCAACGCCGGTGATGCACATCGCCTGGGGTGCCGATGGCGTAGTAATGACAACGCCCGACGCTACCTGGCACGCCCGCCATGTTGTTGTAACGCTACCGCTGGCGGTGCTGCAATCGGGCGCAGTTACGTTCGACCCGCCATTGCCAGCCGCGCAGCAAGAAGCGCTTGCCCGGCTCGCCATGCCGCCAGCAATGAAGCTCTTTTTACGCTTCGATGAGCCGTTCTGGGATGCCGATATGACCTTTCTAACCGCGCGCAACCCACTGCCAGTGTGGTGGACGACACAGCCCGGCGTGCCCATACTCACCGCGTTCAGCACGGGCACGCGCGCCGCGCAGGTGGCCGCAGAAGGGCCAGATGCGGTGCTTGAGCACGGGCTTGCGACCCTCGCGACGATCTTCGGCGATGCGCCGCGCCGCCATTTCCGCGCGCACCTGCTCGTCGATTGGGCCGCCGATGAATGGGCGCGCGGTGGCTACAGCCAGGTTCCGGTCGGGGCGCACGGGATGCGCAAACAGCTCGCCCAGGCGGCTGGTGCGCTGCATTTCGCGGGCGAAGCCACCGTGTTTGCCAATAACCCGGCGACGGTGCATGGCGCACTTCATAGTGGTGTCCGCGCCGCCCGGGAAATTATGTCAACTGAAGAACGGCCCTGAGCACCTTTCTACCCGCACTTCACAACGTGAGTCGCATGCCTGGTTCACTCGTTAACATACTCGTAGGCGCAGTGCTGCTGCTCGGCACGATCAGTGCCACGGCGTTCGCTGCCCCCGCGCCGCAAAGCGCGCCTCCCATCGTTGAGCTAACGCTTGGCACATCGACCGAAGGGCGGCCAATAACTGCATTGAAGATCGGCGGTGGCGCGCGTAAGTTTGTGCTGGTGGGCGACACCCACGGCGGCCCCGAGGCCAACACCTTCGAGCTGGTGACGCAGCTCGCCGAATACTTTCGCACACACCCGGCCGAGGTGCCCGACGGGCTGCGGCTCTATATCATCCCCACGCTCAACCCCGATGGTCTGGCGCTGGGCACACGCTTCAATGCGCGCGGGGTTGATCTGAACCGCAACATGAACACCAATATCGACAGCTGCGCCGAGAATGATTGGCGCAACGATGTGCAAGGCGCATACGGCGTTGAATCAACTACTGGCGGCCCATTCGCCGAATCCGAACCCGAAAGCCGCCTGATTCGCGATTTCTTGCTCGATGCCGCAGGCGTGATTTTCTTTCACTCCAATGGCGGCGATGTCTTTCCGGCGTTTTGCGAGCATGCGCCCTCGATTGCGCTGGCCCAGGCATATGCCGCGGCGACGGGCTACACCTACGACCGCTACTGGCAGAAATATATGATCACCGGCGGCATGCACGATTGGGCCGGCGCGCTGGGTATTGCCGCGATTACGCCCGAGCTGAGTAGCGGCGACCAGCCCGAGTTCACGCAGAATCTGGCAGGCGTACAGGCGATCTTGCAGCAAGCCGATGCGCTACTTCCCATACCCACAGATCACCAGGAGCATGGCTTCACCATACCCGCCTTGATCTGGCGCTTCTGGCAGGCCCACGGCGGCGCGGCGCGCTTTGGCTTGCCGCTGGCACCCGCCCAGAGCGAAGCGGGCATTACACGCCAATTCTTCGAGCGTGCCGCGCTTGAAATCCACCCCGACCAGGCCGATACGCCCTGGCTGGTGCAGCCTGCGCCGCTCGGGCGGCAGTGGCTTGGCACACCCGATCCGCCTGCGCCCGAGCAGCCCGGCGCGCGCTTCTTCCCCGAAACCGGGCATTCGGTGCGCGAGGCATTTCTGGCGGAGTGGGAGCAGCACGATGGCCTGCTATTACTCGGGTTCCCGCTCAACGAAGAAGAGAATGTCCGCGCCGCCGATGGCATTGTGCGTCCGCTCCAGGTATTCGAGCGCGGTGTGCTAGCCTACTATGCCGAAGACAATAGTGTGCGGCTAGAGCCGCTGGGCTGGGCTATGCTTGTGCGCGCGCAACTGCAACAGAGCACTGCAACCCAGCAGATTCGCTAGCACTGCCGCACGATTTGCCCAGATTACGCTACTGCCCTTTCATGCTACAATGCTGCGCGTGAACATACGCCATGGTGAACAATCGCAACCCACCAGTGCGCTGCCACCACTCTGCCCAGGCTGCGGGCGCTTTTTGCGCTCGGCTACCGAGCAGCAGCGCGGGTATTGTGAGCGCTGCCCGCAGACGGACAGTCCCGTGCCTGGCTGGGCACGCCCCTGCTGCCAGAGCGAGCCGCCGTGCGACGATTGCCCGCTACTGGGCGCTACCAATGAGGATATATGAGCGAGCCAGAACGCTACCTGGTGCAAGAAGTGCATAATTTTGGCGGCTTCTTCGGCGGCGACACTGTGACGCTGACTGCCGCCCGCCCGCAAGCGCCCGAGCAAGAAGAGACGCTCACTATCGACCAGGGGGCGCTGGTGAATGTGCGCGATCGGCATACGATCTGTGCAGGTATGCTGCTGGCCCTCACCCTGGCGGGCGACCGTATCGACCGCGCCGAGCTGCTGGGCGCAGCTAGCCACGCCGAGCTGCGTGCGGCACTAGGCCCGGCCCAACCCCAAGAACACCTGGATAGCCCACAGATATTGAGCTACCAATGCCCAAGCTGCGGGCTATGGGTGGCGGGCGCACCTAACACGATGCACTGCCGCATCTGTGGCACGCAATTAGCCTAGCGCGGCGCTTCCTGGGGCGTTAATACAAAGATTGGGATTGGCCGCGTTGTGCGCTGCTCGTAATAAGCAAAACCATCGAAATAGCTTAGCGCCTGCTGCCATAACGCCGCACGCTCATCGCCCACAACTAAGCGTGCCTGGTAGCGGCGTACCTGGCCATCAAGGTACACCGTGGCAGCTGGGTGGCTGCGCAGGTTATAATACCAGCCAGGATGGTAATCGCGCCCGCCATTCGAAGCAATAACCACCACCTGATTGTTGTTGCGCACGTACACAACCGGCGTAAAGCGGCGCTTGCCCGTCTTCGCACCAGTGGTGGCAAGCAGTAAAATCGGCTGACCCGGCGACATGCTCCAGCGCCCGCGCGAAAAGCGCAACAGCGGGACATCCAGGTAAGGCAGAATATACCGCCCATACCAGATGCCCGGGCGCGACACCAAAAAGCGCCGGATCACTCGCTCGGGCCAGGGCATCGATTCAGGGCCAACGCGCATGCTTCCTCCATTGCACTCGGTCACACTACCGGCAAGAATCTTGGCTCAGCCAGCAGCTTACAGGCAAGGCACCCGCGCGTCAAGCAGCAGTACGCTTAGCAGAACGACGTTGTTGCATGTCTACAGGCCCTTTTATTTCCACGAATGTGATCAGCAGCCAGACACATACAACACAATCCAGTAAACTCGAACTTGGGCAATCCCCGCTGCGATTCGGTATTCTTGGAGCAGCGCCAATTGCGGTGAACGCATTAATACGCCCGGCGCGCGCGCTACCCGAGGTGCTCATTGCCGCTGTGGCCGCGCGTGACCCAGCCCGCGCCCAGATATTCGCGCGGCAGCATGGGATTGCCCGCGTGCATGAATCGTATGCCGCGCTGCTGGCCGACCCCACGATCGACGCGGTATATATTCCGCTGCCCAACAGCTTGCATGCGCCCTGGGGCATAAGGGCGCTTCAGACGGGTAAACATGTGCTGTGCGAAAAGCCACTGGCAGCCAATGCGCACGACGCAGCGCTGATGGCACAGGCTGCCGCCAGCGCGAACCGGGTACTAGCCGAGGCGTTTCATTACCGCTATCATCCACTAGCGGCGCGCCTACAGGCCATCATCGGCAGTGGTGAATTGGGACATATATGGCATATTGAAACCGAATTCAGTGTCCCACTGCTCAAACCACACAGTATTCAATTCCGTTATGATCTGGCAGGCGGCGCAGGGATGGATGTGGGCTGCTATGCGATGAACCTGCTACGCATGCTCGCCAACGCCGAACCACGCGTGCTACGCGCCAGCGCTCGCCTACTGCGCCCACAGGTTGATCGGCTGATGGGCGCCGAATTGGCGTTTGCCGCTGGTTGCAGCGGACGCATGACCTGTGCGCTGCTGTCGTCCCGGCTATTACAGGCTAGCGCAAGCGTGTATGGCAGCGACGGCGAGATGTATGTCAACTTCCCTTTTCTGCCGCATTATTTTCATCATATCGCCATCACAGCCAGGGGTCGCACCCGCTGCGAGCAAATACCCGGAACAACGACGTATAGCTATCAACTGCGCGCCTTCGTGCAGGCGGTGCGTACTGGTGTACCACTCATCACTTCCCCAACCGACGCGGTAGCCAATATGCGCGCCATTGATGCATGTTATATGGCCGCCGGGCTTGCACTCCGCCAGAGCACGCCGCCGAGCTAATAGCCAAACAACACAACACCGCCCCGGCGACACTACTATGCAGGTGCCAGCGGGGTGGTGCCAGTGTACTGGCTTAGGACTTTCGCTAACTCAAGCAAATTCTTCATGTTCTCGGTGATGTTTTGCACTCTGCACAAAATATCACCAAGAACCAAGAAAAAAGTACTGTGCTGCCGCAGGCACATACATAAGGAAGCGAAAGTCCTATGGCTATTTCGCGCTCATGGTTTGTGGCGGGATGGTTTGCAGGTAGAGATATATGGCGCGCAGCTCATCGTCGGAAAGCAATCCAATATATTTATAGGGCATAAACGCATTCAGATGCTTACCGGCCGGGTTCACACCGGTGCGCATTGTTTGAATAAAATCTGCATCGGTCCATCCGCTCAGCTCGCTTTGCGGGGTCAGGTTAGCAGCAGGCGGCGCACTCGGCGGCGCGCCGGGCACTAGCCCGCCCGCCAACGCTGCCCCGTGGCAGTCGGCGCACCCACCGATGGTCACTAAATAGTTGCCATATGCGGATGTGGCACCGGGCACAATTGGAGCAGGCGCGGGCGCGCTATGGTCGATCCGCTCAGCCGCCAGCGCATCGATCTGGCCCACCACAAACAGCGCGCGGCCAAATAGCTGCACCTGGCTGGTGCCTGGTTCCTGGTCAACCGGCGGTACAGTCTTCACATACGCAATAATCGCACCCAGATCCTGGGCGCTGAGCTGATTATAATTCTGCGACGGCATAATCAGCAGCGGGCGGCCTTCCGGCGTGACGCCATGGCGAATAGCTCGCACCCAGTCGGCATCGCTGAAGCGAGCGCCAACGCCGCCCTTCCCCGCGGTAAGATTCGCCGAAACCGCGCGGATAATTCCCGGCGCATTCAGAAACTCGCGCCCGGCTAGGTTTTCGCCATGGCAATCCACGCACTGACCAACCGTCGTCACCAGGTAGCGGCCACGCTCGATGCTCGCAGCATCGTTTGGAATGGCGATCTGCTCTTCCGGCACCTTGTAGGTTTTATTCAGTCGGGCGCTACTGGCAACATACACGCCTGCTACAGCTATCAGCAACAGCCCAACTATCACCCCTACCCCAATTCCCAGCCAACGCAATATTCGCACGTTCGTACTCCTTGCAGCGCAAATAGCTCTATTGATGAAATCGAAGCAGCTGGCATATTCGGATGAGTCGCCCATGCCCCCGCCGAGCAGCAGGCGGTGTGTGCAGCCCATGCTTGTACCTGCTTCGCAAGCACTTACGACGCTTGGGCGCGGTGGGCCGTTACTGCATCGAGCAGGAATACAACTACAGGCTGAAGCCCTCCAACACAAGGGCTATGGCGCTGCACGTTCGCAATTCTGCTTGACACCCGGGCATATGGATGCTAGAATCGCGGCAGTCACACACGGTCTCGTAGCTCAATTGGATAGAGCGTCAGCCTCCGGAGCTGAAGGTTGTGGGTTCGAGCCCCGCCGAGATCGCTTTTGTCATATCTCCCCAGCAACAGGGCATAGAAATGCGCCTGACGGATCGTCGTCACGGCGCTTTTTTCTATCTTGCGTGCGGTAAGCACCTGCTGAGTGATTGCCTACGAATACCGAATCCGGTTGAATACGTGTCTATCATGCACAACGCATGACGCACTACACAGCCAAACGCTCGTGCGTAGTGCGTAATATTACTGGCGAATTTAGCCATCATCCGATACATAACCGCAATCTACCTGGCGCGGCGCTTCAGTGGGCACAGGCATCGGCAGGGCACACTGAGTGGAAATTCGCGGAATATGCAGGCGGGTGATTCATGATTGACGGTGCACCAATGACCTGCTAAACTAACATGTATGCTGCGGTACTCGGTGCGCTGGGCCAAAACCACAATCGCCGCCCATCAGAGTGGACATTAGTAATATGAATATACTGCAGCATAGTGCGGCAAAACACCTGGCCTGTGGTGCGAAGCCCAGTGAATCATTGCCCCGCGCTGAAGGGGTTTGAAACATCCGTACTCCCAAGCAACTGTTCGATCTTCTTTCGCCAGTGAATCATTGCCCCGCGCTGAAGGGGTTTGAAACGTGCTCCTAAAGCCACCGCACAAAGGACAACAAGCAAGCAGTGAATCATTGCCCCGCGCTGAAGGGGTTTGAAACATCCACCCCATGACCTCGTCCACCTTGCCGACCTTGTCAGTGAATCATTGCCCCGCGCTGAAGGGGTTTGAAACGTGGTAGAAGGGTTGGCAAGCCGAACCAGCTCTGATGCCCAGTGAATCATTGCCCCGCGCTGAAGGGGTTTCCAGATAGGTTTCTTTTTTTACGGGGCGCGTCGCCCCCGTGCCCCCGATTAGGGGAACCGGTGCCGGTTCCCCCAAGCCCCCTTCCGCAAAGAACGCTGGCAGCAGATGCGCTGCCCGTTGCTGTGCCCCCGCCAGCCGGGCACAGCTATCAATTCCCTCGGCAGCAGCCAGCAGTAGGCACCACGGGGGCATGCACATCGAGCACTGATCATGTGTAGGCATGAAATTCGGGGTCTGGGGTGCAAACCCCAGCGCGGGGTGCCGGGGCGGCGGTAGCCCCGGCGGCCTTGCGGCCTGAGCAACGGGCGTAGTCTACGCTCCAGCGTTGCGGGGTGAGTCACGGCGGCATGCGCATCAAGCATTCCGCAGGAGCCAACATGAAATTCGAAATCTGGGGCGTCAGCCCCGGCGCCGGGTGCCGGGGCGGCGCGAGCAGCAGATGCACCATGTGACCATGGATAGCAACAAGCTACATCCCACCAGCATGGCAACGCCCCGGCTCAACATCGAGTCGGGGCGTTTTGAGGGTTCGCAGCGCCATTGATGCGAACCAAATGGCCGACGACAGAATACGTGGTCGCGCAGCCATCGCTTGAGGTGCTAGCTATACCGTGTACGTCTACAAATAGGTACGCATCCTAATAGAACAGTTCAAGCTGCTGCATATGGCGGTCGCTTTCCCATACCAGTGGCGCATTGCGCGGCAATGCATGCAGCTCAATGCAACCAACCGCCGCCAGCGATAGAACATTGCGAATAATCGTCAGCGCGATATTCGGCGAATTTGCACGCTCCGACATATGCGCCAGCCAGGCGGTGCGCCGCCGCCCATCGGCCCCAAGCTGCGCAAGTAATGCGCCAGCATCCACATTATCGAGGTGGCCGCGCGGGCTAAAAATGCGCTGCTTCACGGCCCAATCGTAGGGAGCAGCGCGCAGCTTTTCGCGATCGTGGTTCGCCTCTATTACCACCAGGTCGGCAGCGCGCAGCCCTTCCAGCACATCTTTATCCCAGCTGCCCAGGTCGATCGCAATGCCCACGCACCAGTGTGCCGCGCGAATAGAATAGCCTACTGGCGCGGCGGCATCGTGGGGCACCGGGAAGCTGCGCAAACTGAATGGCCCGAGCGCGATTTCGCTCCCAACTGGCATTAAACGCACGTCGGCCCCACTTACGGCACCACCCAGCGCTTCGGCTGTAGGCCGGTTGGTAATAATCGGCACCTTATGGCGGCGCGCCAGCGCCCCGGCACTCAGGCTATGGTCGCCGTGCTCATGGGTGAGCACAATGCCAGCCAAGACCGACGGGTGTAACCCGGCATGCGCTAGGTGCCGCTCGATACGGCGTTGAGGCAGGCCACAATCGACCAGCAGCGCGCCATCTTGGGTGTGAATGAGCAGCGCATTGCCGCTACTGCCCGAGGCAAATGACGTGACGCGAAGGGTCATAGCGATGGTATCTTTCTCTCCGCCCTGCACATGGAGGCAGCACCTGATTATGGCAGCCGATTGCCCGCTAATGCTTGCTGCAAATCGGCCAGAATATCGCGAACATCTTCAATGCCAACCGATAGCCGCACCATACTATCGCGAATGCCGCGCTCGGCGCGCTGCTCAGGCGTAAGGTCACGATGCGACGAGATCAGTGGCAAGGTGATGAGCGTATAGATATCGCCCAAACTGGTAGCCGGGAGAATAAGCTCTAGCCGATCGACAAAAGCGAATGCCGCCGCACGGTCGGCGTTGCGTAATTCAAACGACACCATCGCGCCAAAGCAGCCATCGAATGTGCGCGCCGCAAGCTGATGCTGCGGGTGCGCTGCCAAACCAGGGTAATAGACAGCTACGTCTGGCTGTTCGTCAAGCCAGGCGGCAACAGCGGCGGCATTCGCGCACTGCTGGCGCACGCGCAAGGCCAGCGTTTTCACACCGCGCAAAATCAGCTGTGCCTCGAACGGGCCGAGCAGGCTGCCCAGCAGCTTCGAGTAACGCCGCAGCGTATCGCGCACGAGCGCGGCGCGCGCCACCACCACACCGCCGATCACATCGGCATGGCCGCCCAGGTATTTCGTAGCGCTATGAACTACAACATCGGCACCTAGTGCGAGTGGCTGCTGCACAATCGGCGTCGCCATGGTGTTATCGACAACCAGGCGCGCGCCAGCCGCCTTGGCCCGCCGCGCCAGCTCGGCAATATCCGCCACTTTGAGCAGCGGGTTCGAGATCTGTTCAACCAGTAGTACGTCGGGGTGAAGCTCGGCAATTGCAGCATCAACTGCGGCAAGATCGCACATATCGCAGTAGGCAACCGGCATGCCCTGCGCGGCGAAAAAATCATTCAACAGGTTGGTAGTAGCACCATACAGGTCGCGGGCTGCCAGAATACCGCGTACCTGTGGGTGTGTGCCGCCGCGCGGCGTACCAGCCGCAAGCAGCGCAGCATGCAGCGCCGCCATACCCGAGCCAAACGCCACCGCGCCAATGCCCTGCTCAGCAGCTGCCATCACTCGTTCGAGCGCCGCAACCGTAGGGTTGCCATACCGCGCATAGACGTAATCTTCGCCGCTAGCAAATGCGGTATCGAGCGCTTCGGCGCTCTCGTACACATAGGTTGCCGCGGTATAGATAGGGGTAGCGGTTGGGCGGCCAGCTGGCGGCTGGCTGCGCTCGCCTTCGTGGATCAGGCGTGTGGGTAGGCTCCAGTCTGGCCTGGGGCGTGTGGGCATGCTCGCGGCTCCTATCGTAGCGAGGGAATTCATCGCCGCTGAGTATAGCATAGCTTGGGCACCTACGAGCATGTGCGCAGCGCAGGTTTTACCACTTTATAGCAGTTGCCGATACTACATCGGGTATAATGCGTTGGTGAATAAGCTGCTGCAATCATACAGGAGGCGACGATGTCCATATCTTTTGATCGCGCTCGGCTGCTGGCTGGGCTCGCCGCCGAGCAGGCTGCACTCACCACGCTGCTGCCACGTTTTAGTGATACACAATGGCGCGAGTCCAGCCGCGACGATGGTTGGACTGCACAGGATATCGCTAACCATATCGCCGATTCGATGTATGGCCTGGCGCGGCTCACGCTTGGCGAAATGCCGCCAATGCTGCCAGTCGACCCTGAGACTGGCTGGATGGATCCAAGCGGGTATAACGAGCAGCGCCGCCAGCAAAACCGCGAGCTGCCGCGCGAAAAGCTGGCAAGCCGCCTCGCTTCCGCATTTGGCACCGCCCAGCGCGCAATTGAGACCACGACCGACCCGGAAGCGCCGGGGCCGTATGGGCCTACCCATACCAAAGCCCAGTGGCTACAGCGTATTGTGACCCACACACGCGAGCACCGCAAAGAACTTGAACTGCTGCTCACATAAGTTTAGGACGTTCGCTAACTCAAGCAAATTCTTCATGTTCTTGGTGATGTTGTGCGCAGAGCGCACAACATCACCAAGAACAAAGAAAAAAGTACCGTGCTGCCGCAGGCAAACAGCCTGGCATCAAGCTGCCAAACAATGCAACTGCGTAAGTCCTAAAAGGATGAAGTCTCTATCACAATCGCTCAGGTTTGTGTCATTTCGATGCCATAAATTGCCCATTTGCCGTCGTTCTATAGTATGATAGGCTGTCGTTATCAGAGCGAACAGGCATAGAGCTAGCCAGCACAGGAGAGCGGTGAGGAGCTATACGCTGGCAGCAAAGGAGCGAGCAATGCACCAGGCAACCGAGCGTGTTGTACGGCAATCTCGCCATATCCAGGAGCTACGGCGGCGCACACAAGAGCTTGAACGGATGCTAGCAATTGGGGCGCACGAGGCGAAGATCAGGCAGCGTCAGGCCGAGATTCAATCGTTGTTACAGCGTAAAGCTGCGCTTGAGAGCGAGCTGCTGCACCTACGGCGTGCACTGCACCAATTGGAAGATGCTAGCCGTTAGTCTTGCATTCAGTCTTTTGTATCATCGAGGGGCCAGGTAGTGTATCGTAACGCTGCCTGGCCCCTCGCTTTGTCGCCGCTCAAGGTCTTATCTATACCGCGAAGGAGTAGTCTTATGTCAATAATGTTTCCGCTTGCTGCCGATGCTGCCATGCGCGAATATTACAACCAGCGCGCCAGCGAGTACGACGAATGGTATTTACGCGAGGGAGTATTTGCTCGCCGTGGCGATGCCGAGCGCTGGCATGCCGAGGTGGCGCAGCTGCGCGAACGGGTGCAGCAGTTTGGGCAGGGGCGGCTGCTGGAAATTGCCAGCGGTACCGGGTGGTGGACGCAACACCTTGCACAGCACGCCCATGTAACTGTGCTAGATTATGCCCCCGCAATGCTGGCGCAGCTAGGCGCGCGCCTGGATGCCCTTGGGCTGCATGCCATACGGGTGCGTGGCGATGCGTATGCCCTACCATTTGCTGCGACCTGCTTCGATTGCGCATTCTTTGGGTTCTGGCTGAGCCATGTGCCGCACACCCGGCGGCTTGAGTTTCTTCACGAGGTGCGGCGGGTATTACATCCCGGCAGCGAAGTGATGATTATTGATAGCGCGCCAACCACACCTGATCAGGTGCTAGGCGCTGAATTCTTGCACGAGCGGGTGCTGAACGATGGCTCGCGCCACCAGGTGCTAAAAATCGTGCACACGCCTGACAGTTTAGCGCAGGCCCTCGCAAGGCTTGGCGAAGTGACCAAATGCTGGTCAACCGGGCGCTATTTTAGTGTGGCGATTGTCAAAATCTCGTGAAAATAACTATATGCGACGGCTAGAAAGCGTGCTATAATCTGTAGTAATTCCAGCCTAAACACGATATTACGTGTCTGTGCGCCTGTGTGGCCTGAGTACGGCGCCAGCATCCAGGAGAATGGCATGGTCGGTTATCGGATTGCCGAGGTGGCAGATCTGTTGGGCATAAATGTTTCGATGCTGCGAGCCTGGACGCTTGAGCTGGCAGCATACCTGAGCAGCACCGCTCAATGGCTGATCCCACTAAATGGGAGCCGCCCCGCGCCCCGCTATACTGATGCCGATATTGTGATTTTGTGCCGTGCCCAACGGCTGCGGGAACAGGGCTTATCATTCGAGCAAATTCGTGGGCAGCTAGCCGAGCAGCATGAGATACGAAGCGAGATTGAAGACGGCATCGAGCTGACTTCAACCGATGCTCCAGGGCGCGCAAAGTACGCCTACGAGCTTGCACTTGACGCATTGCACGATGCGCTCCGAGTGCAAGGTACGCTTATTCAGCGCTTACAAGAAGAAACCCGCGAGCTGCGTTCGGCGCATGAGCATCTGCTTGAAGTACACAGTACCCAGCGTTCGCACTACCTGGCAATTATTCGTCTATTGCTCACCCGCGATTTCAAGCGTGGCCGCCGTTCGCAAGTCGGCGTGTAATCGGCAGAGTCACACTGCCTGCTAGCACCGCCCAAAACGCAAACGACCACCAACATTGTATGTTGATGGTCGTTCGTTTATTTGGGTTAGCGTGCCTTTACTGCTGGTTCTCGTCGAGTCGGGTTGTCTCGCCAGTGGCCGGGGCTTCTGGCTCAACCGGCACATGCTGTGTGCTTGGGTTGGTCACCTTATTGGCCTCTTGCTCAATCCGGTCGACGACCTTACGCAGCTGGCTATTCAGCTGAGTCAGGCCATTCACGAAAGTTTCCTGAATATCTTGCACGACTTTGCTCTCGCGCGCCTGTGCAAACGCCTGGCGGCCTCGCTCCTCTGCCTGGTTCAGCGCCTGGCGACCCCGCTCTTCGGCCTGCTGGAAGCGCGTATCGGCCTGTAGCGACTTCACTGCCGATTGCACCTGGTTGGCAAGCTCGCGCACGCCGCCCACAATATCCTGCTGCAACTGCTTGGCGCGGTCGCTTTCGATCGTAGCGCGGAAGGCTGCTTCGAGCTGCTGACCCATCTCGCGCAGTTCCTTCATCAGATCCGAGGTGCCGTCGTTGCCCGAGTTGGGGTTCGCATTTGGCGATGTATTTTCGCTCATGGATGTCTCCTTTTTGGTATTATGTCGTTATCGCGCCACTGCGCGATCGAAATACGCTGTATACCCAGGCAGTATGACGTTCGTGTGTAGATGGATGTTGCAGCGTATTGTACCATTATTCCACAGCGCTTGTTTTAGCCAATGCGTGCAGCCAACGTATTCAGAGTCGCCGCGTCGGGGGCATGCAATACAACGACCCGCTTGCCATTGAGCCTAATCAAGAATTGGCGGTTGGGTAGTTGCCAGCGTGTTTGCTGGGCAGCGGATTCGGCCAGAGAGGCATTGCCAAGCTGGCTCACAAGCACGCCCGCCGCATCGGCAAACCGTTGCGCCGCCGCCGCAGTATCCCACACAGTGCTGAGCGCCAGTGCTACATGTCCCTGGTCGTCGCCAAGCACCTGGTAGCGGTCGCCACCCCATCCGGTGCAGGCGTAGGCGGCTTCGTCAAACGACATGCCGCGTTCGAGGTAAATCCGCATATAGAGCTCTCCGAGCGTGTCTTCGGCCAGCACGCGCCAGCCCGCCGGTGCTAGCGCAGGCAGCTGTACAGCTACCGGGGCGTCGCCCGCCAGGTAGCGATCGGGATGCAGCACTTGCTCAGTTGAGCGCGGCGGGCGGGCAAAGGCCGCATTCACCGCCTTCCAGCCACCTTGCTGGTACAGCAATGCCACAAAGCTGGTACCCTCGCGGTAGGGGAAGTATGTAGCCGACTCAACCTGCGGCCCCACCGGGCCAAACGTTAGCCCGGAAAGATCGATGCTCGCAATTTCTTCAAGCTGGTAGTTTGCAATATCGAGATCGCTCAGGTTATTGCGGGCATACAAGCTCATGGTGAGCGTTGCATCGCCCTCCACCAGCCCTTTCAGTGCTAGCTGCGCATCGGCATTGCCCTCGGTTTGGGCAAACAGCGCCGTCAGATCATAGTGCTGATCTTGCAAGCTGTGCGTGAACTCGTGCGCATAGGTCACGCGGTCGCGCACCCCCATTGTGGCGCGATTGGTGATAACGACCAGCTGCTTGGTGCGCTGATCATAGAAGCCCAGAATATTCTTTACCATACTGTCGATCTGCGCCTGGCGTAAATTGCCGTCGCCGCCGCTCATATCGAGCGCGCGCAGAATCGCCTGCTCACGCGCTTCGGCTTCGGGCGGCCACTCCTTGTCGAGCAGGTCGGTGAAGTATGTGCGCAGCTGATCGTGATTCATGAAGGTGCGCGGCACGGTGCTGGTTGGGGTGAGGTTGCGCAGCGGGGTCACCTGGCCATTGATGGTATTCATGGTTTGCAGGTTGCCAACCTCGGTGCGCAGCTGCCCATTTTCTTGCTGTAGCGTTTGCAGCTGGGCTTTGAGCGCGTCGCGCTCCTGGGTGGCATTTTGTAGCTGGCTCAGCTGGTTATGCGCCGCAGTGGCATCGCGCGTGGCTTTGATGCGATCATCCTCCGAGCGCTTTAGTTCTTGTTCAAGCTGGGTAATACGCGCGGCCTGCTCGGCGCTGGCGGCAGCAACCGTGGGCTGGGGCGCAACCAGGCGGCTTCGTAGCTGTGTGTTCTGGCGGAAGAGCGCCAGGTTGATGATCATCACCACAATGATCAAGAATGCGCTGAGCGTAATGGCAAGACGTTGCATAGGCACTCCGTTGGGTTAAACTTTTTATTTTTACAATAACAATATTCATAGTATAGCAGGCTTTTTCGCACAAATTGAAATAAAAAGGGGATATTTTGGTAGCATTGTCATTACATGCTGCTGCCAGCTGCACCTGGCTAGCGGGCTACTGGCTGGCAACTTCGTTGTACACTTGCTCCACCAGATCGAGCATATGCGCCTGCGAAAAGAGGGTATTTGTTCGCTGGCGGCCAGCCGCGCCATAACGCTTACGCAGTTCGGGATCGGCCAATAGGGTATTGAGCGCTGCGGCGAGGGCGGCCGGGTCGGCGGGCGGCACAACCAGCCCGGTAACGCCATGCAGGTTTGCGAAGCTGGTGCCTGTGCCCAGCTCGGTGCTCACACAGGGCAGGGCGCTCGCCAGCGCCTCGATCTGGGCCAGGCCAAGCGCTTCGGCGCGCAGATGGGCGGGCATCACAAATACATCGGCGGCGTGCAAGAGCGCAGGCAGATCATCGTCGGGAACATCGCCCAGGAAATGCACGCGCTGGCCGACACCTAAGCGCCGGGCCTGGGCTTCAAGCGGCGCGCGCTCGGGGCCAGTGCCGCCAATCAACAGTTCGCCCTGAATGGCGGGCATCGCATCGAGCAGGTGGTGCAGCCCTTTATAGTAGCGCAACCGCCCGACGAATAGCATGCGCGGGCCGGGGTAGCGCGCGCGAATGGCTGCGACCTTGCGCGGATCGGCACTAGCAAAGCGCGCGGTGTCGATGCCCAATGGCACCACACTACAGCGCGCGGCGTGGCGGCGTAAGAATGGCGACGAGGCGAGATAGTTCGGGCTAGTGGGTAAGATGCGTGCGGCCCGGCTGAGTGTATATTCGAGCAGTGGCCGATAGAGTCGTAACAATGTTTGCTGGCGCACAATATCGCTGTGGTAAGTGACCACCAGCGGCGGGCGATGTGGCAGCGCCAGGGCCGCAAGGTCGCCGGGCGGGTAGGGAAAGTGCAGGTGCGCCACATCGGGCCGCTGGCTGCGGGCCAGGCGCAGCATCGCCGGGCTAAGCGGCGTTGACGCCAGGTGCAGTGCGCGCGCGGCCTTGATGATCGTCAACCTTTCTGCCGGATGCTCGATTCGGGTCTGCCGATCGCGACTGGTTACCAGCACCGTTACCTGGTGGCCGCGCGCCGCCAGTCCCGCACTCAGATCGCGTAGGTGGTTTTCAATACCACCCAATACCGGTGGATAATCTTTATAAATATGGAGAATGTGCATTGTTTATTGGTTCGTGGCGCACAGAAGCGTGGTGCCCTAGTGTAGCATAGGCGCGGCATGCCCGCTCGGAGCTGGCAATAGTGAAACATTGCCTGGGTAGGCAAAGGCCCTGCAAGCATCGGCGAAGGCATAGGCTGATACCGCGCTTGCAGCGTGGTGTTGCCCGTGCGATAATCGGCAAGGTCGGCCGGTTTGAAAAAGAGCGGATACGATGCGACCCACATTTCATGCACTTTCCGATGCGCTGATTACCCAGGTGCTGGTTGAAGCGCGGCGTATTCTTGCCGAGATTGGGATTGATGTGCGCAGCCCATCCCTGCAGCAGCACTTGCGTGCGCTGGGGTTGCCCGAACGTGACACCGCTGGCGATGGCCCGCGCTTTTTATTTGGCGACGACATTATCGAGCGGGCGCTAGCGAGTGCGCCGCGCGCGTTCACACTCTACACGCGCGCTGGCTTGCCGCATGCCACGATCGGCGGCGATGCGGTACACTTTACGCCCGGTTCCAGCGGCCTGAATATTCTCGATCACCGGAGTGGCGAGCTGCGCCCGGCCAACACCCGCGACTTTATTGAGTATGTGCGCCTGTGCGATGGCCTTGAACACATCGCCTACCCGGCCACAGCCTTCTCAACCAACGACATCGAGCCGCAGGTAAGCGATGCGTGGCGGCTCTACCTGGCCCTGCTGAACACGCAAAAACCGATTGTCAGTGGCGCATTTACCGCGCATGGCGTGCCGCGCATGGCCGCGCTAATGCAACTCTTCCGCCGCGACCAGGCCGACCTGATTGCGCGCCCAATGTCGATCTTCACGATCACGGCGACCGGCTTCTTCCGCTATGGCGAAGATTCCTGCCAGAATCTGCTCGACTGCGCGGCCTACGGCATTCCTATGGAAATTGTGCCGGTGACGCTGATGGGTCTGATCGCGCCGGTGACGCTGCTTGGCGCGGTCGCGTTTCACGTCGCCGATGTGCTGGCGGGAATTGTACTGGCCCAGCTGGTGCGGCCCGGCACACCGGTGCTGTTTGGCGGCGCGCCCGCAACCTTCCACATGAAAACCGCGCAATCGCCCATGGCAGCGATTGAGGCGATGTATTTGGATGTAGCCTATGTGGCGGTGGCGAAGCGGCTGGGGCTGCCGACCCAGGCATATATGGCACTGGGCGAGGGTAAAGCGATTGACGCGCAGGCCGGGGCCGAAACATTCGGCGGCGCATTACTGGCGGCACTGGCCGGTATCAACTCGGTGTCGGGGCCGGGCATGCTCGATTATGTGCTAACGTTTAGCCTGCCCAAGCTTGTGCTCGACAACGAATTATGTGCGCAGGCACTGCATTTTACGCGTGAGGTTACGGTGAAAGATGACCTACCAGTGCTTGAGCTGGCGCGCGCCGTGCTAGCAGAAAAGCATCTGCTGACGCACCCGCATACGCTGGAATATTGGCCGCGCGAGCTGTACTTGCCTGGCCCGGTGTACGATCGTACTAATCGTGAGCAGCACGCCCGCGCGGGCAGCCCCGATCTACTCACGCGCGCCACTGCCGAGGTCGAACGGCGGCTAGCGGCGTATACCTCGCCTGACACCGATGCCGCCATCGACGCCGAAATGCTGCGGATTATTCGCGCCGGGCTGCACAACCCCGATACGCCGCTGCCCGAGGTACTGCCGCCTGCGGTAGGTGTGCCCGCTGCCAGCACCGATCGGCGGGCCGCGCGGCGGCGCACCCATTCAGCGTAGCGGCATTATGCCCATGAAACGCACCCTCTTCTATGCCTTATTCGTGCTGCTGGCTGCGAACATTCCCATTGCCGCTACGCCAGCGTCGGGCGATTTTCTGCAGGCGCAGGGCGAACAACTGATGCTGCACGGACAGCCCGTGTTCCTCAAAGGCGTCAACTATTACCCGCAGTGGCGCCCCTGGGCCGACATGTGGCGCGCCTGGGACGCGCCCCAGATTGCACGCGAGCTGCGCCAGGCCCGCGATGATCTGAGCATCAATGCCGTGCGCGTGATGCTGCCCTACAATATTTCCGGGCAAAAGCAGGGCGATGGCGTATTGCCGCCCGAATTTATCGCGCGCATTCGCGAGCTTGTACAAATCGCGGGCCAGCTCGACATGCGCGTCATTCTCACGCTATTCGATTTCTCGCAAGGCTTTCCTGCGGCAGGAACAGCAGAAGAAGTGCAGCAGCTTGCCTACCTGCGCGCGCTCATTCCGCTGTTTGCGAATGACGATCGCGTGGCGATCTGGGATTTACACAACGAGCCTGATCAGTATGGTGCATGGCGTGAAGGACGCAGTGCCGACGTGCGCGACTGGCTGGGCCGCATGGCCGACGCCGTGCATACGCTGGCCCCGCGCCAGCTCGTGACCATAGGCATGGCGCTGCACCCCAACCTCTGGCTGCCCGGCCCCGATGGCCGCCGCGCAATTGATTACAGCGATGTAGTGAGCGTGCATAATTATGCTGGCGACACCGCAGTGCAGCAGCTCGAAGCCGTGCGCGACCAAACATCCAAGCCAATTATTGTTGAAGAATTCGGCTGGCCGACCGGCCCGCCCTGCATTGCGCCCTATACCGAGGATGCACAACAGCAGCTCTACCAGGCCGAGCTGGCCGCCGCTCCCGGGCGCACCGCTGGCATCTTCGCCTGGGCGCTGCGCGATTACGATGCTGCGCCTACCGGGCGGTGGGATAGCCGCGAAGAATATTATGGGCTCTACCGCGCCGATGGTAGCTTGAAGCCCGCAGCCCAGCTAGTGCGTGTGCTGGCTGCGCAACCGTTACCCAGTGTTACGCACAGCACATTGCCGCTTACGACCACCCACCCGCGTTTTCCAACCAACCGCCAGGGACCATTGCGGATTGCTGGCACGAGCTACACCGTTAAGCGCGCGTTTCGACGCGCCTGGGAGCTGTTTGGCGGTGCTACCAGCTTTGGCCTGCCGCTCACCGACGCATTCGAGCGCCAGCCCGACCGGCGCGTGGTGCAATATTTCGCCAATGCGGTGCTGGAATATGACCCGAATAACGCTGGCGATGCAAAGACAACCCCAGAAGATGAGCAGGTAATGCGGGTCGTTCGCCCGCGCTCGCTTGGCGCTGAAGCAGTCGGGGCGCGCTTATTACATCCAGTGCCGCCACGCGGCGCGTTCCGCGCACTGTATCAGCACATCAATGGCGCGTGGCGGTTGGGCCAGCCGCTTTCGGGGGTGCTTACTGAAGCTATAGGCGGGGTGCGCATACAAGTGCAGTATTTCGAGCGTGGGCGGCTTGAGCAGCTGCCCGATGGCAGCGTGCGCGTAGGTGCGCTTGGTGCCCAAAGCTGGGCCACCGAATGCGCGGTAGCGCGTTGAAGCTCAGGTGTTGACCTGGCGGACAGCTCAGCAGACCGCGGCGCGTTCTGCATAACGCTACGTGAAAGCGCTCGGTGTGATTTCGCCCGAACCTCGTATGAGTAGCTGCGTAGGTATAACAATGCGCTCGCCTGGCGAGCGCTCGCCATCTAGCCGGGCAAATAACCGTTCGGCGGCGGTTTTGCCTAGCAGCGCCGGATCTTGCGCAACCACCGATACGCGCGGCATTAGCAGATCCGCCAGGGGAAAGTCGTCGAAGCCGACCAGTGCCACCTGTTGCTGAAGCCCCAGCCGCTGAAGTGCACGAATCACGCCAATCGTGATCAGGTTTTGCCCGGCGAAAAGCGCCGATGGCGGGTTAGGTGCGGTAAATAGCTCGATCGTAGCCTGCTCTACCAGGTTAATACTATGTAGATCGTGCCGCACCAACGCCGGGTCGAGCTGCAATCCTGTAAGCGCCAGCCCTTCAATATACCCCAGATGCCGTTCAGCCGCCGTCCACAGGGTGTGTAAATCGCCCAGGAAGGCAATGCGCCGATGCCCATAGGCAGCCATATGGCGCACAGCAACGCTCGCGCCTACGCGGTTATCTGCCAGTACGCTGTCCGCATCATAGAGGTTCGCCGGGCGATCCACAAACACAATCGGGCGATCGAGCTGCTTAAACTGTTGTAAGCCAATATGGCTCTGGCTTACTGGCATAACAATCAGACCATCGACGCGTCGACTCATGAGCGTCAGTGCCATGCGTTCCTCGCGGTCGGCCTCAAAATCGCTGCTCCCGGTAAATACCAGCGTATCGTGCTGGTTAGCAACATCCTCGATCGCCCGGTGGAGCGCCGACGAAAATGGGTTTGCCACATCGTCGAGCAACAATCCAATTGTGGCAGTACGCTGATCGGCGCGGCGTAAATTGCTGGCTGTGGTATTATGGTGATACCCTAACTGCCGAATAGCTTGTAATACCCGCTCAGATAACTCTGGAGATACTCCAGGCTCCTCATTGATTACCCGCGATACGGTTTTGATGCTGACATTGGCAAGTGCAGCAACTTCCTTCATCGTAGGCGGGCGCTGCACAAGATTACCTTTATCTGCTAACGTTGTCATACTTTTCTCTCACGTTCTTTTTTCTCCATTCAGTATATCAAAATAGGGGTTGACATTCAAGTGATTCTATGGTATTTTGACAACGTTGTCAGATGTTGACAATGTGGCTCTTGCCCGTATCGGCGCGGGCGTATCTGCAGAGGAGGCACAAATGCTTAAAGGCAATGGAGCACGTCGGTTGGTTCAACGATTCGGCTTGGTGTCGATGTTTGCAATCGCTATGCTGATTATGTCGGCCTGTGGTTCATCCGCAGCCCCGGCTGGTAGCAGCACGGCTCCCACAGCCGCATCAGGCTCGGGCGGCGCAACATCGGGCGACCAGATTATCGTTGGGTTGATTACGAAAACAGAAACGAACCCATTCTTTGTGAAAATGAAGGAAGGTGCGCAGGCCAAAGCAGATGAGCTAGGCGTGAAGTTGCTGACCGGCGCTGGCGCAAAAGATGGCGACAACGAAGGCCAGGTAACAGCGCTTGAGAACATGGTGAACGCGGGTGCCAAGGGCATTCTGATTACCCCAAGCGATACCAAGGCGATTGTACCAAGCATTCAAAAAGCACGGGCTAAGGGTGTACTGGTAATCGCACTTGATACCGCCACCGAACCACAGGATGCAGTTGATGCACTGTTTGCCACCAACAACTTCAACGCTGGTCTGCTGATTGGGCAGTGGGCAAAAGCAGCAATGGGCGACAAGAAACCAGTTATTGCGACGCTGGATCTTGCCCCTGGTATCACCGTCGGTGCGCAGCGCCACAACGGCTTTCTCCAGGGCTATGGCCTGGCCAAGGCCGATGCAAACTCGTCGGATCTGGTCAATTCTCCCGAGGTTGTGTGCTCGCAGGATACCCACGGCGACCAGACCGAGGGCCAGACCGCGATGGAAAACTGCTTGAGCAAGAACCCCGACATCAACCTGGTGTACACCATCAACGAGCCAGCTGCGTTCGGTGCCTACCAGGCGATCAAGGCCGCTGGTAAGGAAAAAGACATCACGATCGTATCGGTTGACGGCGGCTGCCGTGGTGTGCAAGGCGTGGTCGACGGTCAGATTGCAGCTACCTCGCAGCAATACCCGCTGAAGATGGCTGCGCTGGGCGTGCAGGCCGTGGTTGATTACGCGAAGAGCGGCAAGAAAGTGTCGGGCTATACCGATACTGGCGTTACGCTGATTACCGATAAAGCCCAGACGGGCGTGGATAGCAAGGACTCCAAATTCGGCACAGAGAATTGCTGGGGCACGAAGTAGCTTTCGCTATTGCGCGGCGGTGGGGTAATTCCCACTGCCGCGCTTCCATCAAGGAGGATGAGATATGAGCGCAGTTGTGAGTAAGGTCACGAAACGTCGTTCCGGCGTTCTCGACATACTGCGAGGCTCACCGATTATGGGCCCATTTCTGGCGCTCATTGCGGCGAGCATTTTTTTTGCTACCCAAAGCGATAAGTTCCTCACTGGCGCAAATCTTTCCTTGATTATTCAGCAGGTTATCGTGGTTGGCGCACTAGCAATTGGGCAGACACTTGTTATCTTAACTGGTGGTATCGATCTTTCCAATGGCATGATTATGGCGCTGTCGTCCGTACTGATGACTGGCTTCGCCGTAACATCGGGTCTCAACCCGATACTAGCCATTCTGGCTGGTCTGCTAGTAGGAATCATCTTTGGCGTGCTCAATGGCGCACTAATTACAAGCATCGGCCTGCCGCCGTTCATAGTGACGCTTGGCACGTTCAACATTGCATATGCCCTGGTGCGCATCTACACAACATCGACAATTACTAACCTACCTCCGGCGCAGCTGTTCCTGGGTAATACCTTCTCGATTGGTGGCACCGAAATTACCTATGGCTCAGTTTTGTTGCTCATCCTGTACGCGATCACCTGGTATGTGTTGCGCTCAACACCAGCTGGTCGCGCCGTGTATGCTGTCGGCGATAACCCTGAAGCCGCGCGCCTTGCCGGTATTAACACCAAGCGCGTGCTCACTGGCGTCTACACAGTTGCCGCGATCACCTATGGCATTGCTGGGCTGCTGCTGGTATCGCGTACCGGCGTCGGCGACCCGCAAGCTGGGCAAACGGGCAACCTGGATAGCATTACTGCCGTGGTGCTCGGCGGCACCAGCTTACTCGGCGGGCGCGGCCAGATTTTGGGAACGCTGATTGGCGCACTAATTGTCGGTGTATTCCGCAACGGCCTGCAATTGATGGGTGTCGGGTCGATTTACCAGGTGCTTATCACCGGTATTCTGGTGATTGTCGCCGTATCGATCGACTACCTCTCGCATCGCGGCAAGTAGCTGTACAGGAGGTCGCCATGAGCCAATCTACTGGCAAGGTTTTGTTCGAGATGAAAGGCATCGGCAAGACCTTCCCCGGCGTTAAGGCGCTTGAAGGCGTCAACCTGACGGTACGCGAAGGCCAGGTACATGCCCTATTGGGCGAGAATGGCGCCGGTAAATCAACCCTGATCAAAATCCTTTCGGGTGCGTATACGAAAGACGAAGGGCAGATTTTCCTTGAGGGTAAGCCGGTCGAAATCCGTAATCCGCAGGATGCTGAAGCGTTTGGCATTTCTACGATTTACCAGGAATTTAACCTGGCGCGCAATTTAACCGTCGCCGAGAATATCTTTCTCGGGCACCTGCCGCGCAAGGACCTCTCGATTGACTGGGCACATGTGAAGCAGCGCTCACGCGAAATTCTCGATATGCTTGGTGTCACCTTTTCGGTCGACACACCTACCTCGTCGCTCTCCGTCGCCGAACAGCAGCTCGTGGAAATTGCCAAATCGCTAAATCGCAAAACGCGCTTGCTGATTATGGATGAGCCATCGGCGGTGCTCAGCGAAAAAGACCTGGAGAAGCTATACGAAGTCGTGCGCTCGCTGCAAGCGCGCGGGATCGGCATCATCTATATTACCCATCGCATGAAAGAAATATTCCTCCTGGCCGACGAAGTAACCGTCCTCAAAGATGGTCGTTATGTCGATACCCGGAGCATTGCAAATGTGACGATGGATGAGCTAGTGAAGCTAATGATTGGCCGTGAGCTGAAGGATGTATACCCCAAGCGCGACCCCGCACCTGGCGACATGCTCCTTGAGGTAAAGAACGTTTCGCGCAGCAAGCTGGTACACGATGTTTCGTTTAACCTGCGGGCAGGCGAAATTGTCGGGTTTGCGGGTATTACCGGCTCGGGCCGCACCGAGCTGGTGCGCTCGATCTTCGGGGCCGACCCATACAGCGGCGAGATGCGTATTGCCGGGAAGCCGTATAAACCGCACTCGCCAGCCGATGCGATCAAGCATGGGATTGCACTTGTAACTGAAGATCGTAAGGCACAGGGGCTGTTGCTTAAACTCAATGTTACCATCAATACCACAATCTCCGGGTTGAAGCAATTAAGCCGCTATGGTGTGATTCAGCTTGCGAAGGAACTTGTGCTGGTGAAGAAGTTTATTCAGGAACTGCGCATTAAAACGCCTGGCCCTGAATTCATTGTCGTGAATATGAGCGGCGGGAACCAGCAAAAAGTCGTCCTTGCGCGCTGGTTGAGTATCGGCACGCGCATCTTTATTATGGATGAACCTACGCGCGGCATTGACATTGGTAGCAAATCCGAAATCTACCAGATCATGGATGATCTTACCAAACAAGGGGTCGGCATCATCATGATCTCGTCGGAATTGCCCGAGGTGTTGGGCATGAGTGATCGCATTATGGTTATGCGTGAAGGCACGATCGTGAAGGAGCTGTCACGGGCTGAGGCGAGCGAAGAAACAGTGATGAACTACGCTGTAGGGTCTCAGTCTGGCGCTAATCTCGCTCACGCATAGGAGGAGAAGCGCGTTATGGCCGTCATTACGATTTCTAAAGAGCTGGGAAGCGGCGGAATCGATATTGCGCACCAGGTGGCGCAGCACCTGGGCTACGATTATGTGGATAAACATACGACCGATGCGATTTTTCGGCAGTATGGGTTAACCAAGTTCAATAAGCTGTATAGTTCGGCACCAAGCTTCCTCGACATCCTGAATGCCGATAACTTGCTCCTGGTTTCAATGGCAAATGAGATTACCGAGGCTGTCGCCAAGCGCGGGAATGTGGTTATTCAGGGGCGCGCCGGGTTTGCAGTGCTGGCCGACTACGCAGATGTACTGCATGTTCGGATCCAGGCACCGCTGGCGGCGCGCATCAGGCAGCTCACAGCGCAGGAGCATATAGCATCTCCTGAGGCGGCTGAAGAGCGGCTGCGCGATGACGACCATGTACATAAAATGTACGTGCAGCGGTTCTATAACAAGCAATGGGATGCGCCCGAGAACTTTGCGCTGGTGATTGATACAAGGACAGTACCCTTCGATGCTGCGGTAGCGCAGATTGTCGCGGCAGCGCAGGCGCTTGCGCAGGCCGCACCCGGCACGAATGCGCTGACAACTGCCAGTGTAGCCGTTGATCCAGTGCTGGCATCTGCAGTCGATGATGTGATGGCGAACCCGCCATTCATGCCCCCAGACCCCGCAGATAGCTAATGCCAGGCTTCAATAAATGCCACAAAGGTCAGGGGTGGCTGTGCCACCCCTGAACCCCACCATACCACAAGGTATCTAGCAGATTTGGTATTACTTCAGGTATTTTTCTACCAATAGCGCCACTTGCTGGCGCTTTGCGGGCGTAATTGCCGCGCGGTCGGTAATGATAGCTGTGGCAAGGGCGTGATGCGCCGGGCTATCGAAGCCGCCGCCGATGAGCGGCACCACCTGGCGAATGATTTCCTGGGCGAGCACAGCGTTTGCTTTTAGCACTTGCACGACTGAGTCAACGGTCACTGCATCGTGGTGCGGGTGCCAGCAATCGTAATCGGTCACAAGCGCGAGCGTCGCATACGCAATTTCGGCCTCGCGTGCGAGCTTGGCTTCGGGCAGAGCAGTCATACCAATCAAGGCAAAGCCAGCCCGACGATTCTCTAAACTTTCTGCAAGCGTAGAAAATTGCGGCCCTTCCATGCAGGTATAGGTACCGCCGCGATGGCATACCGCCCCGGCGGTATGTGCTGCCTGCTCAAGCAGATCGGAAAGTGTGTGGTCGAAGGGTTGATCGAAGGCCACATGCACCACCAGCCCTTCGCCGAAAAATGACGCCGGGCGAATGCCTTTGGTGCGATCGAACAGCTGATCGGGGATGGCGACATGGCCGGGCACATATTCTTCGCGCAGGCTCCCCACCGCACTCACTGAAATGAGGTATTGCACCCCAAGCTGCTTGAACCCATGAATATTCGCTCGACTGGGGACTTCGCTCGGCGTCAACCGATGCCCAACCCCATGGCGCGGCAAAAAGGCTACCCGCTGCCCGGCAATCGAGCCGACAATGTAGGCATCGCTGGGTGTGCCGAATGGCGTTTCGAGCGTTACGTGCTCAACATGGTCAAGACCCGACATTGCGTACAGGCCACTGCCGCCAATCACGCCGATAGTTGCTTCCGGCATGGAGTGCTCCTTAGCTCTGGCGCGTTGCGCCTTGTTTCTGGGTGTATGATGGTGTACCATAACCTCCCAGTGGCTGTCAAGCCAGACGCACACTTCGAGGGCTGATGTATTTTTGCGATGGCTGGTCTAAAGCAACACTCCCAGTATGCTGAGGCGTGCAGTGCCGATCTCACTCAGGGGTGTCGTATACAGGCTAACGCAACTGCGCGCACTGACACGACAAATTGCTACTCCGGTTCCTCCAAGCGTTTCCAAAATTCTCCCATCACCTTCAACTCTTCTGCACTGAATTTGCTGATGAAGTGTTTTTGCACACACGCTACATGTTTTTGCGCAGCAATTTGGAAGCGCTGCGCGCCCGCTTCGGTGAGTACAGCGTATGCGCCGCGCCGGTCTTCGGGCGCGGCTTCGCGAGTGACTAAACCCGCCTTTTCAAGCCGCTCCACCACGCGGCTCACCCCGCTCCGCGTCAAAATGCTTTGCGCTGCTAGATCTTGAATTCGCACTCTGCGCTGTTCGCTCCACGAAAGGCGTAACAACACCTCGAATTCTACGTGGGTTATGTGTGAATGTGCCTGCAAATCCTCTTCGATGATACGATTCATTCTGGCATAGGCGCTTAAAAAACCGCCCCAGGCGTTTTGCTCGCGTTCATTAAATTGTTCTGGCATATGGTCTCTGCCCCTTGACAATTGCGTGCTCACGCACATATAATACAAATTATGTGATTGCTCACGCATATTTTACCACAAGCTGAAAAGAAACCTCGTTTTGCAGCCGTTCATTTATCTTGGCGTCATTGCCTCGGGGCATGTTGCCAAATACCAAAGGGGGTGAGAACTCATAAAAATCATGGCTCCACTTTGGGCAAGAATCATCGTTGGATTGTTTGGACTGGCATTTGTGGCATCGAGTTTGATTGGTGGCGGCTTCACCCCGCCCGGACTCAGCACCGATACTAGCGCGCCCTTGAGCGCAGGTTATGTCTACAACTCGCGTAATGCTGCGCTCGGCGTAGCAATGTTGATCGCAGCAGGTTTTGGCGCACCCGAAGCGATTGCCGCCGTGATGTTTGCCCGCTTCATTCTTGAGATTACAGACCGAGTTGCCATGTCTCCGCTGTATCCATCTGTTACGCTGGGAAATTTGCTCCCGCCGCTCATTCCCGGGCTGATCGAGTTATCCATTGCAATCGTCATGCTGCGAATCATTTTCAAAAAGTAAAGGGAAAAGCATGTCAAGAAACAAGGCTCTGACTTTCGCCGCTGTGTGGGCGGCATTGCAACTTGCCAGGATTTTATCCTTCCCAACCATTCAAAACATCATATCAGGAAGTGATGCTGTCGAGTGGTTGTACCCGTCCATCATTGACGTGCTCATCGGGCTATCTGCACCACTGATTGCGTTTTTCATCTGGCGCAAAAATAGTGTATGGCCTCGCCTGACTACATTGATCTGGTTTTCTGTTTCTTTGCTGGAACATATCGAAACGATTGGGCTGAACATAGTTTCGCTCAAACCCGATGCATTCTTTGGCACAACCCAATCGGCTATCGCGCTAGAACTAGCGATCTTTGCCATGCTCGATGCCATTGCTCTTGTCGTTGTGGCGAAACAGACATTGAAAGAGAATCCTGCTGTAGCGGGGAAAGCAGCAAAGTCACGCGGCGTGGTGATTGCCGTGGTGGTTTGGGCAGTTTTGCAAATCCCGCGCTACATTGCCATTCCGATCATCCAGAATATTTTTTCGGGCGGCACCGACCATCCCGCATGGCTGATTCCTGCGCTGGGCGATATTGTGATTGCTACGATGTCGTTCGTGGTGATTTACGCTTTTTGGAAGAAGCAAGGATTTTGGGTATGGGCATTTACGCTGCTTTGGCTTGCCCTTTCCATCTATGACCACTGTAGCACGCTGTTCGCCGCGAGTATGACACCCGGCCCACAGATTTTTGGCGGCGGGACAACTCCCAACCCTGCCAATGTATCCGCTCCTGGCTCGCAAGCGGTGATTGATGCGCTCTTCTTCATTTATCTGGCACGCAAAAAAATCAGGATTAGTCAACATCTCTTCTGTACTTTTGGGGGCGCTCCTCGGCAACGGCAGCTGCCGGACAGCGATTAGGGTGTCATGGACAGATACACTTTTCCGGTCTCCCATTCATCGCTGGTTTCCATGG
>WBZP01000039.1_pt5 | contig 69736 bp, 63 predicted proteins | sample 5204301 | NCBI WGS metagenome assembly WBZP01 (sample SAMN12412401, study PRJNA552823) | activated sludge metagenome | isolation source: activated sludge from nitrification reactor of wastewater treatment plant... | place: USA: Pennsylvania | collected 2017 | reverse complement strand
ATACGCATACCCTCAGGTATGAAAGGCTGGTAACTCCTTTACGGGTAAAGTTGTTGCGCTTTTTTGGTTTCCTTTCCGCCCTTATTGTCAGTTCTGCCATCATTATCTATTTGTATAACCGCTTTTTCCCACGTCCAACCGATATTGAAGCAAAGAAAAAATATGAAGTGCTAAGGGAAAACTATGCCGTGATTAACAGCAAGGTAAAAACCCTGCAGGAACAACTGGCGGCACTTGAAAAGAGAGATAACGAGGTTTACCGGTCTATTTTTGAAGCCAACCCGTTGCCAGACAGTGCCCGTGCAAAAATCATAGAGAAGAAAAACGAAATTGAAAAGGTGAACATTATGAGTGATTATGCACTGGAAAAAGATATTGCCAGCCAGTTGAACAATATCAGTGCCAGGATTGCTTACCAGTTTACCAGTTATGATGCTATTGCCAAGCTGATAAAGAACCAGGATGCCAAACTTGCCTGTATTCCGGCTATACAGCCAGTAAGTAATAAACAACTGAACCGCATTGCCAGTGGATTTGGAATGCGGATAGACCCGGTGTACGGAACGCCTAAAATGCATAAGGGCCTTGATTTTACCGCTCCCCAGGGAACGCCCATTTATGCAACCGGCGACGGAACCGTATCCTTATCAGGGTATTCGGAAAGCGGATACGGAAACCATGTAATCATTAACCATGGCTATGGGTACCAGACTTTATACGGGCATATGGTACGGATAAAGGCCAGGCAGGGGCAACGGGTGAAAAGGGGAGAAGTGATTGGATGGGTGGGAAGTACCGGAAAAAGTACCGGCCCGCATTGCCACTATGAAGTACATATTAACGGCGGTGAGGTAGACCCGGTTTACTTTTTTTATAACGACCTGAATGCAGAACAGTATGACAGGCTGTTAAAGATTGCCGCTACCGGAAGTGCCAAAAGTTTTGATTAACTTTATGCAGTTGGAAGAATAGGGCGCAATAGACTGAAGCCATTTGATTGTTTTAAATAAAAAGTTTTCGACCAATAAATAAAAACCCAGTTATCATGCCGCTCAAGCAATCATCATTTAATTTTGATTTTGTACAGGAAGAAACTGTACAGGACGTATTACCTGTATTGCAGGAACCGGAAGTGGCCGTGCAGGAGCCGTCAAGGCCTGCGGTACTTCGGTTAAAGCAGTTGAAAACACAACCCAAGATGGAAGAGCAGGTTAAATCTGCCCGAGGGCGGATGAAGCTGGCTGATATGAATGCGATGGCCGATAAGATTGAAGTGCCGGATGACAAAGAGTTATTTGAAAAAAGCTATTACAGTATAGGTACGGTTTCCGCCATGTTTAAAGTTAACCAATCGCTGATCAGGTATTGGGAAAATGAATTTGACATACTGAAGCCTAAAAAGAATGGAAAAGGTGACAGGCATTTCAGGCCTGAAGATGTGAAAAACCTGAAACTGATTTACCAGTTATTGCGGGAAAGGAAGTATACGATAGAAGGGGCGAAGGAGTTTTTAAAGAAGAACAAGAACGCGGAAATGAAATTTGCCATGGTAGAGTCACTAAAAAAGTTAAAATCATTCCTGCACGAATTAAAAGCTAACCTATAATAGAAAAATATGATCCGGCCTGTATTTTTTTGCCTGGTTGTTAACCTGGCATTTATAACTAACCTTTATGCACAAACGCCATACACCGTTTCAAAAGACGAAAAGCACCCTGAAGTAACCGTACTAACAGGAATTGTTACCAAATACGCCCTGCAGAACTACGATATGTTTTCCTGGTATTCATCTAACCAGGCCATTTATGAACCTGCACCTGAAATTGTAAAAGCCATGGAATTGGCAAAAGACAACATACAATTTGTTGTTTTTGGTGGTACCTGGTGCGAAGACACGCAGTTTATCATACCGAGGTTTTTTAAATTACAGGAGATGAGCGGTTTTCCTGATAAGAGCATCAGTTTTTTTGCCGTAAACCGCAATAAAGTAACATTGGGAAACATTACAGCCGCTTTCAAAATTACCAATGTGCCTACTATCATAGTAATGAAAGATGGCAAAGAAGCCGGGCGTATTGTTGAATATGGTAAAACCGGTAAATGGGATGCCGAATTGGCGGAGTTGCTTAAATAATCGGCCTGCTTTTACTGTCACCGGTTCCTGTATCATTATTGAATATATTTATATCATTGCCACCGGAGGCCAGTTCCAGTTGCAGGCTTTCCACTTCATATTTAAGGAAAAGGTTCAATGTCTGCCTGAACTGGTTGAATTCAGCCATGCTGCAATGCCCGGTAAAAAATTCGATGCTGATAGTGATACCGCTTTTATTGAAATCTGAAAAGAATACACTGTGTTTTTCAACCAGGCCCTGATTTTTTTCCAGGAATGCATGGCAGTTTCTTATCAATTTTTCTATGGAAGCAGTTGGAGAAGCGGGAACAAATTCCAGTTTTATTTCAGCCCTTCGCTGTATCCTCAGGCTCATGTTATCAACCACACTGTCTACCATCTGTTTGTTAGGAACGGTTACGAGTGTTTTGTCAATGGTTCTTATCCTGGTGCTTCTTAAACCGATATGTTCTACCGTGCCGCTTACATTGTTAACTTTAAGGAAGTCGCCGGTAAAAAATGGCTTGTCAAAAAAAATGATGAATGAAGCAATCAGGTTTTCCAGGCTTTCTTTTGCAGCCAATGCCATGGCGGCTCCTACAATACTTAAACCGGTGAGTACGGTGCCAACATCCTGGTTGAACCCGGCTTTTATGATGAGCAAAATACCCAGTATGGTAACAATCACTTTCAGAAAGTCGCGGAAGAATACGATAAGCTGGTCGTCGCTTTTATCTTTTGTAGCTTTTGCCTTTTGTTCAAGGATAAGTGCAATAAAATCTATAAGGCTTGTTACAAACCAGATGAAATAAATGATGATGAGGCAGGTTCCGGTTTTTTCAAGGATTTCATCTGTGCCATGCCCGTATATCTTGAAAAGCCAGGCTTCCGGAAAATTCAGTTTGTCGATGGCAAAAACGGAAATGCAAATACTGATGAACCAGGCCAGCGGTTTTATGATCAATGCTACAAATTCCTTTTTTTCTATTGTCTTCCAGTTTCTGCGAACAAATATGAAAAGGAGCGATGCTACTGATTTGGAAATTGTTTTCCTAAAAATCAGTACAAGTATAATGGTGCCGAAAACAGCCAGGATGGTCCTTACACTATTGTCAAGTATGATGTTGTCAAGGAATTTCATCAGGCAAAATTAACTATTCAAACCTGTAAATTTCCAGTGCATTTTTTTTGAGCAGGTACAGTTTTCCGTTTACCGCTTTGATGGAAACATAATCCTTAACAAAAGAGGGCAATACATATGTTTTCAGGTTCAGGGATTGTAATTCATAGCTGTACAGCATGTTAGTTGAAAATCCGAACAGTTTGTTTCCCGAAATCGCAATATCAGACCAGCTAGTGAATGGTAGCCTTGTTTTAAATGCACCATAGTAATCAAAAATGTAAAATCCTTTCATGGCATCATACAGGAAAACCTGGTTCCTGCTGTCTATGATGTATTGGGGAGACGGAATCGTATCCAGCAATTGCCTCATATCGGGGCTTTCCAGGAGCATTTTCCCGGTTTCATCAATTTTCTTAAGCTTATTGTCCTGTTCATCAAAAAGCCAGATATTATTATCATATGAGGTGGATATGGCATTTACGCTAAAAATTCCCTGTTTGCGGAAGTTGATGCTGTTTCTTTGAGAAAGGAACCTGTCCAGTACAACCACTGACGAATAATTTTTATAATATACCAGGATCTTTAACGGGTTATTTACATCAATAAGGGTTGGGTTACCATATTTTCTCACGTCGTTGAACACGGCAACTGAATCACCTTTGCCATTTAGTTTTTTAAGCCGGTTACCGGAACTGATGAGGTAAATATTGTCAAGTATGTCTACATTCAGGTAAATGAAATCGCCTGGAATGGAACGTTCGAACCTGAATATTGAATCTGCGTTTGTATTGTAACCGCTTCCCTGCATAACAGGTGTTTGTGAATAACCGTTAATGAGGAAGCCGAAAATGAGTACCGGTAAATATATTGAACGGGCTATCATGTTATTTGCTGTTGTAATATTTCAGAACCATATCATGGCCGTCAAAAACGGCATAGCTGTCATATTTTATCCAGTCTCCGAGGTTCAGGTAGCGGCTGTTTTCGCTTAAGTTAATGTCGAGCGGAAGGTGTCTGTGCCCGAAAACAAAATAGTGATAATGCTTTTTTGATAATACCTCTTTACAATACTGGATGAGCCACTCATTGTCTTCTCCCAGGAACACTTCATCAGACTGCCCCGTTTGTGCCCTGCTTTTCCTGCTGAAATAACCTGCAATTCCCATACCGATATAGGGAGGCAGGATACCGAAAAGCCACTGGCAGGTTTTATTACGGAATACTTTTTTTATGAATTTGTAACCATGGTCTCCCGGGCCCAGCCCGTCACCATGGCCAATGAGGAAGTGCCTTCCGTTGAAAGTGAATTCCTTCGGTTCAAAAAAGACGGGTATATTCAGTTCCTTCTGAAAATAATCTGTCATCCACATATCGTGGTTGCCAACAAAAAAATAGACCGGAATGCCGGCATCGGTAATTTCTGCCAGTTTGCCCAGGATCCTTACATAGCCTTTCGGTACCACTTTCCTGTATTCATACCAAAAATCAAACAGGTCGCCAAGGATGAATATTTCAGCGGCGTCATGCTTTATCTCATCGAGGAACCGGATAATCTTTTTTTCTCGTGTAAGGCTTTCCGTTACATTCGGGGCGCCAAGGTGGAAATCTGACAGGAAATATATTTTCTTTGGTGTGGGCGTCATTGAAATACAATTACGGTTTGTTCTTTTCCTGCAGGTATTTCAACACATCACCGGTTGCAATCTCTTTCATTCCGTGTATACTGCCATTGTACCAGTAGATCCACGATTGAGATGGGGATCCCTCGTGGTATACAGTTACCAGTTCCCTTTTGTATAGCGGTGTTTCGCCCGGTTCCACATTCAGCCCTTCATAATCATCCAGTTGCTGTATGGCCCAGTTGAATTCATCGGGGTTGTTTACTGCATATAATTCACCTGTAATAAAAGAATCACCGTTTGCCGGTATGGCAACAGGAAAAGGGCCTTTGTCGTAAAACTTGCCTTTTACCACGGCTTCGCCTATCAGCCTGAAATACTGGGTGAGGTAGTTATAAGCGGGATTACGGAACCCACTGCGAAGTGAACCATAAACAAATAGCTGTTGTGTGGGATTATGCATGTGATTTGATTTAAAAATGCTCTATCAATATTTTCCGGTCATGCTTCTACCAGGAAACAATATACTTCTTTTGGGCCGTGTACGCCGGTAACCAGGGTTTTTTCTATATCTGCCGTCCTGCTTGGCCCGCTGGCAAAAGTAATGAGTGAAGGCATCTTGCCGGCATATTTTTCTTTCAGCAACAGCAATGCATCTTTAATGTCATAAACAACCTGGTTGCTGAATGCTACGCATATATGAACCGGGGCGTACACACTGGTTGTTCTTCCGCTATGCTGGGCCGTGCTCATTACCACTGTACCGGTTCTGGCTACCAGGTATTCGCATCCGGTTACTGCTATTTCACAACCGGCCAGGCTCGGGTAACTGCTGATATTGAAAAGGGAAGCCATTTTATCTTCTTTAAAAAAGATCTTTGTCCAGTTTTTTTCAACCAGCAATTGCTGCAACTGTAATTTCAGGTCATTTATATCTGTGCAGAAAGCAAATCGGCCCTGCAGTTTGGTGAATTCCTCCGCGAACTGGACGGAAAGGTCATCGTTTGCCGGTTTAAAAACAGGCTGTGTTCCCTCGCTGTGCGGAAAAGGCAATGGCACCGGATTATTCAGTGCCTGCCTTATTTTCTTTAATATGTTTTCCCTGGCAGGTGATACAGCCATAACCGTTCTAAATTAAAGGCGGATTTTTTAATTCATCCGGGATAGTTGTTTTTGGTTCTTCGCTCACTGTTTCTTCGGGTGTAATGTCCAGTAGTTTTTTCTCCTCATAAGGACGTTTTCCTATAAGGGCTTCCACATCACTTTTAAATAAAACTTCTTTAACAAGCAGTTCTTTGGCCAGTTTTTCTACGGCATCTTTCTTATCAAGTAATAGCTGCTTGGTTTTTTCATAAGCGGAATCAATCAGTTTCCTCACTTCCTGGTCTATCATTTTGCCAGTTTCCTCACTGAATGGTTTGGTGAAAACATTTTCCTGGTTAGGGTCGTAGAAACTAACGTTTCCAACCTTATCATTCATGCCATACACCGTAATCATGCTATAGGCTATCTTGGTTATTTGTTGCAGGTCGTTACTGGCCCCGGTGCTTATCTTTCCAAAAAAGATATCTTCACTCGCACGGCCGCCCAGTGTCATGCAAATCTGGTCAATCAACTGGTCGGTATTGTACAGGTATTGTTCTTTTGGTGTGTATTGGGCATATCCCAGGGCTGCCGTACCTCTGGGCACAATGGTGACTTTTAATAACGGGTATGCATGCTCGAGGAACCAGCCGCAAATAGCATGGCCGGCCTCGTGATAGGCGATGATTTCCTTTTCTTCCGGTGAAATGATCTTGTTTTTCTTTTCAAGCCCGCCAATTACCCGGTCGATAGCATCCTGGAAATCGCTCATGTCTACTGCTTCTTTATTTTTCCTGGCGGCAATAAGGGCGGCTTCGTTACAAACATTGGCGATATCGGCGCCCGCAAAACCTGGTGTTTGTTCTGCCAGTTTATGTAAATCCAGTTTTTGTGATACCTTAATGGGTGCCAGGTGAACTTTAAAGATGGCTTCACGGCCAACCAGGTCGGGCCTGTCAATGGTAATCTGCCTGTCGAAACGGCCTGGCCTCAGCAAGGCGTTATCCAGTACATCCGGCCGGTTGGTGGCGGCCAGGATGATGATGCCCAGGTCGGTTCCAAAGCCATCCATTTCAACCAGCAGCTGGTTCAATGTATTTTCCCTTTCATCATTGCTCATCATCATGTTCTTTCCACGGGCACGGCCGATAGCATCAATTTCATCTATGAATATGATGCAGGGAGCCTTTTCCCTTGCCTGTTTAAATAAGTCGCGCACACGGCTGGCGCCCACACCCACAAACATCTCCACAAAATCACTTCCGCTTAAACTGAAGAAAGGAACCTGGGCTTCCCCGGCAACGGCCTTGGCTAATAATGTTTTTCCGGTTCCCGGAGGACCAACCAGTAAGGCGCCTTTTGGAATCTTACCACCGAGGTTGGTGTATTTTTTGGGGTTTTTAAGAAAATCAACGATTTCCATCACTTCCACTTTGGCTTCATCAAGGCCGGCTACATCGCCAAAATTGATGTTAACGCGTGTACCTTTTTCAAAAAGGGTGGCTTTGGATTTGCCGATATTGAAAATACCGCCGGGTCCGCCAGCCCCGCCGGGTCCGCCAACTTTTCTCATCATCAGAACAAACAAGAATGCGATGAGTAAAATGGGCAATAAAGTACTTAATATCTGTCCAAACAGTTCACCTTCATCATCCGGTGAATCAGAAACCTGTTTCAGTTCGGGATGTGCCTTGTAAAATTCGCTCATCTGGGAAGCGAATGTTTTGTCATCGATAATGCTGAAAAACAACTGAGGCGGGTTAAGTCGTGCTGCTGCATCATATTTTTTTTCATCCTCTTTGTCATTCAGCACCTGTTTGTACCAGGCCGATTTATTGGTTAAGCTGTCTTTATTAAGGAAAACACGAACCAGTTTCTTGTTCCTGATCGTCTTTATTTTTTCAACATCGCCATTCAACAGCATGGCATAAAATTGCTGCTGGTCGGTTTCAATACCGGAGCTGTTAACACCACGCATGAGATTATAAGAGATGATGGCAATCAATATGATGCCATAAATCCAGTAAATATTGAATTTGTTCTTTCTTTTCAGCGGATCATCTCCACCCGGAGTTAGGTTATCGGGATTAAATTTTCTTTTATTGTTTTGTTGGTCCATATGCTGTTGTTTCATTAACCGGCCTTACCGGTTATTTTTATAGGTTAATCATTGTGTTCCATTACGGGTGCGTCGCTCCAAAGTTCTTCCAGTTGATAAAATTTCCTGGGTTCGGGCAACATCACATGAACCACTATGTTTACAAAATCTATTAATATCCATTGTTCTGCCTGCCTGCCTTCATGTTTGAATGGCCGCTCGTTGCAGTTTTCTTTAACTTCTTCCTCAATATTATCTGCGATGGCTCTAAGCTGGTTATTGTTGCTTGCCTGGCAAATGATAAAAAAATCTGCCACAGCTTCGGGTATCTTTCTAAGGTCGAGGCTGATAATATTTTCGCCCTTTTTTTCCTGGATGGCGTGGATGATTGTCTTGAAAATTTTACTATTCCTGGTTAACCGGACCTGGCCGCTTTTTTTACGGCTCTTTAATGCTTCGATGTTGTTCAAATCTTTCTCAATTTTATTTAAAATATAAACAGGGCTAGGGATGTAATTTTCCGGTAGCTTGCAACTTGATTCAAAAGTACTATTTCTTTGTCATTTGATACAGGTATGGAAGCAATTGAAATGTTTAATTTACTGGAAACAACAGACAGTACCAACAACTATGCCATGGCAATGGTTCATGCAGGATTGGCTAAACATGGCATGGCCTGGTTTGCCAGGGAGCAAACCATGGGAAAAGGGCAACACGGAAAAAGCTGGGAGAGCCGTGCCGGCCAGAATATCATTATCAGCATGGTTTTTCAGCCGGGCCGGGCTTTTTTTCAGAAACAATTTCTATTTAATGCTACGGTAACCATGGCCTGTTTTGATTTTTTTAAGGGATTGGCGGGCCCGGAATCTTCCATAAAATGGCCAAATGATATCTATTGGCGTGACAGAAAGGCAGGTGGTATCCTTATTGAAAACAAATTGATGGGTAATAACTGGAACTGGTCGGTGGTTGGTATTGGCATAAACGTTAACCAGGATAGCTTTTCAAAAAAACTGGTAAATCCTGTTTCCCTGAGCCAGATTTGCGGGAGAAAATTTGATCCGCCGGCACTGGGAAAAGAACTTCACCGGTTAGTTTGCCTGGCGATAGATACAACCTATGCAAAAGATTTTAAATCTATTCTGAACCGTTACAATGAGCATCTTTATTTATGCGGAAAAACAGCCCGGTTAAGAAAAGGAAATATTACTTTCGACACAACGATTAAGCGGGTAAACGAATTTGGCCAGCTAATCACGCAGGATGCTGTTGAACGGGCTTTTAATTTTGGTGAAGTGGAATTGCTTGTTTAGTCTCCCATTTCAGTCAGGATCCTTCTTCGGCAGCCCTTGCCTCTATTTCATATTTATTGTTGTGATATCCATGCTTGATGGATTCTGCCAGGTATTTTAGGATAAAACCCCAAAAGCCATGTTCCTTAAACTGCCTGATATGGCAAAGTTCATGGTTTACCCATCTTTTATTTTGCAGGAATTCTTCTTTACGGGTGCGGTGCAGGTGAATCGTATTGCCTAATACCATCGCTACCTTATCTGTTCCCAACTTTGCAGCAGCCAGCCGGGCAACCCAGGAATTTTCTTTTATATGAATGGTGGATTTATCCAATGTTTTTCCAGGCGGCCAGTATTTCTGCCGCATGATCCTTGCTTTTTGGTTTCAGAAAGATCTTCCTGATGATCCCTTTCTCATCTATCAGGAAAGTGGTTCGGTGCAGCCCCATATATTTCCTTCCGTATAATTGTTTTTCCCCCCATACACCATACTTGTCAATAACCTTATGAGCCGGGTCGCTTAATAATGTAAACGGCAGGTCATATTTATTTTCAAATTTTTTGTGTTTTTTTTCTTCATCCGGGCTAACACCAATAATTTCAATTCCATGGTTTTTCAGCAGGCCAAAATTGTCACGCAGGTTACAGGCTTGTACTGTACAGGTTGGGGTGTCGTCTTCCGGGTAAAAATATAAGGCAATTCTTTTCCCTTTTAGTTCAGCCAGTGAAACAGGTTTTCCGTTCTGGTCAACAGACCTGAACGCAGGCGCTTTTTTTCCTTCGGTTAACGTAGTCATCTTGTAAATTGGAATTTTTTTTCAGTCTTGTTGCCGGCCATGTCTTCAGCTATTAACAATAACTCGTGTGGCCCGTTGCTGCAATATTCATCAAATTCATATACGAACACTTTTCCTTTATCATTCGAAAAAAGAATCCATTTCCCATCCAGCAGGCCGGTGAATTTTTTCAGGTCTTCGGTTTCATCCAGTACTTTAAATTTCAGGCTCCGCAAACCGCCAGTATGCATTCCATTTACAAAACCAATTGGTGTAATTACCGGGGGCAAACTGTCTACCAGTAACTGGAAATTGCCGAACTCCCTAAAAGAAGCCTTGTACCAGCCGTTTTCATACACCGCCTTTTTATAATCATCTTTATTTGCAAAGAACCTTTTCATGATTACCCTTCCGGTATCTGCTGTTTTAAAATCTGCCTTTATCCTAACCGGAAAATAGCCATGCAGCGGTACGGAATTATTGTGCAACTGGTAAATGGTATTGCCGGTTGCAGGTACCACTTCATTATATTTGAAATGAAAAGAATCATATAACATATTGCCTGCCAGGTAAAATTTCACCCTGTCGTTGTCAAATACATTGAGTAAGCCCGGATGAAAGCTTGGGCCGATAAAGGATGGCAATAGAGGGGCCGGTGCCTTTTGCCCGTTTCTCTTCAACGTGAATTCGAGTACACTGCTGTTTTCATTTGCATCGGTAACCTGTATCCTGATGTTGTGGGAGCTGTCATCCTGTATACTGATTACGCCATCGCTTTCCCCGTCTTTGTATATCCCTTCCCAATACCCCGGCAGCCTGGATAAATGTTCAAGATACGGGCCGCCGCTGCTCCTGGTCTTGTAATCGATATGTGCGTTCAGGTAGCGGGTTTCATCATAGCTGATCCTGTCCATTTCAAAGCCGGAAACAATATTGCCATTTCGGAATAATATGGCTTTATATATCCCGTTCTGATTGGTAGAACCGGTATACCTGTCGTAAGCCGTGATGGCAAAACTTACCTTATCCGTTTGCACGATTACCGGAACAGCTGTCCTGTATACAGACCCGGTTTTTTTGAGGCTGTAAATTTTGGGTGTTTGCTCATAGGTGCTGATACGTCTATCGTATACGGCTAAACGAAGTATTTGCGGTTCAATCTTATCGGGTATCGGAAACCCGAAAAGCAGCGGGTTTAAAACTTTGTCGGATTCTGTGTCCCTTATTTCAAAATGAAGGTGCGGGCCCTGCGACCCGCCTGTATTGCCGCTAAATGCAATGAAATCGCCTTTGTTTACCGGGAACTGGTTTTCGATAAGTGTTACCGTAATGGCCCATTGCTGCTGCCGGTATTGTTGCTCCCTGATATATTTTTCCAGTTCAGGATAAAAATCGTTCAGGTGTGCATATAGTGTGGTAAGGCCATTGGGATGGTTGATACTGATGCTTCTTCCGAAGCCAAAAGGTTCAATTTTTACCCTTGATACATATCCTGCAGCTGCGGCATAAACCGGGACGTTTACCTTCTGGTCAGTTTTACAATCAAGCCCCATATGGTAGTGGTTTGGCCTCAGTTCACCAAAATTGGCAGCCAGGGCAATTTTAGCTCCTGCCGGCCACTGAAAATACTGTTGCGGGTAGTTTTTTAGCGGGAAAAACTGAGCATATGCCAAGTGGAAGAATAATAATAAACAGGTAAGCGTTACAATCCTTCTCTGGTTCCGGTACATAATTCTGTTAGCTTAAATAAAAATGGGTTACTTTTAAAATGTAAAAATACTTGAAACTATTCCTAATTATTCAAACTCATGAAACAGATACTGTTAATTGTATGGGGTATATTTTTTTCAGTTGGCATTTTACGTGCTCAGGAAAATTGTGAAGTGAAAGTAAAGGAACTGCAGGGAACCTATACCGGTGGATGCGAAAAAGGGAAAGCCAGCGGCAATGGAAAAGCCGTAGGTACGGATTTATACGAAGGTGCGTTTAAAGACGGCTACCCTGATGGTAAAGGAATGTATACATGGAAAGACGGCCATTATTACATCGGCTTATTTAAAAAAGGGAAAATGGAAGGTAAAGGCGAGATGTATTATGAAAGTGTATCCGGTAAAGATTCTGTTATAACAGGTTACTGGAAAAAGGATAAATACTATGGTGAATACGAAAAGCAATATATCGTTATCGCCAATACAACTCGGATCAATAAAATAGATTGCAGCTTAACAGACAAGAAAGGAGACAATATCTTTATCACCGTACACCAGCTGAACGGCTCATCATCCCCCGCTTATGTTACCAATGTGTCTTCCATAGCCGGGTTTTATTACTCAAAAAATAACCAGGTACAAACCAATAGCAGCCTTACCAGGGTACAACAGGTTGCTTTTCCATTTCATGCCATTTTTTATTTGAGCAACGGCGAAAATGCAGAGATTAAATTCAATGAAAAAGGGAATTATGATGTATATATAGATATGCAGTAATTGATTTGTTTTTTATCGCCTGTAAAATTTGCGGAGCATTTTTTTTACCAGTACTTTTGCACGCCCACATAAGGCAAAAAGCATATGCCTAAAGACAATTCCATTAACTCAGTACTGATCATCGGCTCCGGACCTATCATTATTGGCCAGGCCTGTGAATTTGATTACAGCGGAACCCAGGCGGCCCGCAGTTTACGGGAAGAAGGTATTAAAGTGGTGCTCATCAACAGCAACCCGGCCACCATCATGACCGACCCGATGATGGCCGATAAGGTTTATTTGCTGCCATTAACCGTTGAATCTATCGAACAGATTCTGGAAGAAAATAAAATTGACGCCGTTTTGCCAACCATGGGCGGCCAGACTGCTTTAAACCTTTGCAAAGAAGTGGACGAACTGGGCATTTGGGAGAAACATGGCGTTCGGCTGATTGGTGTAGATATAAAAGCGATTGATAAAGCAGAAGACAGGGAAAAATTCAGAAATTGGATGATAGAAATGGGGATTCCCGTATGTCCTGCTAAAATTGCCAACTCATTCCTGGAAGGTAAAGAGTTTGCACAGGAAATTGGTTTCCCGTTGGTGTTGCGGCCATCTTTTACACTGGGTGGCACAGGTGGGAGTATTGTTTTTAACAAAGAAGAACTGGATGATGCGCTTAACAGCGGACTCGTGGCAAGCCCTATACATGAAGTGCTTGTTGAAAAGGCTGTTTTGGGCTGGAAGGAATTTGAGCTTGAATTACTTCGTGATAACAAGGATAATGTAGTGATTATCTGCGGGGTTGAGAATTTTGACCCGATGGGTGTGCATACCGGGGATTCAATAACGGTGGCGCCAATCATGACTTTAAGCGACACGGCTTACCAGTTGATGCGCAATACGGCCATAAAAATGATGCGTGCGCTTGGTAATTTTGCCGGTGGCTGTAATGTGCAATTCGCGTTAAACCCGCAAACAGAAGAAATAATTGTAGTAGAGATAAACCCAAGGGTTAGCCGCTCTTCAGCGCTGGCAAGCAAGGCAACCGGTTATCCCATTGCAAAAATAGCGGCCAAGCTGGCCATCGGGTATAACCTGGATGAACTGAAGAACCAGATCACCCAATCAACATCCGCCTATTTTGAACCGGCACTTGATTATGTGATAGTTAAAATCCCCCGGTGGAATTTTGATAAGTTCAAGGGAGCAAAAGATACCCTTGGTTTCCAGATGATGAGTGTTGGTGAAGTGATGGGCATCGGCCGTAGTTTTGCAGAGGCCGTTCAGAAAGCCTGCCAGAGCCTGGAAAATGAAGCCGTGGGGCTGGGCTATTATGGAAAAAGCCTGATGCATGCAGATGAGCTTGTTGAATATATCAAGATTCCCAAATGGGACCGGATATTCAGGATCAAGGATGCGCTGATGGCAGGAGCCAGCATTAAACGGATTTGCGAAAGCACAAAAATAGACCGTTGGTTCATTTACCAGATTCAGCGTATTTGCGATTGTGAAAAAGAGATCATGAAGCATAATATCAAATCACTGCCCGACCAGTTGCTTGTTGAAGCCAAACATTTAGGGTTCAGTGATGAACAGATATGCCGCATCATGAAAGACGGCACTGATGAAGAACTGTATGAACGCCGGAAAGCAATCGGGCTTACCAGGGTTTTTAAAATGGTGGATACCTGCAGCGCAGAATTTGAAGCGAAGACACCTTATTTTTACAGCACATTTGAATAACCGGCTACGTGTTGAATTATTTTCCTGCCACATTCTAAAACAATTTCCGGGGCCTTCCGGCAAATAGAAAAAGCATGTACATTTTAGGTATTTCTGCATTTTACCACGATGCAGCCGCTGCGCTCATCAAGGATGGTGAAATCATTGCTGCCGCACAGGAAGAACGGTTTTCCAGGGTCAGGCACGACGAAAATTTCCCCATCCGGGCAGTAGAGTATTGCCTGGAAGAAGCAAATATTTCTATTAATGAAATACATGCCGTTGTTTTTTATGAGAAACCGTTTATAAAATTTGAACGGCTGCTGGAAACATACCTGTCATTTGCGCCTAAAGGGTTCTTGTCATTTCTGAAAGCCATGCCGGTTTGGTCAAAGAAAAAACTCTTCATTAAAAAAATAATCAAAGATGAATTACAGAGATTGAGTGATGGTACAAAACCAGCATTTGATATCCTGTTTTCAGAACATCACCTGTCGCATGCTGCCAGCGCCTGGTTCACATCCCCTTTTAAAGATGCGGCCATATTAACGATTGATGCGGTGGGAGAATCCGTAACAACCTCCATTTTCCAGGCAACCGGGCATAAGCTCACCTGTATGAAGGAAATGCATTTTCCGCATTCAGCAGGCCTCCTTTATTCTTCGTTCACATACTACCTTGGGTTTACAGTTAATTCCGGGGAGTATAAACTGATGGGCCTGGCACCATACGGAGATAAAGATGCTGCTGAAACAAAAAAAATTAAAGCACTTATTACAGAAAAACTATGTACGGTTTACGAAGATGGATCTGTATTCCTTCACCAGGATTATTTTAACTACGCTACCGGGTTAACCATGGTAAATGAAAAAGCCTGGGAAAAGCTATTCGGTATTTGCAGGCGAAAGGAAGATGACCCGTTAACAAAAAGCCATTGTAACATGGCTATCGCCATTCAGTCAGTTACAGAAGAAATAGTGATTAAAATGGCATATGAAGCCCGGCGTATCACCGGGAGTGAAAACCTGTGCATGGCAGGTGGTGTTGCCTTGAATTGTGTAGCCAACAGTAAACTGCAACAGGCAGGGATTTTCAGAAATATCCATATTCAACCGGCAGCCGGTGATGCAGGTGCTGCTATTGGTGCTGCATTAACAGCATTTCATATTTATTATGAAAACGCAAAACCTGTTAATGGAACAAATATGCATGGAGCATATCTTGGTCCGGTATTTTCTAACGATAGTGTTTTACTTGTTCTGAAAAAATACCAGGCATCATTTACATATTATGAGGCAGGAACGCTGTATGATTGGGTGGCAGCACAAATTGATGCAGGGTTGGTGGTGGGTTGGTTTCAGGGAAGAATGGAATTTGGTCCCAGGGCATTGGGAAACAGAAGTATCATTGCCGACCCAAGAAAAAAAAGCATGCAGCAGCAGTTGAATCTTAAAATTAAATTCAGGGAAAGCTTCCGCCCGTTTGCTCCTGCTGTTATTGCGGAAAGGGCCAGTGATTTTTTTAACTTGGATATGCCTTCACCGTATATGCTCTTTGTTTACCAGGTAAAAGATTTTACAGAAAAGATGCGTACGGAAGGATTGAGTATGGAACTGAAAGCGGCAGCCGTTTCCAATGCATTGCCTGCTGTAACGCATGTTGACGGTTCAGCCAGGGTACAGACAGTAGATGCTATAACCAATCCTGAATTTTATGCATTGCTGTCTGCTTTTGAAGAAAGGACCGGTTGCCCAGTGTTGGTAAATACGAGTTTTAACAGGCGTGGAGAACCCATTGTTTGCAACCCGGAAGATGCCCTGCGTTGTTTCATGAATACGGGCATGGATGTGCTGGTGATGAATAATTATGTGTTATTGAAAGAAGGGCAGCAGCATATAAAACCTATCGGTTATACAACAGGCACCGTGATGGCTGATTAATACATTTGGCGGATTTCAGTACAATTCCGGAAAATACCGTACATAAATTGAATGAAGAAAATAAAGAACATAACTGTTTTACTGTTAATAACATACCTGTTGATAGAATTGGTCTGTTTTATATTTATTAAAACATTGTACAAAGGCGCTCATTTCCCCACATTCAACTTTACATACAACTATACAAAGTATGACTTCAGCATAGCAGAACTGAGCCCGCATTGGGGAACCTGGCATTACCCGGAAAAATATGTTGAAAAGAAACAATGCTTTGAAGTAATGTATCATATCAATGCATATGGTGCCCGCGACAGGGAAAGGGTTAAATTGTCCGATACAAACCGGGTGGTTTTTTTAGGAGATTCATTCATAGAAGGATATGGGCTTAACGCCGAACAACGGATGACGAATCTCTTAGAGAAAACAACAAAACGGGAGATGCTGAATTTCGCCTGCGGTTATTTTACACCAACACAGGAATTGCTTGTATACAGGCATCTTGCGTCCGGGTTTACACATAATACCGTTGTTATTGGCTTGCTGCCTTTTAATGACCTGGTACAGGATGACAGTTCATTTCATGAGAATGACCGTTTTGTTCATTACCAGCCGTTTTATCAGCCTGACTCAAACGGTTACCATCTTATTTACCGTGAAGACAGTTTAAAAAAATCCACTTTCAATAAGAAAGGATATGCATCTTTACAAAATACACCCGGGCAACGGATGCGCAGGTTTCTAAAGGAATTTAGTTTTTGCTATAATATTTTTCAATACATCAAATACAGTAAACCGGTTATAAATAAAAATGCTGCACCTTATTCGGGGTATTTTGATTACACCGTTCCGCAACTTGCAAAAATCAAATATTTGCTGTCGTCTTTAAAGGAGGCGGCAGGCGGCAGGCAGGTGATTGTTGTTACCATTCCGGTGTATAATGATTTCGTGCGATACGAAACGGGCCATGGAAAATCTATTGCCACAGAACTGGCCGATTTCTGTACAGCGAAAAGGATGAATTATATTGACTTGCTAACGGAGTTCCGGAAGCAGGTGAAAGACCCGTCAACACTATATTTAACCTGTGATGCCCACTGGAATGAAACAGCAAATAAAATGGCGGCGGAAATAATATTACCTTTGCTGCGGAAATAACCGGGTATGAAAGATATGTTACTTGATTTCTGGCGTTATATCAGGCAGCAAAAGAAATGGTGGCTGATACCTTTACTTGTGATTATTTTCCTGGTTGGTTTCCTGCTGGTGATGAGCGGTTCATCTGCATTAGGCCCTTTTATTTATTCATTGTTTTAAACAAAATTGCACCATTAACCATACATGAAGCCAAATAGTTCCAATAAAGAATCAATACTGGCAATAACATTATTGATGCTTTTGTTGTACTATTTTTCAGAGAATATCATTTTTATACATATTGCTGCCATTGTTATTGCAGTTTCATTGATGATTCCCCGGGTTGCTGTTTTCTTAGATGAAGTTTGGAAATTAATAACATCTGCTATTGGCCGTATCAGCAGCAGCCTTATCTTAACTGTCATATTTTATGCGGTGCTGCTTCCCTGGGGATTGCTGATAAAACTTTTCGGTAAAGAATTGTTGCCTTTGAATTACAGGAACAGGGCAACTGCCTTCACAATACGTAATAAAACTTTTGTAAACAAAGACCTGCAAAATCCTTTTTAATCATGATGGATAAACAGTTAAACAATAAGAACGAATCGGTTTCATCTGCCAGGAAAAAGATCATTGTTTTGGGCAGTGGCCCCAACAGGATTGGCCAGGGTATTGAATTTGATTATTGCTGTGTGCACGGGTTGATGGCCATTAAAGAATGCGGGTTTGAAGCGATCATGATCAACTGCAACCCTGAAACAGTAAGTACAGATTTCGATATTGCAGATAAACTGTATTTTGAACCCGTGTTTTGGGAACATCTGTGGGAGATTATTGAACACGAAAAGCCTTATGGGATAATTGTTCAACTGGGCGGGCAAACAGCCTTAAAACTGGCCAGGAGATTGCATGAAAAAGGAATCCGGATTATCGGTACTTCCTACGATAATATGGATATTGCCGAAGACCGCGGCCGTTTCAGCGACATGTTGAAATCACTTGATATCCCTTATCCAAAATATGGCACTGCCTATAATACTGATGAAGCGCTTGAGGTAGCAAAAGAAGTGGGTTACCCGGTTCTCATCAGGCCAAGTTATGTACTGGGCGGGCAAAGGATGCGTATTGTTCTGAATGACGAAGAGCTTGAAAAAGGCGTGCTGAGCCTTATCAAGCATTTACCCGGAAACAAGATTCTGATTGATAGTTTCCTCGACCGTTGCCAGGAAGCGGAAATTGATGCCATTTTTGACGGTGAGGATTTTCACGTGATGGGTGTGATGGAACATATAGAACCTGCAGGTATTCACAGCGGTGACAGTAATGCGGTGTTGCCACAATTCAATTTGTCGCCTTTACTGGTGCACACTATGGAAGAGTACGCAGAAAAAATTGCACGGTCATTAAAAATACAGGGACTGATAAATATACAGTTTGCTATTAAAAACGGGAATGTGTATGTGATTGAGGCCAATCCGCGTGCCTCCCGTACAACACCTTTTATCGCCAAGGCATATCAGATTCCTTATCTGAATATTGCAACAAAAGTGATGCTGGGAGAGGCAAAACTGAAAGATTTCAAATTCGAGAAAAAACTTACCGGGTTCGCTATCAAAGAACCCGTGTTTTCATTCAACAAATTCCCGGGCGTTAATAAAGAACTCGGCCCCGAAATGAAAAGTACCGGTGAAGCCATCAGGTTCATAAAAGATCTTCGCGATCCGTATTTCAGGCAATTATATAAGGAAAGGAGCATGCACCTGAGTAAATAGTAAAAAGGTAAACTCCGGGTAAGCAGGGGAAAATCCCCTCTTTTTTCTGTTTTTTCACACTTCAATTTTTTTTCCAGCTGGTTTACTTTGGTGTATGCTACAATATGCCATCCCGTTCTGGAAAACAACCCCTTTCTTCCGGTTGCTGGCCCCGCTTATAGCCGGCATAATCCTTCAATGGTATATAGGGTTTGAATTAGTATTTCTGATAAGCGGTATAGCCATTACCGGTTGTGCATACCTGTTATTCAACAGGCTTACCCTGGAAAAGAGGTTTTCATTTCAATGGGTGCAAGGGTTACTGTTACATGCAGCCATCATGTTTTTTGCCATGATACTGGTTTGGTTAAATGACCCGAAACAGGGAGCAAAATGGTATGGGCGACATATTACTGAGAGTAGCAGTTACCTGGTGCAAATCCAGGAACCACTGGTGGAAAAGGAAAAGTCATTAAAAACAACCGGGCAGATGCTGGCTGTTATAAACGGCAACCGGCTGGTTAAAGTAACAGGAAGGATCCAGTTATATTTTGCAAAGGATACAGTTCATGAAAGGCTTCAGTATGGCGACAGGATTTTGGTAAGCAAAACATTACAGCCAATCAGGAATTCAGGGAACCCCGGAGCGTTTAATTATGAACGTTATGCTGCCTTCCAGCAAATTTTCCACCAGGTATTCCTGCAGAAAAAAGATTGGCATAAACTTCCCGGAAATGAAAAAGGGAAGTTCAGGTCGTTCATTTACCAGGCACGTGTATACATCATTCAGAACATAAGAAAGTATATTCCTGGAGGTAAGCAGGAAAAAGGAATTGCGGAGGCGCTGCTGATTGGCTATAAAGAAGACCTTGACAAAGACCTGGTGCAGGCATACAGCAATGCAGGTGTTGTTCATATTATTGCTATTTCGGGCCTGCATCTTGGGCTTATCTATGTGATGTTAACATGGTTGATGGATAAAACTCCCCTAATCAGGAAAAGCAGGGCGGCCAGGGTAAGTTTGCTGCTTGCATGCCTCTGGTTATTTTCAATATTAACAGGCGCATCCGCTTCTGTACTGAGAAGTGCTGTCATGTTCACATGTATCGTAATTGGGAAGAATTATTTTGTTCAGTCAACGGTTTATAATTCGCTCGCAACCTCTGCATTTTTATTATTGTGTTATAATCCATATTTCCTCTGGGATGTGGGGTTTCAGCTTAGTTACCTGGCGCTGCTGGGTATCGTTGCATTGCAACAACCTGTTTACCGGCTGCTGTATTTCAGTAATAAGCTGGTTGAAAAAACATGGTCGCTTATGTCGGTTACGCTGGCTGCGCAGGTAAGTACTTTCCCGATATGCCTGTATTATTTCCACCAGTTTCCCAATTTTTTTCTCATTACAAACCTGCTGACCGTTCCATTGTCAACCATCATCCTTTTTGCCGAAATCATATTAATTGCCTTTTCGGGAATTGATGCTATAGCAGTATTAACGGGAAAGATAACCGGCCAGCTGATAATGCTTATGAACTGGATAATATCCAGCCTCAACAGTTTTCCTTTTGCAGTGTGGGATAATATTTATGCCAACATATATACAACCTGGGTGTTGGTTTTATTGGTTATGGCTATTTGTTACTGGCTGATACATGCATCTAAAAAGGCATTTTATGTATCCGCTGTAAGTTTACTCCTGTTTACGTTGACCCATGTATATGAAAAAATGAAAACAAGGTGGCAGGCAGGGTTGATCATATATAATATTCCCAAAAGCCGGGCAATAGATTTCATATACAGGGATACATATTATTTTATAGGAGACAGTATTCTGCAGCAGGATGGGTTGCTAAAAAACATTCACCTTAAACCGGCAAGGTTATTATACCATCTTTCAGAAAAGAAAGATTCAATACCTGCGATGTACCGCTACGGGAACATGATCTTATTTTGTGATAAAAGAATCATGCTGCTTGATACTGCCCTTACCTATAAACCCATACCAGTTAAAATAAAGCTACACCTGCTGGTGATTTCCGGAAATGCAGCAGTGAATATTAAAACGGTTTGCGAAACCTTTGATCCTGATTTGATTGTTTTTGACGCTTCTAACAGTTTGTGGAAAATTGCCCAATGGAAAAAAGCATGCTTAGCATTAGCTTTGCCCTGCTTTTCAATACCTGAACAAGGGGCATTTGTTATGAAAATTGAAAAGTGACAGCGCATCAAAACATACATTTCCAATCATAAGCTAGCTAACAACAGGCATCATGAAAAAAATTCAAACTGCACTCATTTCGGTTTTTTATAAAGACGGGCTGGAGAATATTATACAGCAGTTGAATGGGCTTGGAGTAACCATTTACAGCACCGGTGGTACACAAAAATTCATAGAAGATTTAAAAGTGCCATGTATTCCTGTGGAGTCACTTACCAGTTATCCATCCATTTTAGGAGGAAGGGTAAAAACGCTCCATCCTTCCGTATTTGGTGGCATTCTTGGCCGGCGTGATCATGATACAGACCTGCAGGAAATGAAAAATTTCAATATTCCGGAAATTGACCTGGTGATTGTAGACCTCTATCCTTTTGAAGAAACATTGAAATCAGTAAACAGTGCTGATTTTAACGGAGATGAACAGCAAAAGGAGAAAACGGTTATCGAGAAAATAGATATTGGCGGGCCCTCCATGATAAGGGCTGCGGCAAAAAATTTTACAGACCTGATGGTGATTGCAGCAAAAAAAGATTATCAATCCCTGGAAGAAATCCTGGTAACACAGAAAGGGCAGTCTACCCTGGAACAGAGAAAGTTTTTTGCAGCCAGGGCATTTGATATTGTAGCACAGTATGATGTAGCCATAGCTGCATATTTCAACCCGGACAAAACTTTTTATTTCCAGGCACAAACCGAAGGTCAATTGCCTTTGCGCTATGGTGAAAACCCGCATCAGCAAGCCGTTTTTTACGGCAACCCGGAAAAGTTGTTCAGCCAACTGAATGGAAAGGCTTTATCATATAATAATTTGGTTGATGTAGATGCAGCCATGTTGCTTATCAATGAATTTGACGTAAATGAAACCGTTTTTGCCATCATAAAGCACACAAATGTTTGTGGTATTGCTGCCAGGGAAACAGTAAAAAAGAGCTGGGATGCGGCATTGGCGGGCGACCCGGAGAGCGCATTCGGCGGTGTTTTGGTCTGCAACAAATCAATTGATAAAGACACGGCGTCAGCAATCAATGACATATTTTTTGAAGTATTGATTGCTCCTTCATTTGATATCAGCGCTATGGAAATACTGAAATCGAAGAAGAACAGGATCATTTTACAACAGTTGCAAAAACCTTCAGTGAATGAACAATACAAAACCGTTTTGAATGGTGTTTTACAGCAGCATATGGATAAAGGCAATTATGAATTTTGGAAAGAAGCAGGTGGAAGGGAATCAACAGTTTCAGAAAAAGAAGACCTTATTTTTGCCAACCTGGTTTGCAAACATTTAAAAAGCAATGCCATTGCCCTGGTAAAAAATAAACAACTGGTTGGAAAAGGCTGCGGGCAAACCAGCAGGATTGATGCATTGAGGCATGCCATCGAAAAAGCCAGCCAGTTTAATTTCGATATAAGCAATGCCGTACTGGCGAGTGATGCCTTTTTTCCGTTTGATGATTGCGTGAAAATTGCATATGATGCTGGTATCAGCGCTTTCATCCAGCCGGGCGGGTCAATCAGGGATGAAGATTCATTTGCATTTTGCCGGGCTAATAACCTGCCGATGGTGATAACCGGAATGCGCCATTTCAGGCATTAAAATTGCGGTAAGCTGAACCTTTTCGATCGTTATTAGTTGCATGTTATATACCGGTTATCATGGCTAATTTGCAGTTGGCAGAAAATTTCATTTAACCAGGCAAAATTTTTATAAGTTTCATTTTTTTATTTCAACCGGAACAATTCATGAGGGCAATTAAAAATGCTGATACAAAGGCTAAAGGATATTTCGCCCTTTTCATAACGAGCACGGTTTGGGGAACCACCTGGGTGGCCAGCAAGGTTGCCATCAGCGAAATGCCAGCATTGCAGATGGCATATATAAGGCAATTCATTGCAGGGATTTGTTTTGTTGGATTTTATATGGGGGTCAGGAAATTTTCTTTTCCCAGCATACGGCAGTTCCGTTGGCTAACGGTAATGGCTATACTAATGTTTGTGATGGCAAACGGGCTAAGTACCTGGAGCCTAAAATACATACCAACCGGTTTAAGTGCCCTGATTGGTGCATTATACCCATTGAGCGTTGTTGTGATTGAACGTGTGTTTTTCAGAAGTGCCCGCATGACCATACTGACCTTTCTGGGCCTTTTTTTAGGCATAACCGGTGTAGGTATCGTTTTCTATGAGAATGCCTTCAACAATATAAGCCCGTCTTTTTTTATCGGGCTCAGCCTATCAGTCATTGCCATGCTATCATGGAGTTTGGGTACGGTATTCATCAGCAGGAACAAGGCGAATATCAATCCATATTATGGAACAGGCTGGCAGATGCTCATCGGTTCTGTGATTCTCTTCTTTGTGGCAGAAACAACCCAACCTACTGTTTCTTTAACCCAAATAGGCCTGAAAATATGGCTGATGATTTTTTACCTGGTCATCTTCGGATCTATCATAAGTTTTGTAGCATTCATTTATACTATGAAAAAACTTCCGGCAGCTGTTTCATCATTGTATGCTTATATCAATCCGCTGGTAGCCATGTTGGTGGCAGCCCTGGTACTTAACGAAAAACTGACGATTAATATCCTTTGGGGAGCAATCGTTACACTGATAGGTGTTTACCTGGTAAACTACAGCATCAAGAAAAGCCAGAAAATTATCCTTGAACCTGAGATATGAAGCTGCTGTAAAGTTCCTTCCATCCGGAAAATTGTTCATCATTGCCCAGGAAATTATTATGGAAAATGCTGATGAACAGGCCATTCACATTTTTGCATGTATCCATATAGTAAACCAGTTCTTCCAGTGATTGTATTGTATCCTGGCGCTGTTCATAAAAACTATTGGCATCCATAAAACAAAAAGGGTAAATCCTCAGGCCGGTGATTTTTTCATTTTCAAGGTCATACCATAAAAATGACGAAGCCGCTGAAGCGCGGAAACCGTTGATGCTGCCATAACCCATACTATAATCTTTTTCTATTCCGGCATCAATCAGCATTTGATAGGTTTGCGGAAGCGATAGTTTGATATAGTGCTGCCTGGATAATTTTATTTCTTTCCGGCTGGCTGTTTCCAGTATTTTTTTCTCTTTCAGCAGAACTGGTAAGTTTCCATGGCTTCTCCATGATGGGTGAAGCCCCAGTTGGTATTTAGCCGAATGGCGTTTAATCAGTTGCCACATGCCATGCGAGTACGGCGAGATGTTTTTGTCGTATAAGCTACCCGATGTGGCTACCAGGAAGAAATAAACCGGTGAGAGTTTTTTTTCAGCATGCAACCTGTCCATGAATGCATAACTGTCAAACGGGTCTGTTTTCAATCCGGCCAATACCTTTAACCTGTCTGCAGATGGCGATTTAATGAAACCGCCCAGGTTCCTGATAAAGCCTTTATGTTTGTATGACCAGGCAATATCAATATCGTAGGTGGGCAGGAATGTAAATGATTGGGTTGACAGTACGATACCGGGAAACGAGTTGAGCATTGATACTGAAAAAACTTTAAGCCATTCATTAATCAAAGGCCTGTTTAAAAATCCTTCTTTGCAGGCTAATGAATTACTATGTGCATACCTGCCATACATATCCAATTCGTATGGCAGGTATTCCTCATACCTGGACAGCAAATAAAAAACAGCAGCAAAAATGTCGAAATGAAAATCTGAATCATCGCAGGCAAAAAAAACCGGTTGTTCATTTTTTACTATGCATGAAGTGTACTGCTGTCGGATGCCCTGTTCAAAAAGGAGTTGGTGCGGCCTGATAAAATAACTGTCTCCAATACGGTTATTGCTGTAATTTATTTTAGCCCCCCGGTAATCATTGAATACTTCATCATCGTTTGTAATCCTGTAACCGGTTCCCAGTTGTTCACTGAAGATAAAATCGCAGGTATACTGCAATCTTGCTGTGGTTATTTCTGAATAGATCAATATCATTTACCTGAAAGCTATCTGTGGCGGGTTCATTTCTTCCGGTTATTATTTTGCCGGTCTTTCCACATTTCATTAAACGTTTTCCGGCTGAAATCAAGTTCACCCCTGTTCCTGTTCCAGTCTTTAAAAAGGCTGTTAACGATCTTGTTCTTTAGCCAGCCATTACCCATATTCATCAGTTTCCTGTTTTTGCTGGCTAATTTCCAGGCTTTCCAGGCCATGCGTTCCGAAACAGTTGTAAATCCTTCCGATACCGATTCGCTCCGGTTATCAAGCAACAATTCATGCAGGTTGATTTTTACTGCACACACTTCGGTACAATTACCACAAAGAGATGAAGCAAAACTCAGGTGTTTGTAATTTTCCATTCCGGAAAGATTGGGAGTAATTACACTGCCAATTGGTCCGCTGTATGTGGCGCCATATGCATGCCCACCGATGTTTTTATAAACCGGGCAGGCATTGAGGCAGGCACCGCATCGTATACAATACAGGCTTTCCCTTTGTTTGGGGTTACGTAAGATATTGGTTCGGTTGTTATCGAGCAGTATCACGTACATTTCATCCGGTCCGTCGTTTTCACCCGGTTGCCGGGGGCCGGCTATGATTGTATTATACACAGTTACTTTCTGCCCGGTACCAAACGTACTTAACAAAGGCCAGAACAAGCCAAGGTCTGTTATTGAAGGGATTACCTTTTCAATTCCTACAATAACGATATGTGTCTTTGGGAAGGCGCAGCTTAACCTGGCGTTCCCTTCATTTTCAGTTACTGCCACCGCCCCTATATCACTGATGATGAAATTGGCGCCGGTTACACCCACTTCAGCCTGAACATATTTTTCCCTGAGGATATCTCTGGCAACAGCTGTAAGTTGTTCGGGACTTAGATGAGGATCCGTACCCAGTTTTTCTGCAAATAGTTTTGCCACATCTTCCTTGCTTTTATGCATGGCCGGTGTTACAATATGATAAGGAGGTTCACCGTCCAGTTGCTGAATATATTCACCCAGGTCGGTTTCTATGCTTTCTATCCCGTTCTTTTCAAGGGCGTCGTTGAGGTGAATTTCTTCAGTGACCATGCTTTTACTCTTCACCACTGTTTTGCAGTTTTTCCGTTTGCATATGGCCAGTATTTCTTCTATTGCCTGTGCCGCATTTTCTGCCCATATTACTTTCCCGCCACGGTTTGTAAAATGCAATTCAAATTGTTCCAATTGCTGATCCAGTGTTTCAATGGCCCGCCACTTTAGGTTTTTAGCTTTTTCCCTCACCAGGCTCACTTCGCTGAATTGAGATTTGCCCTGTGGCACCACTGCATTGTATTTGCCTATGTTGAAGTTTATTTTCCGCCTGTGTTCCAGGTCGGCTGCCCTGACAGTGCTTTTTGCTTTGAAAGTATCTGATAATTCAGACATGTATCTGTTTTTTTATTGGTACCCGAAACTGTTTTCCTTTCTAATTTCGATTAACCGTTTATGTTATCTTTTTTTCGGAAGTTGGGATATCTTATCCGCAGTTCTAATAAAGTTACTCCACTTTATCTAAAAGCCCCACCTGGTAACCCGATATTTTATAGCTGTCTACATAAGGTATTTCTGAAGTGCCTTTTCCGGAAGTTGTTTTTTCTGAGAAATTTATGGAAAAGAACTCTACAAACATCCTGTTATTGTCAATACGGTAGTTATCCACTATTGTTTTTCCCAAAACGGTGAATGCACCATGAATTGAATTTCCATGTACATAGCTGTCCAGTATGATGCCATCCTTTTCATCAATCACCCAATGGCCTTTTTTTGTGTCTACCGGTTTCAGCAGGTATGGCCTGCTGTCCTTGTTGTCGTCGCCGTAACTGATATACCATGAATACTGGCCGGCTGAATCTGCGGGCTGTACCGTTAACTGCATCGTAAATTCCCTCACTGCATTCCCGGCAACCAGCCATTGCAGCTTTCCTTTCCAGGTACCAATAAAAGATACCGGGAATTCTTTGGTTTGTTGTGCATGGCTGCCTGTTAAAGCCATTGAAAACATTAAAAGGAATATGATTCTCAATTTATTCACCAGTTTCTCTTTACAGGGTAATAACCTATTTTATAACGCCCAGTTCCTTACCAACTTTTGTAAAGGCGGCTATGGCTTTGTCGAGGTGCCTTGTATCATGTGCAGCACTCAGTTGTACCCTGATCCTTGCCTGTCCTTTAGGTACAACGGGAAAAAAGAATCCGATCACATAAATGCCTTCATCCAGCAATTTCGCTGCAAAGTTTTGGGCAACCAGGGCATCATACAGCATGATCGGTACAATGGGATGTTCACCGGGCTTGATATCAAAACCGGCTTCAGTCATTTTTGAACGGAAATACTTTGTGTTATTTTCAAGTTTGTCCCTTAACTCTGTTGTATGGCTTAGCATATCCAGTACCGCAATGGAAGCCCCAACAATGCTGGGGGCAAGTGTATTACTGAACAGGTATGGCCGGCTGCGTTGCCTCAGCATTTCAACAATCTCTTTTTTCCCGGAAGTAAATCCGCCACTGGCACCGCCCAGCGCCTTGCCCAATGTGCCTGTAATGATATCTATCCTGCCCATTACATTACGATATTCATGCGTGCCCCTGCCTGTTTTGCCCAGGAATCCGGATGAATGGCATTCGTCGATCATCACCAATGCATCATATTTATCTGCCAGGTCGCAAATCTTGTCGAGCTGGGCAATGGTTCCGTCCATACTGAACGAACCATCCGTTACAATTATCCGGTTCCTTAAACCAGATGATTCTTTCAGTTTTTCTTCCAGGTCGGCCATGTTATTATGTTCATAACGGAAGCGCTGAGCTTTACAAAGCCTTATGCCATCAATAATGGAAGCATGGTTAAGTGCATCACTGATAATGGCATCCTCTTCATTGAATAATGGTTCAAATACACCACCGTTGGCATCAAAAGCCGCAGCATATAGGATACTGTCTTCCGTGCCCAGGAAAGCGGCAATTTTCTTTTCCAGTTCCTTATGGATATCCTGTGTTCCGCAAATAAAACGGACACTGCTCATCCCATAACCGCGGTAATCAATATATTTCTTGGCAGCTTCCAGCACTTTCGGATGAGAAGATAACCCCAGGTAATTATTGGCACAAAAGTTAAGTACCGATTTGCCGTTTACAATAATTTCCGCACCCTGCTCGCTGGTTATCACCCGTTCGTTCTTGAAAAGGCCGGCCGTTTTTATTTCCTCCAGCTCAGCAGATATCCTGTTGACAAATGATTTATTCATATAATGATTTTTCTGTCTGCAAAGCTACATAACTCAAACTCATGAACAGGGTTTTTATAAGGGAAGTTTATATATGATTGCCATATATTTTAAAATTGTTTAACATTAATTTACCCTGCTGTAACTTTTTCATGTATACTTTCGTTTTACTCAAAAACCAGGGCTATGCAAATGAAAAAAGAGATCATCGCATTCAGTATATTAATCACTTTATGTGCCTTTTTGATGTTTACAGCTTCATTTTCAATGAATTCAACCGTTTCATGTGGCAAGTCAGCTGAACAGGAAAAACCAACCTGCCAGCAGGTTCCGAATAGCAAAAACCTGCCCTGGAACTTCTTTACCCATAGTTTATTGCATTTTTCATCCTGATTTATGTTAAACACTGTAACTTTTAAAACAGATAAACGTATTATACTGGCAGATAGCTAAGATTCATAATTGACCGTTATAACTGTATGACTGAGAGAGAATACAATAACTGTGTGAACGATTATTCGGATAATGTGTACCGCTTTATCCTGAAAAACCTTCGCCATGAAGAAGATGCCAAAGACGTGGTTCAGGGGGCATTTGAGAAATTGTGGATCAACCGGATGCAGGTGGATATGTCTAAAATTAAAAGCTATTTGTTCACCATTGCGTATAACCTGATGATTGACCATATCAGGAAGAATAAAAGGATCAGCTTAAAAGAGGAATTTACAGAGGAAGACAGGGGGTATGTAAAGCAGCATTCCAATGCGAAAAGGATTTTAGATGAAGCACTGGGAAAACTCAGTGAAACACAAAGGAGCCTGGTGATGCTTAAGGATTATGAAGGATACAATTATGCAGAGATAGGGGAGATAACCGGATTGAATGAAAGCCAGGTGAAAGTGTACCTGCACCGGGCCAGGTTACAGTTAAGGGCTTATATTGTAAAACCTGAAAATGTACTGTAAGCAATAAACCGCTTTAAAAAAAAATGAAGATTAACCGACATAATTACGAAACATTCTTTTTACTGTATGCAGATAATGAATTGTCTGCTGAAGAGAGAATGATTGTGGAAGAATTTGTTCAGGATAATCCAGACCTGAAACCGGAGCTTGAATCCTTCATTGAAACCATCCTGCCATCCGAAGACATTGCATATCCTTCAACCGGTGCTTTGTATAAGCATGAGATAATATTTGACAATCTGCAGGAAGAATTGTTGTTGCATCTAGACGGCGAGTTGGATGAAACTTCAAAGAAAGTGATTGAGCATTCGATAAATACCAACGGCCAGGTTGAAAAAGAATGGATGTTATGGCAGCAGACTAAACTGGACAGCCGCGACAAGATCATTTTCAGTGATAAGCAACGCTTGTACCGTCATGAAAAACGCGGGGTTGTGCAAATGCGTTTTTACAGGATGGCCGCCGCTGCAGTTTTGCTTATTGGCATGTTCACTGCTATATCTGTTATCACCAAAGATAAACCGCTGGATGACATTGATAACGCAGTTGCAAAAACAGGTAATAACAGTGCAGTGGAAAAAAGCCGTTCAGGTAAGTCAGATTACAATTCTGATGAAACAACAACAGTAATGCAGGAAGACGGGCAGTCTGAAGCGGGAAATACCAGTGTGGCGGGCGTTATACCGGTAAAGGATAACAGCCGTATTAAGGTTTCCAGCGTAAAGAGCACAGCAGATGGCAATAACAGCAACTATGCTGCAGTGAAACCACAAACAACGAAAAACGGTTTAGAAAATATTAACAAGAGCAATAGTAACGAATTGGATAACCTGCCCGTATTAAATAACAAAAGGGAACAGGTGGTTTACCTGAACCAGGCGCCGGGTGAACTTGCAGCAACCGCTCCGGGAGAAAAGATTTCAACACCGGAAAGGTCGACTATAACTGATTACGAAACCGAATTGCCCAAAGCAGATAAGTACGCAAGAACAGCAGCATTAACTGATGGAGAAACAGAAAGTGGCAATAAGATACTCTATATGAATGAAGAAACAGTAACCCGTTCAAAAGTGGGTGGCTTCCTGAGGAAAGTAAAAAGGGTGATAGAAAGGAACACCAGTATCAATACCGGAAACGGCGTGAAAGTGGCTGGTTTTGAATTCGCTGTTAAATAATAATCCCTGAATTTACAATTTGTAAAAGATTGTGATGTGTAACGCATCGCCCGGGGCATTGCTGTATCAAATTTTGAAAAATAAATAAAAGAATAAAGATGAAAAAGCTAAACATGTTATTAATTGCTGTACTGGCCGGTTATGGCACAATGGCACAAACAGACACAACCGTTACCACGAAAAGCGATACCATGCGTATCGGAAATATCATCATCATCAAGAAAGGGAAAAAAGTGAATGCCGACAGTGCCGGTATTGAATTAACGCAGGAATCACAAGCCCGTAAACATTCATCAAAAGTTACCACAAACTGGTGGATCGTTGACCTCGGCTTTTCCAATTACGATGACCAGACAAATTATACATCCGCAAATGCAGGCGGTTACCTGGCAGACCGGCCCGGTTCATCTTTCACAAAAAATGATTTTAAACTCCGGACGGGAAAAAGCATAAACGTGAATATCTGGCTTTTCATGCAACGTATAAACCTGATAAAGAAAAATGTAAACCTTAAGTACGGGCTTGGTGTAGAATTAAATAATTACAGGTTCAGGGCTCCGTTGAGTTTCAGGGAAAGTGGCGAAATACCTTATTCCGGGGGCCTTCAGACAAATAACACTTTCATATTCAGGGATTCCATCAATTTTTCAAAAAACAAGCTGGCGGCAGATTATGTAACGGTACCTGTAATGCTTAATTTTTCTACAACGCCCAGGCATAACCGAAAACCATTCATTTTCAGTGCCGGTGTAAGTGCGGGCTATTTATACAGCCAGCGAAACAAGCAGGTAAGTAATGAACGTGGTAAATTGAAGAATAAGGGCGATTATGACCTGGAGAAATTCAAGTTCTCTTATGTGGCTGAAATTGGCTACGGGCCTGTAAAACTGTATGGTTCATACAGCCCGAAATCAATGTTCGAACGCAGCCTCGATATGCGGCCCTATAACTTCGGTATCCGGTTCAGCAGCTGGTAAGTAGTTTTTTATATGCTCTCTCAGCAACCTTCGTTGGCGATAAAACAATCGTTTTAAAGCCCGCGGAGGTTTTTTATTATGCCCTGTTTATTTTATATAAATTAGCTGCATAATACATTTTATCATGAAACCTGCAACGGATTTCACCCGTTTTATCAGCGCTTTTGAACAAAAGCTTGCCATGGTGATTCCTGCTGCGGTTTCTGCAGAACCTTATTGCATCAGGTACCTGGAACACTTATTAAACCATAAAAAATATTACCTGCATATTTATGCTGATGTGCTGCAAAAGCTGGATGAAAAAGCAGGCAAAAAAATATCTGATATAATCCTCATTGATTATGGATGTGGCAATGGCCTGCTTGGATTATTTGCATCTTTCTGCGGGTTTGGGAAAATTATTTTTGCAGATGCGGATGAAAAATTCACTGCAGCATCCGGGCAATTGGCCGGCCAGTTGGGATTGAATGGAGGAACATATATAACGGGTGATTTGCATGACATATATAATCGATTGGAAAAGGAAAAACCGGATGCAATAGCAGGTACTGATGTGATAGAACATATTTATGATTTACTGCAATTCATGTTAGCGTTGAAAAAGGTAAATCCAGCGTTTGTTTCTGTTTTCAGCACAGCATCCAACCCGCTGAACCCGTTTAAGCGGAGCGAATTAAGGAAGATCCAGTTACGGGATGAACTGCAGGGCGGAACTCCCGGTGATTATGCATTATTTGGCGCCGAACACCTAGAACCGTTTCTGAAAATACGTGAACGTATCATCAGGGAAAAAGCCGGAAACCTGCCAGAACCGGAAATTATCAGTCTGTCGGTAGCAACCCGGGGAATGAACAGGGATGATATTGAAAGGGCAGTTAACAATTACCTGGTAAAGGGGCAAATGCCGGAGCCCGCTCCCGGTACAAACACATGTAACCCGGTAAATGGAAGCTGGAGCGAACGATTAATACCCCTGAAGGCGTATCATCACGTATACCGTGAAGCGGGTTTTTCCTGTAAGATCTACGCAGGGTTTTACAATGTTTTTGAAGGTGGTACACTGGTATTTGTAAAAAAACTGCTAAACAAGTTAACGGCTGTTTTTGGAAAAAGATTTTCTCCTTATATTGTAATAGTTGGGTTTAAGGAGTGAGTTTATTTTTTACAATTTGTTAAAGTATTTTAGTGGGGAAATAAGCTTTTGTGGCATATCGTTTGAGTATAAACAGAAAATCAATTTGATTATGAAGTTCCGCATTTTCTTTTCATTGGCAGCCCTGAGCCTGGTTGGGTTATTAATGGCATTTGTACCATCCGACAGCCTTAAGTCAGGCAACCGGCATAAGGCAGGTAACAACTCCATAACCACAGAAGAAAACCCATTTTATATCATTGTTGACAAAAGCGATTATGAGCTGAAAGTGTATGATGAAGAAGGCTGGTATGCAACTTACCCCATTGTATTCGGAAGCAAGGACCTTTCAGATAAGATGCGGGAAGGAGATAAGCGGACCCCGAACGGGAAATTTAAAGTGTTATTGAAGAAGATTCATCCAAAATGGGGGCCTGAATTGTTACTGGATTACCCGAATGAAGAAAATTACCAACTATTTAAAGAAAGAAAGGCAAAGGGTTTGATTCCGAAGAATGCAAGGATTGGGAACGGAATCGCCATTCATGCTACCAGGCCTCAGGAAGAATGGACCGTAGATAATTTCTATAACTGGACCGACGGTTGTGTGTCGGTAAAATATACGGAAATGCAGGATTTGTTCAGTTATATACCTGTAGGAACATCAGTCACCATCCAGCCGTAATTTCCCGGCAGCACTTATTCTTCTGTATAAAATTGTGTTGCAGGGAAGAAAAGTAAATTCCCGTCTCCATAGCTCAGGAACCTGAAATCATGGTTCAATGCATAATCGTATATCTTTTTCCATTCATCACCAACAGCCGCCGCTACCAGCAGCAATAAGGTTGACTGAGGCTGGTGAAAATTGGTGATTAATGCCCTGGCAAACCTGAATCTGTATCCGGGTGTAATGAGTATTTGTGTTTGAGTGAAAATATGGTCCAGCCCCTTTTTTGTTAACCAGTGTACCAATGATTGTAAAGATGCGGCTTTGCTTAGTGTACAGTTAGCTAAAGGCTTCTCATATACTTCCCATTGTGAAAGATCCAGTTTGTCAGCATCAGGATTTGCATTTGCTTTTACACCAAGCCAGTATAGTGTTTCAATGGTACGCAAAGAAGTGGTGCCAACAGCAATGATATCACCTTTTTTCTCCAGTAATTTTTTAATTGCCTGTATGCTTACATCAATCCATTCTGCATGCATTTCATGTTCCTGCATTGATTTGGATTTAACCGGCTTGAAAGTGCCGGCACCAACGTGCAAGGTTACCTGTTCGCATTCAATATTATTTTTTGACAGGTCATTAAAAATATGCTCTGTGAAATGCAGGCCTGCAGTTGGAGCGGCAACCGATCCGTGATGCCTGGCATATATTGTCTGATATCGGTTTTCATCATCTGGATCCGTTTCACGTTTTATATAAGGCGGCAATGGTATTTTACCTGATTGTTCAATGATTTCTGCAAAGCTATATGCAGATGGCGACCATGAAAATTCAATTTCGTATGCATCCGGGAGTTTTGTTTTCATTTCAGCATATAAAACAGCTGTTGTGCCCTTGATGGAAATTTCTTTCTTCAGTTTGCCTTCTTTCCATTTGGAAGCGCCGCCAACAAAGCATTTCCAGGAAATATTCCCGGCCTGTTTCATGGCATCATCATAATTGGTTATCTGGCCAATAGGTTCCAGGCAAAAAATCTCTAAAATGCCACCACTGTTTTTTTCAAATAGAATCCGTGCATTGATAACCCTGCTGTTATTGAAAACCAGCAGGCTCCCGCCCGGCAGGTACCCGGCTATGTTGCGGTACTCATCTTCCCTGATATATCCATCTTTATATATCAGCAACCTGGCTTTATCTCTTTCTGCAGCAGGATGATGAGCTATCCTGTTTTCCGGTAACTGATAGGTAAAATCATTTATGGAAATATGCCTGGGGTCTTCCATGTAAGTAGTATATTTTTATGGGCTGATAACAAATGAAAGGTGACCGTTCTGTTTTATGGTTCCTTATATGGGAATTGTATTTTAAACGCTTCATATATGCTGTTATGAAGAATCGTTGCATGGTTTTCTTTTGGTAATGGCATGAAATCAACGGTAAGGTTCTTTTTCCCTGATTTTTTTAAAACCTTTACCAGTTTTTCTGCCACCGATTCCATCATAATTCCTTCCGAGCCAACAGAAACATATACATACAGGTCTGTATCTGCCTGTTGTTGAAGCAGTGATTTGGATTCGTCAAGCAATGACTCATTGTTCCACCATAAACTGGGGCTTATGATGAAGTAGTGTGTGAATAACCAGGGCTTTTTGAGCAATATTTCTGTAGCAAGCAAGCCACCCAGCGATTGGCCAACCAGGTATTTTATTCCGGTTGTTTTGAAGTTTGAATTAATATATGGCAGCACTTCTTTTTCAATGAATGCTATGAAACTGGCTGAACCTCCGGTTGTAGGATACTTATCTTTCAGGTCTTTCAGGCTGGTGGGAAATGTAAAATCCCTTTTCCTGTCTGTATTGGCTATGCCAACAACAATGAAATCGGGCATTTGGTACATCATATTGAAAAACTGAACAAGCCCAGAAATGTGAATGATGTCTTCATTTACCGAACCGTCCAGTAAATATATTACAGGGTAAGATTTTTGTTTGTCAAAATTTTCCGGTAATACAATATTTAAAACCCTTTTTTCAGCCAGTATCTGCGACCTGAATGTATGCGTTTCGCCGATAGTAAAAGGAACATTTGTGATGCTGTCGGATTGCGCCCTTGTAATAAATGAATGGAACAGCATGAACAGAAAAAAAGGAAGTACCGGTTTCATGTTCCAAAATTAATTAATACGGAGGGATGTTTGCGTAGAAAAATCGGGCCTTTTAAATGAAGCGATTACTTCCGGGGTAATGACTGGTAAATGGTTTCAAATATTTTGGTACGTACATTCAGTTTTGAGAACAAATCATTGGATTCAGGATGAACCCTGTTGCTTAAGAAAACAAATACAAGGTTTCTTTCAGGATCAGCCCAGCTGCAGGTTCCGGTGAAACCCAGGTGCCCGAATGTTGATGCAGATGCCGAAAGTGCCGGATAGGGTTCCGGTCTTCTGGCATTATCTTTTTCCGGTTTATCAAAACCATAGCCTCTTCTGCTTGACTTGCTCTGATAGGTTGTAAACAACTTTATTGTTTCCTCCTGTAAATACCTTTTTCCATTAAGTGTTCCTCCTTCAAGCAGCATTTGCATGATTACCGCAATATCATATGCATTACTGAATAACCCTGCATGGCCGGCTATACCGCCGAGCATGGCTGCTCCCGGGTCATGTACATCACCCCTGATCTGCTGCATGCGGAAACCCGTTTCCCTTTCGGTTGGTACAATCCGGTTTAATGCAATCCGTTGCCTTGGTAAAAAACCTGCAGTTGCCAGAGACATCGGGCTGTAGAATTTCTGTTTAACAAATTCATACAGCGAAAGCCCGCTTATTTTTTCAACAACCATTCCAAGAAATATGAAATCTAAATCACTGTATACATATTTGCCGGCATTGCTTAATGGGCTTAACAATATCCTGTTCATGATGCTGTCTTTCCAGTCGGCTCGCATAAATACGTTTTCAGCAACACGTATGGAGAATGTATCATTTTTATCCTTGCTGAAAAACCCGGGGAGCGGTTTTCCTGAACTGTCGGTTGTTTCTTTATAAAAAGGGATATATGGAACAAGGCCGGCCTGGTGCAATAACAGGTTTTCTATTGTGAGTTGTTCTTTATTTGTTCCTTTTACAGCAGGCAGGTATTCACCCAGTTTTTTTTTAAGGTCCAGTTTGCCTTCATCATAGAGTTTCATCAGGGAAATGGTGGTAGCACATATCTTTGTTACAGATGCTACGTCATAAACGGATTCCGGTGTTACGGGTTCCGTATTATCATAGGTATAGTAACCATAACTTTTTTCGCAGACAATTTTTCCGTCTTTGGCAACCAGTAAAACACAGCCGGGCATCGCTTTCCGGGCAATCGCATCTTCAGCTATCGAATCTATCCTGCAAAACACCAGCGGATTGATACCAGCCTGGTTGGGGTTTCCGTAAGGCAAGCAGCTATTCCTTACCGTAATGCCATGCCCGTATGTAAACCTGTCGCATACTGTTACCGGCAGCACGCCTTTGTAAGGTAATGCGCCTTTCAGCATGTCAGCAGCCGTTTGCTGTATCACTGCATTGTCTTCATAACACAGCACCAGGTTAGGCGAACTGCAAAAGTTCTTAATGGCATAGGCATTGCCAAAAACAAACAGGATGCTGTTTGTTTTCTCCTGCAGGTTGTTCACTAACTGTATGGCCTGGGGGCTTAAGCCGAAATTTACTGAAGGGTTTCTCAGCATATTATGGATGCTTATCACAACATCCCTGTAATTTGATGTGATGGAATCCAATAGCTTTTTTGAGTAAATACTGTCTTTAATACTCAGGTCAAAGAAGAAAACAGGGGCGCCATATTCAGACCGCATCCGTTCAGTAAAAGCATTGTCAGATTTGGTTCCAACTGCCAGGCAGGCGATGGTACCGTTAGCATTATTTTCACGCTTCCGCAAAGGGAAAAAGGAATCGTCTTTTTTGGAAATCAAAGTGATTGCATTTTCTGCTATTTTACGGATCATGGGCTGCACTTCACTGTTCAGATCGTTGGCCAGGTTATCTGTTATTACCGGTTTGATAGTTGCAAGCCCGTAAATATATTTTGCAACCAGTACTTTCCGGCAGTGGGTATTTATCTCTTCCATGCTAAGTTTGCCGGAATCAATGGCCAGTTTAATTTTCATGATAGATTCAGGCACATCATCGGGCAGGCAAAGCAAATCGTTTCCGGCTATCAGTGATTCAACGGAAGCATCATTACCCGGAAAGAACTTTTTTACACCCTGCATTTCCAGTGCATCGGTAACAGCAAGGCCCTGAAAGTTAAGTTCGTTACGAAGCAGGCCGGTTACATTGTTTTTAGATAAGGATGTAGCCCTGTTTTGCCTGTCGTCTATTGAGGGTATATAAAGATGGGCGATCATGGCGCTGGCTATTCCTTCCCTGAATACCTCTCTGAACGGATATAGCTCCAGGGAATCCAGTTGCACTTTGGTTTTATTGATTACGGGCAGGTCGTAGTGAGAATCAACCGAAACATCCCCATGCCCCGGGAAGTGTTTTGCGCAGGCCATTACACCTGAGTCTTGCATGCCCTTCATATATTGGATGGCAAGCCTGGCAACTTTGTATTTGTCTTCACCAAAACTGCGGTCATTGATTACCGGGTTATCCGGATTGTTATTTATATCCACTACGGGCGCATAGTTAACCTGTATACCCATTCTTTTGCATTGGCGGGCAACTACCTGCCCGTATTGGTAAATGAGTTTTTCATCTTTTACAGCCCCGAGCATCATCTGTTTGGGCAATGGGGAAACGCTGTCAATGATGCGCATTCCAACGCCCCATTCCGCATCTATGGAAACGAGTAAAGGGGTTTTGGCCATTTGTTGCAGGCTGTTGATCATGTCTGCCTGTTTAACCGGGCTTCCCTGGAAAATGCAGATGCCCCCAATATTAAATTTTTTAACAAGGTCAGTTACTTTTTCATCATAAAATGTAACCTGCCTGGTTTTGAGGTCGATGGAAGAAAGCCTTACGATCATTAACTGTGCGATGCGCTCATCTGTACTTAGGGTTTGTAAAACACTATCGGCCCATTTATTGGCAGCTTCGTCAATATTGGTTATTGGTTTTTTTGTAAAAGAGTGCCCGGAAACAAGTAACAGTAAAACATAAATGATACGAAGCATGCCTTATAGATAATGGTGAGTGAAAACTTAGTGTTATTTTCGTGTTACAAATTACAAGATTTTGCCCGATATAATTCAATTATTGCCTGATAACATTGCCAACCAGATTGCTGCAGGTGAAGTGATACAGCGGCCGGCAAGTGCCGTAAAGGAATTACTGGAGAATGCCATTGATGCCGGTGCTGATGAAATCAGGCTGTTTGTGAATGATGCCGGTAAAGCATTGGTTCAGGTTGTGGATAATGGTAAAGGCATGAGCGAAACAGACGCCAGGATGGCATTTGAAAGGCATGCCACTTCCAAGATCAGGAATATTGATGACCTGTTTCATATTAAGACAATGGGTTTCCGGGGCGAAGCGCTGGCTAGTATTGCAGCCGTTGCGCAGGTAGAATTAAAAACCAAAAGGGAGGAAGATGAAACGGGGGTTTTAATACAGGTTGAAAACAGTGTTGTTACCTTTCAGGAACCCGTTGCGGCTACTACCGGAACCAGCATTGCCATGAAGAACCTGTTCTTCAATGTACCGGCCAGGAGGAATTTTCTAAAAAGCAATGCAGCAGAACTCAGGCATATAGTAGAGGAATTCATCAGGGTTGCGATGGCTTTCCCGGAAATATTCTTTTCATTGAGCTCAAACGGGCAGGAAGTTTTTCACCTGGAAAAAGGCAGTTTAAAACAAAGGATTGTTCAAGTACTGGGAAACAGTTATAATGCAAAACTGGTAAGTGTTCAGGAGCAAACCGATTACATGAATATATTCGGCTTTGTGGGAAAACCTGAAACGGCCAAGAAAACCAGGGGCGACCAGTATTTTTTTGTGAATAACCGGTTTATTAAAAGCGCCTATCTTAACCATGCGGTTATGAATGCGTTTGATGAAATGATTGCTAAAGACAGTTACCCTATGTATGCGTTATTCATTGACCTGAACCCGGCGCATCTGGATATAAACGTACATCCAACCAAGCAGGAAATTAAGTTTGAAGATGAAAAGATAGTGTATGCATTTGTGCAGTCTGCCGTTAAGCATGCCCTGGCCCAATTCAGCATTACACCCACACTTGACTTTGAGCTTGATGCCAGTATACAGCAACTGGATGCGGTTAGTAAGCCGGTATCTGATGAACGGAGATCATCAACAGCCTCATCGCCGCTTTACCAGGCATTTACCCAAAAGAACCAGGCTCATCTTATAGATACCAGGAGTGAACTGAAACACTGGAAAGATTTTTACGAGCCGGCAAACAAAGAGACTCTTACAAAGATACCTGCTGAAGGAACTGAACCTGAAAAAGTACTGCACGAACATATGGCTGCTGCCGGCCAGCATTTTCAGCACAGCCATTTCATGCAGGTTCATCATGCGTACCTGCTTGTGCAAAATGACAGCGGATACCTGCTGATCAACCAGCAAAATGCACATGAACGAATTTTGTATGAAAAATACATGCAGGTTATGGAAGGCAAACCAGCAGCAACTCAGCAAAGCCTCTTTCCGGTTACCATAGAACTTGCACCATCAGATACCATTTTGTTAAGTGAATTATTGCCCGATCTTAACAAGCTGGGATATCAACTGGAGCCATTTGGCAAAAATACTTTTGTTATACAAGGTACGCCTGCAGATATTACGCAGGGTTATGAAAAGCAGGTGATTGAAAAACTGCTGGAACAATTCAAGCATTTCAGCAGTGATATGAAGTTCAGCAGGCGGGAAAAAATGATCCGGTCAATGGCCATGCAACAGGCGGTAAAATCAGGAACGTTACTTACACAAAAGGAAATGCAGGCACTGGCAGATGATTTGTTTGCCTGTAAAATTCCAAACAGCACACCTAACGGGAAACCTACTTATATGACATTCAGGAAAGATGAACTGGATAAGATGTTTGGCAGGTAATAATCGGTTTTACGTTATATATTGATATAGGATGAAAGAAAAAAAATCCTGCAATTGATATTTGCAGGATTTTTTTATGAGTCAGCTCCCTTTACAATTTTACAAACTGCGCATAACATACACTGTTACCATAAACAACCCTCATGGTATATGTTCCAGCTACAAGGTTGGCTACCGGGATGGCAACTAAGTTATTCCCTGTAAAGCCCTGCTGGTGTTTTTCTTTTACCAGCATGTTTTGTGAATTATATATATAAGCATTGATCATTTGAGGTTGTGCCAGGTATATATTCAGGTTAACCTGTGTGTTTGCCGGGTTTGGATATACCTGCAGGCTGCAGTTTCCGGGGGTGATAACCTGTTGTATATAAATTTCGCGGCAATATTCTTTTACACATCCGCCCAGGGTTACAGCCCTCAAACATACCCGGTATAAGCCGGTATCCTGGAAAACATAAGTAGGGTTGTTCTGCAGAAGTGTTACCGGAGCCGTACCTGCCGATGCGGGCAACCTGGTAATTGTCCAGCTCTGGCTCACAACCGGATAATTTGATATAGCCTGGAAATAATATTTGTTGGTTATAACAGGGTCACGCTGATAATTATAACTAACTGTGATATTATTACAGTTTACCTGTGTTGTTGCAGACAAAGGCCTGCAGGTGGTGGATGCGCATCCCGCATTCCTGTAAACAGTTAGGCATACGGTATAATTTCCCGGCTGTGCATATTGGTGAGAAGGATTGATATCATGGCTGCCTGTACCGTCGCCAAATGTCCAGGTGTACTGCCAGTTACTGTTAACATGCGCCGGTGTAAAATGATACAACATGCTGTTGGTATTAGACCTGGTGAAACTGAATGCAGACTGCTGTGTGCAGTTTGGTAATGGTGCCTGAATGATAACCGTATCGCAAGTGTAGCTGAAACAAGTATTACTGATCTGCAATTTCAGGCATACGTAATAAGCGCCCGGGTTTGCATATTCGTGTACCGGGTTCCATGCTGTGGATGTAGTGCCATCGCCAAAAGTCCAAAAAGCCGTTGCTGTTGTTGTTGCAGGCATGCTGGTATTGGTAAAGAATATTTTCCTGGTATTTATTGAATCGGCCCTCCATGTATAACTTGATTGTATATTACATGTAGCCGGTACCGTTACCTGTTTGCATGTTTCCCTGATACAATTGGTTAGTCCGCCGTTAGGGTCCCTCTTCAATATTACGAGACAAACCATATAGTTGCCCGGTTGTGCATATGAATGTGTAGGGTTTACCTGGTTAGAGGTTGTACCATCGCCAAAATTCCACCGGATGCTGTCTGTATTATTTATGGGAGAAGAAAGATTCTGGAAATGGAATGTGTTGGGTATGGTTGACAGTGAATCGCGGAACACATTAAAATTAGCAACCAGGTTACATGCAGGCGGAGACTGGATAATGATGGTATTGCAGATTTCCCTTACACAGTTTGTAAGTCCGCCAATTGAATCTCTCTTTTGCACCCTCAGGCAAACATTATACGTTCCGGGTTGTGTATAGGTGTGGTTGGGGTGAATCTGGCTGGAAGACGTTCCATCACCGAAAGTCCACCTGATGGAATCTGTATTTTGCAGCGGAACAGAACTGTTCTGAAAATGGACTGTGTTAACAGCGCCTGCTACCATGGCCCATGAAAAGGAAGCAGTAAGGGTGCAGGTATTAACCGGTTGAACTGTTACCGTTTTACAGATATCCCTGACACAGGGAGCAGTGCCGGGCACATTAACCTGGTAAACCCACAGGCATACGGTATACGTACCTGGTTGGGCATAGGTATGATTAGGGCTTACAACGGCTGATGAGCTGCCATCGCCAAATGACCAGAAAATAGAATCACCCGGATTAAGCGGAACGGATGTGTTTTCAAAATGGAATGAGTTGCCGGTTGCTGTGGTGGGTGTTACGGTGAAATTTACAACCAGGTTACAACTGTTCTGGACGGTAATGGTAGTAAATGATGAATCGCGGCAGATTTCAACGCCATTCGGGTTGTTTACTATAATTAAATGTTTTACGGTAAAAACCTGGCCTGATGTATACGTATGTACCGGTGTTACCAGGTTTGACATGATCCCGTCTCCAAACATCCAGTAATGCATGGTTGATGCAGGCGTACCGGGTTGTGCCGGAGTAAACTGTACGGTATTACCATTCAGGTGAGTAAAGTTGAATGCAGCGTTGCATGCTGTATTTTGAGCAGTTGCAACAAAGCCTGCCATAGAAAGCAGTGTGAACAGCAGAAATACGAGTTTTTTCATAAAACAATTTTTTAAATTAAATGGCTTTAAGGGTTTGTCCTAAAAAGACTCCTTGGAAGGTTCTTGCGTTGCCTGTATTAAAAAGATTAAAATTTTTTTCTGATCATGAGCAGGAATTTTTCAGTGGCTTGCCGTACCGGTGCAGATTTTCCAGGATAGTGGTTAATTAGGATAGAAAAGATAAGCAGCTTCCCTTTTTCAGTATACAGATACCCGCTTAAAGCACTGTTGTTGCTTAGTGTACCGGATTTGGCAAAGATATAACCGCTGGCTGAATCAAATAATTGTGAAAGGCTGCCTTTTCCGCCGGTAGGCAAAATTGTTTTCATTCTTTCCATCCCAAATTCATTTTTCATCTTTTCAAGAATATACACGAATGATTTGGGTGTGAACAGGTTATACCTGCTTAAACCGCTGCCGTCAGCCCATCTTGGTTTTTGAGGCACATCATGGAGTGATGATTTTAGTAATGAATCTATCATCATTTCATCACTCATATACCCCAGGTATGTATTGCCAGCCATGAGCAAAACCTGTTCAGCCAGGTAATTGTCACTATTATGCATCATAGGTGTAAACAATGAATCTGATGGCCTGGAATAGATCGGAGTAAAATAACCTGAATCGATACCTTGATTGATAAAACTTGCTTTTATTTTCAACCTGTCTTCCAGTAAGCCGGTAATTGTTTTCTCATCGGTATGGAAGGGCACTTTTTTATTTTCAAGCAGCCCTTCAGAAATGGTTAACCGGTTATCATAAAATTCCCGCTTAACATCAAAACCATTTTTGTATGAAGTGATATGTATTGCCTTTTCCCTGAAGTACTCTGGAAAAATGTGTATACTGTCTGCGCTTGTGCGGCTGATATCTACCATGTTTCCATACATGGGAAAAGCGCTTCGCGGAACCATATAGCTTTCCATATAATCATCCCATGCCCAGCCGCTTCCGTATACTTCAAATTGGCCGGGCGGTAATTGAATGGCAATTGATTCCTGTGATTGAAGAAATGAAAAGACAGGTTGGTTTTTAAAACCGGGATGGAGGAATGTAGGATCGCCGGTTGGTATAATGTGGGTGCTGCCGTTTTGCTGTTTTTGGTAAAGTAATCCGGTTATGCTGTCTCCCAGGTACTTCAAACCTGCATACAGGGTAAACAGCTTTGTATTGCTGGCCGGGATGAAATAATTTCCAGATTGCCGTTCGTACCAGTATTTGCCTGTGGCCGGTTCATAAATACAAATACCTGTATGACCCGGGCGAATGGAAGCGTTAGTAAGAAGGATATTATTTGCCTGCCTGGATATCTTGCTATTAGGAGTGCAGGAAGAATTAATACATGTAAAATAACTGATAAGAATTGCAACTTGTATAAGGATCAGCCGGTCATTAATTATTTTAAAGTTAGCCATTTATCATTATACATTTACTATCCTCTTTCCTGTATTCGCAGCCATCTTTCCGGTATATTGTTATTGCTGGCATGCATATAATCATTGTAGCTGCACGAAATAAATTTCCTGTCGGGGAGCTGCATCCACCAGCGCTGTGTCCTTTTGCTTTGCAGGAAAACAGTGTCCACTTCTGCAAATACAGTATGATATTCATTGAAATTATCCCTTTCGTCCAGCGGGCTTTCGTGTTTGCTGCGGCTCTTGCCGTCAATGAAATACCATAACATCTGGGATATCTGCTTTGCGGTAAGTTCGTTCACATCGCTGTTGGGGTTATAACCATAAATGCCGAAACTGTTTATATGGCTGCTCATACCTGCATAACGTGTAAGCATACACGCTTCTTCTCCGGTAAGGCCGTTGGGGCAGTTTATGCTGGCTGGTGCATCGCTGTTTTTGATGGCGCTGATGTCAAAACTAAGCAGGTTGGTATTCCTGATAACGGGTTCCATCTCTTCCACATCTTCTTTAACGATGCCTACCCGGTAACAGTCAAACCTCAGTTTATCCATCGTTTCCAGCATACGGGGGTGAACAAAATAGCTTTGGAATCCTATATGGTTGTAATGTTTTACCAGGTTGGGTTCACCGGTTAGCATTTCAAGCAGGAAATTTTCTGTGCGGTAATTGCTTTCGCCCCTAAGGTCAATAAATGCGTCTATGCAGGTGGCTTCAATTACCTGGTTTAATTCTTTATAAGCGCCATACTGGGCCAGCGTGATATCGTGAGAGCCGCCCAGGATAATTACCGTTTTCTTCATCCGGAAAAGTTCGGCAATAACCGTTTGTATGGCTGCATAGCTATCGGCCAGTGAGGCGCCGGTTTTGATGTTGCCAATATCTGCAATGCAAACATCGGGGTGCCAGTTGTGAAGCTGGTACAGTTGTTTGCGTATCATATCAGCCGCATTGCTTTCCCCGATGAAAATGCCGCTACCCCTCATTTCCCCGGCACCAAGTAATACGATATCTGCATTAGACAGGTCGGGGATTTCTGTATCAAAAACCGATATATGTTTGGCAAACTGCCCGTCGGTAAACCCATTGTCGTCACTCAATTCTCTTATGGAAACAGGCTTCAGGAAATCGGCCAGGTCTTGCATGATTTAAATTTGTGCCAAACTTAACGGAATATTCGGATACTGAAAATGGAATGAAGTTTTTTTTCTGTCTATTAATTATTTTTTTACTCGATGTAAATAGTAACTTTACCGTATAATTTTAGCATGATGACAGATAAATTGGAAGTACTTCAGGATGTTGTAATAAAATTTGCCGGTGATAGCGGAGACGGAATGCAATTGACCGGGAACCAGTTTACAAATAATACAGCCATGCTGGGCCTTGACCTGGCAACTTTTCCGGATTTTCCGGCTGAGATACGTGCCCCGATCGGTACATTGCCCGGCGTGAGCGGGTACCAACTCAGGTTCAGCAGCGACAGGGTATATACACCGGGCGATGAATGTGATGTACTGGTTGCCATGAATGCAGCTGCATTGAAAGTTAACCTGCCGGCACTGAAAAAAGGTGGAAAGATCATTGTTAATGAAGATGGTTTTGATACGAAGAACCTGCGCCTGGCAAATTATCCTGATGGGGTGAACCCGTTGGAGAACAACAGCCTTGACAATTATGAAGTGATAAGGATGGATGTTACCAAGATGACCCGTGAAGCACTCAAGGATTTTACCATGGGAACCAAGGAAAAAGACAGGGCAAAGAATATGTTTGTGCTTGGTTTCCTTTACTGGATGTATAACCGGGAGATGGATAACACCATTAATTTCCTGAAAGAGAAATTCGGGAAGAAACAGGATATACTTGATAGCAATGTGAAAGTATTACAGGCCGGCTATAATTATGGTGATACAACAGAAACCTTCTCTTCCCGGTATATGGTGGAAAAGGCAAAGATGGAACCGGGCACATACCGTTCCATCATGGGTAATCAGGCGCTTGCCTATGGCCTGATAGCCGCATCCCAGAAAAGTAACCTGCCCTTATTTCTTGGCAGTTATCCCATTACACCGGCATCAGATATCCTGCATGAACTTAGCAGGTATAAAACATTCGGCGTAAAAACATTCCAGGCAGAAGATGAAATAGCAGCCATCACAACCGCTATCGGTGCCAGTTATGGTGGTTCTATGGGCGTTACTACCACATCGGGGCCGGGTATGGCTCTTAAAGGGGAAGCGATAGGGCTGGCTGTGATGCTTGAGATTCCTTTGGTGATTGTAAATATCCAGCGAGGCGGGCCAAGTACCGGTTTACCAACCAAAACCGAACAGAGCGATCTCATGCAGGCTTATTATGGCCGTAATGGTGAATGCCCCATGCCTATCGTTTCTGCTTCCACACCCAGCGATTGCTTTGATGCCGCATTTGAAGCATCCAGGATTTCCCTGCAGCATATGACACCGGTGATTTTATTAAGTGATGGATATATTGCCAATGGAGCAGAACCCTGGAAATTTCCGCAATCTGCCGACCTTAAGGAGATTGAGGTGAAATTTAAGACCAAGCTCAGCGAAGGGGAAGAAAAGTTTCAGCCTTATGCCCGTGATGAAAAACTGGTAAGACCCTGGGTAATACCTGGAACTGCCGGAATGGAACACCGTATTGGCGGGCTGGAAAAACAGAACATAACCGGCAATATCAGTTATGATACCGAAAACCACCAGGTAATGGTGAAAATAAGGCAGGAAAAAGTAGATAAGATAGCGTCGTATATCCCTTTACAGCAGCTTGACAGTGGCCCGGAGAAAGGTAAAATACTGGTATTGGGATGGGGCAGTACTTATGGCGCCATCAAAAGCGCCTGTGCCGAACTGCAGAAACAAGGCCATGCCGTTTCACATGCGCATCTCCGTTATATCCGCCCGTTCCCGTCAAACCTTGGAGAAATCATTAAGAATTTTGACCAGGTATTGATTCCGGAAATTAATAACGGTCAACTAATAAAGATCATCCGTGATGTATATTTCGTGGATGCCAAAGGGTATAATAAGATCATGGGTATACCCATCACAAAAGGCGAGTTGATTGATACGATTAAAAAGATGTTAGGATGATACTATTATCTTCATGAAATTAAAAACGCCGCTTAACAATACAAGCGGCGTTTTTAATTGAAGTATTTTTTTGTAATTACCTGATCTTCTGCCTTCCGATAGTGAGGCTCAGTTTAAGGTTTACGCTGAAGAATGCATCGTTTTGTTTCGGGCTTCCGCGTTTTCCGCCCGGCCCGGTTACTTTAGTTATTTGCCTGTCGCTTAATATAACTGCATTAGCCAGTTTGGTTCCGGTAAAATAATTTGAATAGAGTGTAGGGTCAACATACGTTGTGCTTACATCATCCAGGTAATCTGTTTGTAATACACGGTAAACAAACTCGCCACGGAGATTAACCATACGCGATAATTCATATTTCAAACCAATACCAACCGGTATGTTTATTTGCTGTAATTTATAAACTTTCCTGTCGGGATATTCTTTAAATCCCTGTCCTTCGGTACTTAACGGTTGCAGGTCAATCCATTTTCCATTTAATTCGGTTTGCGGGTTAAATGTATAATATCCTACACCAGCAAGCAGGTAAGGAGACATTTTAGGAGGATCAGATTCCCTTTCTTCATAATTAATGAATATGAAAAGCGGGTGTAATTCAGTCACCAGAGATATTTCAGTGATCTTACTCCTGAAGCTTGTATTCCTGTTGTAACGTTGAAAGGCAATATCAAGCGGGTCTACATCCTTTAATACATTATCGTTGGCGGAAATTTTTCCGAATGCACCTTCCAGCCTCAGCGCAACAGCATTTTTGTAGATGGCATTGATAAATACACCGCCGCTTACACTGGTTGTACCCAGGTTAAGGTCTTTAACAAATCGTTTTCCAACACCTTTCGCACCACCAATATCAGTGAGGCAGTTCATTGCTCCAACAGATGCCCCTATTTCAAAAAGGAATGGCGAATCATAATAATCATCATCATAGAAATAGTATTGCGCATCTGCATTTTTTGATTGCATCATGAACAATAAGCAGAAGCTTAACAGGTAAAATATCCTTTTCATTAAAACAATTAATTTGTTGTAAGCAATTTTTTAAGCCAATAAGGTTACAATTTATACAAAGAAAACGAATATTTCTTGAATTTATTAGATTGATTTTCTGTTATTATAATATTTACAGACAGGTGTCAGCCTGCAAATGTTGCATTTGGGCGAACGGGCCAGGCAAGTGTACCGGCCATGCAATATGAGCCAGTGGTGTGCCTTGTGAATCAAATGGGGCGGAATATGTTTAACCAATTGTTTTTCAGCAGCAACCGGTGTTTTAGCCGCAGTGGTAAGCCCGATCCGGGCACTAACCCTGAAAACATGGGTATCAACCGCCATATTGGGCTGTTTATCTATAACGGATGTTATTACATTGGCTGTTTTACGGCCAACTCCGGGTAATTTCACCAGTTCCTCAACCGTCATAGGTACCTTTCCGTTAAATTTTTCCAATAACATTTTTGCCATTCCAACCAGGTGTTTTGCTTTATTATTGGGGTATGAAATGCTCTTAATTAATGAAAAAACTTCATCTGTACTGGATTCAGCCAGTTTTTTGGGGTCCGGAAAGCGTTCAAATAGTGTGGGCGTTGTAAGGTTTACCCGTTTATCTGTGCATTGGGCAGATAATATTACGGCAACCAGCAACTGGAATGGATTATCGTATATAAGTTCTGTTTCAGCATCCGGCATATGTTGCTGAAAATGCTCAATGACAAACCTGTACCGTTCGCTTTTAGTCATAAAAAAACCGTTTCTTATCGGAAACGGGTATAAAATTAGATAATTACCTTCTTATCAGGCCGGGTGAGACAGTTCTTCCACTGCTTTTTCGGCATAACTGAGGATGTTGTCAATTATCTGTTTCCTGGGTGAAAGCCTGAACGCTTCCAGCCTTTTGGATCCGGCAGCAATCACTTCAAATTTTTCACGTAAACTCCAGTCAGATTCTAAAGCAGCTTTGATAGCGGCTGTTTTTTCGGTAGAAGTTTCTTTATACAGGTATTGCAAAAGATCTTCCGGGGTAAAGCTGTGCATAGGCATTTTGTAGCTAGTTTGAAATTAAATGTAAATCATTATCCGCATATTAAACGCATGCCAGGTTCCGATATTGTGTTTTAACGTGTTTTTTCTTTTTTTTATGGGGTATTTACTATATAAAGGTCTTCATTGTCCTTTTTCATCAGGTATTTTTCCCTGGCATATTTTTCAATGGTTTCGGCGCTGGTTTTTAAAAGATCCAGTTCTTTGCGGGTTTCAGCTATTTTTTGCGTTAAATGCTGTTCGCTTTTTTGTAATTCTTTCAGTTTGTCTTTCCTGCTGCTGATCAGTGCCCAGTCTTTCATATCAAAAAATATCATCCAGACAAGAAAAAAGGCAATGGCGATAAAATACTTATTCTTTATGAATACGAAAAAGCCTTTGAATATTTTCATGAATATTGTTTTGCTGCTACAAAATACAAAATTAGTATTTAATACGATTCATTTGTATTGTCTTATTCAAATATACTACTTGCGGGCGCTCTCCTGCACGGCATAAAAAAGGGCAGCTAAAATAGCCGCCCTTTAATTGTTTTTAGTTTCCTTTTACTGAATGATCAGTTTATTAATGGTTGTTGAACCGGGCATAATAACCTGCAACATGTAAATTCCGGTTGACAGGCCCTGTGTTATGAATGTAGCCGGAGCAGCAGTAACATTTCTTTGCTTCCAGCTTTTTACAACCTGCCCTGCCGCATTTATGATATTGATATCAGCCAAACCGGTTGTGCCTGCAACAAAAATCCTTACCTGGTCTTTGGCCGGGTTTGGACTAACCGATACTTCAATGCCGGTAGATTTTACCTTAGCCTGGCGGATCGCTGAAATTTGCTCTCGCTGGTCAAGATCGGTCTGGCGTAACCGGTAGTGATACAATACACCAGGCTGTACAAAATTATCTGTAAAGCTATAATAACTTACCTGGTTGCTGTTAATCCTGCCATCAACCCAACCGATCTTTTCAAAATCAACCGCATTGAGGCTCCTTTCAACAACAAACCCTTTGTTATTTGATTCGGTTGCCGTATTCCAGTTTAACAGGATGTTTTTTCCATTTGCTTTGGCATCAAAACTCAGCAGGTTAACCGGTATAACAATGGTTGGGGCTGCCAGCATAAACTGGGAGAAACCGCCCGTAACAGTAGCCGTAAAGGAAGCATATCCTTTTGTGGCACGCTGATCATCTACGGTTGCATTGAAAATTTTAGCATTAGAACTATTGAGGGTTGAAGCCAGGTTTACACCGTCGTTCACTTTAAGGATCTTCAGCAGCGGTACGTTTGCACCCCAGATGGCCAGTTCAGCCGTAGTATAATACAGGGTTATCTGGTATGATGCAGTAGTGTTTGCAACAGATGGTGTTATTTGTAATACCTTATTGCTCCTCGGGTAGGTTCCTGCGTTGGTGGTAATATTGGTTTGCCCGGTACCGGCAGTGTTTACATTGGCGGTAATACAACCCACGTTTTCCGACAGGTTGTCTATCCGCGTAATAACCTGCCCGTCTATGGCGCTGTAAATATAGCCCGAGCCGGAATTGGCATCCAGGTAAACGGTTCCGGTATTGGCCTGCTGGTCTTCTACGGTAACCGACTGGCCGGAAAGTACCACATCGTCTATGGCAAAAGGTGGCTGGAACCCGATGGTATTGTCATTTATCCAACGGAAAAGGAATTTAAGTGTAGGCGTTCCCGTAACAAATAACGGTAATGTATAGTTGAAAGTTGTTTTTGATGTTACACCCTGGAACAGGTAAGGGTCACCGTTGATATCTGAAGCCAGGTAATAGCTGGTGCCACCGTCAATGGAGAAATACAATACGCCAAGATCGTAGTAAACACCGGCATCCAGTTCCCCGTTACAAACATAGCTGAACGAGAGGTTCAGGTTTTTGAGTCCTGTTGTATTGAATGTGGGGGTTGTTACCCTTGCATCTGTTGTTGTTGTGACGGTGTAACTCATGGCTGCGGTTCCGTTGGTAACGGCTGTTGCATTTCCATTGGAAACGTGGAGTGTGTTTCCGGTAAAGCCGTATGTGCCGGCGCCTGCATTGTTGCCAACCCATTTGTTGGTGGTGCTGCCGGAGTTGCTAACCGTCCAGCCGGCAGGTACCTGGTTGCTGCCCGTTGTAGTACCAAAGTTTTCCGACATCAGGTTGGTTGTTGGAGTAGTATTATTTACTCCGGTTGCAAAATCATTATCAACGATGGTGATGCTGTACGTGTTAAAATCGGGGCAGGCAGGAGAAACCACCACACCGGTTCCTGTTACGCTAAAAGACAGGTCAATGGTTTCCTGGCTTTCAATAAGGGCATCATCGTATATGCGTACTGTGAATGTTTTATTGGCGGCATCTCCGTTTGTATAAGAAACAGAAGCAGGTGTTATTATATAATCGCTGTTGTTGGTGGCTGTGCCGCTTTTTGAAAGGCTAACGGTAGCATTGCCTGTTGCGGCATTATCTATATCTACTGTTATGGTGAATTCAAAATACCTTGGGCAAACGCCGGTATTACCGGTTTCATAAACGGCGGTAATGCCGGGCATAAAAGATATCCGGTTAGGAACGGGTGAATTACCGGTGGTTGAAGTTGCCAGGGTGATGCGCCTTGGGCTGTTAGCCATAACGGTTTGTGCCCTTTGAGACTGATTCAATGTAAATGTATTCAGGCAGGCATCATCGCTGTAATCCATATAGTTTTCAAACATTTTTGGTCCTGACGGGGTGCAGTTATTCAACGTTCCTGTACCAGGGCAACCGGATGTTTCTGCATCCTGTGGCGGCGTATCCGCACAATAGTCAGTGGCACAGGTTCCGTCGCCCCAAATATGCCTGAGTCCGAAGAAATGGCCCAGTTCATGGGTTGCGGTACGGCCATAATCATATGGAGTTGCCGTTCCGGGATTGTATATACTGCCTACAGAACTGCTTAAAATAACCACGCCGGCTGTTTGATCTGTTTCTAAATTATCGAGGCCGGAGAGTGTACTGTTTGCCGGAAAACTGGCAAAACCTAACAGGCCGCTGCTTGTAAATTCTCCTAACCAGATATTCAAATACCTGTATGGGTCCCAAATACTTTGTGGCTTTACAACAGTATTGAAATGAGTTTGAACGGCAGAAATTGAAGCCAATGTAGTTGGATCCTGCCAGCCAGCTTTTGTTTCCCAGTCTATGCGGTCAATGCCAGGTTCGCATAACAGAACGCCTGTGGGTGATTGTTTTGCCGGTACGAACCGGATACCCATATCTTCAGACACACCATAGACAGAGCCCGACAAATTTGCAAAATCCCTGTTCATTTGAACAATCTGCGAATCAATCAGGTCCTGGTACAGGTTAGCGCCCGTACCGATGGTTGCTTCATTGGTTCCGCTATAGATAACATGAAATATTACCGGAACCGTATAGATTACAGCCGGCCTTCCTGTACCATACGTGGCAATTCTCTGTTGAATCAACTCTTCCATTTTCTGTTCATACAGTGCTTCGTTAAAGCCTGCAGCCTTTGCCTGTTGCATCATCCAGGCAAAACCACATTTTTCCCTCGGTTGGTTTGTAACCGGGCGTAAAGTAGTAAACGGGGTGTTGATACTATTTTTTTGGATGCTTTTTTTTGCTTTACCCGGTTGCGGGTCTTTCAGTTGCTGCGCTTGTGAAACGCCAGCAATCAGAAAGAAAAAGGAGAAAAGAACTGAGTAGATTTTTGTCATGTATGTAAATTTAGGGGCGATGAAATTACAATAAAATCCTGTAATTGGCTTTACTTCTGACTAATTCCCTTGAAATTTCATAAAAAAAACCGGATCAATGTAAGTTGACCCGGTTTATAATAAGGGATAAGAATATTTATTTGCCAAAACGGATGCGGCCGGCCGGGTATTCTCCACTGCCTGCAAGCATTTCTTCGATACGTATTAACTGGTTGTATTTGGCCATCCGGTCGCTGCGGGAAGCAGATCCGGTTTTAATCTGTCCGCAGTTTAAGGCAACCGCCAGGTCGGCAATGGTACTGTCTTCGGTTTCCCCGCTGCGATGGCTCATGATGGTATTATAACCATTTTGCTGGGCCAGGCTTACCGCATTGATGGTTTCGGTAAGGGTGCCGATCTGGTTAACTTTTACCAGCAGTGCGTTGGCAGTATTATTATCAATGCCTTTTTGAAGCCTTTTTACATTGGTAACAAAAAGGTCATCGCCAACCAACTGGCATTTTTTCCCGATGGTTTCGGTTAACATTTTCCAACCATTCCAGTCATCTTCCGCCATACCGTCTTCAATGGAAACAATGGGGTATTTTTTTACCCATGATTCCCAGTATTTTACCAGTTGTTCGCTGGTCATTTTTTTGCCGTCGCTTTTATGAAAAATGTATTTTTTTTCCTTAGCATTCCATAACTCACTGTTAGCAGCATCCATGGCAATAGCTACCTGGCTTCCGGTTTTATAACCGGCACTCTGTATGGCAGTCAAAACCGTTTCTATGGCTTCTTCATTGCTTTGTATATTGGGGGCAAAGCCGCCTTCATCACCTACATTGGTGCTGTACCCTTTTTTCTTCAGCACGGTTTTTAGCGCATGAAAAATTTCAACACCCCATTGCAGTCCTTCACTGAATGTTTTGGCACCAACCGGCATTACCATGAATTCCTGGAAGTCTATCTTATTATCTGCGTGTGCTCCGCCATTCAGGATGTTCATCATCGGAATGGGCAGTATTTTGGCGTTGGTTCCGCCTATATACCGGTATAAAGGCAGGTTTGCTTCCAGGGCAGCCGCTTTGGCTACAGCCAGGCTAACGGCCAGTAATGCATTGGCACCCAATTTTCCTTTGTTTTCTGTTCCGTCTAGGGCAAGCATCATACTGTCAATGCCGGTCTGGTCGGCCACATCCCATCCCAGTAAATTATCGGCCAGGATGGTATTTACATTCTTTACCGCTTTCAATACGCTTTTTCCACCGTACAGCTTCTTATTGTTATCTCTCAATTCCACCGCTTCATGAATTCCTGTACTGGCACCGCTTGGAACCGCAGCACGGCCAAGCCTTTCATTTTCGGTTAATACATCCACTTCAATGGTTGGGTTACCGCGACTGTCTAAAATCTGGCGGGCGTGCAGGGAGGCAATGTAGCTCATAGTTTATTAGTTTAAGGTTTGAAGTTTAAGGTTTGAAGTTTATCGTTCATAGTTACTGAGTAATGGTCAATAACAACCACTTAAAAATCAGATCAGGTTGTTAATGATTTGAATACCGATTCTAAATTCTGTGTTTCGCTTGTAAGGGAAAGGATGTTCAGGTTTTGGTTGATACTTACCTGCAATAATTGTTTTTTTACATGCTCGGCATTTGAACATTGGATGATGAATATTTGTTCCTGGTCACATCTTACATCAATAACCCCATCTAATTGCTTCAATAGTTCAATATTCATTTTTTCCTTAAACTCTACCATTACCTGCTGGCTGTTGCCTGAAGATTTTTTCAGGTCTGCCAGTTTATTATCAGCAACAATATTCCCTTTATTGATAATGATTACCCGGTCGCAAACCGCTTCCACTTCCTGCATGATATGTGATGAGAAAAGAACCGTCTTGTTCCGCCCAAGCCGTTTAATCACTTCCCTGATCTCAATGATCTGGTTAGGGTCAAGGCCCGATGTGGGTTCATCTAAAATAAGCACTTCCGGGTCGTGCACCAATGCTGCGGCTAACCCTACCCGTTGTTTGTATCCCTTGCTTAACTGCCCTGTCTTTTTTCCGGATTCAGGCGTAAGCCCCACCAGGTTTATTACCTCATTAACCCTTTTGTTGATGTCAGTAACCTTATGAACACCTGCAATAAAGGCAAGGTATTCCTTAACATACATGTCAGTATATAACGGATTTGATTCGGGCAGGTAACCTATCTTTTTTTTAGTTTCCACCTGTTGCGGGCTCACCGTTATACCACAAACAGCCACCTCACCGGCATCTGCGTCAATGTACCCGGTTATCATTTTCATGGTTGTGGATTTACCCGCTCCATTCGGCCCCAGGAAGCCTACAATTTCACCCTTATTTACAGTAAACGAAATATGGTTGACAGCTAACTGGCTGCCATAGGTTTTAGTGAGGTTATTTACTGCAATTGACAAGGGTTGGGTTTATGGTTTGAAGTTTGAGGTTTAAAGTTTAAAGTTTAAAGTTTAAAGTTGTTTGTTTGAAAAAGCAAATTTACTATCTATCCTTGTTTCCTGCTATCATCGTTCCTGGGCGGGCGCTGCGGGCCGCGGTTTTTTGGCTGCCGTTGTTGCGGCTGGTTTGGTCCCTGTGGCCTTTTTTGCTGCTGCTGTTTTGGTTGCTGTTGTGCAGGTTGTTGCTGGTTTTTGGGCCCTTGCGGCCTTTTTGGCTGCTGTTGCCTGCCCTGTTCTGTCTGTTGTTGGTTACGGTTACGGTTTTGCTGCTGCTCCCGGCCGCCACCTTGCTGACGTTGCTCCCTGCTTCTTTCCTTATCCCTTCTTTTACGGGTTGTTTTTTCAAGGCTTCTTAAACTGATTTGTCCAACCAGGTCGGCATATTCCGGTTCCACTTCCTTGGGTTTGCTGGTAATCACTTCAACCGTTTCCATTTCCTCTGGCCTTATCCCTTCCCTGTTTTGTGCCTTAATCTTTTTCACCGTTTCTATGGTAAGCGGGTATTGTTTGTTGCTTTCAGCCATCGTATACCACATCAGGTTACGGAAAATATCTTTCTTCACCAGGAAAGCTCTTCCTTTTGCCACTTCCAGTGTATCGGCATCTGTTGGAAAAAACTGGAGTGCATCCATATACGTATCCAGTTCATAATTTAAGCAACATTTTAACCTTCCACACTGACCGCTAAGTTTTGTCTGGTTAATGCTCAGGTTTTGGTACCTGGCCGCATTGGTATTCACACTTTTAAAATCAGACAGCCAGGTACTGCAGCAAAGTTCCCTTCCGCAACTGCCGATGCCACCAACTTTTCCGGCTTCCTGGCGGGCGCCAATCTGCCTCATTTCCACTTTCACTTTAAATTCACCGGCATATAATTTAATCAACTCCCTGAAATCTACCCGGTCGTCTGCAATATAAAAAAAAGTGGCTTTCCTGCCATCGGCCTGTATTTCCACTTCGGCCATCTTTAATTCCAGTTTCAATTGCCGTGCCATCGCCCGGCTTCTTATCAGCATTTGTGCTTCCCTGGCCTTGGTTTCCTTCATCTTGGCCATGTCGGCTTCTGTGGCCCTGCGCAGCACTTTCTTGAATTCGGCATTTTTCTCGTCTATTTTATTTTTCTTCAACTGAAGCCTTACCAGTTCGCCGGTGAGGTTTACCATGCCGATATCAAAACCGCTTACACCTTCCACAGCCACCATTTCTCCTTTTTCAAAATAATGAAGGGTTGTGTTTTTAAAATAGTCTTTACGGCTGCCATTGTTAAAACTGATCTCAACAATACGGCAATTGCTTTCAGGGTCGCTGAAGGGTAAATTAGACAGCCAATCATGTACATTCATCCGGTTGCATCCGCCACTGGCACAATGGCCATGGCTCTGGCAACCACCCGGTGCTCCATCTTTACCGGTACCGCAACTTCCACATCCCATGATATGTTAGGTTTAAATATTAAAATTTTTTAATGGGGAGCCGGCAGCATCACGTTGACAGGCTTTAGTGGCGTCGCACACTTGTACAGCATAACATTACTGTACATTTTGGCTTACATCACCCCGAAAACACCGGGAAGTAATACAATTATATGTAGATTGTAAAAAAGCCTGCTATATTTCGACGTTATACCATGCCGTTCAATCACCAATCATATCCCTCATTGAATCAAAATTACTGATTTGTTGCTAATAATATGATATAACTTGATGGTAAGTGCATGAAACAGGATTTTGGCGTTGGCATTCCGCTCAATATGATAGGCCGCCTGGTCCAGTTCCTGGGCGATGGCTTCCAGTTGGCTTATGTCGCACAGGTTATTGAATTTTACGGCAAAAATAACATCCGGCCTGTCTTCCTGGCCCGAGGCGGGTGGAATTACCCGCAACCTGATGGCCATTTCCAGGATATGGGTAAAGTATTTGAGCAACTGCTTTTGTTTTTCCCGGCCTATCTTGCTTACAGACTCAATCCAGGTAAGCTGTGCCGCCGGGCCGGTTTTTACAATACTGTTCAACCAATCCCTAAGCAACACTTCCCAGTCATCATCTGCATGGTGCAATTGCTGCTGAGCCTCGTGGTAATTGCCTTCGCTGATAGCTGCTACCTGCTGGCTTTTTTGCAAGGAAACGCCTTCCCGTAATGCCAGGGCCGATTCAATATCCAGTGCAGATAAAGGAGGAACTTTTATTAACTGGGTACGCGACAGGATCGTTGGCAGTACCAGGGATTCATTTTCGGCAACCAGTATAAAAAGGGTGTCGGGTGGCGGTTCCTCAATCAGTTTCAGCAATTTATTGCCTTCTTTTCCCAGCATTTCCGGCATCCACATGATCAGCACTTTAAACCTGCTTTCAAAACTTTTCAGGTTCATTTTCCGGATGATATCCATACATTCATGTACCGTAATATTGCCCTGTTTGTTTTCTGCATTTATAAACTGCAGCCAGTCATATACGTTTCCATATGGGTTTTCATTAATAAACCGTCGCCATTCATTGATATAATCTGTACTGATGGGTTTGTCGCCGCTTTTCTTCGGCACTACCGGGTAAGAATAGTGGATATCCGGGTGAACCATGTCATGCAGCTTTGACCATGCCGGTTGCTGTTGCATCCACGCATCAATCTCTTCCGGCGTAACCGGGTCAGCTATAATTTTATCTGTTACCGGTTCATCACCAAACAGGCTAGGTTCTTTTTGTTGGGGAACCAGGTTTTTGGGAAGGCTTACATAATTGGCAAAGGCTATTGCAAGGGGTAAAGCACCGGAACCTTCTTTACCCAGGAACAGCAATGCGTGGCCAAGCCTGTTTTGCCTGATCATTTGCACCAACTGCTGCTTAATTTCTTTTTGTCCTATTACCGATTGAAAAAGCATGGAGCAAAGATAGAATAGTTTGAAGTTCGAAGTTTGGGGTTCGAAGTTTATCGTTCGTTGTTCGTAATAAAGATTCGCAAGTTAGCGGCTTAACTAAGAACTATACACTAAAAACTATTTCACAATTTACCGGTAATGTCTTCGCTCATGGGAGAAACCTTGCTGGGGAACCAGGCGATGATTTTTCCGGTTTCATCCAGCAGGAATTTATTGAAGTTCCAGGTGATTTTCGCGTCCATTATACCATTTTCACTTTTGTTGCAAAGCCATTTGTATATAGGGGCTATATTTTTCCCTTTCACAGCAATTTTTGCAGCCATGGGAAAACTAACGCCATAATTTTTAGTGCAGAATTCTTTTATCTTTTCATTGGAACCCGGTTCCTGCGATAAAAAGTTATTAGAGGGGAATCCTATTACCACTAACTGCTCCTTGTATTTTTGATATAATTGTTCCAGTTCTTCATACTGTGGTGTAAACCCGCATTTTGAAGCCGTGTTTACAATCAATATTTTTTTCCCTTTAAAAGCGGCAAAATCTATCGTATCGCCGGTAAGCGAAGGCACTTTAAAATCATACACAGATTTATGCTGAACTGAAATGGAATCAGTTGAACGGGCACTGCTTTCCGGGTTGGATATGAATAAAATCCCCTGAAAAAATAAGAAAGCAGTAATGGTTACCAGTTTCAGCATATATTTATAATTTACCGGTTATTGCTTCACTCATTGGCGTTACTTTGCTGGGAAAATATTCAATCATATGCCCGTTCTCATCCAGCAGGAACTTATTGAAATTCCATTTGATTTCTGCATCCAGCACGCCGTTTTGTTCTTTATGGGTCAGCCATTTATATACCGGCGCCATATCATCACCCGTAACGGAAATTTTAGCTGCCATGGGAAATGTCACCCCGTAATTTAATTCACAAAACGATTTTATTTCGGAATCTGATCCGGGTTCCTGCCCGCCAAAATTATTTGCAGGAAAGCCAATAACCACTAATTTGTTTTTGTACATCTCATATAATGACTGCAGTTCTTTATACTGCGGGGTGTAACCACATTCAGAGGCTGTATTTACCACTAATATTTTTTTGCCTTTGAAAGCGGAGAAATTGATCATGCCTCCATCAAGTGATTTTACAGTAAACTGGTGGATGCTGTTGGTTGTATCGTTGGGGTTTATCATTACTTTTTCAGTTGCTTTGTTTTCTGTTGAATAACTCGTTTGAGCGGTACAGGAAAGAATGATAGCAGACAGGGCTATTAACTTTATCATCGTATAATTTTTATAATAACAACGGCGAAATAAAAATGTTCAGTTTTACGGACCGGGTTCCCGGTTGCAAGCTTACTTGATGTTGCAGGCAGATACATTTTTGTAATTATGGTACTTTTTTCATCAGGTGTAAATAATCTACTGTTTCTCATAACAGCCCAGGTCGGGCAGGCCTACAGACCGGGTATTATCATCCAGGTCGCGTAAAAATGGTACGGCAGTTCCCTGGTTGATACCCGGCGCCAACGGGTTTTTTGTTATCCTGAAATCATAATACTTGTTACTCACATCAATACTGTCGAATGAAGGGTCAACATTCCTGGTTACGGCATTCAATATGGCATTGGCCGGGTCGGTATTTGATTTTATAAGCGAATGGTCAAACAGTACCTGGAAAATATTGTTGCTTCTTTTGTCTATGATGGTTTCGTTTTCTACAATTCCGTTATCTCCCCAGAAAATGCAATTTCGGAAAACAGCATTCATATCGGCTGAGATGATGGTGCCGTTTTGTTCTGCTATATCCGTAGCAGTTAGTACAGGTGATTTATGTGACAGGTATGTAGTGGAGTAAGAAGCTACGGTGCAATTGGTAAATTCATAATTTCCACCGAGGGCTATATTTATGTTTTTGCCACAATTGCTGAAGAGGCAGTTATCGGCGGCCATACTGCTGTTGAAACTAAGTAATCCTGCATCATAGGCCTGATCAATCATACACTGGTGCAGGGTAAGTTTCGGGTTTGTGTTTAGGGATGGGCCATCCAGTATCAGCGCCTGGTATGCATTCCTGATTATTGCAAAAGAAAGTACATTGTTCAGGCTGTTTCCCCGGAAATAGATACCGGGCCAGGTGCCGGGCAAATGATTATACGGTTCGTCCAGCCTGTCTGAAGCGAATGCTACCTCCTGGTTCTTTTCACCGTTAATGACAAGGGTTCCGTCTATAATAAACGGCGCATTGGCATGGGCATATATTTTACAGCCGGGGTTGATGGTAAGAGAAATGCCTGTATCAACCTGTATGCCGTTGAGGATAACATAGGGCAGGTCGTTGGTCCAAACCGTATTGGTTGAAATTACCTGGTTATCCAGGAAGCGGGCGTTTTGCCCGTAAGCCTGCAATTGAACAAATCGGTTATTGCCGTTATAATTTACCAGTATGCTGTCGCTGATGATAAATGGGAGGTTAGCTGCTGAAGGGTTAATATTTACGGTAACAAAAACATACATGCTGTCGTTTGCAGCCAGTTCAATATTATCCGCTTCGTTTGCAGCCAGTCCGTTGATATTTATTTTATATGCAGAAGCGGCGCCCCCCATCAGTTTCACTTTGCTGAGCAGCAACTTCTGGTTGTTGTTGTTGAAAATCTTGAATGATTGTGTGATAGAACCGACCGAAGTGAATACCGTATCAAACTTGATGCTGTCGGCGCTGAAGTTTACCCTGGCATCGGGGCTGGTTATGAAAGATTCTTTCCGGCAGGAAAATAACAAAGTAACAAGAATATAAAACGTAATGACAAGCGGCAGTTTCTTCATTGAAACAAAACTACAATAATCTGGTTAAATGCAGATTGTTGTAAGTAATCGCTTTTTAGATAAACAAAATGAACTGCTGGTTACCTGGTTAATGCTGCCCTGGCTGGTGTGTTTTAAAAGATTAACGAAGCCAAGCCTTAACCAGTAAATGCCGCCGTCTGGCCTTCAACCAACGGTGCAAAATGGTTAGTATTAAATAATTGAATTGTATTGAATGCGTTTGTCATAATGAGCAATCATATTCATTGGATATGGCAGCCAATTAATGGGTTTACCTCTTCAAACGTTCAGGCAAGTTTTATGAAACATACATCAAAGCAAATGCTCCGTTCGATTTGGGGAAGTAACCCAATTATGCTTGATGAGTTTAAAGTGAATAATGGGAATCGTGAATTTCAAATATGGAAAAGAGTACCCCTGGGAACAGAGCTTTTTACACCCGAAGTGTTTTACCAGAAATTGGATTATAATCATAATAATTCTGTGAAAGCGGGATTGTAAAAATATGCAGAAGCGTACTATTATTCCTCAGCAAAGTTTTATCATGATGGTACAGATCATTTTAATATGCTGGGTCATTATATATATAAATAATTCGAAGCTTTAAGCTGGTTGCGCCGTTGGTCGAAGGCCATACGGCGGCACTCAAAATGGGATGATAAGCTTATGCGGGTTGATATAAAGCAACGGGGTGGTCATACTTGATTTTAGTTGATATACATTCTATGTGTTTATTTACTCGCATGTGCCAATGCAGCCAAGCTGATGCTGGTTCCCGGAATTTGCAGGATGGCCCTGGCACAGGCTTCCAGTGTGGCGCCGGTGGTTATCACATCATCTACCAGCAATATATTTTTCCCTTCAAGCTGCCCCGGGTTTTGAATATAAAAACTGCCATCTACATTTTGCCAGCGCTCAGCCCGGTGTTTGCGGGTTTGGGTTTCTGTCTGCCGTTTACGTATTACATTATTCAGCAAAACAGGAACCTGTGTAATCTCAGCAATACCATGGCTGATTACGGCTGCCTGGTTATATCCGCGTTTAAATTCTTTGCTGGCGTATAATGGAAGCGGTACTATGTAATCGATGCCCGCAAACCTGGCGGAAGTGGATATACTATAACCAATATGTGTACCAAGGTAATGGCCGATTTGCTTATTGCCTTTATATTTTAACTCATGAATGAGTTGTTGCACCAACTGCCCTTTTGAAAAATAGAACTCGCTGTGTGCCGCCCTCACCGGGAGCCTGCCGGCAAAAACCCTTTCTACCGGGTTATTGGCAATAAGGGCAAAACCGGTATGCGGCAGGTTGCTGATGCATTGAACACATAAGAGGCTTTCTTTAGATAACAGGTCGCTCCCGCATCCGGTACAAACATGCGGGAAAAACAGGTGCAGTATATCATGTATGCTTTTGCTTACTGCAATCATGTACGGAAATTAGAAAGTTAGAAAAGGTATTTATACAGTTCTTCCACTTTGCCTAAAGCTATTACTTCGATGCCTGTTTTGGCTTTGCCTGGCGATTTAACATTATAGCGGCTGACAATAATTTTTTCAAATCCAAGTTTTTCGGCTTCAGCAATCCGTTGTTCTATCCGGTTTACCGCCCTTATTTCACCACTTAAACCTACTTCACCCGCAAAACAGATGTGTTGGGGAAGCGGGATGTCTTCATAGCTGCTAAGCAATGCACATACGATGGCCAGGTCGATGGACGGGTCTTCTACTTTTATACCGCCAGCTATATTTATAAATACATCCTTTACACCAAAATGAAAACCGCCTCTTTTTTCCAATACCGCCAGCAGGAGTTGCAACCTCCTTAAATCAAATCCGCTAACCGTGCGTTGCGGCGTTCCATATACACTTTGTGTTACCAATGCCTGCGTTTCAATCAGCAATGGCCTGATGCCTTCCATGGTAGCTGCAATGGCAATGCCACTTAACGGTTCTTCTTTTTGGGTGATCAGAATTTCACTCGGGTTGCTTACTGTGCGCATGCCTCCGCCGGTCATTTCGTAAATGCCCAGTTCAGCCGTTGAGCCGAACCTGTTTTTAAGGGTACGCAGGATGCGATAAGCATAATGCCGGTCGCCTTCAAATTGCAGCACGGTGTCAACCATATGTTCCAGTATCTTGGGCCCGGCAATATTGCCTTCCTTGGTAATATGCCCGATGATGAAAACCGGCGTATCGGTTTCTTTGGCAAAGCGTTGCAATTCGGCAGCACATTCGCGTATCTGGCTGATGCTGCCGGGAGAAGATTCTACAAAAGGGGATTGCAGTGTTTGGATGGAATCAACAATAACGAGTTGCGGTTTTAACTTTTTTATTTCTTTAAATATGGATTGCGTGTTTGTTTCTGTAAGCAGGTAGAAGTTTTCATTGGAAGCGCCGATCCTGTCTGCACGCATCTTTATCTGCTGTTCACTTTCTTCACCGCTTATATATAATGTTATTATATCCTTCAGTTGTAATCCGATTTGCAGGAACAGCGTAGACTTTCCGATACCCGGTTCACCGGCAACCAAAACGATGCTGCCTGAAACGATTCCGCGACCCAATACACGGTTCAGTTCAGGGTCACCGGTGATGATCCTTTTTGTTTCTGCACTGCTTACATCATTGATGGCAACCGTTTTAATTTTGGCCGATCCATTGAAATCTTTCCATTCATCTTTCTCTTTCTTGTCATTTCCTTTCATGATCACTTCTTCCACAAACGTATTCCATTGTTCACAGGATGGACATTTGCCTAGCCATTTCGCACTTTCATATCCGCAGTGCTGACAAAAAAATGCCGATTTCGTTTTACTCATGCGGTAAATGTAAATGGAAAAAAAAGGAAAAGAAAAAAAATGAAATTTATTTAACCAGGCTACAGTAAGGAGATTAAAAAACTAGGTTTATCAAAGAAATAAAAATTGAGAATCCTGTTTAGTTGATCATGATTCGAATCATGAAATAATTGAAATAATACCTGGTAAAAAAGTAAAAGGGTCAACATTTCTGCTGACCCTTTATACTTACTAACCCATTAAATTCTATTGCTAAATTACAAATTGAACCCACATAAAAAAATTATTTTTTTCAGATGTGAATAAGTTTCAGCAATGCAGAACGTACGGGAGGCAAGGGGCTTGATATTGTGTATATGATTGATATTCAGGATTATAGGTTGTTAAAAATCTAGGTTTTCAATATGGTCAGGGTTGAATATGACTAAAAAATAATTGAAATTTAATTTGGTTTATAATGTAAACAACTTTATGTTTGTGACAAATTTATTAAAATGGCAAGGTTGCTCATATTGTTATTATTTAGTATTTCATTTAATGCAATGGCACAGGTAAAAATTATGGGAAAAGTGACCGATAATAAGAACAGGCCTTTGCAGGGTGTCAGCGTAACCATCCGGAATTCATATGACGGTACCACGAGTGATTCAACGGGTAATTATGCATTTGAAACAGTAGAAAAAGGTAACCAGGTAATTATAGCTACCATATCAGGTTATAGTTCATATGAGAAAAATATTGCAATTAATGACAAAGATATTACCCTCAACATATCAGTAAAAGAGTTAATAACTGAATTAAAAGCAGTTGTTATAACAGCCGGTGCTTTTGAAGCAAGCGACCAGAAAAAGACTACCGTACTCTCCTCATTGGATATTGTAACAACGGCTGGCGCCAATGCAGATGTAGTGGGTGCATTAAAAACACTACCCGGCACCCAGCAGATTGGTGAAAGTGAAGGTTTGTTTGTGAGGGGTGGTACGGCCACTGAAAGCAAGATATTCATGGACGGTAACCTGGTAAATAACTTTTTTTATAGCAGCCTGCCGGGAATAGCCACCCGGGGAAGATTTAATCCTTTTTTATTTAAAGGAACGGTTTTCAGCAGCGGAGGTTATTCAGCTTTATATGGCCAGGCGCTTTCTTCTGCACTCATACTGGAATCAAAAGACCTTCCGGATCGTACGGAAGCAGATCTTTCTTTATCAGTAATTGGCGTTGGTGGTATACAGAAACTGGCAAAAAATAAAAAAGCAGCCTGGGGTATAACGTATAACTATACAAACCTGGCATTTGCATTCAAGTTCATTAAGCAACGGCAGGATTATTTTACCAATCCGGTAAATCACCAGGCCGATGCCAATTTCCGCATTAAGACTAAAAACGGCGGCTTTATAAAATACTACGGTTACCTGAGCTGGAATAAGCTGGGATTCAGGGCTGCTGATATTGATTCGCTTCAGCTTAATAATGCATTCGGCCTGGAAAACCTGAATACATATCATAACCTGAACTGGAGGGAAAAAATGGGTAGAGGATGGAAATCAAACATGAGCATCAGTTACAGTACCAATAAAGATGATATATCCAATGAATTGCAGGATGCATCAAATACCAAACAGGTAATCCTTGTACCTATCGATTATGCCCTTAAGAATTTCTCGGTGATCAATAAGGCGCAATATGCCCAGGCCAGGATGCTGCTGGAGAAAAAACTGAAGGGCATTAATATGTTGCGTTTTGGCGCCGAATATTTGTACAGTGAGGAAAAAACGGCTTATACCAGTTTTGACGGAACCCGCTTTGATGAATCGGTTAGAGATAACATGGTGGCTGCATTCGCTGAAACTGATTTTTACATCACCAACAATATTGCCGCCAAGCTGGGAGCAAGGGCGGAACATACTGCCATCCTTGATAAGTGGAACCTGGCCCCGCGTGTATCGCTTGCCTACAAGTTCAGGGATCAAAGCCAGGCTTCTTTTGCCTATGGGATATTTTACCAGAACCCGGAACGGAAATATCTTCCTGCAGCTAATGCCAGCCTTGATTTTGCAAGGGCATCGCATTATATATTGCAATACCAGAAACTCAGCAATAACCGGGTGTTAAGGGCCGAACTTTTTTACAAGCAGTATGAAAACCTGTACAAGACCTCAACCGGCCCTACAGGCCGTGATGTAGCGGCTAACAATAACGGTTATGGATATGCGAGAGGGTTTGAGCTGTTCTGGCGCGACAAGAAATCCATCCGTAATTTCGATTACTGGGTCACTTATTCCTTCCTCGACACCAAACGCGATTTTCTGAATTATCCGGCAGAGATCCAGCCTTCCTTTGCCGCAACCCATACGGCTTCCCTGGTTATGAAAAAATTTGTGCTGCCATGGAAAACCGGGTTTAATGCCAGCTATAGTTTTGCCAGCGGCAGGCCATATTATAATCTTAAGTACGATAACGGAACAGGCAAATACCTGATTGCCGACCAGGGTAAAACCATCAATTACAATAGCCTTGGATTCAGCGTTAATTATTTGCCTAACCTGGGAAAAACAAATACAAAAACATTTATTGTATGGGTGCTTTCTGTTACCAATGTGCTGGGCCAGAATCAGGTTTTCGGGTATAACTATTCAACCCTTAATGATCGTAAAGTTGCCATTACACCGGCATCCAGGCGGTTCCTGTATATTGGGTGTTTCATCAGCTTTGGCATTGACAGAACGCAGGATGCCATCAATAATAACCTGTAAAGGCAAACAAACATATCTGCTACTTAAACTAAAACAACATAAAAATGAAAAAGTCGATTTTTATTTTAACACTCCTCGCTGTTAACCTTTTTTCTTTTGCTCAAAGCGACAGGTATATGTCAGCCATGAAAGCGAATATTGCAGCCATTGATACCAGTTTCAAAAATCCGAAGAACCTGCTTTCGCTGGCCAATAATTTTGAACGCATCGCCCTGGCGGAAAAGAACCAGTGGCTGCCTTATTATTACGCCGCTTTTTGCCAGGTGAATTATACCTATATGGAACCCGATAAAAGCAAAATTGATGATATTGCTGATAAGGCTACAACATTAATCAACCGGGCCGATTCTCTGCAGCCAGGTAATTCTGAGATCAGTTGTATAAAAAGCATGATTGCCAGTGCCCGCATGATGGTTGATCCCATGCAGCGGTATATGGAGTATGGAACCGAAAGCGGCGCCCAGCTGGAAAAAGCCATGCAGCAGGATACCGGAAACCCAAGGCCGCATTACCTCAAAGGAATGGGATTGAAGTATACACCGGAACAATTTGGCGGCGGATGCTCCACAGCCCTGCCTGTACTGCAGGCTGCTATGGAAAGGTATGCCACATTCAAACCTGCAACCGAGCTGATGCCTAACTGGGGAAAACAACGAACCGAAGTGCTCATCAATGAATGCAAGTGATGCAATACCGGCCGCTAACCTGTAAACAAGCACCACAGCCGTTTATTTTTTTAAACATCAATTAATAAGACCATGCAAGAAGCATTCAATGAAAAGAGCAGCCTGAAACTGATCGAATCCATGATCAACAAAGCCCGTAACAATTTCAGCGAATCTGGTACCTTGTACCTGTTATGGGGGTTTGTGGTTCTTATCTGCAGCTTGTTCCAGTTCACTGCCATACAGGTTTTTCAGTACGATAAATCTCAGTACATCTGGTTTCTTACCTGGCTGGTGGTTATTTACCAACTGGTATTTTTATCAAGGAAAAGAAAAAATGAAACAGCCAGGACGTATACAGCCGACATCATCAAATTTGTATGGCTCTGTTTCGGGGTATCCATGTTCCTTTTCATATTTATACTTATCAAACAGCAGGCATACCAGAGCATCAATCCGGCCATACTGGTGATGTATGGCATGCCCACGTTCCTGTCTGGTATAATCCTTAAATTCAGGCCACTGGTAATTGGCGGTATTTTATGCTGGGCTTTGTCTGCAGGCAGTGTACTGGTGCCATATAACTTCCAGATCCTGTTCATTTCGGCAGCGGTGCTGGTTGGATGGATCATCCCTGGATTCCTATTAAGAAAAAAATACTTAAACCAGCAATGATATGGAAAACAGGAAACAAATGACCAGTGAAGAAAGCCTGACAATCATACAGCAAATGATTACCCAGGCAAAAGTAGATATCACCGATAACGGGTTCGGGTGGCTGCTTTGGGGCAGCCTTATCTTCCTAACCTGCATTTCAACCTATGTGTTTATAGATATAGGTTCTGCAAACATTTTCCTGGGATGGAACATATTCGGCATACTAACGATCATATTACTGCTATTTGATGTTTTTAGGCATAAAAAGAAACCCGTTCGCACCTATGTGGGCGACCTGCTAAAACTGGTGGATATCGGGTTTATCATATGCCTGTTCACGGTGATATTTTCAATCAATGTTGCGGTTAGCCCTAACAGTGGTTTTGGTTTCTTCCTCATGATCTTCGCATTCCTCATGCTGGTGAGGGGAGGAGCTCTTAAATCACGCGCCCTCATCGTTGGCGCCATGGTAAACTGGGCCGGGGCGCTTGCCATTTTTGTAAATAAGGAATTCAGGTACGATATGCTCATCATGGCCGCAGCGGTTCTGGCGGGTTATATCATACCGGGCCTGTTGCTGATGAAGCAGTACAGGAAATCAAATAACATCGGCTAACTTCGGCACCATGGAATTCAAAGAACTTGATCCCATATTACACTCACAATTACGCCTGGCCGTGATCAGCCTGCTCATAGGGCTGAAGGAAGCTGAATTTACCTTTATCAAGGAAAAAACAAATGCTACTGCCGGGAACCTGAGTGTACAGATAAATAAGCTGAAAGAAGCCGAATATATCCAGGTTACCAAACAGTTTAAAGATAATTACCCGCAAACGCTTTGCCGGATTACCCCAAAAGGTATTGATGCTTTTGAAAAATATGTGCTGGCCCTGCAATCATACATGAAACCCGGATAGACCATAGTTTTAAAAAAAGCATTCAGCAAATACCATTCATAAGAAAATGTCACTTTTTCCCACAAGTTTATGATGTAATTGAACTTTTTCAGGCAGATTCCGTTCTACCTTTACAGATATTCTTTTCCATGAACCCAGTAGTAGAGGTAAACAACCTTTCAAAAAAATTTAAAGAGATAGATGCGGTAACTGATCTCAGTTTCACTGTTTATGATGGCGATATTTATGGATTCCTTGGGCAGAACGGTGCCGGGAAATCTACCACCATCCGCATGCTGCTTTCTCTTATAAAACCCGATAACGGTTCCATTAGTATTTTCGGAAAGGGGCTTACGGAAAACAGGAATGCCATCATGAAACAAACCGGCGCCATCATCGAAAGACCCGACATGTACAAATACCTGTCAGCTTACGATAACCTTTCCATTTTTGCCAAACTAAGTGGTGTAAAGGGTTCACGTAAGTTGATCATGGAAAAGCTTGACCAGGTAGGGCTGGCAGACCGCAGCAATAGCAAGGTAAAGACGTTCAGCCAGGGAATGAAGCAAAGGCTGGGTATTGCCATCGCCCTGGTGCATGATCCACAACTTATCATTCTGGACGAACCAACCAATGGTCTTGATCCACAGGGCATAGCGGATATGCGTAATCTGATTCTTAGTCTTAGCAGGGAAATGA